>Ga0157375_10004523_pt1 | contig 12084 bp, 13 predicted proteins | sample M35metaG_FD_115311 | JGI IMG/M metagenome (GOLD analysis project Ga0157375, IMG submission 115311) | Miscanthus rhizosphere microbial communities from Kellogg Biological Station, Michigan, USA - M3-5 metaG | ecosystem: Host-associated > Plants > Roots > Rhizosphere > Soil | place: USA: Michigan...
ACGAGGTCGCAGAACAGGACGGTGACGACCTTGCGCTGCTCTCGCACGCAGGAAGTCTAGGAGGGCTTAGGAGCGGACAGGGTGCAGGTCGGCGAGCTCGATGTCGGACGCGAGCGTGGCTGCGAAGGCCGGATCGAACCGACCGGCCCCGACCTCGCGCACGGATGCAGCGCCCGCGGCGACAGCGGCGCGGACGGAGTCGTCCGGCGTCCGCTCGTCGGAGACCGCGGCGAGGAACTGCGCCAGAAGGACGTCGCCGGACCCAACCCCGGACACCGGCTCCATATGCGGCGCGAAGGCGCGGATACGTCGGGTCTTGCGGCCGAAGCGCATGAGCGCGAAGCACCCGTTCTCGAGCGTGATGAGGACGTTGCGGGCGCCCATCTCGGCGATCGCGTCGAGTGCCATGAGGAAGTCGTCGTCGTCCTCCAGCTCCTGTCCTACGAGTTGCTCGGCCTCGCGCTGGTTCGGCGAGACGAGGAACGGCCCGGCCTCGACTGCGAGGCGCAGCGGCTCACCCTCGCTGTCGAGGACGACGCGCACGTCACGCCGGGCGAGGTCGCGCACCGCGTCCGAGTAGAACGTCGTCGGCACCTTCCGCGGAAGCGAGCCCGAGAGGACGACGAAGTCGGCACCACGCGAGAGGTAGTGGAGCTTCTCCATGAGCATCTCGAGCTCCGTCGGCGAGACCTCGGGCCCCCACTCGTTGATCTCCGTGTGTGTTCCCGCCGTCGGATCGACCACGGCCGTGGACGTCCGCGACTCGTGCGCGATGCGCACGAAGTCGTTGAGGATCGCCTCGGACGTCAGCTCCTCGATGATCCGCGTCCCCGTGCGCCCACCGGCGAGCCCGGTGGCGACGACGGGCACCTCGAGGATCTTCAGCGTCCGCGCGACGTTGATCCCCTTGCCGCCCGCGAGCACGAGCACCTCGCTCGAGCGGTGCCGGAACCCGATCTGGAAGACGGGAACCGTCAGCGTCCGGTCGAGCGCCGCATTCGTCGTCACGGTGACGATCACGTGACCATCCCCCACAGGTTGCGCACGGTCTCGGCCGCGTACCACTGCGCCTTGGCCCACAGACCGGCGTCGGGAACGGACTCGGCGGCCACGAGATTCGACGAGGCCACGAGCCGGTTTCCGTCGTACACCTCGACGCGGCCGAGGTGGTCGCCCTTCGCAATGGGAAGCGCGAGCGCGGTCGGCGCTACGACCCGCTCGACGAGCGAGCGGCCGACGCGGATCGAGCTCACGACGCTGCGCGGGACGACGAGCTCGACGTCCGGGCGGCCGTAGGGCGTCGACGAGGTCGCGTAGACGCGCGAGCGGTCGATGACCCGCACCGACCGGTACTGGGCGAGCCCGTACGTCAGGAGCGAACGGAGCGCGTCGTTTCGCGTGGTTCGCGAGCCGCTGCCGAGGACGGACCCGTAGACGATCGTGTCACCACGCCGCGCCGCGGCCGCCTGTGACCAGCCGGCACGCTGCGTGTGTCCCGTCTTGCCGGCGACGAGCGGCCCCCAGCTCGCCAGGAGGTCGTCGGTCGTCGTGAACGTCCTGCCGCCGGGGAGCGAAAGCGTCTCGCGCGACAGCGCCTCGCGGATGAACGGGATCCCGAGCGCGAAGCGCACGAGCGCCGTCGTGTCCCGCGCGCTCGAGAAGTGCCCCGCCTCGTCGAGCCCGTGCGGATTCTCGAAGTGCGTCTCGGTGAGGCCGAGATCTGCTGCTTTCTCGTTCATCAGCTCCACGAAACGATCGACAGATCCGCTCCCGACATGAAGGGCGAGCGCCTCGGCAGCGTCGTTCGCGCTCGGAATGAGCGTCGCACGGAGAAGCTCCGCGACCGTCAGCTCCTCCCCGGCACGCAGGTAGACAGTCGACTCGCCTATACCGGCTGCCTGGGGGCTCACACGCACGACGTCGTCGAGCTTTGCATGCTCGAGCACGACGATCGCCGTCATGAGCTTCGTGATGCTTGCGATGGCGCGCGGGCGCCCGGCGTCCCGGCGAGCAAGGACGGAGCCGTCGTCGCCGACGAGGTACCACGCCGCGGCATCGATTCTCGGCTCCGGCGCCTGAGCGCCGGCGGTCGAGGCCGGGACGGTGGTCGCGAGTGCAGCGAGGAGAGCGACGACGGCGATCGGTGCCCTGCGCATCAGCGCGCGACAATCTACTGGAGGCGGGCTACCAGCCCGCGCCCGCGCTGGGATCGCCTCCGCAAGACTGGGATCTGCGAACGCAGATCCCAGTCGCGAACGCCTGAAGTGCGGTCGCCTTCGCGACCGCAATCGCTGCGACAGTCGAACGCAACGGTCACCAACCGGCCGCGGCCCAGACCTGAGCGGCGAGCTGCTGTGCCTCCGCGCCGGCCGCCGAGCGCCAGTCCGCCTCGCTCTCCCTGTCGGCGAATATCACCGACCGGGAGGCCGTCACCAGCGCGCTGGCAGGTCCGGCCGTGAACGCACGAGCGACGTCGGCAGGCGTCGCGCCCTGCGCGCCCACGCCGGGAAGCAGCATCGGCGAGTGCGGCAGGAGGCGGCGCGCCTCGGAGACCGCCCGCGGGTGCGTTGCGCCGACGACGGCGCCGACACTCGACATGCCGGACGCGCCGACGAGGGGCTCGCCCCACTCCCGCACGAGCTGGGCGACGTGGTGCCAGAGCGGGTTGCCGTCGGACATCGCGAGGTCTTGCACGTCGGCCGCGCCGGCATTCGACGTGCGCACGAGGAAGAACACACCCGCACCGTGTCGCCGGCACGCAGCGAGGAACGGCTCGACCGAGTCGAGTCCGAGGTACGGGCTCGCGGTCATCGCATCCGCAAGCGGCGAGCCGACGTCGCGCGGCTCGAGGAACGCCTCGGAGTAGGCACGCGAGGTCGAGCCGATGTCGCCGCGTTTCGCGTCCACGAGGACGAGGAGCCCGACGCTGCGGGCGTAGTCGCAGATCTCCTCCAGGGCGCGGAAGCCGTCGGCACCGAGCGCCTCGAAGAAAGCCGTCTGCGGCTTGACAGCGACGACGTACGGTCCGACCGCATCCACGATGCCCCGGCAGAACCGCGCGACTGACGATGCGGCCGCGGCCCGGCCGAGCACGGCCTCGCCTCGCAGTTCCATCGGCAGGAGGTCGAGTCGGGGATCGAGCCCGACCACGAGCTGGCTCTGCTTCCGGTTGATCGCCTCCGCGAGCCGGTCGGCGAAGTTCGCGGCTTCCTGCACCCCTCAAGGCTAGACACGACCGTACGACCGAGAGATCATCGAGCTGTGCTCACGCGCGTCGCGCTGGTCGCCGTGCTGGCAGTGACGTCGGCGCTCGCCGGTCGAGCGTCCGCTGCCGAGCAGCAGGTTCCGCCGATGCTCGTGTTCGCCCGTGGCGGCGATATCTACCGCCTGGCTGTCGACGGATCCGAGACCGTGCGGCTGACGGCGACGAAGGCGGTCGAGTCCGACCCGGCGGTGTCGGCGGACGCGTTGTCGATCGCCTTCGTGCGCGGACGAGACGGTTTGTGGGCGATGGATACCCAAGGCGGCAACCAGCGCACAGTGGTGGCCTCGAGAACTCGCTCGGTGCCGTATGCAAGCACCAACTCGCCGTCATGGACTCCCGACGGCGTCTCGATCGTCTTTGGTCGAGTGCGCGATACGCCGCACGAGTTCTGCGGCTCGATCTTTCGTGTCCGAGCGAGCGGTGGCACCCCGAGGCGCCTGACTGCGGGGGTTGCGAAGGGTTGGCTCGACACGAGTCCGGCTGTCTCACCGGACGGAGCTCGCATCGCCATCACTTCGGGAGACTGCGAGCCGTCGTGTTGCCTCGAACTCACAGTCGTCTCGTCTGCCGGACGCCCGACCCGCGACCTCCGACGGCTCCGGTCCACGCCCGGGGTCGACAGGGCTCCGGCGTGGTCGCCGGACGGCGAGCGCCTCGCCTTTGCCGTGTACGACGTGGACGGGTCAGGAAGGTCCGCGCTCCACGTCGTCGACCGCGACGGATCACACCTTCGACGGATCACCAGCTGGGCGCTCGATCTCGGGGATCCCGCATGGTCTCCCGACGGCAACTCGATTGCATTCGACAAGAGGACCGGCCTCTTCCTGGTACGGCCCGACGGATCCGAGCTGACCCGCGTGGCTGGGACGAGAGCAGGAGACACGGACCCGGCCTGGCTTCCGCGAACGTAGATCAGGCCGCGGCGATCTCCGCAGCCCGAAGCGCGACCACGCGCAGCTCGGGCGGCGGCCTGCGCAGGTAGCCGGCGACGACGAGCAGGTCGGCGGCATCCTCGGCCGCGAGGGACGGCCCCGTGCTCGCGGCCGCGGCGAGTCCGGTCTCGATCTCGAGTTGGCCTGCGGCACCGCGTGGGATCGTGCGCGCTGTGACGCGGCCGCGCGCGACGAAGAACGCGCGCCAGAACGCGGGCTCGCGGGCAGGCGCGAGGACGCACAGCTCCTCGGTGCGAAGCCGGTCGAGCTCCCCGACGCGCGCCGCGACCTCCTCAAGCGCGCCGATCCGATCGCGCAGACGCGCGGCGTCCTCGAAGCGAAGCGCCCGCGCGAGGCGCGGGAGCGTGGCACGGAGCGCGGGGAGCGCGGCGCCGAGGTCGTCGCCGTCGAAATCGCCGAGCGCGCGCGCCGCGAGCTGTGCGCGACGCTTGCTCGCGATCGGCCCGAAGCGCGTCGGCTCGGACACGACCACCCAGCGCTCGCCGCGACGCCGCAGGTACGACTGCGGGCGTCCACCCCGCGCGTTCGCGGGCGGCCGGAGCTCGCGGATGAGGTCGAGCTCCTCGAGCGACGCCTCGAGCTCGGAGCCGAGCTCCCGCCATTCGATGCGAGCCACGGCCCCGAGCGCGGCCTCGACGGCCGGCCGTTGCCTGTCCCCCGCGAAGTACGAGCGCAGCCGGGCCCGCAGATCTCGCGCCTTGCCGACGTAGAGGACGGTGTCGTTCCGGTCGCGGAAGAGGTAGACGCCGGGCGTCGTCGGCGCGCCGGCGATGAGCGGTCGGCGTGCGTGGAGCCGCCGCTCCCTCGGCGCGGCGAGCTCGATCACCTCGGCGAGCGTCCGCGCGCCGCGCTCCTGGGCGAGCCCGAGAAGCGCGACGAGGATCTCCGCAGTCGCCACGGCGTCGGGCAGTGCGCGGTGGCACGGATCGGACGACGTCCCGAAGAAGTGCGCGAGCTGACGCAGCGAGAAGCGCTCGCTCCGGCGGTGCAGCAGACGCCGCGCGAGCCAGACCGTGTCGATGACCGCAGCTGCGACGCGACGGCCGGTCAGCCGCTCGACCGCGCTATCCACGAACCCGACGTCGAAGCGGGCGTTGTGCGCGGCGAGCGGGGCATCGCCGGCGAAAGCGAGGAACCGCCGGATTGCGAGCTCGGGCCGCGGCGCGCGGCGCAGCTCCGCGTCGTGAAGGCCCGTCAGGCGGGCGACCGTCGGCGGGAGCGCGACGCCGGGCTGCACGAGCGTCTCGAAGGTCTCCGCAAGCTCGAGCGAGCGGACGCGCGCGGCGCCGATCTCACAGATCCGGTCACGCCGCGCGGAGAGCCCGGTCGTCTCCAGGTCGAACACGACGATCTCCGCCTCCTCGATGAGCGTGTCGGCGACGTTCTCGTCCGCGAGCCCGACGCGGGTTCCTCGCCAGGCGAGGCGGGAGTCACCGTCGACGACGTCGGTCAGCAACGAGTGCGCGAGGGCGACCGGCGCGCGCTCGAGCGCGAACAGCACGCGTGCGGCGTCCTCCGGCGACACCGCTCCCCGCCGGGCATGGACGAGCTCCACGAGGCGGTCGGCGGCGTCGAACGACAGTTGCATTCGATCCACCGTATACGAACATACGTTCGTCTACAAGACCAAACGAAAGGCCGCTCTACGCTCCAGAGCGGCCTTTCGGATCCTCCGTATCGGAGTCGCTATCCGCCCTTGACGGCGGACTTGAGCGCGCTCCCTGCCGTGAACTTCGGGACGGTCGTCGCGGCGATGTGGACCTTCTCGCCCGTTCGCGGGTTGACACCCATGCGCGCCGCGCGCGCCGAGGTCGAGAACTTGCCGAAGCCGGTGAACGTGATCGTGTCACCGCTCTTCAACGCGTCCGTGATCGTGTCCAGCACGGCGTCGACCGCAGCGCCAGCCTCACGCTTGGACATGCCGGCCGCATCGGCTACGGCGTCCACGAAATCCTGCTTAGTCACTTTCTCCTCCTGACGTCGGATTCGGTGTTCACGGAACCGGGGGAGCCTAACAGCCCTCCGGATTTGGCTCAACCATGCTGCTTTCCGGGACTTTTGCGCAGCTCCAGCAACTCGCTCGCGCGGAAGAGCGAACGGAGTCGCACGCCGAGACGAGCGAGCGCGTCGGAACCGCCTTCCTCGCGGTCGACGACGCAGACGGCGTTCCGGACGACGAGACCCTCGTCACGGACGGCCGACACCGCCTCCGCGAGCGCTCCGCCGGAGGTGACGACGTCCTCGAGGAGGCACACCAGCTCACCCGGTGCGAAAACCCCCTCGATGCGTTTGGCCGTGCCGTATTCCTTGGTTTCACCGCGCACGATGATGAAGGGCAGACCGGACGCCATTGCTGCCGAAGCTGCCAACGCGACCGCCCCGAGAGCGGGGCCGGCAAGCCGAACAGCGTCCGGCTCGGCGTCGCGTACGGCGCCCGCGAGTGCCTCGCCGAGCGGACGGAGAATCTCGGGCTCGGTCTCGAACCGGTACTTGTCGAGGTACCAGGACGACGTGCGCCCGGAGCGAAGGACGAAATCGCCCTCGAGCAGCGCCCGCTCGACGAGCAGCCCGCCGAGCTCGTCGTGCGTCACGTGCGGAGTGCTGAGCGCGTGATCGAGGCGAGCCGCTCGAATCCCGGAGTTCCCGGCTCGAGCACGACCGCAGAACCATCGGCATAGGACACGCCAGCGCGCTCCTCGGAGCCCGGCGGCCCGAAGAGCTTGCGCCAGGCCCAGACCGCGAGCAGAACGAGGAGCGCAAGCCGGATGAGCTTCTTCACTCGGATTCCTCCTTGGGCTTCCGCGGCCCGCGCTTCTTCTTCGGCGCGGAGTCGATCGCCTGCGCGCACGTCCGCAGGTCGTAGACCACGAGCCCCGAGGTCGGCTTCGGGCGGGTCGTCGCGGCGACGGTGCGGTCGCCTTCGCGTACGACGAAGAACGCGCCTTCCTCGAGCTCGACCTCGACGCGCGTCACCTTGCCACCGTCCGGGCCGAGATCGGCCGCAGCCGAGACGAGATCGAGCGTGGACGAGGACATCGACGCGACGGCCGCCTGGTCGTCGGTCGACGACGCGAGCACCGATCCGTCCTCGCCGAGCGCGATCGCAGCGGTGATCTGCGACGACAGCTCCATGAGCTCGCCGATCGCCTGTGCCGCATCCATGGAGCCGACGCTATCAGCGTTCGGCGAGAAGTCGCGCGAGCGCGAACGCAGCCCGGGCGCGGTGAGAGTGCTCCGATTTCCAGACATTGCCGAGCTCCGCGACCGTCCTCACCTCGCCCAGGGGAACGAAGATCGGGTCGTACCCGAACCCCTCGTCGCCCCGCCGCTCCGTTGCGACCTCCCCCTCGAGTGTCCCCGTCGCACGGATCTCCACCGCCTCGGGATCGAGCGCGACCAGCTCGCACACGTACCGTGCGCGCCGATCCTCGGCCGCGCCGAGCTCCGCGAGGAGCTGTCCGACGCCGTCCGTCGCCCAGCGTGCGGACTCGACTCCCGGGCGCCCGCCCAGCACCGCGACCTCGATCCCGGAGTCCTCGCCCGCCACCCACGCGTCGCGCGGTGCGCGGAGACGGCCGTGCCGGGCCTTGATGCGCGCGTTGTCGACGAAGGTCGCGCCGTCCTCGACCGGCTCGTCGGGTGTGTCGAGGAGCTCGATCTCCCACTCGGGAAGGGCCGCCCGCAGCTCACGCAGCTTGTTCGCGTTGCCCGAATTGAGGAGCAACCTCACTCGACGACAGCGGCGGCGGCCTCTGCCTGTGCTGCGGTGAGCTCGTCGATCCCGCCCGCAGCGAGGTCGAGCAGCGAGTCGAGCAACTCGCGTGAAAAGGGATCGCGCTCCGCCGTCGCCTGCACCTCGACAAGCCGTCCGTCCCCCGTCATGACGACGTTCATGTCCGTCTCGGCCCCCGAGTCCTCCACGTAGTCGAGGTCGAGGATGGCCTCGCCGTCGACGATCCCGACCGACACCGCCGCGATCGAGCCGGTGAGCGCCTTCGAAAGCCCGAAGCGGTCGAGGGCACGGCTCGCCGCTATCCACGCTCCGGTGATCGACGCGCACCTCGTGCCGCCGTCGGCCTGGAGGACGTCGCAGTCGAGCCAGAGCGTCCGCTCGCCGAGCGCCTGGAAGTCGCAGACCGAGCGGAGCGCCCGGCCGATGAGCCGCTGGATCTCGACCGTCCTCCCGTCCGGCCGCCCGCGGGAGACGGCGCGCTGCGTGCGCTCTCCCGTCGAGGCCGGGAGCATCGCGTACTCCGCCGTCATCCAGCCGCGGCCGGACTTGTGGAGCCAGCGCGGCACACCCTCCTCCACGGTCGCCGTGCACAGCACGATCGTCTTGCCCTGCGCGTAGAGGACGGAGCCGTGCGGCTGCTCGAGGTAGTCGGGGACGATGTCGAGCTCGCGGAGCTCGTCGGCCTTACGCCCGTCGTGCCTCATGCGACTGCCTGCAGGGTTGCGACCTCGACGTGCTCCGCCGCATCGATCGGAAGCTGGAGGAAGCGACGCCCCATCTCGCGGAAGAGCTCCGGGTCGCCGGTCGTGAGAAAGCGGTACGTGCCCTCGCGCGCGTCGTCGTTCTCGATCGCCTTGCGGGCGAGAGTCTCAGCCGCCTCGCGCGCCGTCTCCTCGGCGGAGAAGACGAGGGTGACGCCGCGCCCGAAGACGCGCTGGAGGATGGGCTTGATCAGCGGGTAGTGCGTGCAGCCGAGGATCACGGTGTCGACGTCGGCCTCCTTGAGCGGTGCCGCGTAATCGCGGACCGCCTCCGCCAGCTCCTCCCCGAACACGTCGTCGCCCTCGATGAGCGGGACGAGCCGTGGGCAGGCGACCGCGACCACCTCGGCGCCGGCGTCGAGGGCGGCGACGAGCTCGGGGTAGCGCCCGCTCGCGACGGTCGCCTCGGTCGCGAGAAGCCCGATGCGGCGGTTGCGGGTCGCGAGCACCGCGGCGTGCGCTTCCGGGGCGAGCACGCCGATGACGGGGACCGACAACTGGCGCTGGAGATCGGGGAGGGCGGCCGCCGTCGCCGAGTTGCACGCCGCCACGATGAGCTTCACGCCGTGCGCCTCGAGATAGGACGCGATCTCGCCCGCGAAGCGGCGGATCTCCTCCAGTGGACGCGGCCCGTACGGGAGCCGGGCGCCGTCTCCGAGGTAGACGAAGTCCTCGTGCGGCAGGGTCACCAGACACTCGTGGAGGACCGTCAGGCCGCCCATCCCCGAGTCGAACACCCCTATCGGGCGAGAATCCACGCGCGCCAGTGTAGGAGCCGCGGCGGTTCGCTGTACCCTTGCGCCCCGTGGTGAAGGTCTGGCTAGCGGCGCTGGCAGGCGCGCTCGCCCTCCTCGTCGGCAACGCCGCGGGCGCTCCGGCGGCGCGGGTCGACCTGACGATCCCCATGTCGGACGGTGTCCCGATTTCCACGACGCTCTACGTGCCCGAGGGCACACCGCCGGCGGGCGGCTGGCCTGCGATCGTCTTCTTCCACGGGCTCTCGGGCACCCGCCAGCAGATGAACGCGCTCGCCGAGGGGTACGGCTTCACGAACGCCGGCTACGCGATCCTCACCTTCGACGCGCGCGGCCACGGCGAATCGGGCGGTCTCGTGGGAATCGACGGCCCGCGTGAGGTCTCGGATGTCCGCGCAATCCGCGACTGGCTCGCTGCGCGAGCCGACGTCTCGGACACGAAGATCGGCGCCTGGGGGATCTCGCTCGGCGGCGGCGCCGTCTTCAACTCGCTCGTCGCAGGGGTGCCGTGGGCTGCGGTCGCCACCGTCGAGACCTGGACCGACCTGTACTCGGCGTTGATGCCGCAGGGCCTCGTCAAGTCGGGGGTCGCGCTCACGTTCTCGCGGTCGATTCCCGACGAGCGTCGCGACCCCACGCTCGACGTCGTCCAGGCTGCCGCCTTCGCGGGGAACGCGGAGCCGGTCAAGCAATGGGCAGGCGCGCGGTCGAGCATCTCGAAGCTCGGATCCGTCACGACGCCCGTCTTCATGGCCCAGGGACGCCGGGACTTCGCGTTCGGGATCGACCAGGGGATCAGCGCCTTCGGACGCCTGAAGGGCCCCAAGGTTCTGTACGTCGGTCTCCACGGTCACGCGCCCTCGACGTTCCCCGCGGCCGACACGGGCTTCCTCATGTCGAAGGTGCGCGCCTGGTACGACTGCTACTTGCGCAGCACGGGTTGCGACGGAAACCAGGCGTCCGTGTACATCGCGTCCGAGAAGTTCAGCGGCCAGGTCGCGCGGCGAGGCGCAACGCTGCCGCCCGTCTCGCCGACCACCGTCTCGTTCCCGGGGGTGACGACGTTCGCCCGAGGCGGGAAGGCGGTGCGCGCGTCCGCGCCGCTTCGCGCTCCGCTCGAGACCTTCGGCACACCCACCGTCCAGACATCGATCGCCGCGAGCGGAGGCTGGTCGCGGATCGTCGCGGTGCTCACGGCACGCACGCCGCAGGGGAAGGAGATCGTCGTCGCAGCCGGCGGCGTGCCGACGAGGCCCGGAGCGCAGACGGTCACGATCCGGCTGGGGAGTCAGGCGACGTTCATCCCGAAAGGCTCGCGCCTGACACTCACCCTCGCGTCCTCGTCGACCGCGCAGTCTTCGGCGAACCTGCTCTACCTCGACTTGCCGATGGCGCAGAGCGCGCGGGCCCGCGTCGGCACGGCGATCCTGAAGCTTCCCCGCCTGCGGACGCCGGTCACGAAGTGAACCTTCGGGCTGCGGCGATCGCGCTCGTGGGCTTGGTCCTCGCGAGCACAGCAGGGGCAGCGCCCGCCGCCGATCCGGGCCTGACCTCGTCGACGGTCCTCCTCGGCGGCACGGTCCCGCTCACGGGCGAGGCGGCAGCGTTCGGCAGCGTCGGCCCTGGAGCGAAGGCGTACTTCGACTACGTCAACGCGAAGGGCGGCGTGAACGGACGGACGATCGAGTACCGGTACTACGACGACGCGTACAACCCCGCCCAGACGGTGCAGTTGACCCGCCGTCTCGTCGAGCAGGACAAGGTCTTCGCGATCTTCAACTCGATCGGCACGGCGAACAACCTCGCGATCCGGGACTACCTGAACGCGCAGAAGGTGCCGCAGCTCTGGGCCGGGGACGGATCCCAGTCGATCGGACGGAGCTGGGCGAAATACCCCTGGACCATGGGCTTCCTCATGAGCTACCGCGGCGAGGGCGACGTGTACGGCAAGACGATCGTCAAGTCTCGGCCGAAGGCGAAGATCGCCGTGCTCTACGAGAACACGGAGCTCGGCCTCGACATGCTCACCGGACTCACGCGGGCGATCGCCGGCAAGGGGCCGCGCATCGTGGCGAAGCAGGCATACGAGTTCACGGGCGCCGACGTCTCGGGCCAGATCGGCCTGTTGAAGGCGTCGGGAGCCGACACGCTCATGCTGTTCGCGACACCGAAGTTCTTCCTCCAGGCCATCGCGACGACGCACCGGCTCGGCTGGAAGCCGCAGGTGTACATCGCGTCGGTCTCCATCGAGCCGACGATCATGGGAATCGCCCGCTTCAACGCGCCCGAGCTCACGAAGGGCGCACTCTCGATCGCGTTCGTGAAGAACCCGAACGACCCGATCTGGGCGAAGGACAAGGCGGTCGCCCTCTACCGCTCCATCATGCGGAAGTACGACCCGAGCGGGAAGCAGACGGACGTCTACAACTGGTACGGCATGACCGTCGCGTGGACGATGGTCGAGACGCTGCGTAAGGCGGGGAAGAGTCCGACGCGATCGAGCCTCCTGAAGGCCGCACAGAGCCTCGACACGCTCGCGAACCCGTTCCTGCTCCCGGGCATCCGGCTCAAGACGTCCCGGACGGACTACCGACCGATGGAGCAGGTCTACCTCTAC
>Ga0157375_10004525_pt1 | contig 12082 bp, 8 predicted proteins | sample M35metaG_FD_115311 | JGI IMG/M metagenome (GOLD analysis project Ga0157375, IMG submission 115311) | Miscanthus rhizosphere microbial communities from Kellogg Biological Station, Michigan, USA - M3-5 metaG | ecosystem: Host-associated > Plants > Roots > Rhizosphere > Soil | place: USA: Michigan...
AGGTCCTGCCGGGTTAGCTCGATGCCGATGGAGCCATCCTGATTTACGCCGAACTGATTTTTTAGATTGATAAGCGCTTGTGCTATGCGGCCTTTAACGGGCATGTGAACCAGGTTGCGCACCCTTTTTTCCGATTCCTGCAGCTCATTGGCCATAAAGCGCATCAGCTTATAGGTGAGGTTATTATTTACCTGCAGGGTTGATTCGAAAAAATCCATACCGATATAGCAAACTACTACGGGCTCTAAGGCTGTGGCCGATACCAGGTAATTGGAATCGTCACCTAATCCGGTATGTCCTAATATTTCTCCGGCTTTCGCAAAGCGGATAATCAGGTCCTTTTCATTATCCCACTTCTTATGCACTTTTACATTACCGGAATAAATAAAGTAAATGCCTTTCACCAACTCGCCTTCGCGGAAAATATGCTGACCTTTTTTAATAGAAATGTTCTGTTTTTGCGCCGCAATGGCCGGGAGCCAGTCTTTTAAACAAAGACGGCACATAAAGCAGCTTTTCAGATCGCACCCGTTGTTGATTTTCATTCTTTAAAACAATACCGGGTACAATATTAGATTTTAATGGTTGATAACGGCAAGGCTGAGATAAATTTATTCGTTACAGCTTTTTAAATAATTTTCAAGAGACAAGCGACCGGAGCCGATGATAGCAAACAATACCAACAATATTAATGCAGCTACAGATGACGGCAGATCGGTATTAAAGGGCGACTGTAATACATTAATAAAAAATACGGCCCCAAATACTACCGGTATCTGCATGATGGCTGAAAAGCGGGTAAGTATCCCAAGAGCAATTAAGGTTCCGCCAACCATGTGCACAAAAGTGACATAGTAAACCAATGCCATTATCAGGCCCGGGGCCACTGTGATATCCGAACGGGTTTCGATAAGCGATTTTAAGTTGGCTGTGTTATCCATAAAGGCCAGCCCTTTTAACAATAAAAATACACCCAGAAGTATACGGATGATATCCAGAAAACGGGGATGATGGCTATCGCCCCATTTCTCTATTCGGTGGATCACGCTCATAACAAATCTCCTTTGTAACAAGTTTTTGACAAAACACTATCTCAAATATAATAAAATCTGTGTTTCGTTCCAAGCGAATTCAGGATCAAATGCTTGTTTTGTAAATTGATTATAAATCTTGCTTAAACAATAAAAATATGTTTAAAAATCGTAATTTATGATTATAAAATATTAATTGAACAATGTTTTAATTTGACTATCTTAAAATCATTCACTAATTTTGCCTCGATTTTTACGGCATGGATCCAAACTTTTTATGGGCCGGTAAATTCTTCTTTTAACAATACAAATGAGACCATTATTCCAATGAAAATTACAGGATACGCAAACGGCATTCCTATCTCGCCATCATTAAATTACCTGCCCGATACGAAAGAGGACGCCAAAAAAAGCATTGTTTTAAAGAAACGGCTCATCACCATCTCGCTCTTATGTATAGCGGTGGCAGTGACAATAAGCCTGATAGCTAAATTTCTGGTTTCGCTGATCAACCTGATCACCAACATAGCCTTTTATGGAACGGTCTCTTTAAAATTTCAAAGCCCTGCTTATAATCATTTGGGCTTGTGGGTGCTGATCATACCTGCCATTGGCGGAATATTGGTTGGCCTGATGGCTTTGTATGGTTCAAAAGCGATACGTGGCCATGGCATACCGGAGGCTATGGAGCAGATATTGGTCAATCAAAGTAAAATAAAGCCGTTGATCACCTTCCTGAAGCCGGTATCGTCGGCAATCGCCATCGGAACCGGTGGTCCTTTTGGTGCCGAAGGTCCGATTATTGCCACAGGTGGTGCATTAGGTTCAACGCTGGGACAAGTATTCAGGATCACGTCTAACGAGCGGAAGATCATCCTTGCGGCGGGCGCTACGGCTGGTATGTCGGCCATATTTGGTACGCCGATAGCGGCTGTTTTCCTGGCAATTGAGTTATTGCTGTTTGAGTTTTCACCGAAGGCTATTTTGCCGGTTGCCCTGGCTTGTATAACCGGTGCTGCGGGGCATCATCTGTTGTTCGAATCCGGACCGGTATTTCCTATGCCCAATGTAGAAGTGCCGAATAATATCGCATTGGCCGTTTACAGCTTTATAGGTGTTATCATCGGTTTTCTGGCAATGGGGCTCACCAAGGCAGTTTACTGGATTGAAGATATGTTTGAAAAACTACCCATTCATTGGATGTGGTGGCCCGCTATTGGTGGTTTGGCGGTGGGTGCGGTGGGCTATTTTGCTCCGCATACGCTTGGGGTAGGTTACGATAATATTACCAATCTTTTATCCGGCAATTTTCCTCTTACTATCATATTAAGCCTTTGTTTTTTTAAATTCATCTCGTGGGCCATTGCATTAGGCAGCGGAACCTCGGGCGGTACCCTGGCCCCATTATTGACCATCGGCGGAGCAGCCGGTGCTATTTTAGGTATTGTGGTGGCCAATAATTTTCCGCAGGTAGGAATAAGCGTACCCATGGCAGCGCTAATCGGGATGTCGGCTATGTTTGCCGGTGCATCAAGAGCTTACCTCACCAGTATCACCTTCGCGCTTGAAGCCACGATGCAGTCACATGCTTTATTGCCGCTGCTTGGAGCTTGCACTGCCTCCTATCTTATTTCGTTTTTCCTGATGGAGAACACCATCATGACGGAGAAGATTGCCCGCCGGGGTGTTTTCACGCCTGATTCTTTTGAACCCGATTTGTTGCAGAAATTAACGGTAGCACAATTAATGAATGAGAGCGATATTGTGCTGAATTCACAAAATCTGATTAAAGAGGTAAAACAATGGCTGGAAGAAAGCCACGATCAAAGCAACTACTATATGACGGTGGATAATGACGGCTCTTATTCCGGTGTTTTGAAACGGACAGACTTGTTTTCACCAAGTGTGAAGACTGAGCATACCATAAAAGATATTCTAAACCCGGTGCACATCTTCCTGAAAAATAATGACTCCCTGCGAACTGCCGTAGAAATAATGGCCAAATATAATACCGAGGCCCTGCCTGTGATAACGGCAAAGGGCGGAAAAGTAATGGGAATGCTTACCTACCCGGATGTATTGACGGCGTATAAGCATCATATTGATGAGAATGAAACCGCAAATACACATATTTCGCTTAAACGTCGCAGAATGAAAATGCTGATCAGGGGTAAGAAACTGATCAATGTAGATAACGTGTCAAAATAACAATAATTAACAGTTTTAAGTAACTACCTTCCGAATAACAGCGCATTGCAAAATGAATGTCTCCCTTAAGCAAGGAGGCATTTTTTTATTTTTATACTTGTTTGCAATTATTATTTGAAATAAATTTGACATTTGATAAGTGTTATTTATACATTTATAACCATGAAACCTAAATTATTTTTGGCACTGGTACTGGGTATCCTGTGTCTTAATGCTTCAGCACAAAAAACTGCAAGCGCTGATATCAGCAATGATTCAAAATTAACAGTCAGCCGGTTTATTTATGGCCAGTTTGCCGAACATTTAGGCCGTGGCGTATACGGCGGTTTTTGGGTAGATAAAGATTTGCCCGTGGAAAAGCAGGACCGCATACGCCTTGACGTAGTAAATGCATTAAAGAAAATAAAGATTCCTGACTTGCGCTGGCCGGGTGGTTGCTTTGCCGACGAATACCACTGGCGCGATGGCATTGGTCCGCGCGACCAACGCCCTAAGATGGTAAATACCAACTGGGGTAATGTTACCGATGATAACAGTTTCGGCACCCATGAATTCCTTGAATTATGTAAACTGATTGGCTGCGAACCATACTTTGCCGGTAACGTAGGCAGCGGAACGGTAGAGGAAATGGCCAAATGGATAGAATACCTTAACCTGGATGGCGAAAGCAGCATGGCTGAGCTGCGTAAAAAGAATGGTCACCCTGAACCTTACAAGGTTACTTTTTGGGGCGTAGGGAACGAGAGCTGGGGCTGCGGTGGCAGCATGACACCAGAGTATTATTCTGATTTATACAAACGGTATGCTACTTATGCCAGGAATTATCCGGGCGCATCACTTAAAAAGATAGCCAGCGGTCCAAATTCTGATGATTACAACTGGACTGAGGTAGCCATGAAAAACATAGGTACCGGTATGTGGGGCTTGTCATTGCATTATTATACCGTACCTACCGGAAACTGGGGACATAAAGGTTCGGCCACTAAATTTGACGAGGGCGAGTACTTTAGCACCATGGTAAACTGCCTGAAAATGGAGGAACTGGTAACCAAACATTCGGCTATTATGGATAAATACGATCCGGAAAAAAAGGTAGCATTGGTGGTTGATGAGTGGGGCGTTTGGACTGATGTTGAACCAGGTACCAACCCAGGCTTCTTGTATCAGCAAAATAGTTTGCGCGATGCACTTATAGCAGGCACTTCATTAAACCTCTTCAACAACCATTGCGATAGAGTGAAAATGGCCAACCTGGCACAAACCGTCAATGTGTTGCAAGCGCTTATTCTGACCGATAAAGAGAAAATGCTGTTAACTCCAACTTATCACATTTTCGATTTGTACAAAGTACACCAGGATGCAAAATATCTTCCCGTAAAGCTTAATGTCCCCGATTATGAATTTAACGGCAAAAAAATACCTGCGGTAAGTATTTCTGCTTCGCAGGATGCTGCCGGCAAAATACATATCTCGCTGGTAAACCTCGATCCGCATAATACAATCAAAATATCTACCTCATTAGGTGATCTGCACTGGAATAAAGTAAGCGGACAAATCCTTACTTCGGCTAATTTAACCGACGTTAATACCTTTCAGGCGCCAGACAAGGTACATATTACCGGTTTTAATGGTGCAAAAAAGGATGGCAGTAAACTGATAGTTGATATGCCTGCAAAATCGGTTGTAACATTGGAATTGAATTAATCTTTTAATTTAAGTGACAGTTGTAATAGGAAGCCGGATGCTGCCGTTACAACTGTTACTTATTATTCTTTCTGCTTGTAGATGCCCGGATAATCAGGTTGGGTTTAATACTGATCGTTTCCGGAGTGCGGGATGATTCTTTCTTTTCCATTTCCCTGAAATAAAGCTCAGCTACCGTTTTACCCATCTGAACGCTGAACTGATCTATCGTTGTAATAGAGGGGCTTGTTATCTCTGTGAACGCTTCGTTTGAGTATCCGCATATACCTAATTCAGATGGCACTTTTATACCCATTGCCAAAGCCATTTCCAATACTCCTAATGCCGAAAAATCCGAGGTAGAAGCAAATATGGCATCCGGCGGGTTAGGCAAGCTCAAAAGCCGCCTTGTTCCCTCGGCCCCCAGTTCTTTGGTCCATGCATTTTCAACTATCAGTTCATCAATAACCGGCAAATTATGTTTCTTCAGGGCATTGAGATAACCTGCTTTTCTTTGTTTGAAAATATCCAGGTTTTGCGGCCCTTCAAGCAAAGCGACCCTTTGATATCCCTGTTCAATCATGTGGGACACGGCTTCCATAGACACTTGTTCGGTGTCATTAATCACTTTCAAAGTTTCCATTCCTGCAGCCACACGGTCAAATTGTATGAGTTCTATGCCGTTGTCGATCACATTTTGAAGGTGTGTATAATCGCTCCCTTCGGCAGATACCGATATTACAATGCAATCCACGTGCTGATTAATCAGCGTATTTACACATTGTATCTCTTTCTCATGCAATTCGTTGGATTGGCAAATAATCAGGTTGTATCCTTTCAGATAGGAAGCTTCCTCAATGCCGGCAATTACATTCGAAAAAAAGTTTTGATTAATGCGTGGCACAACAATGCCGATAGTTTTTGATTGCCCTTTGCGCAGATTGGAAGCTAGCGCATTGTGCTTATAATTAAGCTCAGCTGCGGTGGCCTGCACCAGTTTCCGGGTTTCTTCATTAATGTTACCGTTGTTATTAAGGGCCCTGGATACAGATGAAGCAGCAATGTTTAGCTTTTCGGCAATATCATAAATGGTGGTTCTTTTTTTCTGCTTCATATCAGTTTTTAAAATTGCAAAATAAATTTATGCAATCGATTGCAATTTAAAAATAATAATTTAATTTAGGCCGTTGAAAAATGAAATGATCGCACATTAGAAACGATTAAATCATAACCAATTCTGAACCCAATAGACCATGTTATTACTAGGTATAGATATAGGCACCTCTTCTGTTAAAGTAACGGTTGTTGATTCGGCTACGCAAACTGCTATAGCCTCTGCGCAATATCCGGATACGGAAAGCCCGATATTGGCGCTCCAACCCGGCTGGGCCGAGCAGTCGCCGGATATGTGGTGGCAGCAGCTGCAGCATGCTGTTCAGTTATGTAATAACAGCGGTAAATATAATCCACATGATATTGCAGCTATTGGTATTGCCTATCAGATGCATGGATTGGTACTGGTTGACAAGAACCAGCATGTACTTCGCGACAGCATTATTTGGTGCGACAGCCGTGCGGTTGAAATAGGCAATAAAGCGTTTGACGCTATTGGCGAACAAAAATGCCTGAAACATCTGCTCAATTCGCCCGGAAATTTTACAGCGTCGAAATTGGCGTGGGTAAAAGAAAATGAACCGGACATTTATGAGCGGATCGACAAGATCATGCTGCCCGGCGACTTTATCGCCATGAAGCTTTCCGGTGATATTACTACGTCTGTATCGGCATTGTCAGAAGGTATTTTTTATGATTTTATCAGCGATCAATTGTCGGAGGATGTCCTGAAGTATTTTGGATTCAGTAAAAACTTATTTCCAGAGGTTAAACCGGTGTTTTCAAATCACGGTACGCTGGCCCGGTCGGTTGCTGATAAATTAAGGTTAAAAGCGGGTATCCCTATCACCTATAAGGCGGGCGACCAACCCAATAATGCGCTTTCATTAAATGTATTAAACCCGGGCGAGGTAGCCGCAACGGCAGGAACTTCGGGGGTAATTTACGGCGTGAGCGATAAGCTGGCTTATGATCCTCAATCACGCGTGAATACTTTTGCCCACGTAAACTATACCGAAAAGCAGAAGAGGTTAGGTGTATTACTCTGTATCAACGGTACAGGCAGATTATATAGTTGGGTCAGAAATGTTTTCGGTTCAAACCTAAGCTATTCGCAGATGAATGAAAAGGCTGCGGAAGCACCGTTGGGCAGTTATGGCTTGCGAATGCTGCCATTTGGTAATGGCGCGGAGCGTATGCTTTGCAACAAACCCATTGGCTCGCACATGCATAATATCGATTTTAATTTGCACAGCCAGGCGCATGTGATAAGAGCGGTGCATGAGGGTATTGCCTGCGCATTCAGATATGGGCTGGATATTATGAGAGAAAATGGCATGAGTCCTTCGGTGATCCGTGCGGGTAGTGCCAATTTATTTCTGAGCGAATTGTTTACCAACTGCTTTGTTAACGCAACCGGCGTACCTGTGGAGCTTTACAATAACGATGGCAGTATTGGGGCGGCTTTAGGCGCTGGTATAGGTTCGGAAATATATTCTTCGCCATCGGAAGCATTTGTAAATATGCAAAAGATAAAAGTTGTGGAACCGTCAGGAAATAAGTTTGAGCCTGTTTACCAGAGCTGGAAATCCTTACTCGAAACCCAATTACAATAGATCAATTACTAATTCAGTCATTCACTAATTCAAAATAATTCACTAATTATGATACTTACAGGAGAGAAAGAGTTTTTTAAAGAGATAGGCCAGGTAAAATATGAGGGTCCGCAAAGCGACAACCCGCTGGCATTCCGCTGGTATGATGCGGATAAGATCGTAGCCGGAAAATCAATGAAAGATCATTTACGGTTTGCCTGCGCTTACTGGCACTCATTCTGTGGCTCGGGTGCCGATCCGTTTGGCGGGCCAACCCATATTTTCGCATGGGATGAGAAAACGGATGCTGTTGAACGTGCAAAAGATAAAATGGACGCGGCTTTTGAGTTCATTACCAAAATGAATCTGCCTTATTATTGCTTCCATGATGTGGACGTGGTTGATTACACCAATGATATAAAAGAGAACGATCGTCGTTTACAGGCGTTGGTGGAATATGCCAAACAAAAACAAGCGGCAAGTGGTGTAAAATTGCTTTGGGGAACTGCTAATTTATTCTCTCACCGAAGGTATATGAATGGTGCGGCTACCAACCCGGATTTTCATGTGCTTAGCCATGGGGCAGCGCAGGTTAAAGCTGCACTGGATGCAACCATTGCACTAGGTGGTGAGAATTATGTTTTCTGGGGTGGCCGCGAAGGTTATATGACCCTGCTGAACACTGATATGAAACGTGAGCAGGAACACCTGGCTCAATTTTTACATACATCCATAGCTTATGCGCGCAAACAAGGTTTTAAAGGAACATTCTTTATCGAGCCAAAACCATGTGAGCCAACCAAGCACCAATACGACTATGATGCTGCAACTGTGCTCGGCTTTTTGCAGAAATATGATCTGCTGAGAGATATGAAACTGAACCTGGAAGTGAACCATGCTACCTTAGCAGGACACACCTTCCAGCATGATTTGCAGGTAGCTGCCGATGCAGGCCTGTTAGGCTCAATTGATGCCAACCGCGGTGATGCCCAAAACGGATGGGATACCGACCAGTTCCCGAACAACATCAGTGAGGTGGTAGAATATATGCTGATTATCCTGGAAGCGGGTGGTTTAGCGGGCGGAGGTATCAACTTTGACGCGAAGATCCGCAGAAATTCAACCGACCCGGCTGATCTGTTCTATGCACATATTGGTGGTATGGATATTTTCGCACGGGCATTGGTGATTGCCGATCAGATACTGCAGAAATCAGATTACAAGAAAATCAGGAAAGACAGATATGCATCATTTGACAGTGGCACAGGCAAAGCTTTTGAAGACGGAAAAGTGAGCCTGGAAGAGTTGAGAGATTATGCAGTAGCCAATGGCGAACCTAAAACGCTGAGCGGCAAACAAGAATATCTGGAAAATTTGATAAATCGATATATATAATTTATAATTGTCAGACCAACAATTTTAAACCTGTAATTTAAATGCACACTTTAACCACTAGCGACCACATCGTATTTGCTATATACTTTGTCATAGTCGCCAGCTATGGCTATTGGGTTTACAAACGTAAACACAATGCTGATGCCACTTCAAAAGATTATTTTTTAGCCGAAGGCTCGCTCACCTGGTGGGCAATTGGCGCGTCACTCATCGCCTCCAACATATCTGCCGAACAGATGGTAGGAATGAGTGGCTCCGGTTTTAAAATGGGGCTGGCAATATCAACTTACGAATGGATGGCTGCTGCCACCTTAGTGATTGTGGCTGTGTTTTTCATTCCCGTCTATCTCAAAAATAAGATATATACCATGCCACAGTTCCTGCATGAAAGGTACAACGGCAAGGTAGCAATGATCATGGCTGTCTTCTGGCTGGCGCTGTATATCGTGGTTAACCTGATGTCGATCCTATATCTCGGTGCGGTTGCTATCAGCGGCATATCAGGCTTTGGCATCTGGTCGTGCATGTGGTTTTTAACTATATTCTCAATTATTATTGCATTGGGCGGCATGAAGGTTATCGGGTATACCGATGTTATCCAGGTTTTTGTACTGATACTGGGCGGTTTAATGGCCACCTACCTGGCGTTGCACCTGATAAGCGAAAAATCAGGTACACATGGATTATTAAAAGGTTTTAGTTTACTCAAGAGCCAGGCCACTGATCACTTCCACATGATATTCAAAAAGGATAATCCGAACTATATGGACCTTCCGGGTTTGAGTGTACTGATCGGCGGTATGTGGATAACCAATTTGAATTACTGGGGCTGTAACCAGTATATCACGCAGAGAGCGTTAGGCGCTAACCTGAAAACGGCCCGCGGTGGTATCCTTTTCGCAGCATTCCTGAAACTGCTCATGCCAGTAATCGTGGTATTACCAGGTATTGCCGCTTACGAGCTGTACCAAAAGGGAATGTTCCACCAGGAAATGCTGACCAGCACGGGTGTCCTTGATGTGAATAAAGCTTATCCATCACTGCTCAACCTGTTGCCCGGCGGCATGAAAGGACTGGCCTTTGCTGCACTTACCGCAGCCATTGTAGCATCGCTTGCAGGTAAAGCAAACAGTATTGCTACCATATTTACCCTGGACATTTACAAGAAAGCAATTAAACCGGATGCCAATGATCACCAGTTGGTCGTATTGGGAAGATATTCAGTAGTAGTGTCAATGGTGCTTGGACTGATTTTATGCTATTTCATTGGCAATGCATTAATGGGCGAAGGAAAGCAAGGCTTCCAGTACATACAGGAATACACGGGCTTTGTATCGCCGGGTATATTCGCCATGTTCATCCTTGGTTTTTTCTGGAAAAAGGCTACTTCCAACGCTGCGCTGTTTGCTACTATCGGAGGGTTAATTTTTGCATTCTTCTTTAAATTCCTCCCAAGATTTGCAAATCTTGCTTTCCTCTCTCCTTACGGGTTTTCAAAGCTGGCTTTACAAGATGACAAAAAAACATACCTGTATGAAATACCATTTCTTGATCGTATGGGTTTTATATTTGTGATCTGTATCATAGGTATGTATATTATTTCGAAGGTAGAAACTGCCAGAGGCGTTACACCTAATGGTTTGGAAGTGGACGTAAATATGTTCAAGACCAATAGAGCATTTGCTATAGGTGCACTGATTATTTGCGTGATCTTAACGGTGCTTTATACTGTTTTCTGGTAAGAGCCATTTTTATAGTTATATTAATAAAATAGCGATGGGCTTAAACCATCGCTATTTTTTAGTTAAAGTAATCTACTGAACAGATCAAATTTATCTGCAATTAATTTTAACTTTAAGCGCTGAATTTATAAATCATCTCCCTGATGTTTAGTAATCTTGAACAAACCTTCCGATGGTACGGCCCATCTGACCCTGTAACCCTGACCGCCGTGAGACAAACCGGTGCAACGGGTGTGGTAAATGCATTGCATCATATTCCGAGCGGTGAAATATGGTCAAAAGAAGAGATCGAAAAACGGAAGAATATTATCCAATCCGCTGGTTTAACCTGGTCTGTTGTGGAAAGTGTGAATATTCACGAGAGCATAAAAACAGCTGGTCAGGATCGTGAAAAATATACACAGAATTATATAGCGACGCTAAAAAACCTGTCAGAAGCGGGTATCAAAACCGTATGCTACAATTTTATGCCGGTACTCGACTGGACACGTACCGATATTGATTACCGTTTGCCAAATGGGGCGTCGGCTTTGCGCTTTCATGCGGCGGCACTAGCAGCGTTTGATCTTTATATTTTAGAACGTGAGGGTGCGGAAGCGGAATTTACTCCTGATCAGCAAAAGCAAGCTAAAATCTATCTTGATAGCCTCACCGCTGATGAGAAAAAACAGCTCGTCACCAATATTATGGCTGGCCTTCCCGGTACCAAAGATGTATTGACGATAGATCAATTTAAAGAGCACCTCGGTAAATATAAAGGCATTGACGCTGCCAGACTAAAACAAAATTTGGCCTGGTTTTTACAAGCTATTATCCCTGATGCTGAGAAATTGAGTGTCAAAATGTGTATCCACCCGGATGATCCACCTTTCCCTATTTTGGGTTTACCGAGGGTGGTTTCAACCGAAAACGATTTATTGGACGTGGTTAATGCATCACCGTCCACAAGCAATGGCCTCACATTTTGTACCGGATCATTAGGTGCGAGGGGTGATAACGATCTGCCTGCAATGATAGGCAGATTAGGCAAACATATTCATTTCCTGCATTTGAGGAATGTGCAGCGTGAAAGCGATGGAAGTTTTTACGAAGCCGATCATTTAGGCGGCGATGTAAACATGTACGAAGTCATGAAAGTAGTGACAGCCGAAAACAGTAAAAGAGCAGAACCTATCCCTTTCAGACCAGATCATGGTCACCAAATGTTAGATGATTTAAACAAAATAACAAACCCAGGTTACTCAGCAATTGGCCGTCTACGCGGCTTGGCAGAATTGCGTGGCTTAGAAGTTGGGGTAACAGGAAATTATTAAAT
>Ga0157375_10004527_pt1 | contig 12081 bp, 12 predicted proteins | sample M35metaG_FD_115311 | JGI IMG/M metagenome (GOLD analysis project Ga0157375, IMG submission 115311) | Miscanthus rhizosphere microbial communities from Kellogg Biological Station, Michigan, USA - M3-5 metaG | ecosystem: Host-associated > Plants > Roots > Rhizosphere > Soil | place: USA: Michigan...
CTGCTCGGGTCCGTCGGCGAGCCGATCAACCCGGAAGCGTGGGTCTGGTACCACGAGCACATCGGCGGCGGCCGCTGCTCGATCGTCGACACGTGGTGGCAGACGGAGACGGGCATGATCATGATCACGCCGCTGCCGGGAGTGACGACGACCAAGCCCGGCTCTGCGACGAAGCCGTTCCCCGGGGTGCACGTGGGCGTCTACAGCGAGAGCGGCGACGAAGTCGGACCGGGCGGGGGCGGCTATCTCGTGCTGAAACGCCCGTGGCCCGCGATGCTGCGCGGGATCTACAAGGATGACCAGCGCTTCCGCGACACGTACTGGTCGAAGTACGAGGACATCTATTTCGCCGGAGACGGAGCGCGGATCGACGAGGACGGTGACTACTGGCTGCTCGGCCGCGTTGACGACGTCATGAACGTCTCCGGCCACCGCATTTCCACGATCGAGGTCGAGAGCGCGCTCGTCGATCACAAGAAGGTCGCGGAGGCCGCAGTCTGCGGGCGCAAAGACGACCGGACCGGACAGGCGATCGTCGCCTACGTGACGCTGAAGGGCGCCAACGAGGGCAGCTTGGAGATGCTCGAAGAGCTCAGGAACCACGTCGCGAAGAAGATCGGCCCGATCGCAAAGCCGGCGAACATCGTGTTCACCCCGGAGCTTCCCAAGACGCGCAGCGGCAAGATCATGCGGCGCTTGCTCCGCGACGTCGCGGAGAACAGAGTTCTTGGCGACACGACGACACTGGCCGATCCAGCCGTCGTGCAGGAGATCCAGGAACGCGCTACGACCGACGCCCGCGAGGACTAGTCAGGCCGCTCAGGCGAGGAGCTTCGCGAACCGGTCCGGGTCGTCGAACGGGCCGATCACGGCGAGGTTCAGTCCCTGCTTGTCGATCAGGTCACCGGCGACGCGACTGACGTCCTCGGCCGTCACGTTGTCGATCTCGGTGAGGAGCTCTTCGGGGTCCGGCGTCCTGCTCTCGAGGACCTCGCGGCGAAGCCCGAACATGATCAGGCCCTGCGACGTCTCGAGTTGGAGGACGAACCTGCCCTTCGCGAAGCTCTTGGCCTTCTCGAGCTCACCGGCCGGCACCGGCTCCTCGGCGATCTTGCGCAGCTCGGCCGCGACGGTGGTGACGGCGTCGTCGATGCGATTGATGTCGACGCCGGCCTGTGCGTAGAGCGACCCGGCATCCGTGTAGCTGTGGTTCAGGCCGTAGACGTAATACGCGAGCCCGCGCCGTTCGCGTACCTCCGTGAAGAGGCGCGAGGACATCCCGCCGCCGAGGACTGTCGAGAGGACCTGTAGGACGTAGCGGTCGGGATGCTCGAGCGGATAGCTGTGCACGCCGATGCAGATGTGTGCCTGGTCGGAAGCCTTCGTGTGCACCTTGACCTGTGCGTGGTCTTGCGCCTTCACCTTGACCGGCTCGGGGCGACCGGTCTCCGCCTCCTCCATGTCGCCGAGGAGCTCCTGGATTCGGCCGTGGAGGTCGTCGCCGATCTTCCCGCCGATCCCGACGACCATTCGCGACGGCCGGTACCACCGATCGACGTAGCCGTTGAATGTCTCGCGGTTCGCGCCCCGGATCGTTTCCTTCCGCCCGATGATGTCCCAGCCGAGCGGTTGGTCACCGTAGAGGAGTTCCTCGTACACGCCGCCGATGAAGTCGCGCGGCGTGTCGTAGTACATGTTCATCTCCTCGATGATCACGCCTTTCTCCCGGTCGATCTCCGCGGCATCGAACTTCGAGTGGCGCAGCATGTCGACGAGCACGTCGAGGGCCACGTCGCGTGACTCCGCCGCGCACTTGACGTAGTAGCCGGTGTACTCCTTGCCGGTGAACGCGTTGAACTCCCCGCCGATGGCGTCGATCTCCATGGAGATGTCGCGCGCTGTTGGACGGCGCTCCGTTCCCTTGAAGAACATGTGCTCCGCGAAGTGCGCGATGCCGTTCGTGTCGGGCGTCTCGTAGCGCGACCCCGCGGCGAGCATGATCGCGCAGGTCACGGACTGGGCCGAGTCGATCGGCGCGGTCAGGATGCGGAGCCCGTTGTCGAGGCGTTCGAGGTTGTAACTCACGGCCCCGGCGATGCTACCGAGGCCGATCCTCCTTGCGGTAGACGAAGCGGACGGCCTGCCAGTCGCCGTCGATCGCCGCGCTCTTGTTGTCGACGAGGCCCGCGGCGAGCCCGATCTCCTGAACCGCGGGGAAATCCAGGTCGGTCTCGAGCGTCGAAGCCTTCTTCGGCCAGGCGATCCAGAGCCCGTCCGCCGGGGCGAGCGTCTTCTTCAAAGCCGGAAACCGGCGCTCGAGCTCCTGACGGCTCGTCGTGAGGAACACGAGCACCCCGACACCCGGTTTGGCTCCCAGCTTCTTGCCGAGCGGCGTCGCCGAGTAGTCCCTGTCGGGCATCAGAACCGCTGCAGGGCTCGCGTGACGGCCTCGGTGCCGAACTCCAGTGCCGCCGCGGGGATGCGCTCGTCCGCAGCGTGGACGACTTTCAGGACCGGGAAGTCGGCCGGCAGGCGCATCGGCATGAATCCGTAGGTCTGGATTCCGAGCTGGGAGAAGAAGCGACCGTCCGTCACGCCGCCCTGCAGGAGCGGCATCGGGATGCCTTCCGGATCGAGCTCGCGGAGAACCCCGGCGAGCATCTCGAAGAGGGCGAGGTCGGGCTCGGCCGGGCCGGCGTCGTGACGTACGACCTCGACCTCGACGTCGGCGCCGACGATCCCGTGCAGCTCCGCGATCAGGTCGTCCGGCGTGAAGCCCGGCAGGAGTCGTCCGTCCAGCTCGAGGTCGATCTGCGCCGGGATCACGTTCACCTTCTCTCCGCCGCGGACGATCGTCGCGTTCACCGTATTGCGCAGGAGCGTCTCGAGCCAGCGCATCTGCGGCCCGACTCTCGGGAGAACGCGGTCGGCAACGGCCGGCTTGAGCAGCGCAAGCATCAGGTCGCGCTTGGGTCGCGGCAGGTGGGCTGCGATCGTCTCGATCATCTCGCGGACGATCGGAGTCACATGGATCGGCATCCGTTTGCGATTCAGGTCGTCCAGCAGCCGCCCGAGCCGGGCCATCGTCCCTCCGCGGTGGATCATGGCGCCGTGGCCGCCCGGACCGCGGACCGTCGCCTTGAGCCAGCAGATCTGCTTTTCGCCGAGCTGGATCGGATAGAAGCGCTTCCCCGCGATCACCTGGGAGATCCCGCCGGCCTCGCCGAGCGCGTGACGGACTCCCGCGAAGATCTCGGGGTGTTCCTCGACGAGGAACTTCGCACCGAAGTCGCCGCCGTTCTCCTCGTCGCTGAGCACGACGAGGATCACGTCGCCCGGCAGCTTCAGCTCGCCCGCGGCGGCGCGGAGGAACGCCGAGACGTACATCGCGACTGCACCTTTCATGTCGATCGCGCCGCGCCCCCAGATCTCGCCGTCGACGAGCTCCCCTCCGAACGGCGGCCTTTGCCAATCCTGGCCGCTGGTCGTGACGACGTCGACGTGGCCCTGCAACAGGAGCGGCGGGCTGTCGCCGCCTTCGAGCCTGGCGACGAGGTTCGGCCGGTTCGTATCCTTCGAGTAGGTCTGCGTCTCGCAGCCCGCCTCTTCCAACAGGCTCCGCACGTAGCCGACGCACTCGGATTCGTTCCCCGGTGGGTTCGTGGTGTCGAACCGAATCAGCTGCTGGAGGAGCTCGATGGGTGTCAATGAGGTAAAGGCCCAGTAAAAGTTCGGATGGGGGCTTGTGACACCCGGATCCCTGTCGATACCTTCAATTGCAGGAAAGGTTGTAACAGATGCTCAACGCCCTCACCATCATTCTCCTGTTTGCCGCCGCCTGGGCCGTATCCCGCCTGAGCGCGATCGTGGCGCGCTGGGTGATGGCCTGGTCCGACAGCCGCCATCGCAGCCCGAGCGGAGACCTCCGGGCCAAGATCGTCGAGCTGAAGCGCCGCGAGACCAGCGTCGCCGTGATCCGGACCGGCATCGCGTATGTCGCGTTCGGCGCCGCTCTCATCCTCTCCGCGGCGCAGCTCACCGGTGGCTTCAACAAGCTCTCTACTCTTGCCGGTGCATCGTTCGTTCTCATCCTGGTCGCCTTCTCGGCCCAGCGCGTGCTGATCGACATCATCGCCGGCTTCAGCATGTTCACAGAGAAGTGGTACTCGGTCGGCGACACGATCGCGATCCCGATGATGGAGCTCCAGGGCGTCGTCGAGGACCTCTCGCTCCGGTCGACGCGTCTGCGCTCGCTCGACGGGGAGATCATCAACATCCATAACTCGCAGATCGCCGCGGTCCGCGTCCTCCCCGGCGGCTTCAAGGAGTTCGACGTCGAGCTCGTAGCCAGCAGCCGTGAAGGCGCCGAGCTGCTCATCGAGCACGTCGCCGCGATCCTGCCGGAAGGGCCGACGACTTTCGTTCAGCGCCCGACGATCCATCAGGTCGACGAAATCGCGCCCGGCCTCGTGCGCTTCCGCATGCGCGCCTCCGTTGCTCCGGGTCGGGAGTGGCTCGTGAACGGCTTCTATACGGACCTGCTCAAGGAGCGGGCCGAAAGGCACCTGATCGTCCACGGTCCCGTCGTCTTGACGGTGGACGAGGGCGCGACTCGCAGTTTCGCCCGCGCCAGCGCCGCTACGCGCTGGGCCGGCGCCCGCTAGAGCTTCGAGATCTCTGCGAGCAGGCCGTCGACCTCGTCTGCGGTGTTGTAGTGGACGATGCCGGCGCGAATAGCGCCGCCCTGCCCGAGGGCGAGCCGCTTCATGACCTCGACGGCGTAGTAGTCGCCCCACCACACCGCATAGCCCGCTTCGCCGAGGCGTGTCGCCGCCTCTTCGGCCGAGATGCCAGCGACGTTGAACGCGAAGGTCGCGACGCGGCCGTCCATGGTCGGAAGTCCGTAGAGCGTGACGTTGTCGGGCAGGCCGCTGAGAAAGCGCTCGCCGAGTGTGCGTTCCTGCGCCGTGATCGACTCCCAGCCGATCGACTCGATGTACTCGACCGCGGCGACGAATCCCGCGAGCAGCTCGTGCGCGAGCGTTCCGGTCTCGAAGCGTCGGCCGAGCGGCGTGTCGGGCGCCGGCCTCACCTTGTATGGACGCCAGGTCTCGAGCAGCTCTGAGCGGCCGAAGGCGAGGCCGAGGTGCGGGCCGAAGAACTTGTAGGGAGAGCAGATCAGCACGTCCACTCCCCAGTCGGCCACGTCGATTGGCCCGTGTGGGCCGTAGTGGACGGCGTCGGCCCAGGCGAGCGCGCCGGCGTCGTGGGCTAGCTCGGCGATGCGCCGCACGTCGGTGAGGGTGCCGACGGCGTTGGATGCGACCGGGAACGCGACGACTCGCGTGCGGTCTGAGAGGTGGCGCTCGAGGTCGGCGAGGTCCAGCGTGGTGTCGTCGTTGATGTCCACGAACCGCACCACAAGGTTCTTGTCGTGCGCGAGCTCGAGCCACGGAGACACGTTCGCGTCGTGGTCGAGCTTGGTGACGACGATCTCGTCGCCTTCTTGCCACTCGCGTCCGGCGGTGCGTGTCAACGCGAACGCGAGCGTCGACATGTTCGCGCCGAAGATCGTCTCCTCGGGGCCGGCGCCGAGGAACTCCCCGGCCGTCAGACGCGCCTGGGCCACGAGCGCCTCGGTGCGGCGGCTCGTCTCGTACGGCCCGCTGACGTTGGCGTTCGACTCCCGGTAGTAGCGGGAGACGGCGTCGATCACTTCATCGGGCACCTGTGTGCCACCGGGCCCGTCGAAGAAGGCCAACGGCTGTCGCAGCGCCGAGTAACGGGCTCGAACCGACTCGACGTCGAAGGTGACGGTGGACACCGGTGAAGACGTTACTACGATTGCGGTATGGCTCCGGCGACGAAAGAACGGATCGACCAGGGCACCGGGACGGGGCTCGGCAAGCCGTGGAACGTCATCGTGCTGAACGACAACCACAACACGTTCCAGGGTGTCGCCGCCGCGTTGTCGTCCACGATTCCCGATGTCTCGTACGACAAGGGCCTGCAACTCGCAGACCGGATCCACAACAGTGGCCGCGCGGTCGTCTGGTCAGGCCACAAGGAAGTCGCGGAGCACTACTGGCAGCAGCTCCAGGGTCATGGCCTGACGATGTCGCCGCTCGAACGGTCTTAGAACTTGGTGCCGTTCACGGTCCAGTGGTAGCTCGGTGACGGCTCGAGCGAGGCGCCGACGAAGCAGTCCCGCTCGGCCTTGACGAGCAGGGCGGCGAGCTCGTCGCCCGGCGGCACCGGGTCGAGCTCCAGCGCGAGCTCCACGCCGATCTCGACGAACGCATAGCGCCCGTCGTCGGATCGCCGCGTCACCGTCGCCGACGCCGAGCCGTTTGCGACGAAATCGATCTCCGTCGGCGCGGCGTGAAAGCGCAGGCTCTGCAGCGTGCAGCGGATCAGCCCCGCAAGCACCAGATGCTCGGGCGTCCAGGCGGGATCGAGGTCGAGCGGCGAGTGGCCGTCGGCGGTGACGCGGCCGGTGCGGTCGAGCCCGATCGCGTAGCGAAACTCCTTGGCCCCGGCCGCCATCCTCGTATCCTGCCGGGCGGTGGCAGGAACCGTCCGGAGTGCGTCGTAATGTCTGGCCATGCGACGGCTCCGGTCGCTCAGCGAGGCTGAGTGTTACGCCAGGTGTTACGGAGGCTGGGAAGACTCGGTCCGAATCGTCCGGCTCGAGCCGCGTCGGGCGAGTCCCGAGCTGGCGGTCGAAGGCGAGGCGCTTCGGGTGCGTTTCGAGGAGTTCCTCGACGCCCGTGACCCACTCGAGCTCGCCGAGCCCGAAGCGGCCTGAGACTGCGATCCCGGACATCCTGGCGCCCGGTCTGCGGGTACTCTTCTGCGGGATCAACCCCGGCCGCGTGTCCGCGGCGGCGGCGGCGCACTTCGCAAATCCACGCAACGACTTCTGGCGGCTCCTGCATGCGGCGGGATTCACGCCGCGCCTGCTCGAGCCGGCCGAGCAGTTCGAGCTCCTGAACTACGGCGTCGGCGTGACGAATGCGGCCGCGCGGACCACGCCCGGCTCGGGCGACTTGCGCAAAGGAGATTTCGCGGGAGCCGCCGAGCGCCTCGAGCGGATCGCGATCGATCTGAGTCCCGCCTGGATCGGCTTCGTCGGCAAGGAGGCGTACCGCGGTTCGTTCGGAGACCGCCCTGAGCTCGGGGAGCAGGAGCGGCGCCTCGCGGACACGCGCCTGTTCGTGCTCCCGTCGACCTCGCCTGCGAACGCCGCCGTGCCGTGGGCGGAACGGCTGCGCTGGTTCGAAGAGCTCAGCCGCGCCAGCGGTTTGTAATCGGAGTCCGGCGGTCACGCCCGAAGGCCTTCGGGCGCAGCTTCACACCGGGCGGTGCCTGCCGCCGTTTGTACTCCGCGCGGTCGACCATTCCGACCGCCCGTTCGACCACATCGCGGTCGAACCCGTCCCGGGACAGCTCCTCCAGCGTCCTGTCGTGTTCCACGTACTGCTCGAGCACCTCGTCGAGCTTCGCGTAGGGCGGCAGGGAATCCTCATCGAACTGGTCGTCGCGCAGCTCGGCGCTCGGCGCGCGGTCGATGATGCTCTGTGGGATCAACTCGTGACCGGCTCGCTCGTTGAGGTAGCGCGCAAGCTGGAAGACGTCTGTTTTGTAGACGTCCTTCAGGAGGGCGAAGCCGCCCGCCATGTCGCCGTAGAGGGTCGCGTAACCGACCGACAGCTCCGACTTGTTGCCCGTCGCGACGAGCATCCAGCCGAACTTGTTCGACAGCGCCATCAGCAGGACGCCCCGCGCCCGCGCCTGGATGTTCTCCTCGGCGAGACCTGGCTCGGTTCCGGCGAACGCCTCCGCGAGCGCCGCCTCGAACGACTCGACGATCTTGCCGATCGGGATCTCCACGAACGGACTTCCGAGGCTCTCAGCGAGTCGGCGTGCATCTGTGCGCGTCGCCTCCGAGGAGTAGCGCGAGGGCATCGACACGCAGTGCACGCGCTCCGGCCCGAGTGTCTCCGCCGCGAGGGACGCAGTCACCGCAGAGTCGATGCCGCCCGACACTCCGACGACCACGTCCTGGAACCCGTTCTTGACGACGTAGTCGCGTAGTCCGAGCTCGAGCGCTCGCCGCATCTGCTCGATCTCCACGACGAACGGGACGACCTCGCCGACGGCCTTGCTTCCGTTGCCAGACGGCCCGGGCGACCCGACGTGGATGATCTCGACCGGAGGCACCTGCTCGCGCTCGCGCGCCAGGGCTCGTCGGCGTAGGTCGCTGAGGCGGCGGCCGATCACTTCCTGCGGCTCGATGTCGACGACCAGGAGCGCCTCCTCGAAACCGGGTGCGCGTGCGAGCACGTTTCCCTCGTCGTCGAGCACGCACGAATGGCCGTCGAAGATCAGCTCGTCCTGTCCACCAACGGTGTTGCAGAAAGCGACGAAACATGAGTTGTCTCGTGCACGGGTCACGAACATCTCCTCGCGCTCGTCGGGCCGGCCGACGTAGAAAGGCGACGCCGAGATGTTGACGAGCAGTTCTGCGCCGGCCAGCGCGAGGTCGGTCGCCGGCGGGCCCGGCTGCCACATGTCCTCACACACGGTCGGGCCGATGAGCGTCTTGCCGTGCTCCAGCAGAACCAGATCACGACCCGGCGCGAAGTAGCGGTCCTCGTCGAAGACGCCGTAGTTCGGCAGGAAGCGCTTGCGGTACACGGCCTTCACCTCGCCGGCCGAGCAAACGTAACAAGCGTTGAAGAGGTCACGATCGAAGTGCGGCGAGCCCACGAGAACCGTTGCACCGCGCACCTCGCGCGCGATCTTCTCCACGGACTCCTCCGCCGCACGGATGAAGCCGGGCCGGAGCAGAAGGTCCTCCGGCGGATAGCCGGTGACTGCCAGTTCCGGGAAGACGATGAGGTCGGCGCTGTCGGCCTTTGCCTCGGCGAGGCGCTGGAGGATCAGCTTGCGGTTTCCCTCGAGATCGCCGACGACCGGGTTGATCTGGGCCAATGCGAGCCGCATAGCCTCAGTCTAGCCGTTTCCGCCTCTCAGTCGAAAACTAGGTCGCCGGGTTAGTGCCTTCGACCGAACTGCATCACCCAGAGGGCGACGCCGTCGCGACCGAACATGCGGCCACGTTCGAATGCGATCCCGAGGTCTTTCCAGCGCCGCGCCATCAGGTTCTGTCGATGAGGGGGTGAGTTGAGCCAGAGTTGGAGTGTGTGCAGCGGAGAGCCGAGCTCGCCTTGCCCCCACGCAAGATTCTCGCTGAAGGCACGTGCCGGAAGATAACCCGCTTTCTTGAACGTGTTGGCAAACGACATGCCGCAGGGCGTGTGCGTGAAGCCGCACCTTCGCACCGCGCTGGCCTTCATCAGCGAGGAGCGATTCAACGGGACGCTTCCCCTCACGACCCCGAGGCCGTAGGCCCGGCGCACGACGTTGATGCCGCAGTACATCGCCTCGAGTCGCGAGTGCTCGTCACCCGCGGCGGCCGTCGCACCCACGCACGACGAAGCCACAGCCGCGAGCGCAGACGAATCGGAAGCTTGCGGCGCGGTTCCCCCCGGCGCGGCCAAGCCAAGAACGATCGCGGTGATGGTGACGGCAGATCCCATTGCGCGGTCGAAGAACTAGATGCCCGTTCGGAGTCGATCCTGCGCACTCCTGCGCCGAAATTTACATTAAGGCTCGTACATCCTACGGATATGGCCTAAAAAGGGGAAAACTCCTAGGTACGGCCTATAGCCTCGGCGATTTCGTCGAGGGCTTCCGGGTTCTCGACCGAGGAGAGATCGCCCGGCTCTGAGCCGAGGACGCTGGCCCTGACGGCCCGGCGGACGATCTTTGCGCTGCGCGTCTTCGGGAGTGCCGAGACGAAAACGATCCGCTCGGGCTTGAAGGCTTTCCCGAGCTCGTCGGTGACGGCCGCGGAGATCTCGAGCGCCCGATCCGGGGTCGCTTCGTTCCCGGGCTTGAGCACGCAGAAGAGCCACGCGACTTCGCCCTTTACCTCGTGCGGGATTCCGATTGCCGCGGCTTCGGCGACCGCGGCGTGCGCGACGGCCGCCGACTCGAGCTCTGCCGGCCCGATTCGCTTGCCCGCGATGTTGAGGGTGTCGTCGGAGCGGCCGTGCAGAAACCAGTACCCGTCTTCATCGACGGACGCCCAGTCACCGTGCGTCCAGACTCCCGGAAAGCGTCGCCAGTACGCGTCGAGGTAGCGCTCGTTGTCGCCCCAGACGCCGCGTGTCATTCCGGGCCACGGCCGTTTGCACACGAGCTCGCCGACTTCACCGCGCAACGAGCCTCCATCGGGCCCGAACACGTCCATGTCCTGGCCAAGGGCCGGGAACCCGAGCGCGACCGGCTTGATCGGCTCCGTCAAGCAGGTGGTGAGAAAACAGGCCCCGACCTCGGTGCCGCCCGAGCAGTTGACGATCGGAGTCGCACCGCCGCCCACCTTCTCGAACAGCCAGTGGTACGGATCGCGGTTCCACGGCTCCCCGGTCGTGCAGATCGCCTTCAGCGTCGACATGTCGGCCTGCGGATCGCCCTTGGGGATGAGTGCGCGCACGAGTGTCGGGGAAACGCCGAGCATTGTCACGCGCTCCGACTCGATCAGCTTCCAGATGCGATCCGCCGGAAAGTCGGGTGCGCCTTCCGCATACACGACGGTCGCTCCGCACGCCCCGCCGCCGACCACGGTCCACGGTCCCATGATCCAGCCCATGTCCGTCGCGAAGTGGATGCGGTCCGATGGCTTGACGTTCGTCTGGTACGCAACCTCGCGCGCGATCGATGCGAGGAAGCCGGCCTGAACGTGCAGCGCGCCCTTCGGCTTGCCGGTTGTCCCCGACGTGTACGCAAGCAGGTACGGATGCTCGGAATCGACCTGCTTCGGAGCCAGGTCTCCGGACGTGCCGTCGACGAGCTCGTCCCAGAAGCGATCGCGGCCGAGTGTCATCGGGACATCGTCGAGACCAAGGCGTCGCCAAACGACCGTGTGCGTGACCGTCGCCGCCGATTCGAGCGCCTCGTCGGCGATCTGCTTCATCGGCATCATCTGCCCGCGTCGAAGTGAGCCGTCGGCCGTGATCAGCGCTTTGGCCTTCGCGTCCGCGAGTCGCGCGGCGATCGCCGGAGCTGCGAAGCCAGAGAAGATGGGAACCTGAACCGCACCGAGGTGCGCGCAGGCGTGCGAGGCGATCGCGACCTGCGGGGACATCGGCAGGAAGATTCCGACAGCGTCGCCTTCGCCGATGCCCATCGACGCGAGCCCTTCCGCCAGGCGGGACACTTCCTCGGAGAGATCGCGCCATGTGAGGGAGACTCGCTCCCCGTCCTCGGCCTGCCACACCGCGGCCTCCTGCTCCGCGAGCTCCCCGGCCGCCCAGCGGTGAACGCAGTTCCAGGCGAGATTCAGCCTGCCGCCCGTGAACCAGGTGGCCCACTCGCTCCCGCGAGACGTGTCCACCACCTGCTCCCATGGCTCCGAGAACTCGAGCCCGAGATCCTCGATCACCGCTGGCCAGAAACGCTCCGGTTCCTCGACCGAGATGCGGTGGAGATCGGCGTAGCGCTTGACACCGAGGCTGTGCGCGAGCCTGGTGACGTTCGCGTTCTCGACGTCCTCGGCGGTCGGGCTCCAGATGAAATCGGACACGCTCGAAGCGTACGGGGTAGGCAGCGACGTAGTGCGGGCAGCGTCCTCTAACCTCTGGGGGATGCGCGCTCGGCTGTTCACGCCCGAGAACCGGAAGTGGTGGACGCTCGTCGCGGTCGCGGTCGGGCTGTTCATGATCATGCTCGACAACACGGTCGTGAACGTGGCGCTGCCGTCGATCCAGCAGGACCTCGGCATCGGCATCTCGGAGCTCGAATGGGTCGTGAACGCCTACGCGCTCACGTTCGGCGTCCTGCTCCTCACGGGCGGGAAGCTCGCCGACCTGCTCGGGCGCCGCGCGATCTTCATCGCGGGACTCGTGGTTTTCACGGGCGCGTCACTGTGGTGCGGCCTCGCCGGCGGCGCGGGGTCGCTCATCGCGGCACGCACGGTGCAGGGCATCGGCGCCGCGTTGATGAATCCCGCGA
>Ga0157375_10004530_pt1 | contig 12073 bp, 15 predicted proteins | sample M35metaG_FD_115311 | JGI IMG/M metagenome (GOLD analysis project Ga0157375, IMG submission 115311) | Miscanthus rhizosphere microbial communities from Kellogg Biological Station, Michigan, USA - M3-5 metaG | ecosystem: Host-associated > Plants > Roots > Rhizosphere > Soil | place: USA: Michigan...
AAGGCGCAAGTTTGACGCCCCGAAAAACGGTTGTTATCATCGAAATGCGGGGTGGAGCAGTCTGGTAGCTCGTTGGGCTCATAACCCAAAGGTCGGTGGTTCAAATCCACCCCCCGCAACCAATCCCTCAACAACTTGCAGACATCCCTCCCCCGAGTTGGGTCCAATTGGGTCCAAAATTCATGCTGATCCCGCCGACATGACCGCAGTCGTGTTGGTTGGAACCAGCAACTGTCCGAGTTTCGCAGCGAACTGCTTTCCATCTTCTGAAGCGACATGCGTGTACATCATGTTCGTGCGCATGTCCGAGTGTCCGAGCCGGGATTGACGGACCGCCATCGGTACATTCTCCTGATCCATGACGGTCTCGTTGCCGTGACGGAATGCGTGGAAGCCACACCGCGGTATCTGGAGCTTGTCCAGTATCGGGTACAGCTTGCGATTCCTTGTTGTGTCGGTATCCCACGGCGTCCCGCATTTCGTGGCGAACAGCAAGCCCAGTCCATTCGGCCGCCAAGTGCGCAGGAACAAGCGAAGATGTTCCGCCAGTTGCGGACTGATCTCGCAGATCCGGTTGCCCTTGAGCGATTTCACAGTCTGAATCTTGCCGTGCCACACGCTTTGCGTGATCCTGATCAGCCCCTGGTCGAGCAGGAGATTGCGCACCGGAAGTGCACCTACTTCGCCGGCACGTACACCCGTCTCCGCAAGAATCCAGAAGTATGTCTTGTAAGGCTCTGTGGCCCCTTCGATCAGTCGCTTCATTTCGTCTAGCGAAAAGAATCGCTCGTTCACCAGTCCGCGATCCGGCAGCACAATTCCGAAGAGAGCGTCGTGCTGGATGTATCCCCACGCTTGCGCCTGGGTCCACATCATCCTGACAGTAGCGATCAGATTGCGGATTGATTTCGGAGACAAGTCGAAACGCTTCCGGGCGATCATGGCCTGAACTCGCTGCGAATTGATGTCTTTCAGGCACAGGTCGCCCCACTCGGGAATCAGGTGCTTCGTGATCCTCGAGCGGTCGGCAGTCTCTGTTGATGGTTTCATTTGCGTGAGAACATCCTTCTGCCACTTTTTGGCGAACTCCCGAAAAGTTGCAGTGGGACGGGGACGGTATGTGATGGAGTTGACGTCGCTGAGCCGCTCTGCCAGTGCGCGTTCCGCGAGCCTTCGAGTCTTGTACTCCAACTGAGAGCCAATGATCTCGCTGATTCGCTTTCGATGGAGGGTGCCATCGGGCCGTATCACGTCCTCGCGCCATCGTGCGACCCATACTTTTTCTTTCGTTCCACGCAGACATAGTTGCCCGCGCTGATATCTCCTTCGTGCCATGAGTTGCGTTTCCTCCGTTGGCACGTCGGAAGAGTTTGCCGGCGGAATACTACCATCCGAATTCCGTTCCAGCGAGTTGTTGCCGGGGTTCTTCAGATGACTCCCCGCAGGTAGCGCCGGCGAAGTTCCGCGACGATCTCCACCTTGCGGCGAACGATTTCAAGACGTAGCCATCGAGCAGACGCCGGAAGAGTCAGCCTGAGCGCTGTACCATCGTTGTCCACTAACAGCACAATGCTCCCGCCCAGGGAGCGAACTTCATTGATCAGCACGGAGGCTGGAATCAAATGACTTCCTCCGTCCATCCGGTTCCGGGGGCAGTGGGTGGTTCCACAGTTCCCCCCTTTAGGGGTGGGAACTTGGGAACCGCACCACTATTCTGCCCGTGCGGTTCTGTGGTTCCCGCAGTGGTTCTCAGTTTTGGGAACCAGCCAACCGGGTAATACCGCAGTGAGTTATGTGGACCCGGTTCCGAGGTCCAGCGAAAACCGTTTTGTGACTTCAGTAGTTCCGAAGCCCTTTTTTTCTGAATGCCTGCGGAACCGCAGATTTCGTTGGTTGTCTGACCTGGTTTTTCCAGGATGATTTGCTCAAGTCTGTCCGTTTCCGTGGTGAGTCTTGTGAACTCGCGACTATCCGCGACCTTGAAAGTTCCGGCGTCAAAGTCGGGCTGGACGGTTAGGGTAAACCGCGGCCCAAATCTGTTCTTTGCCGTCGATAGTGTCAGTAATCCGGAGTTGCCGTCCTGCTCTTGCACGATCGCCAGATCGACAGCGCCGCGGATTGCGGTTGATCCCCTGTACCCGCTCCCCTCGGCCTTGCTGACGTGATGGACGATGATGACCGATCCCCCCGCGGCCGCGACAAGCCGGAGATGTTGCATCACGGCGGCCATTTCACCGCTGCTGTTCTCGTCGGCCGTATGCGCGTACCGGAACGGATCAACTATCACTAGCGGTTGCGCTTCACGGGCTATCGTCAAGAGAGACTCATCGCCGATCTGTGGCGGTTGGGAGTCGAGCCAGTTTCCCCAGATACGGAGGTTCGGAATCGGATCTTCCGTCATCGCGTCGATGCGATCGCGCACCGCATGAGCGGGATTCTCATAGTCGCAATAAAGAACTCGCGTTGGTCTGCACCGGCGGCCGAGAAAACTCCCTCCGCGTGCGACCTCGACGGCGAGGCGCTGAATCAGGAAGGTCTTGGCTACTCCATCCGCGCCGGCCCACAGCGTAATCGTCCCTCGTGTGATCAATCCATCAATGAGGTACTCAATGGCAGGGATTTCCATCGACATGATGTCGGGGATCTGGTCGAACTTCTGAATTTTGCCGCTTCCTGCCCTGGGTGAGTCCGAGACGAACTGCGCCACGTATTCAAGTAACTGCGCATAATTGCCGCCGACTTCAACGTCATGCTGGAGTTGCACTCCAAGAGCATGGATCCGCCGCAAGCCTGCGAGCCGCTGGATATTCTCCACATGTCGCCGCACGATTTCGAAGTCAGGAACGGCCCCACCGACAAGGTCGCCGGCCACAGCGAACCACCTTTCGTCGCCGTCCCGACGAGTCAACTCATCGGCGACGAGCAATACATCAAAAGGCCCCCCGTCTGCGCCGAGCTCGCGGATGATTTTGAATATTTTTCTGTGGGCGTCACCGACGAGATCATCTACACGAAGCACCGCGGCAGGACCCCGCAGCATCTCGTTGGTCAGCAGACAGCTTCCAAGAACTGCGCGTTGGGCAGCCTCCGAATGGAACGGCGGAGCGGGTTTACCCCTCTGCGAGTGCGGGTTTGTAGTGGACTCGTTCAGAGCTTTTCCTTCCCCCAAGGGCCTTGCTTATCAGGAGCAGGTCCTAACTTTTCCTAGGTCCGACTTCAGCCGGCCGTGTTTGGTACACACCAACTCCGGTCCACTCACTGGACGCCACCCTTATGCGCTTCCAGCCACGCCAGGAATTCCGGCGACTCAAAGTCGTACCTGTACGATCCGACAAGTTTGTAATGAGGAATGTTCTTCCGGTGACTCCGCACCCACCTCGGGGTTTGTTCGAGTAGTTCCGCCAGGTCGGCGTCCTTCTTCAACTTCTTCGATTTCAGCCTCACAGTCCCTCCAACGGTCGAACTTGCTACCTGCCTAAGCCTGCCCCGTTTTGTCAAAATCTGGCAAACGCAGGTGGCCTAATTCCGTGTAAGCTACACACTATACTTACATATAAGTACTAGTAACGTTGGGCTTATAGGAATAGGATTTAAGTCGTGAAGAGCAGGCCACAGCAGAAGTTATCGAAGAAGACCGCTGCGAAGATCCTGGCGGCGACTCGAAAGCGTAAGGGACGAAGGCCGGACTGGCAGGAGATGGCGGAGACCCTAAAGCTGACCAGGAAGAAAGGGCTTACTGTGCGGCAATATCGGCTGCTGGTCAAGAGAGCGGCACGTAAAGCAGCGCGTTGTTTGCGTGACCATCATCGTCCGAGTGACGCGAAGTCCACCGCATCAATCAGCAATGGGAGGAAGCATCGGTCACACAAGAACACGTTCGTGTTCGTGGACAACGTCGACATCGTGGACGTTCAGGCACAGCAACTGGGCCCGAGCAATCCGAAGGGTCTGCTGTTCCCAACTGAATAGCAAATTCAACCTCCCAACAGTTTTTCCCTGACAGTGTAGGACATGAAATCTAAGGCCCACCATCGTGCCATTTGCGCGTCGCGCCGATTGAGCATATAGTCGCGCCGCATGAGTGCCGGTCGTCTGCGCCCCTTCCAATTCTGCTGAAGAAGGCGGCCTAGTATGGAGAAACTGTTTATCTATTTGGAGTCCGACAAAGGCTCAGTGTTGCTTAACCTTCGCCAAATCGCCAGGGTGGACGGTCTCACTGGCGATGTAATGATCCTTCACACCACTGATGGGCATAACCTTCGCATCCATGGCAGGGAGGGCACAGACAGGATGGTTTTTCTATTGGCCCAATACACAGTGACCCTTGATGGACGACCATTGACGGAAGTGATTGGAATCGACTCTCCGAAGGCACCGCCCGAATCACTCCCGTGACCCGACGCACATTTGCGTGCGCTTAGAATCGTTTCCGCTTTATGTTGGCTGCTCCCCGGCCTTCGCCATTCCGAAACCGGAGAACTGCAACCGCCATTGCAAACCCTCCCATTGTGCGAAGAGTTCCTTCGGCGTCAACGCCCAATAAACGGCTGGCAGCAATCCACAGCGAGCGCCTTGTGTAGTTGGTTTAATCGCCTGTTAAAAACAACAATCCCAAATGATGATCCCAGAGCACTTCTGGGTCGTTGCGTGCAGCCTCTAAAAGCCTTCCCGTCCCTGGAATTATTCCTTCCCCTATCGGCACCTTAGACACTACCGTCGAAACAACGGTGCTGTCACACGTCGGCAGGTGACATTCGTCACCGCGTGACACGTCGACAGGAGTTGACAATCTCTTCTGGGCAGATAAAAGCCTCCAGTCACACTGATTCCCGCTGAAACAGCTTTCACAGATTGGCTTCGAAGCGCAGGACATGAACTCGTTTCACCACCCACCGGGTTTTAGAGAGGGGAACTTATGAGGACGAACACGATTCAGACTCTCGGCTGCATGCTCTTGTTGTTGTTCCTTGTGCAATCGAGCTTGGGGAGTGACGCATTCTTTCGGCCACCTCAGACCTACTATCCAGGAGGCTACGATTCAACTTCCATTGCTGTGGGTGATGTAAACCACGACGGAAAGCCCGATCTAGTTACAGCCATTCAGTGCCTCGACTTCGAGTGCACCCGGGGAGGCGTGGGGGTGTTGATAGGTAACGGCGACGGGACCTTCCAGCGAGTTCGGACCTACGATTCTGGTGGCGAAGAGGCCTATTCGATCGCGATTGGCGACGTTAATCGAGACGGTCTGCCGGACTTGCTCGCGGCCAACCTATCCGTCACCAGGGAGAATTATCGCGGCTTGGCAGCCGTTCTGTTGGGGAATGGCGACGGGACGTTTCAAGCCGCGCAGACCTACGACACGGGTGGCTATTTTGCTGTCATGATCGCAACGGAGGATGTAAACCGGGACGGCAACCTTGATTTCCTTGTGGCGAACAGCTGTTCCAGCGTCGAGAACTGTGAAAACGGAGTTTTGGGAGTGATTTTAGGGAATGGCGATGGAACATTTCAGCCAGTCGAGATCTATCGATCGGGTAATTATGCTGCAACATCCATTGCCTTGGGAGATGTCAACCTAGATGGTAAGCCTGATCTGCTCGTGTCTAACTATTGTGGAAAGCCGTGCCGTGGCGCAAGTGTCCTACTGGGAAACGGTGACGGTACATTCCAGCAGGCCCAGACGTACGACTCCGGGGGTGATTCCGCGTTTTCGATCGCAGTGGAAGATGTGAACGGAGACCGCAAGCTCGACTTGATCGTGGCCAACTTATTCGTCAGCGACAACAAGCGTGACCATGGTGTTGTCGGTGTTCTCCTCGGTAATGGCGACGGGACCTTTCAGGCTGCGGAGAGGCACAACTCAGGCGGCTACCAGCCGTATTCGATGGCAGTTGGAGATGTAAACGGAGACGGCAGGCCAGATGTAGTTGCGGGCAATTACTGCTTCAACCAGAGAGATTGTTCAACTGGTGGTGTAGGAATACTGCTTGGCAACGGCGACGGGACCTTTAACGCAGCGCGGCGTTATCGCTCGGGCGGTGATGCGGTACAGTCGATCGCCGTGGAAGATCTGAACGGAGACGCAAAACAGGACCTTCTCGTAGGCCACCAGACCGGCGGAATCAGCGTGTTATTGACTCGTTACATTACCACCACGAATCTCGACGCCAACCCTAGTACATCGACCTATGGTGAGCCAGTCACACTGAGGGCGACGGTCGGTTCGGACGGTCCGGGCACACCTGCGGGTACGGTGATATTTAAGAACGAGGGGCAGTGGTTAGGCAAGGTGACGCTCATCGACGGAGCAGGTGTGCTCATGACTCGCAATTTGCCACCCGGTACACGTTCTATTACCGCAACGTACAGTGGCAACTCTGAGTGCATCAAGAGCACGTCGAAAGCAGCCATCCACACGGTCAACTCCGCCCCCTCCAGAACGACCATCATGTCATCCGTCAACCCATCCCTTGCGGGCCAACCGATTACCTTCACGGCGCTGGTGAGCAGCCCCTCAACAAGATCAACGGGGAGTGTGACATTCACAACCGGAACTACGACACTCGGTACAGCATTGCTGAGCTGGGGAGGAAAGGCCAGCATTACGACTAGTGCGTTGCCGAAGGGAACACACACGATCAAAGCCACGTACAGCAGCACTGCCAATATCATCGGGAGCGCAGCGTGGGTGAGACAGGCCGTCAACTGATTGACATGACCTGTATTGGTGAATGACGAATCGCCTGGCAGCCAGTTGGTGAAAAATCGCCATTACACCGGCTACCCGAAGTGCTTTCAATCCTCGAGGCGGGACTTGTGCCTCTGGCCGGGTTTCACTTGCCCCGCCCCGCATTCGTCGGAGCCGATACCGACGAAGCTTGCAAATTCTAAGAACGGGGCCGCCCGCAAGAACAGCCCCGTTCGGCCTACAGCCAGGGGGGCAATCGCCGGGAGTAATGGCCCGGAACGCCACTGCTCGAAGCGCATTTTGAATTCGGCATAGAGTTCGTCGACGTCTGTGAGGAACGTGTCTAATGCATTTTGCTTTTGCAGGTCGCCGATCACATCTTCATTGGCCACGCATCGCAATATAAAAGCGCCCCGATGCTTTCTGAACCATCACAAACGAGAGGACCGGAATCTCCTCGAGTGGCTTGCCGTCAATCGGTTTACGGTAGCGTCGCGCACTGCTTTTCCGCGCTTCATAGCGGAAATTCTACGCTTCCCGAAATGATGTAATGATGGTGTTCATGCCCAAGCGTCCAAAATCGACCTCAACATAGTGAAAGCCTCTCCTCGTAACGAGGTGTGTGAAATGCAGCCACGAAATTGCGCCGACCCCTTACTGCGCTGTCGGAGAGTACACCTGCTCGATAGGTATCGGTTGCGGGTTAGGAAAGAAATGTCGTTGAAAGTAGAGGGCCACATTAACCAGTGCGACCATCACAGGAACTTCCACCAGTGGACCGATGACGGCCGCGAATGCAGCGCCTGAATTGATGCCAAATACTGAGACCGCCACAGCGATTGCCAGTTCAAAGTTGTTGGAAGCAGCCGTGAATGCGAGCGTTGTTGTTTTGGAGTAATCCGCGCCCACCTTCTTACCCATATAGAAAGACACGAGGAACATGACTACGAAGTAAATCAACAACGGCACTGCAATCCGCACAACATCAAGAGGAAGGCGAAGAATATATTCACCCTTCAACGAAAACATCACCACAATCGTAAACAGCAGGGCAATTAGTGTCAGTGGACTTATTCGAGGAACAAATTTTCGGTCGTACCACCCCTGCCCCTTGGCGCGAAGTAGCATCACCCGCGTCAGAAATCCTGCCAGAAATGGAATGCCCAAGTAGATGAAAACGCTTTTTGCGATTTCCGTCATCGAGACATTCACGATAGCGCTTTGAAGCCCCAGCTTGGCAGGCAAGTATGTGATAAAGACCCAGGCGTATAGCGAGTAGCAGAAGACTTGAAAGAGAGAATTGAAAGCGACAAGACCCGCCGCATATTGCGTGTCGCCCGCAGCCAGCTCATTCCAAACAATGACCATCGCTATACAACGTGCGAGGCCGATCATGATGAGTCCGGCCATGTATTCCGGGTATCCGCGCAGGAAGACGACCGCGAGTACAAACATTAATATTGGTCCCACGATCCAGTTTTGGATCAGAGACAGGCTTAGCACCCGTGTGTTTCGGAAGACCCTGTGCAGCTCCTCGAAACGAACCTTGGTAAACGGCGGATACATCATCAGGATCAGCCCCGCAGCCATGGGAATCGATGTTGTCCCAATGCTCAAACGGTTCAGAAACGGAACGACTCCAGGCACAAGCCATCCGAGTACGACTCCGAACGCCATTGCGATGAATATCCAAGCGGTCAGATAGCGATCAAGAAAGCTCAAACGGTTTGCGGTCTTTGTCATTGCTGGCCGATCTTGTCGATTTCGTGCTTCAATGCAAGCTTGTCGAGGGTTCCGAGGGGTAGACACAAGAATAAGCTGATCCGCCGATCCAGTGTGGTGAATGCGTGGCGAAATGCTCGCGTAACCTGTTCTGGCGTGCCCTCGACTGCAGCAGGGTCGGGCACACCCCAATGTGCAGTCATGGGCGGACCCGGCCACAGTGGGCAAACTTCTTTTGCGGCGTTGTCGCAGACCGTAAACACGAAATGAAGTTCAGGAGCACCGGGACCGGAAAACTCCTCCCAGCTTTTACTTCTTACGCCCGCGGTGGGGAGATGAGCGGCCTCCAATTCACGCAGGGCTTCGGGACGTACTTGTCCGGTCGGCTGGCTTCCCGCGCTATAGGCTCTGAAATGGGGCGTCCCTTTTCTATTCAGAATGGCCTCCGCGATAATGGAACGCGCTGAATTTCCTGTACATAGAAACAAGACGTTGTATGGGCCTTTAGAAGCCATCTACGCGCTCCCCTTTGAGGTTTGTCGAGAATTAGTTGCAACAACCGGGTCCGCAGCATGGCGGCGCGGCTTTCACTGGTTTCGTTGCGCGTACAAACGCACTCATGAACTTTTCATCCACCAGTGGGGCTATTGCATCCACGTCGACACCTTCCGCAGCGAGAAACTCACGAGCGTCGGCTACGCGGTATACGCGGGTTGGTTCGATCTCGATCCGCTCAAATCCTGCCGATGTCAGCTTGTCACGATATTCGGTTTCTTGAAGCGCTCCGGCAACACAACCCACCCAAAGCAAAACACTCTGACGGATTTCTGGGGCGATGTTACCTCGGGTCACAACGTCCGAAACTGCGAATCTTCCACCGGGCTTAAGAACGCGAAAAACCTCGCGCAGGACCTGATCCTTGTCGGCCGACAGATTGATCACACAATTGGAGATGACTACATCAACGCTGTCGTTCGGTAGAGGAATATGCTCAATCTCGCCTTTGAGAAATTCCACGTTTTCTGCTCCAAGCTGACGCTTGTTTTGATTGGCGAGAGCCAGCATTTCATCTGTCATGTCGAGACCGTAAGCTTTGCCTGTTGGGCCGACACGTTGCGCAGATAGCAGAACATCGATGCCGCCACCCGACCCAAGGTCCAGCACAATCTCGCCGGCGTGGAGTTCAGCCAGAGCAGTGGGGTTGCCGCAACCGAGCGATGCCAAGAGTGCCGCTTCTGGAACTTGTGCAGCTTGAGCGGAATCATAGAGATTTGCGGTAATGGGATCGCAACAAGGGTCGCTTGCGGGCATAGCGCCGGAACAAGAGCTGCCACCGTTGTTGACTCTAAGCGCCGCTTGTCCGTACTTCTCTTTCACCAGGTTCCGAATGTCTTCTCCAGCCATGAAAATATCTCCTATTTGCAGAATTGAATGATCTCTTGCGGCTTCACCGCCTTGTTTCGAGTGCAGCACTCGGCGTACAAGAAACCGAGAAGTTCCTGCAGTGCTTCGATGTTGACGGTATAGCGAAGAAACGTGCTTTCCCTCGAAACCTGCACGAGGTCTTCGTTCTTCAGCTTGTCAAGATGGTGAGAGAGAGTCGAATTTGGAATTTCCAGCTCCTCCTGGATCTCGCCGACAACAAGACCGTCTGGATGAGCAGAAAGCAACAACTGCATGATCCGTAGCCTTGCCTCGGTTCCCATCGCTGAAAACATGTCGGCGTACTTGACGACATTATTGACGTTCTTTCCGGTCCGCAGTATTACCATATTTCGATAATTACAGAAACATAAGAATGTTGTCAAGCGCCACATATCCACGAACCTCATTACTCTGGCTCTGGCTTCGGGCTTTGGACTTTGGCCTTTGAATACTTTGTGCTGTTGGAGATAGAGCAAATCCGTTCTGAAGAGCGGGCTTTTTTCTTTGCGTAGGATCAGCGTGGCAGGGGACGATGGTCACCGAACCAATTGCACAAGGCGACGCAGTGACCGAAGGCCGATTCGGTGCACTGCAGTCCGCCCCTGTCGACGACGATGTCGAGTGCGGGACCGAAGATGCCGATGACGAGCTTTGTGAAGTCGCCCAAGATCAGAGCAGAGCAATCCGTGCTGCTGCCCTTCGTCAATGTAGCGGGAACGGTCTTGCTGACCAGCGACGAATGACACTAAAACAGCGCCAGCGGTTAGGTGGCCAAAAATCTCCTGAAAGCGACCAATCTCCCCCGGCGGGGCTTGACCACATTGGCAATGTAGCGGCCTTCGCTAAGGAAATACATTACCCTTTTGCCTTCGCGGGCCATCTGCGCCCATCGTGATTTCGTTTCAGGGTTTTGTTCCTCAACACGCCGGCCGCAAGTGGAGCCCTTGTTAAAATCTGTTACGGCATCGAACGGAGATTTGGAGTCCTTGGACCTCATCCGCTTAGCAGTGCTCTGTCAGTCCGTCGCAGACTCGGAGTCAATCGATAGCTGTACAGCGAGGGAGGCGTTAGCTCTTCGCCAGGAATGGGCATTGCTAGTGGCACGCGACGCTCCCCCGTCATCGTCGTTCGCGAAGCACGAGGAGATTCAAAAGGAGAAGAGTGTACTCAAGGGTCGCATGGTTGATTTCCTATCCCGGCTCTGAAGCGTATTGAGAACAGATGCGGCAGATTGACAGCGGCAGCGCACAAGCCTAGCATCGTAATTGAGCAAGCTTCCTCTTCTTACTCTTTCAGGTCCTCTGAACTAAGTCAGCCCATCTGAAGTTTTTCCTCTTAGCTTTTCCCTCTGAAGGAGGAATTTACGATATGACCCTATTGACCCGTTGGGAGCCTTTCCGCGAGTTTTCCACCATGCAAGATCGCATGAACCGGATGAACCGTCTTTTCCGTGAGTCGTATAGCCCCGAAGGCCCGGAAGAGGCGTTGACAACCACCAGCTTCGCACCGCCGGTGGACATCTACGAAGATGAGCACACCATTACTCTGAAGCTTGAAGTCCCGGGCATCGAGGAAAACGACATTGATGTCCGCATCGACAACAATACCCTCACCGTCCACGGCGAGCGCAAGATCGAGAAGGAAGAGAAAGAAGAGAACTTCCGTCGCGTCGAGCGCCAGTACGGAAGCTTCACGCGCTCGTTCACGCTTCCCAGTTCTGTGGATCCAGGGCAAGTGAGCGCCCACTACGATAAAGGCGTGCTGAAGATTACCCTTGCCAAGAAGGCAGAAGCCAAGCCCAAGCAGATCAAAGTCAATGTCGGCACCGAGAAGGCCCTCCAAGCCAAGGCTCCCGGCAAAGCAGCGTAACACCAGTCGCTAGTCAGAGAAATGGGAGGCGGCTCGGTCGACTCCCATTTGACTGTCCTTGAATGCAGCACCAGCCGAATGCGGCAAATCTACGACGCGTCGCTTGTCGCAGGGAGCTTTTACCGATTCACTGCCCCGCGCAGAATTCGCCGGCATGTGAGACTGACGAACCTCGCTGCGCCCGCCTAGCTCAACGCGCTGAACGCATCCTTGGAAGACGCACCTCAATCCTCTGGGCACTCTAACTATCCCGCTGAACAAACCAGACTTTTTTCGCGTTGAGTTCGATCTCGAACTCCCTTGCACAATATGGACAGCGAACATAGTGCAAGTGTGTCGGCCCGCACTCGTATCGAACGATGATTCCTC
>Ga0157375_10004531_pt1 | contig 12072 bp, 8 predicted proteins | sample M35metaG_FD_115311 | JGI IMG/M metagenome (GOLD analysis project Ga0157375, IMG submission 115311) | Miscanthus rhizosphere microbial communities from Kellogg Biological Station, Michigan, USA - M3-5 metaG | ecosystem: Host-associated > Plants > Roots > Rhizosphere > Soil | place: USA: Michigan...
GCCTCGATGCAGGACCGCCAGTTCGGCCTGATCGACGGTTGGCTGCGCACCATTCGAGACCTCTACTACGAAAACCGCGATGTGTTGGCCCAGTTGCCGACCGAAGAAGAACGCGTCGACCGCATGTGCGAGCTGAATGTGATTCAGCAAGTGGCCAACGTCGGCCACACCAGCATTGTGCAAAACGCCTGGCACCGTGGGCAGAGCCTGTCGATCCATGGCTGCATCTATGGCATCAAGGACGGTCGCTGGAAGAGCCTGAACACCACCATCAGTGGTTTCGAGCAGTTGCCGCCGCAATATCGCCTGCGCCCGCTGGGCGAAGCTTAAGGCCGGTTACGTTCGCACCATTGCCTGCCTTCGGCGTTCGGGGCTTCCTCGCTTCCGGTGATCCAGCCCCGGCAGTTCTGCTCGCCGCACTGGCAGGCGAATTGCCGGAACAGCACGTCCTCGGTGGTGGCGTAATCCATGGTCAGTTGTTCGCCGGCCTCGATGTTACGCACGGTCCAGGCTTCCAGGTAATGCAAGTCGAGGAACACGTTCGGATTGCAGGAATGCATGACCAGGCCAGTGAACCAACAGTCGTACAGGTGGATGCGAGGGGATAACCGCAACGTGTGCACGCGTCGCTCGCTCAGTGCATAACCTGAGATCTTGGCGATGCACACGCGACTGTCAACGGCGACACGTGTCCGGATGCCGGTTTGCATGCTATGGGCCATTTGCATCACTTCAAAGTGCTCAGTCGAGGGGTAGCCCTCCCCCAGTAGCAACTTGAAGGGATAAAGGTAAGTGCTTGTGGCTTTTTTAGCCTTGTCCTTGGCTTTAGTGTTCATGACTCTCCTTGTATAGGCTGCATCGACCTGCGGAGAGTGTCTGACTGCCAGTCTTGCAGCGAATGGGGGCACTTCAAGACTTGCTCAAGTTACAACCAATTTCTACTGTCAAATCTGGCAGTAGAAATTGGTTTTTTTCTGTGTGTCTTACAGCGCCGGGGCCGTGACGGAAGGGGCTGGCGCGGCGCTTTTCAACTGTTTGAGCTGTGCCTTGACGGTGGGCGTGGCGCATTGGGCATTGGCTCGCTCCGGCGACAGGTTGCGTACCGAGGTGTAGAACAGTTCGCAGGTCTGCTCTTTGCGGGTGACCTGCCAGGTGTTCATGCAGGCCTTGAGCAACACGTTCGGATCGCTCGCCGGTTTCTGCCCCATCCCGGCTTGCCAGCAAGCAGCGCTCAGGTCCTGGCCCATCACCTTCAAGCCGGCCTCATCGGCCTTTTGCTCGTTACCGTCATAGGTGTCCGGGTCGGCCGCGTACCAGATGTAACTGGGGTGGTTGGCGCCCAGCACCGACACGGTTTTATCCGCTGCCGGGCTGATCTGCGCCAGGCCCAGCACGCCCACGGTCTGGCCATATTGCTGTTTGATCCAGCTGCGCACCGGCGCGCCGAACGCCACCATCGGCAATGAGCCGCCGGGTTGCAGGCTCAACTCCTTGACCATGCGCGTCTGGTAGTCGGTGAAGTAGCTGTAGACGGTTTCCAGGTCCTTGCCGGCGTTGGACGGCGCGGCAATCGGGGCAATGTCGATGATGGTCTGGTACGCCGGCGTTTCGGTGGCCGGGATGCCGTTGTCGGTGAGCAGGGTGGCCCAGCGGTCGGTGGTCGCCGATTCCAGGTAATCCTGGGCCTGGATCAGCGAATAATCCGGCGGGAAGTGCAGCAGTTCGATGCTTTTGCGGTTTTCCAGGGCCATGCCCAGCGGCAGGAACAGGTACCAGTTATAGGCCCATTTGCCGTCTGTGTTGAGCTTGCTGGCGCCCTGGTAGGCCAGGTCGGCCGTGTTGAGCAGCGTGGTCAGCGGTTGGCCGTAGTTGTCGGGCACGCCGCTGAAGGTGGCCGACACCTGCCCGTCATGGGTCTTCACACTGACTTTGGCCCGGCTGTAGCCGTCCCGCTGGAGGCTCTGGTTCAAATAATGTTCGGCGGTTTGCTCCAGCGTCCACGGGCGGTAGCAGATCACGTTGCAGTTGTTGGGAAAAGCGAACAGCTGGGTCACACGTTGCGTGCTGCCCAGCGGCACTTCGATGTCGGCCTGTACGACCGCACTGGCCATCAGTGCGGCCAGGGTGAAGGACAACCTGGTCGGTTTAAACATTGTCGGTTCCTTGTCAGCGAAAGCCCGTCTGCGCGGGGTGAAAGCCCACGTGCACACAGTAGCGGTTGACCAGGAAAATCGCGTGCTAAATCGCCAGGTGTGTCGCTATTGGATAAGAAAACCTACAGGGTGAACTGCAACGCGTTGGTCAGATCGCCCATCGGTTTCTGGCCACGGGCGGTCATGGCGTCGTCACGCTGCTTGAGGCCGTCCAACGTCTCCAGTTGGAACACACGGGTGATCAGGCGCAGGATCGACGCCGTGTCGTAAACCGTGTGGTCCACCGTACCCTTGCGTGCAAATGGCGACACCACCAGTGCCGGAATCCGCGTACCCGGGCCCCATCGGTCGCCTTTTGGCGGTGCCACATGGTCCCACCAGCCGCCGTTTTCATCGACGGTCACTACCACCACCATGTTTTTCCACTGCGGGCTTTCCTGCAGCACCTTCAAGGCACGGGCGATATGGCGGTCGCCCGAGGCTACGTCGGCATAGCCTGCGTGCATGTTCAGGTTGCCTTGGGGCTTGTAGAACGTGACGGCGGGCAGCTTGCCGGCCTGGGCATCGGCGAAGAACGTGTTGGTGCTCGACTCATCGCCCAAACCACCGTCGCGCAGGCGTTTGTCTCGCTCGGCGCGGTTTTCCGGCCCTTGTTTCTTGAAGTAGTTGAACGGCTGGTGGTGGTACTGGAAGTTCGGGATCTTGGGGATACCGCCCGAGTCCTTGAACTGGTCCAGCGTGGCCTGCCAGGCTCCTGCATACCACGCCCAGTCGACGTTCTTTTTCGACAGTTTGTCGCCGATGTGCTCGTGGGTTTGCGGCACCAGCACGTTGGGCAGATCGGGTTTGGAATAATCCAGGTTTTCCGGGTCACGGATCCAGGTCGGCCAGTAGGGCGGGGCCAGGGTGTTCACACCGTAGCCGTCCGGGGTCAGCGCGCTGGGGCCGAACTGCGGGGGGCCGGTCATGGCGCTGGCCGGGGATTTGTCCAGAGGCTTGAGACGCGGATCGGTGGGGTCATCACTTTGCAGCGTGGCGATCTGGGCCTTGGCCACCGATTGCGCGGCATTCGGGTAAAACGGTGCCGTGGCGCTGATCAGGTACTGATGGTTGAGGAACGAGCCACCAAACGCGCCCTGGAAGAAGTTATCGCAGAGCACAAACTCCTTGGCCACATCCCACAGGCGCAGGGAATAACGACTCTGGGCGTAATACCCCATCACCAGGCCACCGGAGTCGGCCCAGGCGACAAAGTTGTCGTTCTTGCCGCCGTTGATCTGCATCTGGTTCTGATAGAACACGTGCCACAGGTCGCGGGTCACCAGGCTCAAAGGCAGGTCTTCGGCGTTCGGGCCCTTGAGGGCGAAGGGCGCGTTGGGCAGGTTTTCCTGGAATTGCACTTCGCTGGGGTAGGTCACCCCGTCCACGCTTTGCGGGCCGACTTGCAGCACACCGCCCCAGGCCGGAGGCAGGGTGGTCAGCAGGCTGCCGTCGCGGTCGCGTTGTTGCACGTCGGCCGCAGAAAGGGCGGACAGAGGCTTCTCGACACCGGGGAAGTCAGCAAACAGGTTGTTGAAACTGCGGTTTTCGGCGTAGATCACCACCACGGTTTTCACCTGGTCGTGCAGGGCCTTGTCCAGCTCTTGCGGGGTGAGCGGTCGCGCCACCGGCTTGCCCGGTGCTTCGCTGGTGTTGCCGCACGCGCTCAAGGTGGCGCCGACCCCCAGCACTGCCGCGCCTCCCAGGAAACGCCGGCGGCTGGTGTCAACCGGCGCCGGGTCTGCGGAATCGGGGGAAGGGCGGTCTTCGTGCTCATCACTCATTGCTGGGAGTCCTTGCTGGCGAGATGTTGCAAGATATTTCGCAGGACGGTAACAACGCAATGTGACGGAAAGAAGACAACGATTCGAACACCCGCCCTTTGTAGTGAGCGGGCTTGCCCCGCGCGGCGGTGTGTCAGGCGCAGCGTGCTTACCTGATATACCGCCGCGCGGGGCAAGCCCGCTCACTACAGTCGGGTTAGGGCATGACGGGCGGCAAGTACTTCAACGTCGTCCCCAACGCCCACAACAGGAACAGCACCAACGGCGTGTGCACCAGCAACTGCACAAACGAGAACCCGATCAGGTCTCGCGCCTTCAACCCCAGTACGCCCAGCAGCGGCAACATATAGAACGGGTTGATCAGGTTCGGCAGCGCCTCGGCAGCGTTGTAGATCTGCACCGCCCAGCCCAGGTGGTATTGCAGGTCATTGGCCACCTGCATCACGTAAGGCGCTTCGATGATCCACTTGCCGCCACCCGACGGGATAAAGAAGCCGAGCACTGCCGAGTACACGCCCATCAACAAGGCATAGGTGTCGTGGGAGGCGATGGACGTGAAGAACAGCGAGATATGGTGCGCCAGGGTCTGGCCGTCGCCGCCCTTGACCACGGTCATCAGCGCCGCAATCGAGCCATACAGCGGGAACTGGATCAGCACGCCCGTGGTGGTCGGCACCGCACGCGCCACGGCATCAAGGAAGCTGCGCGGGCGCCAGTGCAGCAGCGCACCGACCATGATGAACAGGAAGTTGTAGGTGTTGAGCCCCGAGATGGCGCTGATCGCCGGCTTGGTCGAAAACTCGTGGAACAACCAACCTGCCGCCAGCAACGCCAGCAGGATGGTCAGCAACGGGCTGTGTTCCAGCCATTCGCCAGGGCGGGTAGGCGCTTGTACCTTGGGCAGATTGAACGCCGGGTCGACGCCGCAAGCCTTGGCATCACGGGCGCTGTTCGGCCCAGGTGCGGTGGCGTAGGCGATGATCAGCGAGACCACGATGAGTGCCAACAGCAGCACGCCCGATTGCCACAGGAAGATGGTGTCGGTGAACGGGATCACCCCGGTAATCGACAAAATCGACGGTGGCAGGCTGGCCGGGTTGGCCTGCAGTTGCGCGGCTGACGACGACAGTCCCAACGCCCAAACCGCACCAAGACCCAAGTAGGCCGCAGCGCCGGCAGCGCGGTAATCCATGCGCAAATCGGTGCGACGGGCCAGCGCACGCACCAGCAAACCACCAAACACCAGGGACAGGCCCCAGTTCAGCAGGGACGCAACCATGGAGATCAACGCCACCCACGCCACGGCCGAGCGGCCGTTCTTGGGGATGCGCGCCAGGCGGTCGATCAGCTTCACCGCAGGCGGGGAGCTGGCGACCACGTAACCGCCGATCACCACAAAGGCCATCTGCATGGTGAACGGGATCAGGCTCCAGAACCCGTCGCCAAAGGCCTTGGCGGCTTCGGCCGGCGCAGCGCCCATGCCCAGGGTCGCCACGGCGACAATAATCACGGCGAGGGCGGCGAACACCCAGGAATCTGGAAACCAGCGCTCGGCAAAGTTGGAGCAACGCAGGGCAAATCGGGCATAGCGGCTTTCTTCGATAGCATCGGCCACGAGTCATTCCTCTTGTATTTATTATGGGTGTTGGCAGTTTTACGGCATGTTCCGCTACGGCCATTGATATGGGAATGCAGTTATCTTCATCGATCAATGAGGAAAACAAATATATCTGTCGTGATTGCCATCACTCGGCCCAACTCATAACCTGCACGCCATTTTGTTTGTCTGCCGAGCCTTGTCATGACTGCCACCTCTTTCCCACGGGCGCAGCGTTTTTCCCGCTCCGACTACAAAACCCTGGGCCTGGCCGCCCTGGGCGGGGCCCTGGAAATCTACGACTTCATCATCTTCGTGTTCTTCGCGCTGACCCTCAGCCAACTGTTCTTCCCGCCGGAAATGCCCGAGTGGCTACGCCTGCTGCAAAGCTTCGGCATCTTCGTCACCGGCTATCTGGCGCGGCCGCTGGGCGGCATCCTGATGGCGCATTTCGCCGATCACCTGGGGCGCAAACGGGTGTTCAGCCTGAGTATCCTGATGATGGCGCTGCCCTGCCTGCTGATTGGCGTCATGCCAACCTACGCGCAAATCGGCTATTTCGCCCCATTGATCCTGCTGGCGTTGCGCGTGCTGCAAGGGGCCGCCGTGGGCGGTGAAGTGCCGAGCGCCTGGACCTTCGTCGCCGAACACGCGCCGAGAAACCATCGCGGCTACGCCCTGGGCTTCCTGCAAGCCGGCCTGACCTTTGGCTACCTGCTCGGCGCACTGACCGCCACGCTGCTGGCGCAAGTTTTCACCCCGGCCGAAATCCTCGACTATGCCTGGCGCTTCCCCTTCCTGCTCGGCGGTGTGTTCGGTGTGATCGGCGTGTGGCTGCGCCGCTGGCTCAGCGAAACCCCGGTGTTCCTCGACATGCAGGCCCGCCGCCAGGCCGCCGCCGAACTGCCGTTGCGCACGGTGCTGCGCGACCACCGCGCCGTGCTGCTGCCGGCAATGATCCTCACCTGTGTGCTCACCTCCGCCGTGGTGGTGCTGGTGGTCATCACCCCGACCATGATGCAGAAAACCTTCGGCATGAGCCCCAGCCACACCTTCGCCTTGAGCGCCTTGGGCATCGTGTTCCTGAACATCGGCTGCGTGCTCGCCGGCCTGCTGGTGGACCGCATCGGCGCCTGGCGCGCGGTGCTGGTCTACAGCCTGCTGCTACCGGTGGGGATTGCCGTGTTGTACGCCAGCCTCATCGCCGGTGGCGTCTGGCTGGGCGCGGCGTATGCCGTGGCGGGCTTGAGTTGCGGCGTGGTCGGCGCGGTGCCGTCGGTGATGGTCGGCCTGTTCCCGGCGCAGGTGCGGGTGTCGGGCATTTCCTTCACCTACAACATTGCCTACGCACTGTGGGCGAGCACCACGCCGCTGCTGCTGATCGCGCTGATGCCGACCAGCCCGTGGATCTGCGTGGGCTATTGCGTGGTGATGGGGGCGGTGGGCGTGGTGAGTGTGGCGCTGTTTGGCAAGCGCCACACCTTGGCCGCCTAGGACTCAGGTCAGGAAATGCCAGAGCAACAACGTACCGATCAAGCCGACGACTGAAACGATGGTCTGCAACACCGACCACACCCAGATCGTCTGCTTTAACTGCAGGCCGAAATACTCGCGCACCATCCAGAACCCGGCGTCGTTGACGTGGCAGAAGAACACCGAGCCGGCGCCAATCGCCAGGGCCACCAGTGAGCTTTGCGTCGCCGCCAGCCCCGCCATCATCGGCGCGAGGATGCCCGCCGTCGTGGTGGTGGCGACGGTGGCCGAGCCGGTGGCCTGGCGCAAGGCCACGGCGATCAACCAGGCCAGCAGCAGGTACGGCATGTGCGCGCCTTCGGCGACTTTACTGATGGTCTGGCTGACGCCCGCGTCCAGCAAGGTTTGCTTGAGGCCACCACCGGCGCCGATGGTCAGCAGCAGCACGGCGATTGGCGCGAGGGCCTTGCGCAGGGTGTTGCCGACTTCGGCACGCGGCATGCCGGCAGCCCAGCCCAGGCAGATCACGGCGGCGATTACGGCCAGGCCGAGGGCGATCAACGGTTCACCGAGGAACTTCAAGGTCAGCGCCACCGGGCTTTCCGGTGACATGGCGACCTTGGCCAGGGTGCTGCCGAGCATCAGGATCACCGGCAACAAAATAATCAGCAACGACACGCCGAAGCTTGGCTGGCGCGGCGCTTTAGGCGGTGCGCTGAACAGTGCGCCGATGTCGGCGGGTTCATCCACGTGCAGGCGCTTGGACAACCAGTTGCCGTAGATCGGGCCGGCCAGGATCACCGCCGGCACCGCGAGGCAGAAACCCAGCAGCATGGTCAGGCCCAAATCGGCATGCAGCGCACCCACCGCAATCAGCGGGCCTGGGTGCGGCGGCATCAGGGCGTGCAGGGTGGTCATGCCGGCCAGCGCCGGGATGGCGATTTTCAGCAGCGGCAGGTTCGATCGCTTAGCCATCACGAAGATGATCGGCACCATCATCACCAGGCCGACTTCGAAGAACAGCGGCAAGCCGATCACCATGGCCACCAGCGCCATGACCCAGGGCAATGACTTGCCCTTGCCCAGGCCGAGCAGGGTGGTGGCGATGCGGTCGGCGGCGCCGGACTCTGCCATCAGGGCGCCGAGCATCGAGCCCAGGGCAATGATGATGCCGGCTTCACCCAGGATCGCGCCGGCACCCTTGCTGAACGCCTTGGCGACTTCTTCCGGTGGCAGCCCGGCGCCGACACCGGCGATGAAGGTGCCAATCAGGATCGACAGGAACGGCGGCAACTTGGTCGCGCTGATCAGTACGATGATGCTGGCGATGGCCAGCAGTACACAAAACATGAGGCGGGTGTCGTGAACCATCCACGCGGCAGTCGATAACTCCAAAACGGGACTCCTTATCGAACAGGTTGGCTAATTTGTTTCTTTTTGTTTCCTGCACGAAAAGCATACCTGATAGAACCGTGGCAGAGCGCCCGTGTGCGATTTTGGTGCGGCAAAAATAACGCCGGACTGGCGGCCGGATGACAAATCCGCAAGGCATGCCACTTTTTGGCGTCAGGACTCTATCTTTGTAGGAGCCGGCTTGCCGGCGATGCCGCCCGCAAGGTCGACGCAATCCCCAAAACCGTTATCGCCGGCAAGCCGGCGCCTACATAACGAATCAGGAGTACCGCTTCATGAGCGCAGGACACAACCACGCCCAGGTACGCGCCGGCCACGAGCGCAAGTTATGGATGGCCCTGTGCCTGACGGGCAGCTTCATGATCGCTGAAGTGATCGGTGCCTTCGTCACCGGCAGCCTGGCGCTGTTGTCCGACGCGGCGCACATGATGACCGACGCCCTGGCCCTGGCGATTTCCCTGGTGGCCATCCAGGTCGCCAAGCGCCCGGCCGACCGCAAGCGCACCTTCGGCTATGCGCGCTTCGAGATCCTGGCGGCGGCGTTCAATGCGTTGCTGCTGTTCGCCGTGGCGTTCTACATCCTGTATGAGGCCTACCAGCGGCTGCAGGCGCCGGCTGAGATCCAGTCCACCGGCATGCTGGTGATTGCGGTGCTGGGGCTGATCGTCAACCTGATCTCCATGCGCCTGCTCAGCGCTGCCAGTGGCGAGAGCCTCAACGTCAAGGGCGCCTACCTGGAGGTGTGGAGCGACATGCTCGGCTCCATCGGCGTGATCATCGCGGCGGTGGTGATCATGCTCACCGGTTGGGGCTGGGTCGATTCTCTGGTGGCGGCGGCCATTGGTTTCTGGGTGCTGCCACGCACCTGGACGTTGCTCAAGGAAAGCATGAACGTGCTGCTGCAAGGTGTGCCCGATGGCGTGGATATCGATCAGGTCGAGCAGGGCATTCGCAGTGTGCCGGGGGTCAAGGACGTGCACGACTTGCACATCTGGGCCCTGACCAGCGGCAAGAATGTGCTGAGCACGCACCTAGTCGCCGATGCGTCCCAAGGCTCCGAGCAACAGATCCTCAGTCGAGTGACGGAGTTGCTGCACGAACAATTCGATATTTCCCACGCCACCATTCAGGTCGAGGGCGAAGGGTTCCAGCACGATGAGCATGACGAGGTGCATGCCTGACGGATTTGTAATCTTTCCTCCACCGCCGCGATAAGTGCCGAACGCTACAGTGCCCCCGCTGGGAAACCTCAGCAATTTCATGGGCGTGGAACTCTCGTTATGGCACTTTTGCTTAGAACACTGTTGGGGGCGGCGGCCTTGTGGGCAGCCGCCAGTGCCGTCCAGGCACAAACCCTCACCCTCGACTCGGCCCTGCAAACCGCCTTCGCCAACAACCCGGACCTGGCGGCTGCGCAATGGGAAATCGACATCGCCAGGGGCGGTCGCCAGCAAGCGGGGTTGATCCCCAACCCGGTGGTTTCGCTGGATGCCGAAGACACCCGCCGCGACACCCGCACCACCACCCTCAAGCTCAGCCAGACCCTGGAACTGGGCGGCAAGCGTGGCGCGCGTATCGACGTGGCGACCCGGGCCCAGGACGCGGCGGCGCTGACCCTGGAGCAGCGGCGCAACGGCTTGCGCGCCGAGGTGATCGACAGCTATTACAGCGCCCTGCGCGCCCAGGAGCGCCTTGATCTGGCGCAGCGCTCGCTGGCCCTGGCCGAGCGCGGCCTGGTGGTCGCCAATGGGCGTGTGACAGCGGGCAAATCGTCGCCGGTGGAAGCCACCCGCGCTCAGGTGCAACTGTCGGAAATACGCCTGGAGCTGAACCGCGCCGAGGTCGGTCTCTCCGACGCCTATCGTCGCCTGGCCGCCAGCACCGGCAGCGCCGCCATCGACTTCCAGGCTGTTGCGGCGCCCACCCAAGTGGCACCGCAGTTGCCCGCCTCGGCCCAGTTGCTGGCACGCCTGGAACACACCACCGAACTGCGCCTGGCCGAACTGCAGATCCTGCAAAGCGAAGCCAGCGTCGGCCTGGAAAAAGCCCAGCGCATTCCTGACCTCGACCTGTCCATCGGTAGCCAATACGACGCCAGTGTGCGCGAGCGGGTGAACCTGATCGGCGTGTCGATGCCCATTCCGTTGTTCAACCGCAACCAGGGCAGCGTACTCGCGGCGAGCCGTCGTGCCGACCAGGCCCGCGACCTGCGCAACGCCACCGAGCTTCGCCTGCGCACCGAAACCCGCCAGGCCCTGGACCTGTGGCAAACCGCGAACACTGAAGTGCGTGCGTTCAACCAGCAGATCCTGCCCGCCGCGCAACGTGCGGTGGACAGTGCCACCCGTGGCTTCGAGATGGGCAAGTTCAACTTCCTCGACGTGCTCGACGCCCAGCGCACCTTGATCGCAGCCCGCACCCAATACCTCGCGGCCACCGCCCAGGCCACCGACGCCTGGGTGCGCATCGAACGAATCTACGGCGACCTCGCCCGGTTTTGATTTTCTGGAGTCCTCTATGAACCCTAAACATGGCGTGGCGCTTGCCGTCGCCCTCGGCCTGATGCTGTCCGGTTTTGCCAAGGCCGACGAAGAAGAAGGCGCACTTGAACTCACCGAACAGCAGATCCAGGCGGCCGGCATTCAGCTTGCTCAGGCGCAGCCCCGTGCGATCAGCACGATGCTCACGCTGCCCGGCGAAGTGCGTTTCGACGAAGACCGTACCTCGCACATCGTGCCCCGTGCGGCAGGCGTGGTGGAGTCGGTGAAGGTCAATCTTGGCCAGTCGGTAAAGAAGGGCGAGGTGCTGGCAGTGATCGCCAGCCAGCAGATTTCCGACCAACGCAGCGAGTTGGCGGCCAGCGAACGTCGGGTCGAACTGGCTCGCACCACCTTCCAGCGTGAGCGTCAGTTGTGGCAGGACAAAATCTCCGCCGAGCAGGATTACCTGCTGGCGCGCCAGGCCCAGCAGGAAGCCGAAATCGCCCTGAACAATGCGCGCCAGAAGATGAACGCCCTCAGCGGCAGCGCGGTGTTGGTGGGCGGCAATCGCTATGAATTGCGTGCGCCGTTCGCCGGCACCGTGGTGGAAAAACACCTGGGCGTGGGCGAGGTGGTCAGCGAAACCAGCAACGCCTTTACCCTCTCGGACCTGTCTCAGGTGTGGGTCACCTTCGGCGTGTTTCCCAAGGACTTGAACAAGGTGCGTGTCGGCAAACCGGTGACCGTCAGCTCCACGGAAATGGGCACCGAGGTGCAAGGCACCGTGGCCTATGTCGGCAACCTGCTCGGTGAGCAAACCCGCACCGCCACCGTGCGCGTGACCGTGCCCAACCCCGATGACGCCTGGCGCCCCGGCCTGTTTGTGTCGGTACAAGTGGCCACCGACACCTACCAGGCCAAAGTCACCGTGCCGCAGGCCGCGATCCAGACCGTCGAGGACAAACCCTCGGTGTTCGTGCGCACCCCGGACGGTTTTATCACCCGCCATCTGGAACTAGGCGTCAGCGAAAACGGTTACGTCGAAGTGCGCCAGGGCCTCGACGCCGGGGCACAGGTGGCCACGGTCGGCAGCTTCATCCTCAAGTCCGAACTGGGCAAAGGCTCGGCCGAAC
>Ga0157375_10004534_pt1 | contig 12065 bp, 16 predicted proteins | sample M35metaG_FD_115311 | JGI IMG/M metagenome (GOLD analysis project Ga0157375, IMG submission 115311) | Miscanthus rhizosphere microbial communities from Kellogg Biological Station, Michigan, USA - M3-5 metaG | ecosystem: Host-associated > Plants > Roots > Rhizosphere > Soil | place: USA: Michigan...
CAAACTGCAGACGTTCATCCATTACCGAACACTCCTTCCAAGGCATTCACCCCTCCCCAAAAGGGGAAAAAGTGTAACCCATGTGTCCGGTACGATCTGTCACCTATGTCTCGGGTCGCTCACAAAAGACTTAGAAGTTTTCACCATTTCTCTCCAGCCCAAGGTTCAGCCCAAGATAGACGTCACTGCACCGCTCCTGTCACCATGTGGGCTTTATCCTGCAACAGCAATTCGAGGAATTTCCCTTGTGCTTCCAGGCGCGATTCCTGGTCCGACTGTGCGTACAGCTGCATGGTGGTTCTTACATCTTCGTGGCGAAGAATTCCCTGAACCGTCTTAGGATCGCACTTCATTTTCACCAGCGAAGAAGCAAGCGAGTGACGAAAGTTGTGAAACCCGAAACGTCGAGGATCGTCTTCCACCAATTTCCCGTCTTCGTCCAGATGTGACGAAAGAACCCCCGCTTTTGCTGCAGCGGGACGCAGATATTTCTGCACCATGATTGACGCGGACAACGGTTTCTTACCCTTAAGCCGAAAGCTCGCAAAGACGAAATCTTCGTCCCGTCCGTACGGAGTCCGCTCTCTCCATGCCAGCAAAAACCCGACAAGCACCGTGTGCATAGGCACCGGTGCTTTCGACGCCTTCGACTTTGGTTCCTTGAAACGTCCCCACACGTAGGCACGTCGCACGTGCATGACCAAGTTTTCGAAGTCGAGATCTCCCCAAGTCAGTCCCAGGATTTCCGATACTCGCAGAGCCGTCGCCGCATCGGTAAGAACCAGAGTGCGTCTAGGCTCCGGAATGTTGAGGAGGATTCCAAAGGCCTGCGGGGGGTTCATGATGATCGCTGTATACGAACTGGTGGTTTTCTGACGGACCCAGTTCATTGGATTTGCGGACTCGTCTCTGGGAATGAGTCCATAGCGCTGTCCGTGTGTGTAGACCAAGTTCATAACGCGCCGGATTTTATCCAGAGTCGGATTCTCCAAGCTCTCGGCTTTCTTTAATTCCTTCAACCACTTTTCGATTTCAAGCGGCTCAATTGTCAGCGGTGACCTGCTTCCAAAACGCGGGATCACGCGTTTGTCCAATATCCGCCTGTACGTCTCTGTGGTTGTGTATGCCTTCTCGATGGTTGCCTCAGATTGATCCTCCTGCAACTCGTTCTCAATGTAGTGCTGACACAATTGCCTGTAGGTCTTTGGCTTCCCCCGAAAGGGTTGATGTTGGTTTGCGTGTTCTCGGAGACGTTGCCGGTCGACTTCTGCCCATGCGTCTTTCTCGAGTTCACCGATAGTTGTGACCAAGCCGAGCGCCGTCTTGTGCTCGACTCGCTTTCCATCACAGCGGGTGACTTGAAAGCGATACACCCACGTGAGGCCATCCGATCTCTGCTCCGTTCGGACAGCACCGTTTTGATACCTGGCCATTAAATCCTCCTGTTCGATGGCTCAGGTGGCTGCATCGGTGAGTTTATCGAAGCACAAAGAGTGCGGTCTACCTCTGAAAGTTTGAATCTCCATTCTTTCTTTTTGGCCGCCCTGTCGATCGGGTACCCGGGAACTTTTCCGTCTCGCACTTTCTTTAAAAGAGTGCGTCGAGTAATGCCGAGGAAGGCCGCGGCTGTGTCCGCGTCAACAAAAGGCTCAGGATCACCGGACGCTCGTACGTTTGGAACAACAGGCTGGATTGACATATTCACAACTCCAACGACGTGTCTCTAGACCCCGGTAGCCGATTCGGATTGGCGGTTGACGCAACTCCGGGTGTGACTTACTTCTAGGCAAGACTCTGGTTTCAGTCAAAACCAGGCCAAAATCCACGGATTTGACTGAATACCAACTTGGCCGTAGGTTGCACATCGAAGGCGGATTTCAGCGTTTCCGATGGAAGGGCGTCCAACGTGTTTTCTTCAGTTCATGAAGCAGAAATGGGCCTTCGTGGCTCCGGCTACATTACAGACTCTATTGCTGCCACTACCGTATATCTCGCCGCCGCGTTGCACAGGCCGGTTTTGTTGGAGGGGCCGGCTGGAAGTGGCAAGACCCAACTGGCTTACGCAGTGGCCCATTCAGTGGATACACAAGTTGAGCGATTGCAATGTTACGAGGGGATCGACGAAAACAAAGCGATTGGAGAGTTTGATGAAGCTCTGCAAAGACTCTTCGTCGAAGTGCACACGTCAACCACAGTCGAGTGGGATTCGCTGCGGACGCACCTCCACTCGAGGCGGTTCTTCAGCGCCGGTCCACTAGTTCGCGCGTTGGAATACAAGAAACCTTGCGTCCTGCTCATCGACGAACTCGATAAGGTTGACCAAAAATTTGAAGCTTTACTGCTAGAGCTCCTGAGCGTATGGCAATTGACCGTCCCGAAGCTCGGAACGTTGAAGGCCGAAAGTATTCCGTTCGTTGTACTGACCTCGAATGAGGACAGGCGCATAGGCGACCCGATCCGGCGGCGGAGTTTTTACTTGCGCGTCGAGCATCCCTCGCCCGATCGCGAGGCAGAGATTGTTGCGCTCAAAATACCAGATGCGAGTCGAGAGTTTCATGCCGGGCTCGCAGGATTGGCCAAAGCACTTCGTGGCTGGAGCTTAGAGAAAGCGCCGTCCATTTCTGAAATGCTAGATCTGGCGGCCGCATTGCAGGCCCTTGGGCAGGAAAAGGTGACACCTGAGATGCGTGACGTTCTACTTCCTCTCCTCGCAAAAACTGAGGCAGACAGAAAAAAGCTCTTATTGCGTGACGGTTTTGCGAGCTTGATTTATGACGCGCTAACTCGATTAACAGGTAAATGTTTGATTTTGTATGGGTTACGATGCAATAATTAACTTGTAATTTATGTGGTATTTAATTGTGATTTGTTCGATATTCGAATACACTAGCTTTGAGGGAGATGTCGGATATGGCAGTCTTGACCCCACCAAGGCCCGATCTGCTGGCGTATCGCGAGGCCACGAGTTTGGAGTTTTCGAAACTTGTGAAGGAGCTCACGGCAATCCTGGGCAAAAAGCTGACCGCATATATCGCTTCCGTAAAGGATAGCCGCGCGATCGATCGGTGGATTGCAGGTTCTGAACCGTACAAAGGAGTCGAGGAACGTCTGCGTTTTGCATATCGCTTAGCCAAGGTGATAAGCGACCAGGATGGTCCGCGGGTTGTGCAGACATGGTTTACGGGTTTGAATCCTGAATTGAACGATCGCGTTCCGATTCGCTTATTGCGCGAGGAAGATATCGAAAGCGTGGGACCCCAAATCCTCGGGGCAGCGCGGGCATTCTTGGCCGGGGGCTAGTTATTTTTGAGAACGTCTGAAGTAATTTATCGCCTCGCACGGAAGCCTGATCCATGGCTGCCCCCGGATTGGGCTTCCGCCGGACCAGACGGCACTTTCGGAAACCGTTTTGATGATCCCGACGCAACCTACCGTGTGCTCTACGCTTCATCGCAAAGACTTGGCTGCTTCCTGGAGACTCTCGCTCGATTCCGAGTTGATCCCACATTGCTTTCTGAACTAGCCGCCATAGAAGGGGAAGACGACTTTTCTCCCTTGGGGCAAGTTCCTCCCGAGTGGCTCGATCAACGCACCATGGGGACCGCGACAACCGAAGGTGAATTTGCCGACATTTGCGGCAGTGAATGGATCAGCAAGCTCAGAAAACTACTGGCAGCACAATTGGAGAAGTTCGGCGTGGATGATTTGGACGCGTCGGTCCTGCAACAGACCGCCCCTCGAATTCTCACCCAATTTGTGTCGCGGATAGTCTTCTACGAAGACTTCGCCGGCATCTACTACCGCTCAAAATACGGTCACGACATCGAGAATTGGGCCTTGTTTGAGCCATTTCGAATTGGCAAACACTCCGTCGAATCAATTGTTCAAAATGATCCGGACCTACAGCGCGCTCTCGAACTTCACGGCTTGAGGTTTGGGCCGCGATAGCAACGCCAAAGCAACCAACAGCGCTGTACGAGAGGCTGTTCGGAAATCCGAACTATTATCCTCAAAACCTGCGGGGTAAACTCTTGCCAATTGATACTGAGTCCTAGATGGCTCTGCCTAGGCAGTCATCCACCTTGTCTTCAGGGAGGTTCCGATGCTTGCATTTTGTCCCAAGTGTTGGAATGAAATTACAAATTCGCCAACCATTTGCCGTAAATGCGGAGCAAGCGTAATTGTCGATTCACAAGAATACGAACGACAGCTCCTCGACTTGATCCCTCGTGGCAGCGCAACCAAACGCGTCGAGATTTGCCTTCTTTTGGGACAGCAAAAAAGACGCGGTGCTGTCTCCCATCTGATCTCAATCGCTGATCGGGACCCGGAAGCGGTCGTACGTATCGCGGCGCTTCGAGCCTTAGGCGAAATTGGGGATGCTTCCGCGATTCATGAGATTGCGAACGTCGCGACGAATCAGAAATCGCCGGTTTCAGCCGTGGCGCAAGAAATACTCAGGACATTTGAAGCCCGATCGGGCAATCATTGAACGAAGGATGCGGTTTTTGAACGTGAAATATGCGATCTATGATCGTGTTCTCGAGCACTGCCGTGGGAACTGGACAAATTAGCCCATTCCCTCCAGAAGTCATGCAGCAGTTGTGTTGAGAAGCTCCCGGATCGTGTGAACAAGAACTGCCACATTCTCAGACTTGAAAACTGTAGCCGCCGCTCCGGCTGTCCGTGCGTCCCTCTCGACAATCTGACCGCCGTGGTCGGTATAGATAATCACTGGTACGTTCGGCATTAGGTCCTTAAGAAGCCGCACCGCTTCGAAACCGTTCAGGACCGGCATCGAGAGGTCCATCACAATCAAGTCAGGTCGCAAGTAATTTCCTTTGTCGATCGCTTCTTGGCCATTCTCCGCCTCTCCGCACACATCGAAGTCGGCCTCACGTTTAAGCACTTCACGCAGGGCTTCCCGAACTCGCGGATTGTCGTCTACCACAAGGACTCTCCCCATTCGTGCCTATCCCGCGACCCAGAAATAACCCGAGCCCCATGTGGCCAGAGATTGATAAAGATGCAAATCAGCGTCAGCCGGTTTGTTGGAAAGTTCTTGGAGTGCCGAGAAATTTACCGGAGAACCTCATCTGCGCCCCGCTTCATCGATTGCCGCGACAACGAGAGTAGACTTCTCGCTGAGGTGAACGTGAAGTCAAAAGCAGTCCGGAGTGTGGCGATGTTAGTTGCAGTAATGGCGGTTGGGCTTGGTAGTCTGGAAGCCCAATCTATGCAAGGCGGCGCCGCCGCAGACTCCGCTGTTAAGCCTCTCCTGTTGGAAAGGAATGATGGCGAACTGCGGACTCGCCGCATTCGGACCGACAACAAACCGGTCCCGGCCCATCAATTCATGCTGAAGGTCAGCCCGAAAAACAACGGCTCTCAACATCTCGTGCTGGGGACGGAAGAACTCGCTCCAGGAGCCGCCATAAAGAAGCACAGACACTTGGATCAAGATGAAATATTGCTGATCCAGAGCGGAACAGCCCACGTTTGGCTCGGCGATCAGGAGCGCGATGTTCATGCAGGTGGGCTTGCGTTCATTCCGAGTAATACCTGGATCAATTTGAAGGACACTGGTACCGAACCAATCAGCCTGACTTTTATCTTTTCCGCACCAGGATTCGAAGATACGATGCGATGCAATTCGGGGCCGGCGAATGAAAGCCCTACCCAGATCACGCAGGAGGAGCGCAAAAAAACTGCGCCCACGAAGGGCATGCCGAATACGAAGACATGCAAGAAATCCCCAAGAAATGAATCCACAGGCGACCTTACCTGTTAGTGAGTTTTCAACCCAAGAGGTCTCATGATGAAAGATATGCAGCGACGCTCTTTTGTACAACTAGTGCTTGCCGCTTTTCCGTTGACCACACTTGCGCAAACTCCCAACGTTGCTCCGAACACAAAACCCGTTCGGGTACCCGCGGGGGCTGACCGCGAAGAGAAAAAGCGTTCCATTGGTCTTAGTTCCACCACTTATAAAGTGCTGACGCAAGAGAGCGGCGGCGCCCTCTTCGTCATGGAACAGTCGAACCAAACGAAAGGAGGCCCACCCCGCCACCTTCACCACGATGCAGACGAACTCTTCTATTCGCTGGAGGGCGAATACATCCTTGAAGTCGGCTCTGAGCGCTTTCACCTTAAACCGGGTGACTGCGTGCTGGGCCCGCGTGAGATTCCCCACGCTTGGGCATTTGCTGGCGGCTCGCTCGGAAAGCTGCTCATTTCATTTGCGCCAGCGGGAAAGATGGAAGCTTTCTTCAATGAAAGAGAAAATCGTGGCATCAAGCCCGGCGCCTATACGACAGATGCTTCGTTCATGCGCGAGTATGGCATGGAACTAATAGGACCACCTTTAGTATTGGAGTGATGACAGCGACGGGCTGTCCCACTTCGCGTCGCCGCCAATTGAGACCAGCCCCCAAAAGTAGCGTTTCGGGCCGCAGCTTTAGCGTGGCCGGCTGCCCAACAAAAGTGGCAGACCTGAGGCAAACGCGATCCCCAAACCAGACATTCGCGCTGTACTTACCGGCCAACCTGAAAATCAGCTCGGCAGCCGCGATCCACCCAAATTCCACGACTATCCGCACCCCAACTGCTACCTTGGTGGCATGACGCGTCGCTGTGTTGTCTTATCATCTGTACGCCACCCCGCGTGTCAGCAGGGCAATAGTGTCGTTGCATGTCATCCGATGAGCACGACACTACCTGACCTTGACTAGATCCATAGTTGCCGTCATGATCCCCATCACGGTCGTTGTCACGGTCCCGATGCCAGTCACTCCGGCCTCGTTGAATTGCGAAGTCGGCTCGGCAGCCGTGGTCCACCCAAATGCCACGACTATCAAATCCCCACCCATGGCCTTGTTTGCATGACGCATCGCTATGTTGTTTTACCAGCTGCACTCCGCCGTGCGTGTCAGCCGCGCAATAGTGCCGGTGCATGTCATCGGACGAGCATGAGATCAGTTGTCCTTGGCCCGACTCGTAGTTGCCGCTGCGGTCTCTATCATGGTCGCCGTCGCGATCCCGGTCCCAGTCCCCTCGGCCTTGCTCGATTGCAAAATCCGCCCGGCAGCCGTGATCCACCCAGATACCTTGGTTATCTGAACCCCAACTGTAGCCTTCCTGACAGCTAGATCCGCTACGCTGTTGCAGTAACCGCACTCGGCCCTGGGCATTAGTTGCGCAATAGTGGCGCTTGCCGTCTTCGGACGAACAGTTAATGCTCTGCGCTGCGCTACTTGGAATAAAAAGCGTGAGCGCGGCCACAACCAACCCGCAGTAAATCCAATTCTTTGTGCTAAACATTTGTACTCTCCTGAACACGAATCGACCTCGCTTAGATGATGCCGATGCCCTTCTCCCGCTCGGGCAAAACTATCTCCATGACTATGTACTTATTCACGCAGCAAGACTGTGCCGGATTGCTCACAGGCCACGCTCGTGTCCCCACATAGGTGTTCGGATTGAACCCGAACACTTGTGTGTGTCTTATTGACCGGACGGGTTAGCGCCGACTTGGTAAATTTGGGTGAGCGAGGGTTTCGTAGGGTTCCCAGGGCCGCTCGTTGTGCGGCTTTATGATTCATCCGGTAAGAACCTGCTACACGAGATGTTCGTTGAGCCGCTCTTGACTTGTTGCAGCGATTGCGAGTGGTGCTCCGGTGGTTATAAAACCACAACCAAATTCGAATGGAGTGACTATGACCTCTGAAATAGTGAACCTGGAGGTAACAGCTAGCATACCGATGGATTGCGATTTCTGGTCGGAAGATGGTGCTTGGAAGGGATTCTGTCAGCAGCTGTCGGTTACGGTCAATGGCAGCAGTTTTGAGGATGCCAAAAAGAACATGGCAACCGAAATACAAGTGCATATTGAAAGAATAATGCGTGAGCATAGTAAAGAAAGTGCGCGGCGAATTGCCTGAGCCGCGGCTATCCCCACCAATCAGTTGCCCCTAAAGGTGTGCAATTTTGACCAGACGACGCCTGCGCATTCCTGCACACTTTATGAGAGCCCCAGACCTTAGTTACACATATCTGCAAGATCTCGGCTCATTGCGCTGGTTCCAGCACATGGCATGAGACTTGCGCCTTAGATAAGGGCCCGGCCGAGTAGCCATGATTTTGGCAGGAGGCAACGTGATCTCGAGTGTTTCCACAACAAAGAAGATCATTCTGTGCATTGATGATGATGAAGGAATTCTGCATTATCTGAAAGCGCTACTCGAAAGATCCGGATATGCCGTGCTCACGGCAGCATCGGCACGACAAGGGCTAAGCCTTATGACCATGTGCAACTGCGACATGGTGCTGCTCGACTACGAAATGCCCGAGATGAATGGGCACGACCTCGCTTCCGAAATAAAACGCATAAGACCGGAGCTGATGGTCGTACTGCTTTCCGGCTACGACGTACCCACGCATACTGTGGCAGTCGTTGATGCCTTTTTGCCTAAGCTTGAAGCACCCCGACAATTGGTGGCGATGATTGCTGAGCTTTGCAACCGAACAGCGAGCCGCCCACCTGTGGTGGCAAATATAAGTAGTGACCGAACTCAAAACGCCTAGATTACCCGTCAACGCTGATGACCTCACTCCAACCTGAAGTGATGGGCCAACCGAAATCAGAATCGCGATGAGCTGTTTGACGACTGAAAGTAATCAAGTGCGCGCTGGTGAATTCCGAGACGACGAAGATGGTTCCCTCGACACGGCTGGCACGAGAGCCGAGAAAACATTTACTAACGAAACGAATCGTTCTCCGGTTGGTCGCATCTATTAAGTATCCGCTAAGTTTGATTCACCCGCAGTTGATATCCGGTTCCGCAAAAGCGTCAGCCCTCTCACCCGCAGCGATTCTTCTCAGCAGAAATTTAAAATAGAAACAGGTAACAAATTGGAACAAGGAACAGTAAAGTGGTTTAACGACGCCAAGGGCTTCGGTTTTATCAGCCGTCAGTCCGGCGACGATGTTTTCGTGCATTTCTCGGCCATCAAGTCGAACGGATTCCGCAGCCTTCAGGAAGGCCAAGCGGTGCAGTTTGACGTGGTCAAGGGACCCAAGGGCTTCCAGGCAGAAAACGTCCAACTCGTCTAAGGAAAACACAGAACCGCCCGGGAGCGACAATTCGCTGCCGGGCGGTTCTTTTTTGTTGCCTTGCTTATGGAAGTGGAGACGGAGAGAAGCCCGACAAGATCAACGCAGACGCATGCTCTTGAGCGAGGCCCGAGCCGTGCCGCCACTAACATCTGGCACAATAGTCAACTCAAGCACCGTGACATCAAACAGCTTAAGCTGATATTCCTCGACTTCGCGGATTACATTGGGTGGGCTGAAGTTCCACTGCTGGCGAATAATTTCTCGAAACGGCCCCCCTTTGTCCGCGGACCATTGCAAAACGAACTCTTGCGTACGCTCCGTTTGTTCTTCCTCAAAAACCAGAGATATATGTTTTAACGTTTGCGGCTGGTCGAAAACCAAGCGGAGAGTTTGAGCTCCTGAAGATGCCGCGCGCTAGCCCCGAGTTTCGCCCAACAGCAACGCTGACTCAACCGGAAAACCCTCCTCTTCCGATGTAACCTCTACCGCGGCGGCGTGTTCGAGGTCGAGCCAGTCTTCGGCGGCAGGACGAGCGGTCTTCGGAGTTGGAGTTATTAAGCTCTTACGCATACACCCAGTTTACCTCTGGCACCACTTGCCGATTAGAGGTTGGTGACAGACTCGGATTGGTGAGTCATTGGTGGACGGAATACCATCTAAGTATTATCGGCTGGTTCGACTCACTCGCAGTTTGAAAACCGGTTCCGCCTGTCAGCGTTACCTCTTCTCCCCGGTGCAGCGATTCCTTCTCAGCAGAAATTACAAATGCGAGATAGGAACTATGAAGAACGCAAAATTTGTCGTGCAGGTGAATCGGGGCGGGAGTCGCGCTCTTGAATACGTCGCACGTATTGATCGGAGTCCGGTCGGGACGACACTCAAACGTAATATGGCACTGCTCATGGGGAAATGGACGGCGGAAGACGTCATCAAATCTCTAGAAAATTCCCGGTGTAGCACGGAACTGGTGGCAATCCGGGTCAGCAAGTAGCTCCTCTGAATCGTCGACGCTCGATCCTAAGCCAAGGACTACGTTGAGCGGCGGGCTCATTGGGCTGTGGTTACGATAGCGCCAATGATTTTCCAAAAGTATTCACTTTTGACCCTACTGCTGGTTCCGCACGGGACAACAGGTGCCAATCTTATGGATTAGCACCTGGAGATGTTGAGGGGGTGGATCATAAGTTTAAATGCGCCCGAGAAGCAAGGGAATGACAACAACAAAGAGGACCAGCCCCAAGCCACCGCTCGGAGCGTACCCCCAACTCCGGCTATGTGACCACCGTGGCAGAACCCCTAAGAGCGCTAACACTAGAATCACGATCAAGATAGTTCCCAGCATGGTTTGCTCCTTTCATATATTCACGAGAAGTGCAACCTCCTCCGAGGCTGCACTCCTGAACGACTGACTGTTCTAACGCAAGCTGCCTGTGGTCGCGTTGACCGGGCCGCCGATGGCTTCGCCGGAAACGAGAAGTTCCACTCTCCTGTTTTGTTGACGGCCCGAGGAGTTATCGTTGCTGGCCACCGGCAAAGTGTTGCCGAAGCCTTTTGAGGTGACCGAGTTCGTCGCTACGCCTTGATCGACCAGATAATTGCGTACCGAACTGGCACGGTTCTCGGACAGCGTTTGATTCATGACATCACCGCCGACATTGTCGGTGTAGCCGCCGACTTCGATATTAAGTCCAGGGTAGGAGACCAAAATGCCCGCCACTTTCGCCAGTTTCTCCCGGGCGCCCGGTTTCAACGAGTATTTTCCGGTGTCAAACAAAACATCGGACATACTGACGATGAGACCTCGCGCACTGTCACGGGTCTGAAGGATCCGATTCAACTGCTCGGACAATCGCGTACGCATGGTGACTTTGTCTGCATCCGCTTGTTGCGCAGCTAAACGGGACCGATCCGCATCGGCTTGCGCTGCGGAGAGCGCAGTATCTGATGCAGCCTGGCTGTTTGCCAAGTCTGCTTTGGCCTTGTCAGAGTCCGACTGAGCTTTGGCAGCATCGGCCTGCGCTCGTGTTGTGTCAGATTCTGCCTGAGCCTTTGCGACCTGAGCCTTCGCGGTGTCAGATTCCGCCCGATCTCTGGCACGCTCGGCGCGCGCTTGGTCAGATTGGGCCTGTTGCTTCTGCTGAGTCGCGTCGTCCGCCTGCGCCTGGGTTTGTGCCTGGGCGTCGGCCGCTGCTCGACGTTCGTTGTCTAGACGCTCCTGCTCGATCTGCTTGACCGTGATTGCGCGAGCGTCTTCCGCAGTTTGTACTGCTTCGCGCGCGGTTGCGATCATGGCCTTTTTGTCGCTGTCCTTGTCTGTCGCGTAGGCGTCGGTCTTATCCATCAGTTGAACAGCACGTTGATAGCTATCCGGTGCATATCTCTCCGCGCCCTCGGATTGAGCAATGCGCAAAGCATTACGTGCTTCAAAAAATTCCAGCGGCAATTTCGTATTTAGTACTACCGGATCGAATTTGTAGCCGGTGGGAATGTAGCCGCCGCGCTCGAGAAGGTCGTACTTGGCATTCACCGTCTCGAAAGTTCCCTTGGTGTCCTCACGGATGACGTTTTCCAACACAACGACATTGCTGGGCTGGCGGACCGCATAATAAGGTTCTGCTGTGACTACAAGAGCGAATGCCTGAAAATCAGTGGTCACATCCAGTTTGCTGCGATGATTATCGCCTACCAGCACTTCGCCCAGGTTTACTGCCCGTCCCTCAGGTGAAATTGCCCACAAGATATAAGTGAGATATTCGTTACCGAAAGTCGTGGGTTTTTGCAGATTGCCAAATTCCACTTCGATTTCGATGTAGCCCTTCTTGCTCTCGACTTTGGCTTGACCATTTGCCTGTGGCATCAACTCGGTGCCAGCGAAATCCAGCTTGGTAGCTCCGCCGCGATGCTGATAGTTGACCGCCCGGGCCGTGCGGCTAATTACCGTCACCTTGTA
>Ga0157375_10004537_pt1 | contig 12063 bp, 11 predicted proteins | sample M35metaG_FD_115311 | JGI IMG/M metagenome (GOLD analysis project Ga0157375, IMG submission 115311) | Miscanthus rhizosphere microbial communities from Kellogg Biological Station, Michigan, USA - M3-5 metaG | ecosystem: Host-associated > Plants > Roots > Rhizosphere > Soil | place: USA: Michigan...
GCCGCCTTCGGCAAGGTCGAGCAGTTCCCACACGTGGCAACCACTTACCGCCTCACCGAGCACTTCCATTACTGGAGCAAGCACGTACGACTGAACGCCATCCTTCAACCCCAGCAGTTTGTGGAAATCGGCGAGGCGCTCGCGGGTGAGATCGGTGTGAAGGGCGGGGACATGGTGCGCGTCGCCTCCAACCGCGGCTACATCAAGGCGGTGGCGGTCGTCACCAAGCGGCTACGAGCGCTGAAGGCGGACGGCAAGGTCGTGCACCAGGTGGGAATTCCCATTCACTGGGGATTCACCGGGCTCGCGAAACCCGGATTTCTCGCCAATACCCTGACTCCCGTTGTCGGTGATGGCAACTCGCAGACCCCCGAGTTCAAGTCCTTCCTGGTTAAGGTCGAGAAGGTTTAGGAGCTCGTATGCCGCTTCAATCACTGGACATCGTGCGCCGCTCCGCCACCACGCTCCCCTCCCCGAGTGTGCGGGAGCCCGCCGGCGGCGCGGTCGCGAAGCTCATTGACACGACGAAGTGCATCGGTTGCAAGGCCTGCCAGGTAGCCTGCATGGAGTGGAACGACCTGCGGGATGAGATCGGCAGCAACGTCGGGAGCTACCAGAATCCGCACGACCTGACGGACAAGTCCTGGACCCTCATGCGTTTCGCGGAATACGAGAATCCCAAGGGGGACTTGGAGTGGCTGATCCGCAAGGACGGCTGCATGCACTGTCAGGATCCGGGGTGCCTGAAGGCCTGCCCCTCCCCCGGGGCGATCGTGCAGTACTCCAACGGCATCGTGGATTTCGTGGAAGAGAATTGCATCGGTTGCGGCTACTGCGTCAGCGGCTGCCCGTTCGATATCCCGCGTGTCTCCAAGCGCGACCATAAGGCCTACAAGTGCACGTTGTGCTCCGACCGCGTCGCGGTGGGACTGGAGCCCGCCTGCATCAAGGCCTGCCCGACCGGAGCGCTCGTGTTCGGGACCAAGGAGGACATGAAAGAACATGCCGCCGAACGCGTGGAGGACCTAAAGTCGCGCGGCTTCGAGCACGCCGGGCTCTACGACCCCCCCGGGGTCGGCGGCACGCACGTCATGTACGTGCTGCATCATGCCGACCAACCGGGGCTGTACAGCGGACTGGCGCAAAACCCTCACATCAGTCCCGCGGTTCGCCTCTGGAAGGGGCTGAGCAAACCCACGGCGCTCGGGATCATGGCGCTCACCGCGTTAGCGGGCTTCTTTCATTACATCCGCGTCGGGCGCAACGAAGTGACGGACGCCGACGAGGCCGCCGCGGCACGCTTTGATGCGGAAGCCGCTCGTGCCATGCCACCCGCCACGAAACCATCCCCGGAGTCGCGTACATGAGCAGCGATCCAAACGGACGGGATACGATCGTCCGCTATACCGCCGGTGTGCGCACCAATCACTGGATCGTCGCGATCAGCTTCGTGCTCGCCGCGCTCTCCGGACTGGCGCTGTTTCACCCGGCGATGTTCTGGCTGAGTGAACTCTTCGGCGGCGGCCCGTGGACCCGTATCCTGCATCCCTACATCGCGCTCGTCATGGTCGTGGCGTTCCTGTTCCTGGCGACGGTTGTATGGCAGGACAATCGCATGCTTACGCGGGACTGGACCTGGCTTAAGCGCTGGCGGGACGTGGTCAACAATCGCGAAGAGGACCTTCCCGAGGTCGGCCGCTACAACGCGGGCCAGAAAGTCCTCTTCTTTCTTATGGTGTTGTGCCTGGCTGGCTTGTTCCTCTCCGGCATCGTGATCTGGCGGGCCTACTTCGGTTTGTACTTCTCCGTTGGCACGATCCGGGTCGCCTCGGCATTTCATGCGCTGTGTGCCTTCGTGCTGATCTGCGGGATCATCGTGCACATCTACGCCGCCATCTGGGTGAAGGGCTCGGTGCGCGCGATGACCCGGGGCACGGTGACCCCCGGCTGGGCCTTCAAGCATCATAGGGCTTGGCTTCGGGAGGTAAGGCATGCAGCGCATTCTCGACCCCGCCCGGATTGAGGCGTTCGCCCACCGTTCGATTCCCCGCATTCGTCTGCCGGATCGTGCGAGCGTTTTCGCCCAGCGCGCACAACGCCTGCGCGCTCTCGGCAAACAGGGTCTCGGGCAGTCGATCGGGGGGTACCTGAGGCTGATGGCCGCGCTCGCCGACGCGCAGCACCTCGCACTGGCCACGTTTGAAGTTTCCTCTCAGGCCTCCGCGGCACGCCCGGCGCAGCCGGGCACACTCCCCGCCGCCGCCGTCCTTGGCTCGCGCGATGCGCGGTGGCACGATATCCTCGCCGAGGTGTGTGAACCCATCGCACGCTGCGACGAATTCCCGGCCGGCGTACGCGAGCTCTGTGCCGGGTTGCCCGCGGCGCCCGCACAGGAGCTTGAGAGGCAGGCCGAAGCACTCTTGGGCACCGACGCGCACGCTCGGGACGCCGCCGCCGCACCCTTTATCATGAGTGCGCTGCAGGTCTGCTGGACCTCCCAGGCCGCCGCCCTCACCCCGGAAGGTCTTGCGGATCTAGGAATACCTGGCATCTGCCCCGTGTGCGGTACGCTGCCCGTCGCGAGTATCGTGCGCGTGGATCACGGCTCCCAGGGCTACCGGTACCTGCACTGCCCCCTGTGCGCGACCGAATGGCATATGGTGCGAGTGACCTGCAGCCAGTGCCAGGTCACCCAAGGGGTCACCTACCATTCCGTCGAGGGGGCCTCGGAAGCCATCCGCGCCGAGGCCTGCGAGAGCTGCCGCTGCTATCGCAAGATCTTCTATCAGGAACAGGACCTGGGGGTTGAGCCGGTGGCGGATGATCTCGCCAGTCTCGCGCTCGATCTGCTGATGAGCGAAGCGGGCTATCATCGCGCGAGCGGCAATCCCCTGTTGTGGCAACGGCCTGACGCCTGACCGCGTCGCCCGCACCGCGGCGGGTCCACCACTTGTAAGTGATGAACGGGGCAGCTTGGCAGCGCTTAGCGACACTCTGACCGCGCGCCCCACGGACATCCCCTCCGTGGATCGGCTGCTGCGGCATCCAAAGTTCGAATCCCTCGCTACGCGTTTCGGGCGTGAACGCGTCACCGCCGCGCTGCGGACCCATCTTGAGAGTCTGCGCCGTGCGGCACTGCACCACACGCTTCTGCGTCCAGCGCTGGAGGAGCAAGCCCTCGCCGCTGCCCTGGAGGCACAGCTTCTCGCATCCGCGCAGTCACGACTGCGACCGGTATTCAATCTCACGGGAACGGTGCTGCACACGAACCTGGGGCGTGCGTTGCTGCCCGATGAGGCCGTGCGCGCGGTCGTCGCGGTGCTGACCACACCGGTGAACCTCGAGTTCGATCTCTCCTCCGGCGTACGCGGTGACCGGGATTCGGTCATCGAGAGCCTGGTGTGCGAACTGACCGGCGCCGAGGCCGCCACCGTGGTCAATAACAACGCCGCCGCCGTACTCCTGATGCTGACTGCGCTCGCGAACCGACGCGAGGTGATCGTTTCGCGCGGCGAACTGGTCGAGATCGGCGGCTCGTTTCGTATCCCGGACATCATGCGCCAGGCCGGGGCGCGGCTCGTCGAAGTAGGCACTACCAATCGCACGCACCTCTCAGACTATGCCACCGCCATCGGCGGGCGTACGGCCGCGCTGATGAAAGTGCATACGAGTAACTACGCGATTTCAGGGTTCACTCACTCTGTGCCAGTCGCCGAACTCGCCGAACTCGCCCGCGGCCTAAACCTGCCGCTCGCGGTGGATCTGGGCAGCGGCACGCTACTCGACCTGACCCGCTGGCAGCTGCCGGCGGAAACCACGGTGCGCGAAACCGTGGCCGCCGGGGCCGATGTCGTTGCCTTCAGTGGCGACAAGCTTCTCGGTGGGCCGCAGGCCGGCGTGCTCGTCGGCAAAGCCGCGCTGATCTCCCGACTCAAGAAGAGCCCGCTCAAACGTGCGCTCCGCGTAGGCAAGCTCACGCTGGCCGCGCTGGAGGGGGTGCTCGAGCTGTACCGTGCGCCCGAGTTGCTCGCCGAGCGACTGACCACGCTACGTCTTCTGACGCGGGATGCGACGGTCATGCGCGCGCAGGCGCAGCGGCTGCGACCCCTTGTGCAACGCGCGCTAGGGGACGCCTACGAAGTCACGGACGCCCCTGTGCTGAGCCAGATCGGCAGTGGCGCCCTGCCGGTGAGCCGGTTGCCGAGTCACGGTCTTAGAGTGCGCGCGATCCGCGGCCGCAGCCGCAGTCTCGGGCACCTTGAAGCCGCGCTGCGCGCACTGCCCCGGCCGGTCATCGGCCGCATCGCAGCCAAGGCGCTCTGGCTTGATTTGCGCTGCCTAGAAGCGGCGGATGAGGCGGAGTTCGCCGCGCAATGGGACGAATTGCCGCCGCCCTAGTGCCTGCACGATGATAGTACGCTGTCGCGCGCGGAGAACCGGATGATTGTAGGCACCGCGGGTCACATCGACCATGGCAAGACCACGCTCGTGCGGGCGCTGACCGGTGTCAACACCGACCGTCTCAAGGAAGAACAGCAGCGCGGGATCTCGATCGAGCTCGGTTACGCCTACGTGCCGCTTGCGAACGGCGACGTGCTCGGCTTCATTGACGTGCCCGGCCACGAACGACTCATCCACACCATGGTCGCGGGCGCCTGCGGGATCGACTTTGCGCTCCTGGTCGTTGCCGCGGATGATGGCGTGATGCCGCAGACGCGCGAGCACCTAGCGATCCTCGAGTTACTCGGTGTCGAGCGCGGTGCGGTCGCACTGACGAAGGTGGACCGGATCGAGCCCCCACGGCTTGAAGCGGCACACACCGAGGTGGCCGCGTTTCTCGCCACCACACCCTTAAGGGACGCACCCATCTTTGCGCTCAACGCGACCGCCGTCGATGATCCGGGAACGAGCGCCTTAAAGGACTACCTGTCGCACGTCGCGACACACAGCGGATCGCGGGACTCCGCCGGCGCCGCTGCAGAGCTTTTTCGCCTCGCAGTCGATCGGGTGTTCACGCTGGCCGGGCACGGCACCGTGGTAACGGGAACCGTGTTTTCGGGCCAGGTGTCCGTCGGTGACGCGCCGACGGTGATGCCGAGCGGCATCAGCACACGCGTACGCAGCATCCACACGCAGAACCGCCCCGCACCGCGCGGGTCCGCGGGGGAGCGTTGCGCGCTCAACCTCGCGGGAATCGAGAAGCGCGACGTACGGCGCGGCGACTGGCTCGCCGACCCGCGTGCCCTGGCCCCCACGACCCGCATCGACGTGCGCCTACGGGTTCTTGATCGGTGCCGAATAACGCTCGAGACCTGGTCACCGCTGCACTTCCACCTCGGCACGAGCCATTGTCTCGCCCACATTGTGCCCCTCCAGGATACGCACCTCGGGGTGGGTCAGTCCGCGCTCGCGCAGCTGACTTTCGAGTCACCGATGTGCGCAGTCCCAGGTGATCGTTTCATCGTGCGCGATGCGCAGGCCTTGCACACGATCGGGGGCGGGGTGGTGCTGGATCCGTTCGCCCCGGCGCGCAAGCGCCGCTCACCGCAGCGCCTGGCGTACCTTGATGCGCTTGAGCGCATGCTCGCCGGCGAGGGCATCGCGCCCTTACTGCAACACGCGCGTGAGGGCATGGCGCTCCCGGATCTGGCACGCTTGAGCGGCAAGCCCCCGAAAGACGTGCCACTGCCGGCGGACGCCCTGCTGATCGAGGCGCGGCCCGAGCGCTGTGTGATCCTGACAGCGCACTGGCGGGCCCTGAAGCACGAGGCGGCGGAAGCCCTGCGGGCCTTTCACGCCCACACGCCCGAGGAGGCGGGCTGCGAGAGCGGCCGGTTGCGCCGCATCGCGGCCCCTGCGCTCCCGGAGGGTCGCTGGCGCGCCCTGATCGATGAACTGGTGGATGAGGACACCGTCCAGCGCAGCGGGCGATGGCTGCATCTGGCCGAGCACGTCGCGGTATTGTCGAGCGCCGATGAGGATCTCGCGCATCGACTGCAACCCCTGATCGCAGCCGGTGCCTTCGATCCGCCCTGGGTGCGCGAACTGGCCGCGGCACTTCATGAGCCCGAGGAACAGGTGCGGCACGTGCTGCGAAAGCAGGTCACGCGGGGTGCCGTATACCAACTGGTGCGTGACCTGTTCTACGACAGCGACCGCATTGGCGAACTCGCCGAGCGGATCACCATACTCGCCCGGGCACGCGGTACGATTACGGCCGCTGATTTTCGTGATGCGATCGGCTTGGGTCGTAAGCGCACGATCCAGATCCTGGAGTTCTTCGATCGCGTCGGCTTCACCCGCCGCGCGCACGACGCCCACGTCTTGCGGACCGATGGGGCCTGGGGCACGGTCGGCCAACCGGGACCGGAGCACGCGGAGGCACCCCGAGGAAGCCGCGAGAGTTAACGGAGGAAGGCATACGCAATCCGGCGGTGCGCCTGGGCTTCAAACCCAGGAGGGGGCGTCAGACGCTTCCTGGTAGGTTCGACTCCTGCTGCCTTCCGCCACTTTAGCCGTCAAGTTCGCGCGAGTGGATGTCGTAATGGAAGCTCGCCGGATCGAGGCTGTCGATTCGATCCCCGCCCGTTTCCGCGTTCGGATACATGAGAAACGCGATCGGCGTCCTGACCGACCCAGGCAACGCTACGTCGTGGCCATGGTTGTAGGCGACCCAGTTCATTTCCCACGATCCGAAGAGCGCCTGGCGCGCGGCCTGGACCTTCGGATCGCTCATCGGCAGCCCGCCCGGCACCTCTTCCAGCATGACCTTGCGCACATCGGCCGGATCGACCGGAATCCAGCCGTAGTCCCGTGCATAAAACTCCGCGCGGCAATGCTGCGCCTTGCTGACGTCGCCACCGCGACCCAGACACTTGTAGCCGAGGCGCGAGTCGGCCACCCGCACGCCGTAGGCGTCGCGCGCGGGAATACGGACCGAACGGGCGAGTGCCACAAAAAGCGCATTGATATCCGCGCACTTGCCCGCGAGATAGCCCGACCGCAGCATCGATCCAACATCACCGACCCCGCAGCCTGCGGTTTTCGGATCGCGAGTAGTGTTCTCAACCACCCACTCGTAGAGGGCACGCGCCTTGTCGATGTCCCCGTGCCGGTCTGCACAGATCCGCTGCACCGTGGCGCGCACGATTCCGTCCGTCGGCAGGAGCATCGTCGGACGCAGGTAGGGCTCAAGCGTACTGATCGACTCCGCCGCTCCGGCTCGCGCCGGGGCGGCGAGGCTCACCCGGCGATCACAGGTGGCCACTCGATGCGTGAGCGTGACAGGTCCCACTGCGGCCGCCTCCGACCAATCCACATGCAGCAACTGCACATCGTAGCCTGGGATCACGGCGAGTTCGGCGTGCGCGGCGCCTGGCGCGTTCCACGTCGTACTCAACACTCGCTGATATTCGCTCGGTGCGCTCACCGGCAGTGGAAGCCATAGCTGCGTCTGACCGGAAGGGTCAGCGACCTGAACCGAGGTGACGATCTCGAAGGTGCGCCACCCGGGCGGCAACGGCGGCTCGGCCGCTCCCAAACGGCGCGACCCCACGGCGAGGGCGGCAACGGGAACCGCGGCTGACAGATGCAAGAGAAATTCGCGGCGTCTCATCCCAGTTCCCTCCGCAGCGGCGTGGCAGTATTCTCGCGCAAGATATCCGTTCGGTCACGTCGCCTTCGTAATGCAGCTACAGGATGCCAAATCCCATGTCCTCATTGCCCACCCCTCCCCGCCTGACCTCGCTCTCGCACGGGGGTGGTTGCGGCTGCAAGATCGCGCCCGCCGTGTTGGCCGATCTTCTGCGCCGTTCTCCCACCGCCAATGCGTTCCGCGGAATCCTGGTGGGAACTGAGACCGCGGACGATGCGGCGGTTTACCAGCTCAACGAGACGCAGGCGGTAATCGCGACCACCGATTTCTTTATGCCGATTGTCGATGATCCGTTCGACTTCGGGCGTATTGCGGCCACCAATGCGCTCGCCGACGTCTACGCGATGGGCGGCACTCCGATCCTGGCGCTCGCAATCCTGGCTATGCCGATCAACGTATTGGCGCCGGAAACTATTCGGCAGATTCTGCGTGGCGGTGAGGCCATCTGCGCAGAGGCCGGAATACCGATCGCCGGCGGTCACAGCATCGATTCTGTAGAGCCGATCTACGGGTTGGCTGCCCTGGGCGTGGTGCATCCAAACCATATCCTCCGCAACTGTGACGCTCAAGTCGACGATGCCCTCGTGCTCGGTAAACCTCTCGGCGTGGGTATCCTCTCCGCCGCACTGAAGAAGGACCACCTGGGAGAGGCGGGCTATCGAGCGCTCATCGAGACCACGACCCGTCTGAATCGCGCCGGCCCGGATCTTGCCAAGCTCTCCGGCGTCCATGCCATGACGGACGTCACCGGCTTCGGGCTTCTGGGGCATCTGCTTGAAATGTGTCGCGGTGCGACATTGAGTGCCCGCATCAGCATGGCGGCAATCCCGCTGTTGGATAACGTACTGAGCCTCGCCGGAGCCGGATTTGTGACCGGTGCCTCGGCGCGCAACTGGGCCTCCTACGGCGACGAGGTGCGTCTCGCGCCACAGCTCCAGGGCCTCCCCAAAGTCCTTTTGTGCGATCCACAAACGTCCGGCGGTTTGCTGGTCGCGTGCGCACGCGACGCGGTTGATGAGGTACTGGAGATCTTCGCGCGCCATGAGTGCAGCCAGGCGGCGGTCATCGGAGCGATGAACAAAGGTCCGCCTCAGGTAAGCGTGGATCTTTGAGCAGCGGCACGATCCGAATGCGGCCGCACGGCAAAGATGACGCCAGCGCAATCGCTCGCGCCCGTCGGCCTTTCGCGCACTCACGGACTTGCGAGGTCCATAAGCCATGTTACGAACGCGATCGCGATCAGCGCCGCAGCAATTCCGACCGCCACGTGGACCAGAGCCCGGCGGCGCACGCGGGCCAAGTCATTCGCGGACATTGAAGCCTGGGCGGCCGCCGCGTCGGCCGCGATGGTGACCATGACTCCAAGGATCCCGAACATCAAAAGCGCGTGGGCTTCCTGCGAAAGGGTAGGACTGCCCATGATCCACCCAATCGCCGCACCGCAAAAGCCCCCTAAGACCGATGAGGCGGTTACCGTCGACACCGATATGGCGCTGCCGGACCGTCCGAACATGAGCACCAGTCCCCGCCGAAGCGCTACACCAATGGCGCTCCCGAACGCGAACGCCAGCACCCATTTCCATGTGTCTGGGCTCATGGCGATACAACGAACAGGCAGGGGATCATCCTGCCCTCGCCTCCTCGGCGGTCGAGATCTTTAAATTGCGCTGGAAAATCTTGCGGTAGAGATCTGCGCCGTAGCTCGTCTCCAGCGGCTCGCCTTCTGTCATCCGGAACGTGCGAGTACCGTCGGGCAGTCGCTCGGCCCGCAGGAACAGAGACCGCGGATCACCCTTCAACCACAATCCATGGGCCAGCTCGTACATGTGCGTCACGTAGAGCACTTTGATGCCCTGCTCCAGTAGCGCCGTAACGATCTGGCGTGCGATCTCGGACCCTTCATAGACCCGACGCCGCGCTTGGACTCGGCGACGGAATTCCCGGAAATCGTCGGACGTTGGCACGTAGGCCTTCAGAACGTACTTTTCCACGTCTAAGCCCGCGATCCCACGCTTTCTCCGAGCAAGTTCGTCGCGCGAAAAGATGCGTTGGTACTCCTCGGCGACACGCAGCAAACGGTCCAAATTGTGCTCGGACTCCTGCGAGAAAATTCTTCCGAGGACGATAAAGAAGGAAGTCTGTAGTGCGCGAAGTGCTGTTAGCCAGAAAAGCGGCTCGGAATTGAAGAGCTGCCGAATCGGTTTGTTTTCTCCCGCGACCGCATGCATCGTGAGGTACGAATAGAGGTGCTGCGCGGCCTCGTCTGCCTCTTTGCGAAATACCTCCAATTCGTACTCAAAGCGCCCCTCCGGGTTGTGTACGGCGTTCATGCACATGACTCTCTGCGATCTCCAGTTCTCGTTGCCAGAAATGAGCTATCTACTTCTTCTTCACCTCGCGTATGGCCGCTCCCGGGCTTCTGGTCGGCTTTACTCCTAGGCGAGTTTCATACTCTGTTAAAAGTTCTCGCACGGATTTGCGTTCGGCTTCCAGACCAAGTTTTCGCGATACGAGCTCTGAGGCCATGATCGCACGGTAGATTTCCGCAATTAGCTGTGCGCGTGCTTCGGCCACCTTCGGTGTATTAGACATTCCAGACATGTGGAAGTGGAGTCGCGAGGGTCGTCCCCCGTACAACTCCATAATGTGCGGATAAGCTCCGTGGATATACCCCGAAAATGCCTTATGAATAGTCGTCATAACACTTTGCGCATCTGAGGGGTTTAGGTGCTCCCCTGCGAGTTGCGCAAAGCCGGTAAAGACAGACTTGCGTGGCACGACATCGCGCTTTTTGTTCGACCCAAGTGGATACTTAGGGTCATCGAACTCCTCCTGATAGAACTCCTCGAAAAAGCGGCTTTGATCCGCACTTGGTTCATCGCCGTTCATAGGTCGCGACATGAACAGAATATCTGCGCAACAATCGTCTGCGATCCGAATGAGCGCGCTGATTTCCTGTACGTATCCCTGGGACAAGAGCACCAGTGCCCCGTTTAGGGTGCTAATCAGTTTTACACCCTTCAGGAAGCACAGAAGCGAGTCCGACTCTTGTCGGTATCGAAAGGCAATTCCGGATATGTGCCTCGTCGTGATCTGCTTCACCGCTGGCGGTCCGAAGGTGCTTGACATAGCGTGGTATGCATGTTCGAGGCGAGTGAGCGTGGCTTTGAGGTATTCGTCGGTGGTTATCGGCTCGGCCATGGCTGAAACTCTAGTTTCTGATCTGAATGGTGACCAGGGGCGGACTCGAGCCACCGACACGCGGATTTCGAGTTTTCACAAAGACTACTCGGCGTCCTTCGAAAATTCGATTTTCGGGGGAAGATCGGTCATCGCGTAATGCACGAATTGGGTTCCCAACTCCGTCAACCCGTAACCCTCCTCATCGTCGAATGCAGATACGAGTGGCCGAGGCCCGCTTCCTCGGGGACGTCGCTCAGGAGCCTTGGGAACAAAGTTCCCGTGATAGTCCACCTCCCGGTGCTGCCGGATAATCGAGCCGGTGCTTAGATCACGGAACAACAGTTTGTAGAGGTCGGCGTCGGCGGAGTCCTCGCGTACGCCTGCCCGCCCAATTTTTCGCCAAATTTCCCCCCGAGTTATTCCAGCGCTATTGTAGATAGCGCCGATGACCTGGAAATGCATTACCGAGTAGCGGCCAATCCAATCGAGGAACATCCGGACAACATCGTCGCTTGAGATCCGCGATGCCGCCGCATTGGCCAGAATATTCCTAATACAAACTCTCTTTTCCTCGCTCTCTGCGCCAGCCCATTCGCGGAATGTCTTTTTCAACAGCGATTGGTATTCCGCGCTGGCCACGCGATCTGCGACCGCCTCGTCTTGAAGATCCAGGCGCGCCATTATCTCGAGGATGGTTTGTTCTTTTTCTTTTAGCTCGTCCTGGAGCATGCGAACCCAATGCTCAAAGAAGCGATTGACCTTTTCTTGTTCGCCCTCGGACCATGCACCAGCAATTGCGGACAGAACGCCGCCGGCAAAAGGAATGGCGCCGCCGGCTACCTGCAATGCACCACGTGAGATCCTTGCGACCTTTGTGAACTCCGGCAATTTCGGTTTGGACGCGTCGTTAGGTTCGTCAGCCATGCCTGTCCGAGAATCTTGCGGTAGTCCTTGCGTCGAGGGTCCGCAGACGCAGTAATTAGGGAACAACAAACATAGTCTAGAGCCGCTCGATGCAGGGGTACTCGCGGCCGTGATCTAGAATGGAAACCAAATGGAAACATCGCCCTAAAGCGCCAGTGTCTGGCCGACGCAAGTTTCTGTGTGAAGTCCCAGATCTAAGGTGACATTCTGGCTCCGTTCCCATCCCAGGAGGAGCCCATGAACAAGAATGAACTGAATCGATTGGTAACCTGGCGTCTGAAGCTCCTGCGGCAGGCCGATGA
>Ga0157375_10004539_pt1 | contig 12061 bp, 10 predicted proteins | sample M35metaG_FD_115311 | JGI IMG/M metagenome (GOLD analysis project Ga0157375, IMG submission 115311) | Miscanthus rhizosphere microbial communities from Kellogg Biological Station, Michigan, USA - M3-5 metaG | ecosystem: Host-associated > Plants > Roots > Rhizosphere > Soil | place: USA: Michigan...
GGTGCCATCGGATGGGTGTCGAGCAGCAGCACGCGGTAGTCTTTCAGCGCCCCCTGGCGCGGCGGGCGCAGCGCGAGCCGGTAACCGACTCCTACGCCCCGTTCGTCCGGACCGGCGATGATGTCGAACAGTCGAACCAAGTCGTCGACCGAGCGCGCCATCGGCCCGACCACTGCGAGGTCTGGCTCGCGGGCTAGCGCAGGGGCACCCGGTGGCACATGGCCGCGCGAGGGCACGAGGCCGTGCGTAGGCTTGAGCGCCGCGACGCCGCAGAAGTGCGCCGGCACGCGCAGCGAGCCACCGATGTCCGAGCCTAGCGACAGCGGGCCGAACCCGGCCGCGAGTGCCGCCGCCGAACCGCCCGACGAACCGCCCGGCGTCCGCTCGATGTCCCACGGATTTCGCGTGACGCCGTAGATCGCGTTGTAACTTTGCCAGTCAGCCAGAACCAGCGGCACGTTGGTCTTGCCGAGGATCACGGCGCCGGCAGCGCGCACGCGAGAGACGATCAGTGCGTCGTCTGGCGCCCGGAAGCCCTTGGCCTCCGGGATTCCCCAGGTAGTCGGCAGACCGGCGACGTTGAACGACTCCTTCACCGTCATCGGTACGCCCATCAACGGCCGAGCGTCGCCACGCGACAACGCTGCGTCGGCGGCCTTCGCAGCATCGCGCGCACGTTCGAAGTCACGGGCAATCACCGCGTTCAGGCGCGTGTCGAGCCGCTCGATACGTGCGATCAACCGGTCGGTGAGCTCGAGCGACGACAGGCGCTTGGCGCGAAGCGCATCGCTGAGCTGCGCGGCCGACTGGTACTCGAGGGCATCGGCGGCGGGGACGCTGCCGGCGGCAGCCAGCGCCGCGGCGCCGGCGAGCACATCGCGGCGGGTGACAGGACTCATGCGGAGCTCCTTCTTCAGGTCTTGATCGTCGAAGAAATAATGCCTCCGCGCGGCGCACACCGGCTGCCAGAGTCCCGCGCCTTGTCGAGTTTGCGACGGCGCACGATACAGGTCCGACCGGCCGCTTCAGGGCGGCGAGTTCAGGTCGCGGATGTCGGCTAAGGGTCTATTCTGTTGAAAAACTCGATTCCCTCGGACAGGAAATGACTTGGATCGCTGACGCATCGACAACATCACCTCGTGCATGCCGCTGCGGTCTTAGTAGCGACTCGCACACGAAAGATGGCGCATGGGTAGTACCCCGCCGTGTGCAAGAAAGCGCGAACGCTCTAGCGGGCCGCTGGCGCGAGTCCTGTCCTCAAAACAGAGTTTTTCAACAGAATAGGTCGAGCTGAGACCGTGGGGCATAGGCAGGAGTCGGCCAATTGCAGTCGGGCATGAGTGGCCGCTTGCAGGCGGTCAAAACTGCCCAGTCTTCAATGACTCCGCAACGCGGAAATGGCAGACTGCTTACGTGCCTGGTGGACTAGAGCATGCATGGATTCAGGGACTGGCCGTTTTGCTGAGGACTTCAGGGTCGGCGAAGAGATCGAACTCGGGTCCTACGTCGTCTCTCGTTACGAGCTTGTCGATTTCGCCCGAAAGTACGATCCGTTTCCGTTCCATCTCGACGAGGAGGCTGCGCGATCAACGCCCTTTGGGGGAATCATCGCTAGTGGCTGGATGACCGCCTTGATCTGGCTGAAACTGATGCATGAGTCGCTACTGGACCCTGCGACGGTCCTCGGTTCGCCAGGGCACGAACAGATGAATTGGCCAACCCCGGTAAAGCCAGGCGACACGTTGCGCGGCCGAGTGGAAATCAAGGAAAGCCGCTTGTCTAAAAGCAAGCCGGGACTCGGCTTTGTGCGCTACACAGCGAAGCTGTTCAACCAGCGAGGCGACTGCGTCTTCGTCACGACGAGCACCCTCATCGTGCGGTCGCGCGCGAGAGCCTGAGCGGTAGCTTCGCGCGTCGAGGCTTCGGGTCGAGCCGAGCCGATCGACCAACGGATCTCGACTGCCTGAAGCAGTCGTCGCACTCGAGGAGCATCGAAGCGGAACCCTCGATATTGCCGCGAGCGGCCAGCAGCAGTCCCTCCCGACCGTCAGCTTTTTGGCGCGAGTCCCTTTCAAGTGCCTAGAAAGTGCCTTCGCCGCAACCTAGCCGCGGAGTGCGACAAGGCACTCCCGCCAATGCGTTCGTTGCCGACGCCAGTTCTGACCGCCCGACATCCGCTTCCGGAGCGCATGGGTCCGCCGAGCAACCCGCGAACGTTTTCTCGATCACGGCGGCGACAACAAGCAGACAGACTGAGAACGAAAGGACAAGAGCAATCTCGTGGGCCTGGCCAAAGCCTGACTCCACTTGTTACTACGCGGGACAGAGTAGAAGTGCCCGATCACACGCCGGCGAAGCAGCTATCGACGGCTGCAAACAAGGGCTGTCGCAGCCGTTCATGGAAGCTGCGTGTCAGGATGAGGCGCGCTGCCGTAGCGAGCTGGTTGTTCGGACCTGGTACTGCGGCGTGGGCGCCGCCCGGATGTATGCTGCTCTCGAAGGAGGGCTGAGCCATGTTGCGCACCATCATGCGGGGCCACACCGGGCCGGACGTTCTCGCGATCCAGGATGCGCTGAAGATCCGCGCGCCAGGCCTGGCCCTCGTGTCCGATGGTCAGTTCGGCAGCAACACTCAAGCGGCCGTCGTCGCGTTCCAGAGCAAGAACAGACTCAAGCCGGATGGGATCGTCGGCCCGCGGACCCGTTCGGTGCTGTACCCGCTGGTGGCCACGACGATCAATCTCGTCGGGACCAAGAGCACGGGAGGGACTGGGGCGGCGCCACGCCTGCCCAGCCTCATCCCGCGTCAGGCGACCCTCGGCATCTTGCTCGCACCACGCGTGCCGCAGGGTCTTCGGGCGTCGGCGCTGAGTCCTCCGGCGGGCCCGCAACTGAAGCTCGATTCGTTTCAGCTCAACCCGGGAGCGCAGGTCTCGTTCGCCAACCTAGCTCAGAGTCCACAGGCGTCCTTTTCGCTGGGGATGCAGAGCGTGTTCAAGCGCGGTGAGGACGACGGGCGCCTCGAACTCGCCTTGGGAGTGCAAGTCGGATCGCCGTTGTTCCTGAGGGGCAGCGACGGCTCGTTCTGGAACTTCTCCTGGTTCGCGAACTTCACCTGGGTCGATCCGCTCGGCAAGGCCGGGCTGTTCCACCTCTGGTCGCCCTTCGCGACCGTTGGCGGACAAGCCGACGGCACGCAGGTGTCCTTGGGAGCCGGCGTGTTCCCGATCAACCTGAGCCTCGACATCATCCCGGATCGGCTGAATATTTCCGTCAACAGCGGACTCGCCGGTACGTTCGGCCTGCGCGACACGGCCTTCACTTGGGGGGTTCAAACCACGTTCGGCGTGGGCGGAACCCTCCTGTCGTTCTGATCCTCGCGAGGGCCGCTGGAAGCAGCGGCCTGCAAGGCAGACGCGCGGGCCGGCCCCCTGCGCAGCGATGACACGCGTGACGAGGGGCACGAGATCGCGCGCGCGTTGCTCCTAGCTTAGTCACCTGCTATCGAGCGGCCCAGGTGGCGTGACTTCGAGGTCACGACCCGTCAGCATCGGCGCCGGCGATCAGACTTCCAGTTAGCTGCCGGTGGTGGGTGCCGGCAGTCGGGCCGTTAGCGGACTATCCCGACCGACTGCTTGGGACCTCACTGCGGGTGGGCTTAGGCGTGATGAATGCGGGAACTGTCCGTCGGACGCAAGCGTTGCGGCGGCTCAGACGATCCGGCTCTGGCCATGCGCTGGCCAATATTTGTCCCGCAGTGATCGCTTGTAGAGCTTGCCGGTCGGAAGCCGGGGCAACTGGTCCATGAAGTCCACCGATCGCGGGCACTTCACGCGCGCGAGATGTTCCCGACAGAAGTCCATGAGGGAACGCGCGAACGAGTCGTCGGCGACCACGCCCGGCATCGGCTGCACCACCGCCTTGACTTCCTCGCCGAGGTCTTCGTTGGGAACGCCGAAGACCGCGGCATCCGCGACCAGCGGATGCGTGATCAGCAGGTTCTCGCACTCCTGCGGATACACGTTGACGCCGCCCGAGACGATCATGAAGGTCGAGCGATCTGTCAGGTACACGAAACCGTCCGCATCGACATAGCCGACATCGCCGAGAGTACTCATCGTGCCGTCCGCGGAACGACTGGCCTGCGTCCGCTCTGGATCCTTGAAGTACTCGAACGGCGCCGTGGGCTTGAACCACAGCTCGCCGGCCTGGCCGATCGGCACCGGTTGCATGCTCTCGTCCATCACGTGGAGCTCACCCAGCACGACCTTGCCGACCGTGCCGCGGTGCGCGAGCCACTCGGCGCTGTCACAGAGGGTCATGCCAAGACCTTCGGTTGCCCCGTAATACTCGTGGATGACCGGCCCCCACCACTCGATCATCCGCTCCTTCACCTGCACTGGGCAGGGAGCCGCTCCGTGGAGAGCGAACTGCAGCGAAGACAGGTCGTGGCGCCGACGCACCTCCTCTGGAAGCTTGAGCATGCGGCTGAACATCGTGGGCACCAACTGCGTGTGCGTGATTCGGTACCGCTCGACTAGGGCCAGGTACTGCTCCGGGTCGAAGCGCTCCATGATCACCACCGTGCCGCCGTTGCGGATCGTCAGCGACGCATAGCCCAGGGGGGCCGCGTGGTACAGCGGGGCCGGCGACAGATAAGCCATGCCCTCGCGGAATTGCCATGCCTGGTTCAGGAAGGCGTATAGCGGCCGCGGCTGGGAGGGCGGGGTCTCGGGAAGCGGTCTGAGGATGCCTTTGGGCCGACCGGTGGTGCCCGACGAGTAAAGCATCGAGGCCCCCAGCCATTCGTCGGCGATCGGCGTGTCCGGACATGCGGACACGGCGTTGGCGTAGTCGATGTACCGCGCATCGCACATCGCACGCACCGCGTCGCCACCGTCCACAACCAGACAGCGCTTCACGTGTGGGCAGTGTTCCATCGCAGCGCGGGCGACCGGCAGCTTCGCGATGGACGTGATGAGCACCTTCGCCTCGCTGTTGTCGACGATATAAGCCAGTTCGTCGGCGGTGAGGTACGAGCTGATGCAGGTGTAGTACAGCCCGGACCGCTCGCCCGCTGCGCAGCATTCGAGGTACCGGTTGTTGTTCTCCATGAAGATCGCATAGTGGTCAAGCCGTCCCAGACCGTCGCGGCGCAGCAAGTGCGCCAAGCGGTTGCTGCGTTGCTCGAGCTCGGCATAGGTCACGGCTTCGCCGGTACTGGCCATGACGAAAGCGGCCCGATCGGGGTGTTGACCGTATCGATTGCCAGCGTACATGGGTAGCCTCACGTTCGCGAAGCGGTTCCCGGGGGGACACGCGCAGCTATTGATCGACGCAGCGGGAATTTGCTGACGCTCAGCAGTTGCTCCGGCCATCATCGAGCAGCCCTTGCTTGGATGAATTAGAGCACCCGGTCCCCGCTCCGTCATTAGCAGGCGCCTGGCGGCTGATTTGACGGCAATCAGTGTCCGCTTTGCGGCAGCTCACCGTTGCCTGCGAAGTACGGCTATGGGTCGACAAGAGCCAAATGACTTGCTGATCTCGGCTGCTCGAAGCAGTCGTTCGAGTCTTTGCGACTGTGCCTGCGGCCGGTCCTCCGATCCAGAATCGCCGCTCATCAAGGGGCAGCGGGGTACCACTCCCCCTTTGCCGCTGGGCTGATGGCCGAAAGCGCGTCCGGCGCTTCTGTTCAACGCCACGAGGTCTCACAAGCGGGCCGGCCCGTCCGCCGCGCCATTCGCTTCGCTCGGTGGTCACGTCGGTCGCTGAGACGCCGGCAAGCGTGACGTGGAAAGCCTCGATCGCCGCTGCGCCGCCGTGGCACGACAGCGCCCCTCATAGCTCACCGCATCCCCCAGCTGCGCCCCCGTCGATGACGAGGGGGACTTGTGGGGATCAGAAGACGCGGTGAGCCGAAGGGCTGGCCGCGTTTGGTTGTGCCAAGAGAAGAGCCCCATCCCCGACCCTTCCCACCGGAAGGGGCCATGCCCACCCCCCGCCCGCCCGTGGCGGGAGCGAGGAAGTCCGAGCGAAGGGTGGATCAGGAACAGCCGGGCACGGGGTCCGGAAGTCACCGCCCTTCGAGCAACCAGGAGACGGACATGGCACACGTGAGGATCGAACAGCGCAACGGCCGTCTGGCCACCGAAGTCAGCGTCGACCAGGTGAGCACCCGCGAGGGTCCGCTCGCCGAGGGGAGGGCACCGTGGCGGTCATCAGCAATGGCTTTCGCAATGGCCAGAGCGAGGCGACCGCGATCCGCTGGACCCTCTGGGGCAAGCAGGCGGAGAACGCCGCCCGAAATATTTGGGCAAGGGCAGTCGCGTCAACGTCGTCGGTAGCCTCAGCAACAACAACCACGACAAGGACGGCGTGACCGTCTACGGCTTCGATTTCACGGCCGAGGAGATCGACTACCTAGAGAGCCGTGGCGAGCGTGAGGCGCGCTCCCGGGCGACGGCGGCGACGCAGCCGCCTCCTGCCCAGCCGGAGAGCAAGGCCAAGGGCAAGGGCAGGGCCGCCAAGCCGGGAGCTGCGGTGACCGACAAGGCTTACGGTGACAGCGACGTCGCCTTCTGAATCGTGAGGCCGGCGGCCTTCCCGCCAGCACCCTCTTCAAAGAGAACAGAGCATGCTCACGAACAGCCACCTCGCCACGCGCTTCGCACGCAACACCCGAGTCGTGCGCGCCGATGGCCCACTCAACGAGGGCCAGATGCGCGCCGCTGCGCCTTCGGTCTTCGCCGAAGGCCACGCGCAACGAGGGCTTGCGCCTTAGCCGAGGGGTGATAGTCGGTCGCGTCGACCTCGGCCCGGCTTCTCGCCGGTTTCGCTCGGCGTCGGAGATCAACATGGGAACAAAACCGGGTGGCATGAGGGAACAAACCGCCGTTGGCGAGTGGCTCGACCAAATGGCTCTGTTTCGTGCACGTTCTCGCCGCATGCGATCAAGTCAGACGTTGAGGGAATGACGGAGGCAACGCGACCAGGTATCTCAATCACTCCTGCCGTCCCAACTGTGTTGACGTTGAAGCCTACGATGCATCGGATGACCTCGTCGTCGAGATCAGGGCTAAGCGGGCAATCAAGGCAAGCGAGGAACTTCCTATCTCGACTACGACCCAGTCGTGGATGACGCATTCGCATCAGACTACGCGTGCCTTTGCGGAGAGTCAGCCTGCGAGGGGCCATGGCGGCTTTACGCGAGGCTTCTGGCACATCTTCCAGATGGGCAGCGCCAAGCATCTGATCACGTTTCGCTGAGGCACGGACCGACCTCATCCGAGGAATCTACCGTTCCGTGCCCTTAGCAGGTCCGCGCCCCAGGCGTGAATCACACGGCCGGACCAACAATCCCAATGCGGAAACAGTGCGCCGAGACCTGAAATTCAATGGCGAATCTAGCGTCAAGGTCGAATATGTCCACTGGCTCGAGCGGCGCGACGTCTCAGATGCGCTTTGGGCTCAGAAGCGGACACCTGGCGAGGCGGTGGGCTCGGGAAGAGATGCCCCGCAGATTCGGCGGCCGGGCCAGAATAAGATGACTTTGGAAGCGCTGGCGAAGCCTCGAACATTCGTGTCCTCGATGGGGCGCCTGCCCGAGTCGCCGCGCCAATGGAGAGGTCCGCATCCCAACCTAGAGGATCATCATGACAACGAGACGTGATGTTGTGTTCGGCGCAATCGCCGCCAGCGCCCTGTGCCGTGCGGGATCGACATTCGCCGAGCCTTCGCAGCCCGCCACACCGGTCAATTTCGCCATTCCGGCCGGCGCATGCGATTGCCATACGCACATTCACGGCGATCCTGCACGATTCCCGTGGTTCGAAGGCCGTGTCTACACGCCCGAGCTTGCTTCGCCTGAGGAAATGAAGGCGCTGCACCAGGCGCTTCACATGCAGCGCGTGGTGATCGTGACGCCCAGCGTCTACGGCACCGACAACTCCGCGACCCTTTTCGGCATGAAGGCCCGCGGCGATGATGCGCGCGGCGTCGCCGTGATCGGCCCCAGGAACTCCGATGCCGAGCTCGATGCGATGGACAAGGCCGGCATCCGCGGTGTGCGCGTGAATCTCGCGACCGGCGGCGTCAACGATCCGGACGAGGCCAAGCGGCGCTTTAACGCCGCGGTTGATCGGGCGAAGGATCGCGGCTGGCACGTGCAGGTCTATACCAACGCATCGATGATCCCCCTCATCAAGGACGCGTTTGCCGCCTCGCCGGTCACGGTTGTGTTCGACCATTTCGGCGGCGCTCAGACAGCGGCGGGCCTGCAGCAGCCCGGTTTCCCGGAACTGGTCGAGCTGGTGAAGTCGGGCAAGGCCTACGTGAAGATTTCGGGGGCGTATCGCTCATCCAACCTGGGCCCCGAGTACAGCGACGTGGTTCCTTTCGCGAAGGCCCTGATCACCGCCAACCCCGATCGCATCATCTGGGGAACTGACTGGCCGCATCCGGATTCGGTCACCCCGCCAGGAAGGAAGCCGACCGACGTGACGCCGTTGCTGCGAATCGACGACGGAAAGTTGCTGAACCAGCTCGCAGTGTGGGAACCCGACGCGGCCGTTCGAAGGCGTATCTTGGTCGACAATCCCGCGCGGCTCTACAAGTTCTAGGGCTGCGCTGCAGGCGGTGCACGACGGCCTCTGCAGCGCTTTCCCGGGCGCAGTCGTCGATCGGCAGAAGGATCTGGACCAGGTGCGTGACCTGCGACTGCACTCGCGTCGCGAACGTCGAGGCGGCGTCACTCGACGACGATGTTGCCTTCCTTGACGATCTTGGCGAACTTGGTGGTCTCGCCGGCGATGAGCGCGACCATCTCCGCAGGCGTGCTGCCGAGCGGCTCGCAGCCGGCGGCCGCCATCGCTGTCGCGAACTGCGGCGACTTGATAACGTTCAGCATCTCCGCTTGGAGCCGGTCGAGCACCGCCTTCGGCGTCCCGGCGGGGGCGAGCACGCCGTACCAGGTCTGGATATCGAACCCCTTGAGCCCTGCCTCCTCGAGCGTCGGCACCTGCGGCAGGAAGGACGATCGTGCGTGCGACGTCACGGCCAGCGGCAGCAGCTTGCCGTTCTTCAGAAACGCCCATTCGGCGGTGATGCTGTCGAACGACATGTTCACCTGGCCGGCGAGCAGGTCGGCCACCAGCGGCGCGCTCCCCTTGTACGGCACGTGCAGCAGCGTCGTGCCTGTCTGCTGCTGGAACAGCGTGCCAATAAGGTGCTGCGCGGTGCCGTTGCCATTCGACCCGTAGCTGAGCGGCTTGGCCGACGATGCCTTGGCGAGCGCGATGAGCTCCGCGATCGTCTTGACCGGCGTCACGGTGGGGTTCACGGCGACGATGTTGGGAACCGAGGCGACCGTCGTGATCGGCACCAGGTCCTTCTGGAAGTCGTACGAGAGCTTCTTGTAGACGCTCGGTGCGATCGTGTGGTGCACCGCGCCCATGAGCAGCGTGTAACCGTCGGGCCGTGCCTTGGCGACGAGGTCGGCGCCGACCGTCGTGCCGGCGCCAGGCCGGTTCTCGACCAGAACCGGCTGGCCGAGACTCTTCGCCATTGCCTCGCCAAGGGTGCGCGCCACCAGATCGGTGGTGCCGCCCGGCGGAAAGGGGACGACGATCGTGACCGGCTTGGTTGGGAACTCTTGGGCTTGAGCGACGGCGCCAACGATGGCAGCCACGACGACAAGCGCGGGGCGCAGCACCGCCAGGGCACCGCATATGAAAGGAATCATGTTCTCGTCTCCGCAGTGAGGGTCAGCGCAGTATCCGTGCGCTATCGAAAATGCGAGCGCCGGTGGCCTGAGAACCCTCGGGATACCGCATTGATGAGCGCAAAAAATTTCGCATATCTGCCGGACCTGCGAACCGCGAGGTTTCCCGCCTCCTCAAACTTGCGCTTGAACGCAGATTGCTTGGGGAGCAAAATCCCCAGCGGGGCACCCGTACGCAAGGCAGGAAGCGGCCCATGCCGTCAGACCACGACCTCAGCTACATTGACCTTCTCGCCGTGCGAGCCCTGCTGCTGTGGCCGCTGCTCGCGTGGGCATTGCTGTTCTATTTCCTTGGCTGATGACGTGCCGCTGAGGTGCGGCACTGTTGCGTTGACGGGCACGTCCCGAACGTGATCCCCAGGCCGTGGAGGTCTGGTTTTGATGAGCAGTGGCGATTCGTATCTGATCGGCATCGTTGGCGGCTGGCTGGCGATCTTGTGCGGCTGCTGGCTCGCATATTGGGCCCTCTATTGGCTGTTTCGGGCGCTCTCTTGGCTCTTCGCGTGAATGAGACTTCTCGTTTGCGGCGGAACCGGAGGCGCGGGCCGGAGTCGAACCGCCCACTCGAATTTGCAGTCCGGTGCAAAACCGCTTTGCTACAGCGCTCGCCTCGACGTTGTCGTCAACAGCAGTGGACAGCATGTCGTCAACATCGCGTTAGACCCCACTGTGGGAGAGGTTGATGACACCAAATCCGTTTGCTCCACCGAGGTCTGAAGTCGCCGACGTTGTACGCGGGGAGGCATCGCCATCGTTATGGAATCCGAATGCTGCCGCTAGCTGGAGTCTTGTGCTCACCCCAGCGTTTGGCGCATTCCTTCACATGAAGAATTGGCAGGCCCTCGGCGAGCCACGCAAGGCCGCAACATCAAGAACCTGGTTGATAGTCATCCTCTTCCTCCTCGTCGGTGTGGCCCTGTTGTCTGCTTTCTTGCCAGAGGGCAACGCGCTGAATCGCTTGTCTAGCTGGGCTCCGATTGCGCTTCTCTTGAGCTGGTATTTTTCAAGCGCACGCTCGCAGGTAGCGTTGGTCGCCAGGCGGTTGGGCAAGAACTATCCCAGACGAGGCTGGCTCAAGCCGATCTCCTTGGCCCTGTTGGCGTATGTCGGCGTCCTTGCTGTCGTTTGGGCGGTGTTTCTGGTCGCCGCGCCGGGGCCGTGAGGTCTCACCCCTTCACTGGCGGACGTTCCGAAGGGCCGGTTGACTTGCGGCCCGGCCCTGGGAGATCAGTGAAGCTTCGCCCCGTCGCCACGCCGGCCGGCTTCGACCTCGGCCAACACTTGCAGAACTCGGGCGACGTGCTCCGGCCGCATGCCGAGTGTGCGCATGCCATCCCCGCCTGCGCAGGTGTAAATTGACCGCTGTGAAATCGCAACGAATCAGAAGGCGGCAATCCCGGTGAAGCCGGTGCTCGGTATCAGAAACGACAAAGGGGCTCCGCCCTTCGACGTAACCCCTTGAATTTCTTGGCTCCCCGACCTGGGCTCGAACCAGGGACCTACGGATTAACAGTCCGGCGCTCTACCAACTGAGCTATCGAGGAACAGCCTCGAATTATAGCCGGCGGCCCTCGCGCCGCGAGCTCTCAGAGGTCGGCCTGCAGCGAGACGCGCAGCGTTCTCGGCTCGAGGGGCAACAGGTAGGCGTGGCTGAACTGGTAAGGGCTCTCGCGCCAGGCGCGCCGGTCGAAGACGTTGTCGATGCCGGCGCGGAGGGTCCAGGTGATGCCGGCGCCAGACTTCGTCTCGTAGCGGGCGCCGAGGTCGAACTTCGTCACGCTCGGGAGCTGGACGCTGTTGTCGGGCAGCACCTCGCGCGCGCTCTCGTAGGTGCCGGCAGCGAGCAGGCGCAGGGCGCCCCCCGCGACGGCCGGCAGCTGCCAGTCGCCCTGCAGGCGCGCCGTGACGGCCGGCACGTTGGTCGGCTTCTTGCCGTCGAGCATCGGGTCGCCGGGGCTTTCGATGCGCGCGTGCAGCCATTGCGCACCTGCGCGCACGCCCCAGGTGCCGCCGCGCCATGTCAGGCTGCCCTCCATTCCCTGGTGTCGCTGCTCGCCGACGAGGCCGCGCGTGCACTGCACATCGCCGCACTGGCCGCCCGTCGAGATGTCGCCGAAGAGCGGGCGGCGGATGTCGAACGCGGCCGCGCTCCAGTCGGCGTTCTCGGCGCCGCCCTTGACGCCGACCTCGATCTGCCGGCTCTCGGCCGCAGGCAATGCCTGGCCGGCGTTGAGATAGCGCGGCACCTGCGGGTTGGCGTCGGGGTTGAGCGGCACCATCGAC
>Ga0157375_10004541_pt1 | contig 12057 bp, 14 predicted proteins | sample M35metaG_FD_115311 | JGI IMG/M metagenome (GOLD analysis project Ga0157375, IMG submission 115311) | Miscanthus rhizosphere microbial communities from Kellogg Biological Station, Michigan, USA - M3-5 metaG | ecosystem: Host-associated > Plants > Roots > Rhizosphere > Soil | place: USA: Michigan...
ATATTTTTATTTAATAATTTTGTAACATAAAATTTATAAAATGGGAATTATTTTAAAGCCTATAGATGTTGTAGATGATATTTCTAAAGAAGAATTCTACGAAAAATATCTAAAGCCCAGAAGACCCGTTGTCATTAAAAACATGGCAAGGAAATGGCCTGCCTATCAAAAATGGACAATGGATTATGTAAAGGAAGTCGTTGGCGATGTGGAGGTACCTCTTTATGATTCTAAAAAGGCTGACCCCGCAGCTCCCATCAATACACCTACCACAAAAATGAAGTTTGCAGATTATATAGACCTCATCCAAAGAGAGCCTACAGATCTGAGGATTTTCTTTTTTGATCCTATAAAACACGCTCCTAAACTTTTAGAAGAATATATTTCTCCTAAAGATCTTATGGGTGGCTTTTTAGATAAATATCCGAGTATGTTTTTCGGAGGTCAGAGTTCTGTGACTTTTTTGCATTTTGATATCGATTTAGCTCATATTTTCCATACTCATTTTAATGGAAGAAAACACGTGATGCTATTCGAAAATAAATGGAAAGAAAGACTTTATCAGCTCCCATACGCTACGTATGCTTTGGAAGATTATGATATCGAACATCCTGATTTTGAGAAATTTCCCGCGCTTGACGGCGTAGAAGGCATCGACTGTTATCTTGAGCATGGTGATACATTGTTTATGCCGACTGGCTGGTGGCACTGGATGAAATATCTGGATGGCAGCTTTTCTCTTTCTTTAAGAGCATGGGATAAATCGTGGGCGGTGAAAGCTCAGTCTTTATGGAATCTTACGGTTCAGCGTAAGTTTGATGACATCATGAAATCCAATTTCAAGAAAAAGTATATGGACTGGAAAGAAAAAGTGGCTATCAAACGAGCAGAAATCGCTTTGAAAAGAGGCTTACCAAAATAAAAAATATTGTTTTCTTATAAAAAAAGTCGTGATAGCATATGTCACGACTTTTTTACTTTTCAAAATTTACAGAATTCTGTAAATTGGATATTGTCTAAAGGTTTTTTCTTCAAAATAAGGAGAGTTTTTATACACCCAATCCAATTGAGCTTCCCCGTCGTCTGCAAATTTTTTATCAGAAGCTTTTTTGGCTTCAAATTTTTGTTTTAAATCCTTATTTTCCTTCAATAATTCAGCAGCGGTATCTTCAAAAATATAGGCTGAATAATATTCTTTTTGCGCTAAAATTCCGTCGAAGAAATTCCAGTTGAAGAAAGAGTCTAAAGCTTCAGGTTCAAGGGTTTCAATAATATATTTTACACCATCCTGATTCGTTGGAACAATAAAATCTCCCGCAGAAAAGATCTGATTTTTACTCAATTTATCAACTGTCGTTTCGAAATGAAGATAGTGACCTTCGTAAGGACTTTTAACCGTTTTAAAATCATTAATTTTATACGATTCTACCGTAATTGTGCTGTCTTTCTGAAGCGGTTTCATCAGAATTTGGTTTCTTTTAAATTCTTCAATAATCTTATACTGAGATTGCGGAATCACATAATATTTCGGAATTGTGATATAACCCGTCGGAACCGCGGTTGTAAAAAGTTTTATATTTTTTGTGAAAGGTTTATTTCTGTCATAAAATAATCTCGGTTTCCCGGAAATATCACTTGGTTTATATTTTCCTTCGTATCCTTTAAAATCCATGGTAGAAAACTTTGTAGAATCTATTTTCCAGCGAATTCCGTATTGCTTTCCGGCTTGATATTGTTTTAAATTTTCAATTCGGAGCTGTTTTATCTTTTTATATTGTTTGTCTAAATTCTGAAGATTGACAAGCATGTATTTGTACGTTGCATCCACCCTTTTGTCATAAGGTTTCAACATATGCGTTTCAGGCATTGTCGCCAAAGTATTAAACAGGGAAGCGTATCCTGTAGAATATCTCGGGGAATCTTCAAAAGCGGCAAAGCCAATCTCCGGAATATCACCATGAATATTAACATAAGGCGTACTTTCATAACCCAATTTCTTTAGATCTTCAAGATTTTTAGCCTGATAATTATTGTAAAAACATTCACCCAAGACACTTCCCAAACGTTCTTTGAAGGTTGAAATATAGGTAAAAGTATATTGATAATCAGCCCCGTTACTTACATGATTATCGATAAAAACGTCAGGTTTCAACCATTGATAAATCTGCTGAAAACTGCGGGCATTTTTGGAATCTGCTTTGATGAAATCTCTGTTTAAATCATAATTTCGGGCATTCCCACGAAAACCATATTCTTCCGGACCGTTTTGATTGGCTCTGGAAAACGAACTACGATTCAGCATTCCGCTGACGTTGTAAGCTGAAATAGCTGCAATCACAAAATTTTGAGGAGTTTTAATTTTCTTTGTAGCCAAGTCTCGCATTAACATCATCGTTGCATCAATTCCGTCCGTTTCGCCGGGATGAATTCCGTTGTTGACAAATAGAATTCCTTTTTCTTTTCTTAATTTTTCTAAATCTTTTTCAGGAAAAGGGTTGTAAACAACAACATAAATCGGCTTCCCATTATCATCTTCTCCTTTTTTAAGATATTGAATTTCATTAAAGTTTTTAGCTAAATTTTGATAATAAGAATTCATTTCGTCATATCTAACCGTCTGATTTCCATTTCCTTTTTCAAAAGGGGTCTGAAAAGTATTTTGGGCTAAAAACAAAGATGAACTTAAAGAAAATAAGAGATATTTCAGTTTCATTGAAGTTATATTTCGAGCTTTAAAATTACTGAAATAAATCTTTGAAATTTGATTTTTGGATAAACGCAAAGGCGTAATTTTTTTACAATGAAACACATTCTAAAGTGCACGGTTTTGTCTTCAATAAAGGTATTTAATAATCTTTGCCTCTTTACGTTTATCCAACTTTTTTACTTGTTCCTTCCTCTTTCAGCCGGATACAAAGACGGAAGCGGATCGCTCTGCCAGAATTCTTTGGTATTGACATCCATGATCGACAATGCTCCGGTGAAAGCCGCGCCTGTATCGAGATTCCAGATATTGGCTTTCTTGATTGGGATTTTCATCCCTAAATGCAACGTTGGAGTGTGTCCGATGAAAATTTCTTTATATAAAAGCAATCTTTTTGGATATAAATTCGAGTTTTTCGACAGTTTTTTATCCATTGCAACGGCGGTTTCCCAAAGGGTTCTGTCCCAACGGTAATTGCTGGAATAAACCTCTCTTTCAGGTCCGTGCATAGAAGAATAACCGGCATGAATAAATAAGCGATTTTCTTCGTCAACGTAATAATTTTTCATTCTTTGAAAAAACTCCAGATGTAGCTTCAATTTTTCCGGAGAATAATCAGCATAGCTTTCAACTGTCTTTTTTCCTCCATTATAGAGCCACACCCCAGGAGTTTCTCTTGAAGAAAACCAGTCTTCAGCCCATGCATCGTGATTTCCTTTGATAAAAATACATTCCTGTTTTTCGGCAAGTTCTATTAAAAATTGGATAATTTGGGAAGATTCACTCCAGCCATCAACATAATCTCCAAGGAAAATTAATTGATTATTTTCGGTAATATTCGCTCGTTCAAATACCTGTTGCAAAGCTTTGAATCCACCGTGAATGTCGCCGATTACTAATGTTCTTTTCATTTACTCTGAAATATATTTTGCGTCTACATAATCCGTCAGCCAAACTTCATTTTCTGAAAGGTAAAATTCAATTCCTTCTTCGAACATTTTTCCTGTTTTGATCGTTAGAATTATTGGTTTTCCGTGGCGCATTCCGACTTTGATTGCGGTTTCTTTATCCTGACTTAAATGAACGTGTTGTCGGCTTCTTTTTTCAATTCCTTTTTCTAAAATGGATTCAATATTATTTTGAGCAGTTCCGTGATACAAAAATTCCGGCGGTCGTTGCGGTTTCAATGCCAGATCAATACCAATCGAATGCCCTTGATTTGCTCTAATTCTCGTTTTATCTTCATTAAAAATAAACCGTTTTTTATCATTGGTTTCTACTATTTCATTTAATTCTTCAAAGGTAAAACCTTGAGTATCATTTGTAGATTTTGTAATTAATTCATCAACATTTGCCCAGCCGTTTTCATCCAAATTCAAATTGATGAGTTCGGGATGATGCCTGAGAACATAGCTCAGGAATTTGCTTGTTTTTTTCTTTTGTTGCTCATTCATGGTTTGTGTTATTTCATTAATTTGTTTTCTAACTTACTGCATAAGTTTTCAATATCCTCTTTTCTCACCAACTCGGAAACCCATTCTTCAGGAATATTTTCAAAACCATAATAAATTCCTGCGATTCCGCCTGTGATGGCTCCGGTTGTGTCGGTATCTTCTCCTAAATTGACGGCTTTCAATACCGCTTCAGAATAATTTTCTGAGTTTAGAAAGCACCATAAAGAAGCTTCTAGACTGTGAAGAACATAACCGCTGCTTTTAATTTCATCTTCATTATATTTAGATATATCATTCTTTAAAATGCGTTGAAAAAGTTCAACTTCTTTTGGGTTAAAACCTTGAATTTCTACATATTCCAAAGCTGTTTTTTGAACATGATTATATGCATCTTTTTTATCTTTTCCCTTAATTAATTCAATAGCAAAAATCACATAAATAAAACACGCAAAAACAGAACGAAAATGCCCATGAGTAATGGATGAAACTTCTTTTACAGTCCTATAAATTGTATCAATATTCTCTTCATTTTTAAGATAAAAAGCTAAGGGAAGGATTCTCATCAAAGAACCATTCCCATTATCTTCTTCAAAAATATTTCCTGAAAATTTTGCACTTTCTCCTTTAATTAATCTTGCAATAGAATGTCTTGTTGTTCCGCCAATGTCGAAAAGTCTTCCGTGAGCAGTCCAATGGCCATACTTATTCCATTTAACAAAGCTTTCTCCGATTTTTTCTAAGTCGTAACCTTTTGTCAATACTTCTGCAAGACAAAGAGTTAGAGAACTGTCGTCACTCCAAGTTCCTTTTGGCTGATTCCATGACATATATTCCAAATATCCAGTAACAGGAGATTTTTTTAGATCTTCTCTTTTCTTAAATTCAACCGGAACGCCCAAAGCATCACCAATACAAACTCCGAAAATTCCGGCTTTTACAATATTTTCCATTAGGCTAAATTTACAAGCTTATCAAATAATAGCTTCATTCCCCTTGTTGCGGTTTCTTTCATGACAACCGCTCTTTGTCCGTATCCGAAGCCTGTTTCGTTGGGATTTATGACAATCAACAGACAATCATCTTTGATTTCATGAATCAATCCTGCCGCCGGGTACACCTGTAAAGAGGTTCCGATTACCAAGAAAATATCTGCTTCTTTTGCTTTTTTCGTGGCCTCTTTCATCAAAGGAACATCTTCTCCGAACCAAACGATAAAAGGTCTTAATTGGGCGCCGTCTTCTGCTTTATCTCCGATCTTGATGTCTTCTTTTTGTTCGTAAATTAAACTTTTGTTGTTGCATGAACAGGATTTTAACAATTCTCCATGAACGTGAAGAATATTTGTGGATCCTGCTCTTTCGTGAAGATCGTCGATATTCTGAGTGATAATTTCAACCTCAAAATATTTTTCTAAATCTGCAATTAATTTGTGTGCATCATTAGGCTCGACTTCATGGATCTGGCGACGTCTCTGGTTATAGAATTCCAGAACCAATTCTCTGTCTTTTCTCCATCCTTCCGGACTTGCTACATCCGTTATACTATGATTTTCCCAAAGACCATCTCCATCTCTGAATGTTTTTATTCCGCTTTCGGCGCTAATTCCGGCACCACTTAATATGGTTAGTTTTTTCATTTGTTTTTATTGTTTTTAAACGCAAAGCTCGCAAAGATTTTATTTAAAAATATTCTGCATATTTTAGTTCGCAAAGGCGTTTCACTCAGCAAATGAGCATTAATTTATTCTTTTAATAATTTTTTATAAATCTCTTCATTTTCATCTCCAAAACAGACGAAAATTACTTTTTCAATAGTATTTGACTGAAATTTTTTCACCTCATCAACAGCAATTTTTGCTGCCAATTCTTTTGGAAAGCCATAAACTCCCGTGCTAATTCCCGGAAAAGAAATTGTTTTTACATCCAAACTTTCAGCTAATTTTAAAGAATTTTTATAGCAATTTGCCAGCAATTCCGAACTTTCTTTTTCATTATCATTCCAAACCGGTCCAACGGTGTGAATAACATATTTTGCGGGAAGATTTCCGGCCGTCGTTACAACTGCTTCTCCTGTTTTGCATTTTCCTTGTCTATTCCTTATCTTTCTGCATTCTTCCAAAATCGCATCTCCGCCTGCACGATGAATAGCACCGTCAACTCCACCGCCACCCAATAAAGATGAATTGGCAGCGTTGACGATGATGTCTGATTTTATTTTGGTGATGTCTCCTAATGTTACTTCAATTTTCATGGTATTTAGTTTTTAATTTTGATCTAACCTTAATTTCTTATTTAAATTTTCATCATCAAATAACAATGGTTTTTCTTCCGGAAGCATTAAACTTTCCAAATCATCATTCAGAACAAACTGATGTTGTTCTTTCACAAAATCTGAAATATCTTCAATTAAAATTATATCTTTCTTAGCAAAAGAACGGGTAAATTCATTTCTTAAACCAATTTGAATTGCTCTTCTTTCCAGCTTCCCTCCAAAAGGATCATGATCTGGATCCCACTGCAATCTCACAGAAGATTGTTTTACCTGATCTTGCCATTTTTCCTTAGAAATTGCCAATTTTTCATCATAAGAAGAATAGACCGCATTTTCTAAATATCTTTTAAAAGCCTCCTTTTTCAAATGAATAGCCAAAACATATTCCTGTCCTTCTTTTGTTCCCCAACCATTTCGGTACATCATCCAAAGAAAGTTAGGCTTTATCCAAGTCATTCTTTCTAAGCTGAATTCACCACCAAAATATTGATTTTTAACCGCAAATTCCCCAATTTCTTTTCGATAAGACTGATAAACAATTATTTTCTCATCATCGTATTGCGCCATGATGTGGTGTCCTTTTTGAGGCCAATCTTGCAGCTGTTCCTTATATTTTTTTAATTTAAGTTTCATTTTTTAATTTTAAAATCAAGCTCTCAATTTCAGCATTTGAAGGCTCTTTAAAATCCTTTCCTACAAATACTTTTATCACTTCAATATCTCCAACTATCGCCTGACTGAATGTTTCTAATTCTTCCGAAGGAACCCACAATTCATTATGATTTTTGGCTCCTACATTTTGTGCAGGATATTTATTCGCTTCCTCTTCCAATACTTCAAATTTGGTTACAAACCCAAGATAGTTTCCTGCTTCATCTCTTGTATTCCATTTTTCTGCAATTTCGGAGGCATAGTCTTCATCTAAAACCGGATAGAAAATCGGCTGCCATTCTAATCTTGGTGGAAATTTTTTGAAACCGCTTTCTATAATTAAAGCCATTTCTTTTTCTCCGACAGGTCTGTAAAGTGTTGTTGTTTTCATAATTTTTTTCTAATTTATCACCAAAACCGCTTCCTCATCAGACAACCTGATTTCTGCTGTTGCGCCACTGTTGAATTGCAGAAAATCCTGCTCGATTCCGTCACTAAATATAAAACCATTATTTGGCATTAATGATTCTATCACAAGCTTATTTCCTCTTTTTATTGTTCCGCCGCTGATCCCAGTTTGGGTCTTAATGCTTTTAAAAGGTTCTCTTACGGCAAAATACAAATCGTCTTCATTTAACTTTGGATATTTCAGTTCTGTTGAGCCTAAAATTCCGTAAGCCATGTTGAAAATAGAACTCAGCCAACCCGTACTTCCTGTTTTTGTGGAAACGATAATTCCGCTGGATGAATGGTTTTCTTCTTTTCCGTTCAGCATAATTTTATATCTTGCCGAACTGTGAGAAGAAATTCCGATGAACAAATCATTGACTGCCAATAATTTTTGTCCGTCATTCAAAACCGCTTCTGCAAACTTCATTTTCTTTAAACTAAAACTTTCGTTGATAACTGCATTCACTCCATTTAAAAAGTTTTTAGCATTGAAAGGAAGCAACACACCATCATATCTCTCTTCATCAGGATTGATCGCTACAATCGGAATATTTTTAGAATATTTTGCGACGTTGGCCACCAATCCGTCCTGTCCGATCACAATAATTAAATTCTTTTCAGAGAAAATATAGGACGGAACAAATTCTCTTTCCACTACTTTATTTTTAATGATTTTTGAGAGTTTGGTCTGAACTTCAAGAAATGACTGATAGAATTTTTCATGTTCATTCACATATTCCTGAAAATTTCCTCCTGAACTTTCAATATAAAACTGAGCCTGAGCTTTTGTATTGAATCTCTCGATCAAAGACTCCAATCTTGTTTTATTTTTGATGATGATGGCATATTCGACCTTCATTTTTTTAATTTTTTAACCATTAAAATTAATTAAGAACTTAAATTCCTTAATGTTTCAAAATACTTTCTAATAAATCCGGACTGATATTTAAGTTTCCGATTTTGCCTGCATTTTCTGCTAATTCTCTGAAAGCTAAAGCAATGTTTGATCTTGCATCCTGATTTCCGTTTAAAGCCGTTAAAACTCTCCAATCCATTTCTTTATATGGTTTCAAAGAAGTTTCCAAAACATAACCTTGCGTTTCTGCTTCTTTTCTGTCGTTTTCGGTTTTTTGTTCGATCAGCTGTTTTCTCTGATTTTCAACGGAAATATCGGCAGCAATCTTCATTTCTCTCAAAACTCTGTTGTTTTCTTCCTGTTGAACTTCGGTTTCCATTCTTTTTTCTTCGATCTGCTTTTGTTTTTCCTCAACTGCAATTTCTGTGTTTAATTCAGATTCTTTGATCTTTCTTTCCTGTTCAACCGCAAAATTTCTTCTTTCATAAATGGCTTCATCTGCCTGCTGTTGGAGTTTTTCTCTCGTTTCAGTTTCCAGTGCTCTTGCCATTTCGGGAGTAGTCTGAACTGCCAGAATATTGACTCCTAAAATCTCAATTCCCATCGTTTGAATAGTTTCTGAGGACTTTAATCCTTCCAAAATATTTCCTTCAATCTTTTTTGCTGAGCGGATGGCATCTTTTAAACTTAATTCATGAATAAATGATGAAGTAGAAGTCTGCGCAAGATTGATAATTCGTTGATTAAGCTTTTCAATATCGTTTTTCTTATAAACTCCCGCTTCGTTTACGGTGAAATCCAATGTGTTTGAAAGTGCTTTCGGATCAGTAATTTTATAACTTATCTGCCCCTGAATTTTCACCGTCTGATAATCAAAAGTATTTTCGTTAAAAATAAACGGCAGATCATTACTTCCCATCGGAATCGCAGCAATAGAACTGTTTGGAGCAAAATAAAAGAATGATAAACCTCTTCCCTCTCTTACAATTTCCCCATTTTTGAAATGAAGAACATAAGTCATTGAATCAAATTTGATGTGTCTGAAACCAAACATAGCTTTACGTTTTAAATTAATATTTGTGTTATATGTACGCTAATTGAAAATTGCATAGTTTTGCAATACCCTTTTTGCGAATTATTCTATTCTTTTAATAAATCTCTTACTTCCATTAAGGCAAATCCCAACAAATTTTCACCATTCCAAAGAGTTGGATCTTGTACCTTCGGATCTGTTTCCAACATCCCAATTCCCCAAATTGTATCGTACGGACTTGCTTCTACCAAAATTTTATCATTCGTTGATAATAGAAAATCTTTTAACTTTTGATTTTGTGAAAACTTTAAAAAATTTCCTCTTTTTACGATCTCATATTTTTGTTCATCCCAAAGTTGCGGATCAAAGTTTTTGACTTTTCTTCCTAAATTTTTTGCCTGATTTGGAGAATCTGATTTTAAAATTTCTTCTAAAGTATCGTTATCATTAAATAATTTTGCTTTTCCGGCCATCATATAATGTTCGGCTGTTTTGTATTCAGTTCCATTTTCTTCAAATTGTAAAGGAAACCACTGACTGAAACAGGCCTTTGTAATCTCTTCTTTTACCGTATGTCCCCAGAAAAATAAAAATTCTGTATTTTCTTTTTCCTGAAATTTTTCTATTGTATTTTGTAATGTGTATTTCATTATTGCGTTATTCTTACACAAATATAAGAAAGCAAAATTTTATTATCCAAATTTATTTGTGTTTATTTTACGCTAATTAATTTAAGTAATTGATTTTCAATAATAAAAATTTATTTTACAAATACTAATCACACAAATATTTTTCACGAATTGCACAAATGACTATGGTTGATTAAGTTTTGGCTAAAGCCGATGGAATGTTTTTTCATTAAAAAACGGGCTAAAGCCCGTTTCTATTGATGCATATTATTTGAATTTTCCTTAAATTTTACATTAAAATATTAGTGGAAATTAGTGCAAGACATTTGTATTTAGATTTATTTAATTTCGAAATAAAACCCTTGCTCTTCAAGCTCTTTATACTTCTCCTGATTGAAAGTAAACAATTTTCCGGGTCTGCCGCTGCCTTCTTTTTTAACGTTATTGGTTTCATTCAAAAGTCCGTAACTCATGATTTTTTTACGGAAATTTCGGCGGTCAATTTCTTGTCCGATAATGGTTTTGTAAAGATTTTCAAGGTCTGAAAAGGGGAATTCTTCATTCAAAAGATTGAAGCCGATCGGCTGATATTGAATTTTTGTACGAAGTCTTTTTAAAGCAATATCTATAATTTTATCGTGATCAAAAGCAAGCTTGGGAAGCTTATTAACGCTGAACCATTGTGCATCTTCGGCATCCGAGTCAGCAAACAATTCATGATATGAAGGGTTTACAAGCCCCAAATAAGCGATAGAAACCACTCTGTTTCTAGGATCACGACCCACATTACCAAAAGTATAGAGCTGTTCCAGAAAATCAGGTTTTATGCCCGCTTCTTCATGCAATTCTCTTTTTACCGCATCGTCAAGATTTTCATCATCCAAAACAAGACCTCCCGGAAGCGCCCAGCCTCCTTTAAAAGGTTCAATATTCCTTTTAATTAAAAGAATTTGAAGATCTTTTTTGTCGAAATATCCGAAAATAACGGCATCAACGGCAACTTTTATATCCTGTAGTTTTTTAGGAGATTCCATAAATTAATTTGCGTTACGAATACACAAAGCTACAATTTAGAAACATTAATTTCAATAAAAAAATAATATTTATTTGCACAATAATTTTTATTAAATTTATAAACAACTTAAAATTAAACGATTATGAAAAATTTATTATTCGCAGCCTGCACAGCTTTTCTATTTATTGCCTGTGATAAAGTAAAAATGGATGTAAAAACAGGCTCAGACAAAACAGAATCTACAGCAAAAGAAGAATGGAAGCCGGTAGATTCAGCAACAGCAAACAAAGCCTGGATGGATTTTGCAACTCCCGGAGATATGCACAAAATGCTCGCAAAATCTGATGGAGTCTGGTCCGGAGCCAACACAATGTGGATGGAAAATGGCGGAAAACCTATGACAAGCACATCAGAAGCTACCAATAAAATGATTTTTGAAGGTCGTTATCAGGTGAGTGAGCATAAAGGAAATTTTATGGGAATGCCTTTTGAAGGGATGAGCATTACGGGATATGACAATGCCAAAAAGAAATTCGTAAGCAACTGGATCGATAATATGGGAACCGGAATCATGAGTATGGAAGGAGACTGGAATGCATCCAAAAAATCAATTGAATTTAAAGGAAAAATGACCGATCCTACAAGACCCGGAAAAGACTGTGAAGTGAGAGAAGTTTACACTTTTGTTGATGACACTCACCAAACACTGGAAATGTACGGTCCTGATGCTAAAACAGGAAAGGAGTTTAAAACGATGGAAATAAAATTTGTGAAAAAATAAAAATAAAAGCCGCTTAGATTAAGCGGTTTTTTTATTAATATGGTAAAATCACTGTAAAGAAACAGTGATTTTACTTACTGATTTCGTGACAGTTATAATCAACTTTGGTTTATAAAAAGGAAGAAGCCGAAAACCTTAAAAGAGTAGGCAAAAATCTAATTCACCAAAGCCATGAGTCACACTATTAAAGGAAATCTTTCTGCTTATTTATGC
>Ga0157375_10004542_pt1 | contig 12057 bp, 16 predicted proteins | sample M35metaG_FD_115311 | JGI IMG/M metagenome (GOLD analysis project Ga0157375, IMG submission 115311) | Miscanthus rhizosphere microbial communities from Kellogg Biological Station, Michigan, USA - M3-5 metaG | ecosystem: Host-associated > Plants > Roots > Rhizosphere > Soil | place: USA: Michigan...
AGTTACGCTACATTGCGGACTCTTTGAAAACTCCGTGTATCCACCATGTATCCGAAAAGAGGATTCTGGTGGGCCAAAGCGCAAAAATCGACGCTTTCGGCATGGATACACGAGAGCAACTAGCTCGTGAAAAGCATCACCATTCGCTCCCGATCAAGCCGGCGATAATCCGCGCGGCCATCGTCATCATTTGTACGGCACGGCTAGATGGCCCGCTACCGCATTCGGCGCGCAGGGTGTAGGGTGCCCCGACCGGCGCAATCTTGATGCGCTGTAGGCTGCGCTGATGCCGCGCGATTCGATTGCGGAAGCAGTGGCACTGGTGGCGATCCCCTCTTACCTCCGTCGTCTATATGACGGTCGGTCGTCCCACCGGGACACCAGCCTTTTCGCCTCAATTGTCGATGGCAACAAGTTCCGCATTGTTTGGCGAAATAGTGGTTTGTGGTCGTTTATGGTACGTGTTACGGATGAACTCGCCATCGCATAGAATTGCGGCCGCTGCCCGGTGGCGAAATTGGTAGACGCATTGGACTTAAAATCCGAAGCTCGAAAGGGCGTACCGATTCGAGTCCGGTCCTGGGCACCATCATGGTTCCGTCTGAAGGCTACACTTTCAGATGTAAGCGCCAATATGGCCGCCATGGTCACCGGCCTCGGGGATGGGACTGTGCCGGTGAAATTTGAAGCTGACGACGTCGTAGGCATCGACCATTAGATTGATATGATGAAAACGCGTGCTCCTCCAGCGCCCCACCCCACCTCGATCGTGATCGACGGCAAGGCCTACACCGGCACCTATACGGTCGCAGCCAAGATAATAACCGTATCGACCGGTATGGGAAGTAAGACCACCCAAGTCGGGGGCGCCTCTGCAGTGTTTCTCGCACGGAAGCTGCTTGGTGAACTGGTCCGCGAGGGCAAAGCCTAAGCTACCCAATGCAAGACTTCCTGATTACCCCCAACTCCAGACTCGAGCCCCTCTTTTACCAGGTGACCGTCTACTTCACGTTGTCGATGCTCGACGAGCCCGCGATGCTCGCCATGATCTTCTGCTGAAGAGGCCGGTCGTGGGCCGCAGCTTGTTGTCGCTACTTTCCTGATCATTAAACTCGATCGACATACAGCTCTGCCCTCGCCTACTACTGCCGCCGCAATGAGCCAAATTCAGCCCCACAATCCGCTGCACGGCATCACCCTTGAGCAGATGCTCACCGAAATGGTCGATCGTCTGGGATGGGATACGATGGGGACTGCGGTTCCCATACGATGCTTCACGCAAGATCCGAGTATCTCTTCAAGCCTAAAATTTTTGCGTCGAACACCATGGGCCAAACAGAAGGTGGAAGACCTGTACCTTCGGCACAAGTGCGCTTAGTAAGAAGCAACGTCCACCAGTAACAGAGATCGAGAGATCGCGTATTAAGAGTCCGCTGCTCTACCAACTGAGCTAACGCCCCGGATTGCGCTTGTTGTCGGCCATATATCACCTCGTTTAGTTGTCGGCGTGGACAGCGGGGTCGACCAAGCAACGTGCAATCAACGTAAATAACCAAACTCAATTACGGTATCAAGCCGTGTTTAACCGCGTAGTAAGTGATGTCCGCGTTGCTCTTCAGGCCCATTTTGTCGAGAACTCGGCTACGATAATTACTGATCGTCTTTCCGCTCAGCAATAGTTCGGCCGCAATTTCCGAAACTGTCTGTCCGGCGGCAAGCCTACGAAATATTTGGAACTCGCGTTCGGACAAGTGAGTATGCTGCGACTCCTGCGCACCTCCGCTCAGGTCGGAGGTCAATTGGTCAAGAAGTGATGGACTGAAGTATTGTCGCCCGGATGCAATTGTACGAATCGCGCTAATCAGCTCATCGGGCGAGCAATCCTTCCGCAAATAACCGCTGGCACCAGCGCGCATCACGTTCACCGCGTAGTCCTCTTCCGGATGCATAGTCAGAATCAATACCGGCAGCGCTGGTTTTATGCATTTGATTTCCTTCAATACATCAATTCCATTCATACCCGGCATCGAGATATCCAAAAGGACAGCGTCCCAATCAAACTCATGCACCCTCTTAACCGCGTCGATCCCCGATCCGGCTTCACCGGCCACGGTGAATTCTTTTGACTCCGAAAGCAGTTGCTTAAGCCCCGCTCTTACGATTTCGTGGTCGTCCACTACTAGAAGCCTTGTCATACTCTTTGATGGTTACTCGTAGGTGCGCGGCCTTGCCATGAATAAGCATTCAATATTTGAAACGCGCGCGCGTCCGCAGCATCGCCGCGGGCACCTGCATGAACTTGATGCAGAGCGCCCGCGGCACCGACAGGTCGGAGAATCCGGCGACCATCAGGCGGAGCGTTCGCCGCTTCCAGAACTACGCTCAACTGAGCGCTACATTAATACGTCTCGGCTTGGCCTCCTCCGTCTTGGGGATAGTAAGCTTGAGCACGCCGTTATTTAGGTTGGCCTCGATTTTCGAGCAATCTAATTCGCGGCTAAGAGTAAATTGTCGGCGGTACGCTGAAAATTGCGCTTCTCCATAAATCAAGTCCATTCTTTCCGGCGTTGGCGTAGTTAAGACGCCCTCTATCACTAGGGTATCGCCGTCAACGCGGACAGTGAGGTCCTGTTTCGAAACGCCGGGAAGATCGGCAAATAAGGTGAAGCCTGATTCGTTTTCCGCAATGTCTACCGGTGGACGCGCGTAGGAATGAGCTACGGTCGATGACGACGCAAGTTCCCCACCTTCATTGCGAACCTTTTGTACTTCAGTAGTCATGTTGAAATGCTCCTATAAAATTTATCAATTAACACTGATTCGACGCGGTTTCGACGATTCCCGTTTACTTAACGTCACACGTAAAAGCCCATTCGCATAATTGGCTTTTACGTTCGCCGGATCCACATCCTCAGGCAGGCTGACGACCCGCCGGAATCCACCGCTGAACCTTTCGTTCGCATAAATCGTGATGCGCTGATTGCGTTCAGTCAGCTCGCTTTTGCGCTCTCCCGAGATCAGCAGCACACCTTTGTCGATTGTAATTTCGAGGCTTTTCGGATCCAGTCCGGGAGCCAGTGCCATCACCTCGACCGTGTCCGGCGTGTTTCCAACATTTATTACGGGAAACGTGGCTCCAGGATTCGCCCGGATATCGGACGGTTCGTTAAAGCGGGAAGCCTGCTGCAAAAAACTTTGCAACCGCTCGATGTCAGACAGAATTTCGGCTTCGGGTCTAAACAAAATAGCCATAAAAACCCCTTTCTTTGTTAACAATAATTACCGCAAACCTTACGCGCCCGCAGGCCGCGTTGTCGCGGTGGCCGATTACTAGCTAGGGGCTACGGGTTTGGATTTCAAGCCTTCGGTCAATACGCCCTTTTTGTCAGACTATTCCTATTGAAAATCGACTGGGAGATGGACAACGCATCCCCGAATCAGCGTTCCCGCCGGCCCGTCCCGCTTTGTGGGACCCAGCGCATTTTCGACCGGTTGACGGAACGGTGTTGCATGCGACGAGAGTCGAATTTCCCTATCCGGCGCGGAGCGACAAATCAGGGAACCAATGTCAGGAAATGCTAAGGTGCCGCGGTGGAATATCGTCCGCTTTCGGCAATATCACGGTAAGGACGCCGTCCTGATAAGTCACGTCCGCTTCGTCGCGACGGACCTCATGCGTTACGGGAATCTTTCGCTCAAATGTTCCGTAGGCTCGCTCCATGAGGCTGTAGCGGCGACCCTCTTGTTCCCCCTCCGAGCGCTTCACGCCACGCACCACCAGCAAATTGCCGCGAATGGAAATATCGAAATCTTCCTTTCGCATACCGGGCACCTCGAGACGAATGATGACCGAATGCGCCGTTTCCCATGTTTCCCCTGCGAGGAGCGACCAGTTCGGGAAATTTTGGTGGCCCTCGAGTGGGTCCGGGGTCTTGCCGAAATGAGTAAGGGCGCCCCCACTTCGGCTTAGCAATTCGCGCCAGCCTTCGGCCAGGAGTTCCCAAACCCGGCCGATCTTCTCTTCCAACTGTTTGCGTAGATCCTTAGGCGGCTCCATGTTCCCCTCAAAACCCGGGGATTACCGGTTACTTGGGTCTATCCCGCTATTTTCAACGCTTCTATTTTGCAAATGGCGAGGTCTTTCTTATAATTTACTCATGGCACGGGCTGCCCTTCTCGCCGGCAAAGCGAGCCTGGCTTAGTCGGCGGTCGGTTTGCGTCAACAAAGCATGGATATCGACAAGATCCTTCGGGGTGCGGTCAACCTCGAGTATCAAAAAATGACCGACTGCCGATATTACGCGATTGATCAGGCCGTGCTTGCGTGGGAAAGAGCCATGGCTTTGTTCCGCAGCGACCCGCATTTTGCGATGCGCAATTTGCCTCTCTACGATCAAGGTTACGCTCTGCTCAAAGCTATTGTTGCTGATTGCGCTGACTGGCCTGGCCCGGCAAAGGCGCTTGCTGACGCTGCAATTCTCAGGTGCGATATCGCCTCTCGGCTCGGCGCAAAAGGCGATGGTCACTAGGTAGTTCATTATCATAAAGCTTCGGGCTTTTCCGGATCCAATTGCGCGGACGGCCGAAGTGACCGGGGCTACTTTATTATTCCGCTTCCCGGCTTGATCGTCGCAAAGCGCCGGCACTTGAAAACAATTACTAAGGCCCTATCTGACCCGCTAAGTTCGGCGGTGGCCGAGCGTTTGATTGACTTCGGGCTGTGGTCCAGCGGGATGCGGGGGTGTTAACCCCCAAGTAAAGCGGGACTTTACGACGCCCGGTTTTCTTAGAGGCTCGTCATGGCTTCCGGCTATGGGATTTCATGGACGCATTGTTCGCAAGTTCTAGGCGACCTGTCACTTGGTGATCGGCAGGCTCTCAAAGCGCTGTGGGCCGATGCTCCTGACGCGGTGTCGCCCTCTGAGTTAGTGTCACTGCAACGCTTCGGGCTCGTCAGGTACGACGGCAGACGCTGGGTGCTCACGGACGACGGGCGAGTCCTGGTCCAGTGGTGCTAGTCGACGGTCTAGTCCGCACACGCGCTCTGTATATGTAGTGGAGACTTTCCGCGCAACTTAAAAATCGGCCAACTCCGGTCTAACCGACCTTACGAGTCTTTAACGGCTCACGTTTGGTTGTGGTGCCGCGCGCACCATTCTCACCTCTCCAATAGGGTGAATGTGTTTTAAGTTCCCTCTTCACCTCGCTCGCCATCGGTCTTACCTTTTTGACGGCAGCGGTTAGTTCTTCCTGGCTAACACCGAATTTTTCGCTCCGTTATTGAACCTCGTAAGCCTCCTGCATGTTGATCCTGTCACGGTCTGGACGCCCTGGTCTGCGTTTGTCGTCTGCCATACACACCTCGTTTAGTTGTCGGCGTGGACACCCCCCGGATAAACCGGGATGGGGATTTGAAAATGACCAATTCGGGCGTCCACAAACAAATCATGTCTGCTGACGAAAGGAAATTCAATCCGAGGAATGCCGATGCTTAAATCAGACGATTGCCTACAGTACGGTTTTGTCTACGGCACTTCCGCGCTTTAGACTGTATTCCTAGTCGTAGTGCAATCCAACGACCTTGGCGTGAGTCTTTGCCTATTACTTAGTAGAGAGAAGGACATAAAGCGACCAGTTGACCTGAGAGCAGCCAGCATGGCGAGAATCAGCTTGAACCGATCCCCCATCAGGGCGCAAACTTAATCCAGCTGTTCTCTGCCTCTATGCAGAATCGAATATTTGGTACACCCAGCAAAGCGAATAACAATCTGAACCGGAAAGCCCAATGGAATCTCGCGGCCCCGTAATCCTCATAATGATTGTCTTCATCGCCCTCGGGCTCTGGTGGGGGTTGACAAAAAAATTGGACACTTCACCTCTACGCAACAAAACGCTGGTCATTTTCTTGAATCGCTATCCTCAAACCAGTCTTGATGTATCAGGTGCGAAAACATGGTTTTCCCGTGACGTCTCCTCAAACATCGACAGAATGTCATTCAACAGAGCGCACCTCGACATCACTTATGCGGGACCTTACGTAGGCGAGATCGAAGGTACCTTGGACAAATGCGGCCCTCCCCATACCGGCCACTCAGTAATAATTGAATATGGTGTGAACAGGGCTTATCGCGCGGGAATTGATCCCTCCGAATACAATTATTTTGTGGTCCTTCGCAACGCCGATTTTCAGAATGACGACTGCGGCAGAAACGACGCTGGCATTGGCATGTGGGATCATACGTTGCAGTACGAAGGAGGAGTGCTGCAAGGAGGAATTGGACATTCAACGATCACATGGGGGTGGGATCTTGCAGATGCCCATAGTCCACAGCATCCTCAGAGATCAATACACGAATTTCTTCATGGTTACGGCCGGCAAACGTCACACACCTACCAATTAAGATGCTTTCGCGATTCTGCGAAAACTATACCAGAGACTTATCACTATTTAGCCGACGAGTATCCAACAACGTCGCCGTTTTGCAGAAATGAAGGCCACTCCTACATCGATATCATGGGTGCTTCAGCTGTACTAGAAGTAAATAGCATCCTCAAGAAACAATATCGATGGCTTACTCCTAAACAGGTCGCCACGGTGGAAGGCACAGCGTTGATCGTTGGCAAGACGTTCACGCTTAAGCCCATTGAAACGGCTGCAGCGCCGAACGAGATTCAGATGATCATGATACCCATCCCAGGAACGAGAAAAGCCTATGTCTTGGAACTGCGAGGCAGGCAGGACACTTGGTCGGGGATGGGTGTGTACCTTTATCTCACGCCAAACAGGGAGAATCTAGATGGTGAAGAACAATATTTATTGTTTACTGGAACTCAAATCGCATCTGAGTCCCCAGCTCCGATGAGTCTAGGCGACACAACTATAGACTCAAAGATGAATTTGACGGTGACGATTACAAGTGTTTCAAGCGCGGGCGCGGTTCTCCGAGTGATCGCTCCGCCCGTCGTGCAATGGAAATAAGTTCATGCAATGGTTTGCTTTCTCTTCGGAATACACGACCGCTATCCAATTTGGTTCATAGTAACGATGGTGGTATCGCGGCATACGCCAACGAACAATCGCCTCTCGTTTATTGACCAGCCCGACGCTGCACAGCGCATGCTTCCAGTTGTTTTCAATACGTTCCCAGCTCAAAACTCTCCTTGTGTGAATCGATCGACTCCAAAAGTAACAAGCAATCCCTTAGGAAAAACTCTATGTTGCCGTTCGCGGAACAGCAATACAAATCAGTTGCTTTCGTATGCTTGCATTTTTTGCACCAAAAAACACCGCGCTATTTCGGGAAAACGCTGCGCCACCGTCAATGGTGCGCGCAGATGCATGGCTGCGTCTCCCGGAGGCTGGGGCGTCGGCTGGACCCTCTTGTTAGGCGAAGTCATCAATTGGAACTTGAAATCCGCTGGTTACGCGCTTCGATGAACGCGCGCGCAGCGCCCTCGTACGCCCTGTACTCGTCAACGCCATTCGGAATGGGCGACCCGCTGAAGTCGTCAAACGGCGCGGATATGTTCACAGCAGAAAAGTCGGCTGAGACAAGGTCGTGCAACAAGAAGAACTCCACATAGCCACGAAAATTACCAAAAAGATCGAAGAAAAGCGCATACCGGGTGAGCACTTCACTTAGCGGACTCTTACCGTTGCTGTAGTGACGCCGAATGCACTCCAACGTCAAATCAAATCGATCGCCGATTCGTCCTATGCAGCCACGAGCTTGGTTGATCGTCCACTTTCCGTCGATCCGATTCCCCGGAAAGACCATCATCCCCCCTATTGTGTACCCGGCAGCGTTGAAGGCCTTCAACTCCTCCTCCGGGATCAGTGTCTGAATCCGCTTGTGCCATTTGAACGTTGGGATCACCGCGTCGCTGGACAGCGAGAACTCTCCCACAGCGGACCGGTGATACAGGTAGTGCCCCGGAATGGCGTCATCCAGTCCAAAGAACGCTCCGCAAGGCAAGCACTTGCTCCACAGCAGCTTGTGATAGCGGCGCAATGTCTTGCTGTGCGTATCCGGATCCTGGCCCTCAGAGGTGTCCCGCCTGAAGTCGAAGGTAACGTCGATATCGGTGCGCATGTTCGCCTCCGTGCCGTTCACACAACTTCCAGTCATCTATCTGCCCATAAGCCCAAAGCTGAGCCCTCAAGTTAGGCCAACCATCTGACGGAATATCAGCGAGGCTCAGGTCGCATATTTTTTTATTTTCGAGGGAGTCAATTGAGCTCAGTGCAGTCGAGCCATGCTTAAGCAGCGTCCAGATCGGGCAGGCGAGCCACCCGATCACACCTCCCCCGCATAAAGTGCGCCTTTTTGAAACTTCTTATGCGCAAAAAAGAGTGTGCGCTCGATGTCACGAGCGTTACAGTTATGCATCTTGGCAAAGTGGCGAATAATCATTAGAAATTGATACCAATTGCTAAAGCTGAAACCTACGCCCTTAGCGTTCTTCGTGACGGTGCCCAGTTTGTGAAGCAGCTCCCAAACGCGGATATCAATCACACCATAGCGTTTTGGATCAAGCAACATCATTATCGCTGACGCCATAGGAATCGAAACACCTTTCAGCGAGATCAGAGTTTCAAGTCGTCTGCGTTCGCTGCGAGTTGAGAGGGCAGTCCGCGTTTTGACTTGAATTGCCTTTGCGGTATTCGATTGGATATGACGGATTGCCCGTGCAGATTTCCACCGACAGACGTCCTCAAGTTCCGAAGCGGAAAGATAGCCACGCCGACGTGCGACCCGAAGCTGGCGAATCAGGTCAGTTGTGATGGTTTCTTCTTCCAGCGACAAGTACTTTTGTATCAAAGGCCCCGCTGCGCGATATGACAATGTTTTAAGCGCCACGTAGTACCTTCCTTATTCCGCTATAGCGAACGGCATCAAAATAAACACTAGGATGTTAAGGCGTATTCTGCTTGACGTACAACTATAACACCGACGGTTTCCCGACCCCCATTTGATGATGCAGAACTTGCCTGCCCGGCGACTAAATCCACAGCTGGTCGTGCTGATGAAGTTCTTCGATAACCGTCTATGATCCCTTCCGGTAGGTGAGACCTCTTGGAGGCAAAGGCTCCAACGCCCCAGCCTTTCAACTGACCGCTGCCGGAAGTAGCTCTGGCAAACAATCCGCGAAGGCAGGCTGGATCCCGCTTATCTTCCCTAAGAGGTCGGCATTGCCAGACAGGGTCGCAAACATCATCCCACTCATCACGAACAGGCCATTTGAGCTCCGAACGACCTGAACGAGCAGGGGTAAGGGATAGCCCTCGCGTTGCCGATGTAGTGGGTGAATGCCTCCGTGCACGAACGAATTTAATGCCCCCGCGGTTACGTCCTTGAATTGAGTGAGCATCTGTGTGGCGACCGGTGGCGCTTTACCATCGATGGCACTCAGCATCTCGGCGAGCATTGGAAGCTTGTTGGCCTTTTTTTCAGCATCAGGAGTGAGAGGCATTTGTAGTTTTTCGACGGCTCCATCCGATGCGCCGTATAGAAGCCAGACTGATCGAGTCAGAGCCTCGTACTGCAAGCGCATTAAGCCGATTGCTGACGTCGGAAATCCTGCGACGATGAGCGCTCTCAAACCTCTGGCGTGCTCCAGAGAAAGCACACATGCACCGAAGCTGGCCGATATCCGCGTGGACGCATCGAATGTCTGGTACGTTTCAGGCCCAAGAAGGTCGATTGCCGCCTCGTCAAGCGCATCGGAACGCCGAAGGATTTCATCCAAATTCTTGGTGCTTGGTGGCGTATGCATAGGCAAGAAAAGATGGGCGATAAATAGGGAGAATATCAGCTCAATCGCAGTGCAGGCGTTTGCCTGTCGAATCCAGTTCCGAAGACGAATGCTTGCGGCAGGAATGCTGAAGGAAAGTGCCGTAACTCTGCATTTGGCAGTTGCTGCTGGATGAGAGCGACATAAACGCTTGTATCATCCACGCAACGCACTTACGTGCATTAACGCTTCCATTTTTTATCAGTCGCGGTTGCCATCAACAATATTCCATAAATGGCTTGAAACTCTAAGAAGCGAATAAATATACTACGCATGTAGGTGAGAAAAATATCTTCGAAGCTGGCGGAAGATTTCGCTCAAGTGATAACTCTAAGAGGCAAACCAAGAGGATACGTTCATAGCAATTTAAACCTAATCGCGCGTAATAACTTTCCGCAAATGCGGGCTCACCGGCAACGAACGCTAGCCGTAGCTCTTTAACAATTTGGAAGGAAGTGTTATGCCCGATATTAAGGTGCAGGGGGGGACACGCCTCCTGTCCGGAATCACTTATCATCAAACATGACGTGCCGCCCGATGCATGCATAGGTGGTGGCCGCGCAAATGCAAACGTTGAGTCAGTCGAGAGCAGTCCGTGCAATGCGGATCCGCCATTTATGCTCGATAGAGCTCAGCCGCTCAATCCGACGTTGTTTCCAAACTCTCCTCGTATCGGAAATACTCAAATTCCGGGCACGATACCGAATGTGCAGCATCTACTTGCATCGTACGGAATCATCGTTCGCTACAACACAATAAGGAAAAAATTAGCGATCACAGTACCGGGGCAGTCCGGAACACCGGATAACGCTGACAACGTGGCCATGTCCCAGGTCATTAAGCGCTAGCACAACTCGATTCCGAGACAAACGATCTACTTCATTTGCAGATCACTTCTCAAGAAGCACCCCATAGTTTTTTAAGTTGCGCCAAGCTGCCGTTAAATTGATTTCGATCGCATTGCCCGACTCCGTCTACGCGATGTGGTTCAATTCCATGAACGCCGTCCGTATATTGCCAGAATGTCCACGTCTTAAAGGTTGGTGGGATATTCAGAGGCTTAGGACCATTGTATTGAGCGATCCACAGAAAGCAATTAGAAAGAATCGGATCTGGAGCAACTACGCCCGAGAGCTGCTCTTTTATGAGATGGCCGGAGTACAGTCCGGGATAACGCCCTGTAACTTCTTGGACATGTTCAACAAATTCGCGGGCCTGATCCAAGGTCATCGTCGGACCCGTTAGGTTCGGTTCGTAGTCCAATACAATGAGCGTCTGCGCATCGGGTTTGATCGTATTCAAAAAAAAGTCTGCCTGATCCGAACCATCACCGCCAACACCGAAGTGATATGCGCCCCATAAGAGTCCGGCATCGCGAGCCTCTTCTTTGCGAGCTAAGTAAGACTTATCTGTAAATGTAAGTCCCTGAGTGGCCTTATGGATTACACCGACAATCTTGTCCGTCTTTATTTTGTTGAAATCGACCTGTTCCTGATGGTGCGAGATATCAATTACAACGTTAATTGGTTTTGGCATAAATTTATGACTCCTTGTTTACACCCAATGGCGACGAAAGGACGGATTCTGTAGCTGGAACGATCGAGTTGGCCCAACTAGAAGGATCGCAAACCCGCCGGGACGGTACAAAACGAAACGCGAAACGATTCAACTTCGAATATCCTAATAGTAGCTATTTGAACCTTCTATTAGTCCCAGGTGCAGATGCGATTTTCAGTTACGGGGGGGTCTAATTTCAACATTGCAGGTCAAGGAGCTGCTGTTCCCGAACCCACCACGCTCGCCCTTCCCGGCATCGGCCTAGCGGGACTCGGATTCAGCAGACGCAAACACAAGGCCGCTCCAACCTGATCCGTTAGACGCCCGGCAAAACCTCGCGATGACCTTCGACGCTATGCCGCACGTTGCGCGGCATTCGCAGCATCCACAGCCTGTGTCCACTCATCAGCTGTGGAAGTGCCGGCAGCGTGCACATCCATGAGGCCGATCACCATAGCAAACGTTTCCGCATCAAGCGAAGTAATTTCAGCGCGTCTAAACGAGCCTTGCTGGTCGGTAAGCGCAGCGAGTATCCTCGTCAGCAAGCGCGACTGCGTATATGCAGGGTGCTGTTCGATCCTCTTTACGGCCTCAACTAAGGGATGTTCTATTGAGGGCTGCTCACGAAAACGTATCACCCCTCGCAATTCTTGCTGAAACTGAGTGGCCGTCAGGACTTCCGACCCATTACCCTCCGTGTTCTGC
>Ga0157375_10004543_pt1 | contig 12057 bp, 8 predicted proteins | sample M35metaG_FD_115311 | JGI IMG/M metagenome (GOLD analysis project Ga0157375, IMG submission 115311) | Miscanthus rhizosphere microbial communities from Kellogg Biological Station, Michigan, USA - M3-5 metaG | ecosystem: Host-associated > Plants > Roots > Rhizosphere > Soil | place: USA: Michigan...
AGTTCGAATTCGGAGTCTGTCCCCAGATCTCCCCGTCCCCTAATTCCGTCGTAAACCGCGAAAGCCTCTCGCCACTGCTTCGAGCACAGCAGTTTGAACGTGCTCCTGCACGGCAGCCACGTATGCCGGCATATCGCCTTCCTTGACGGGAACGATCTCGATCGTCATTGCGCCCATCTCGTCGGTCGATTGCTCGCCGAAGGTGACACGCTTGGGTGGGTTGCTGGGATTGCTTGGATTCCCAGCCGTATTGTCGTACGCGACTTGGACATCCAGCCGCGTTCCCTTGGGCAGGCGGACCGGAGTGCGGAAGTAGTAGCGCTCCTGCCAGTTGAATTTCCAGTCCGGGATGTCGAACAGTTCTTTCTTCTCGCCGCTCGGCAGCGTCGCGGTCATACGCATCTGCTTTGCCAGGTAATGCGCGTGTCCGCCGGCGCTAACAACTTCCGCATCGATGGGCAGAACAAACGAGTCCTGTATCGTGAATCCCTTTTCTCCCGCAGCGATGTCGATTCCTGCCAGAGCGCCAAATATCGGAGGCATCTGCAACGCGGTTAGTGTTCGCGTGGGCGGTTTTTCGGCGAAGTAAATACCTAGCGTGGCTTGTTCACGCTCAACTTTGCCCGTCGGGTGGAAATGCATCTGAAGGATCAGGTCTGACCCCTTCGGTAATGGGCGCGCGAGACCTTCGGGCAGTCCGCTTGGCGAGCCGCCAACAGCCCAGCCGCCAAGTCCGAGTCTTCCACCCAGGAGGGCTGCGAGACCACGTCCCTGTCTTTGCCCGATTGCGCCGCGTGCGGCAGATCCGGCACCGAGGAAATTCATTCCGGCAAAGCCGGGCCGTGGATCTGCATCGTCGGCTTTGCGTGCCTCTCCTGTCTGATCCAGAAAGAATAGAGCATGATGAGAAGCTTTTGCCGAGGATCGAAACTCGACGGCTCGCACCCACTGATCGCTGGAGACATTCAAAGGTATTGCAAAATTCCGGAACACATCCGGGCCGTCGGCGGGTATTTCGAAGGGTTCCGCCATAGTGACGACGAGGTCAGGCTTTCCCAGTTGCCAGCCGGGTGTGAAGGTTGGGACTTTCGGCATTTTTGACGGGTCGCCTTCGGGCATGCCCGCTTGAACCCACTGCTGGATCACCTGGATCTGCGCGTCTGTCAGGCGCCGGTCGTCGCGGAACGAACCCATTTCGGAAGTGCCGAGCCACGGCGGCATGTAGCGCGACTGTGTGACGGTCGCGATCAACTTTCCCCGTTTTCGAACGTCCTCGTAACTCAACAGTGAGAACGGCGCCGCCTCCCCGGGGCGATGACACGTCGCGCAACGATTGAAGACGATTGGCGCGATGTGTTCGCTGAAATTTACGGCGGCCTGCGCAGGCGCCGGTGAACCTGCCGGAAAACTGGCGAAAGTTATGGGAAGCAAAATAACAGCGACGATCAGGGCCAAACGCTGAATCATGAGGGTGCTCCTGAATTCCGAGTCGGGAGAAAACATCCGACAGCTTCTGTTCGTGGATTGGGTACATTGTGCCCGCTCATCAAAGCGTCGAGGGCATCGCGCAAATCGAAGTGGGTTGCTTGCTGACGAGGAACTCCGAGAGCTGCATTGAAATCATCGATGCGTCCCCGGTACTCGAGTTTTCCGCCGTCGGAAAAGACGGCAACTTCGGAACTGACAGTCGCTCCAGCAGCATCGACGAGACGATAGTCTCTGTCGTGGATCGCGGGGTAGCGGGAACCGTGATAATCACCCGCATGTTTGCGAATGGCGTCATCGGGCACTGAAGGATCGGCATAGACGAGATAGCAGTGTGCTCCGCCCGATTCGTACTTGTCGCAGATTCGGTGCATCTCGGGCGCGTATTGATTCGCTATGGGACAGTCCGGTGTCAGAAAGAAGAGGACTGACAGGCGGCCTGGCACAGGATGCTCGAGCGAGCCGTAAGCCTTGCCGTCAATATCCCGGAGCACGTGTTCACTCCGGCCCATCGCAAACCAGGCAATAGCAAGGGTTATGGCGGCCGTCGCGGCGAGGAGAAGGATGGTTTGAAATCGAGTCAGTCGGCCCATTGGAATTCTTAGAGTGCTCTGTCTGCTGAAGAGTTTAAAGCCTGTGCGCAACAATGCTGCCGAAAATCGGGGCCAGGCACGCTGTGTCCCTGTTTTAGAAGAAGCGGGAGCTTTGTGATTGATTAACTATGAGTTGATATTTGAGAAGTTCAGAGGCGCCCCGCGTCGCGTGCCTTTCATCTCACACATATCAATTCATAGTTAATCAATCACAAAGCTCCGATCCTCTTGAGATCCGGGGACAGCCTCCGAATTCAAACCGACAAATCTGTGCGGACTGAAGTTCTGTCGGTTCGAATTCGGAGGCTGTCCCCGGATCTCCCTGTGGCGCGGAACTCGTCCGGCATGCTAACGTGCTGAATTCGGGAAAACGCCGATGCCTCTGCTGGAAAGCGACGCGATAATCCTAAAAACCTATCCGTTGGGCGAGGCAGACCGGATTGTGGCGTTCTTCAGCCGAGAGCACGGAAAGGTCCGAGGAGTCGCTAACGGTGCGCGCAAGATGAAGAATCGATTCGGCGCTGCACTGGAACCTCTTACCGTTACCCGGCTCCAGTTTTTTGAGAGAGAGAATCGGGATCTGGTGCGGATTAACTCTGCCGAGATTCTGGATTCGCCAATGGCCCTGTTTGCTGATTACGACCGTGCGGTTTTTGCCGGGCACGTGGTGGATCTGACGGACCGCTTTCTCCCGGAACATCAGCCGCATGATGCGGTTTTTCGGCTTGTCCGGATGATGCTACAGGCCGTAAAGGACAACTGTCCGCTGGATATCGCGGCTTGTTACTTTGAAGTTTGGATGCTGCGCCTTGCCGGAGTATTTCCAGACCTGTTTCATTGTTCGGTCTGCGCAAAGCCTCTCAATTTGGCTGAAGATCGGCATCTGGCCCGCGGTCTGCAAGCCGTGATTTGCGCCGCTTGCGACCATACAAATGGTGTGGCCTTGCTTTCGGATGTGCCTGCGGTTCTGTACTGGGTTTTGAGGAATCGCCTGGAAGGAATACCTCCGGAGGGTTACGAACGCGGAACGAAGAGTCTGCGCGAGTTGAATCAATACTGGATCAGGAACTATTTCGAACGATGAACGTGACGATGGACAAGATTGTGGGGCTCTGCAAACGCCGCGGGTTCCTTTTTCAGGGCAGCGAACTTTATGGTGGCCTTCAGGGCACGTGGGATTACGGCCCGATGGGCGTCGAGCTCAAGAACAACGTGAAGCGCGCGTGGTGGCGGGCCAACGTGTACGAGCGCGACGACATGGAAGGCCTCGACGCCGCCATCCTGATGAATAAGGTTGTCCTGCGCTATTCCGGTCATGAGGCCACCTTCTCCGATCCTCTTGTCGATTGTCGGAAATGCAAAAAGCGGTTCCGGGCTGATCACGTGGATCCGAATGAGAAATGCTCAGAAGGCGGAACGCACAACCTGACAGAGCCTCGGCCATTCAACCTGATGTTCAAGACCACAGTGGGCCCTGTCGAGTCCGAGGACAACGTCGCTTACCTTCGTCCGGAGACGGCTCAGGGGATATTCGTCAACTTTAAGAACGTTCTCGATTCGACCAATCGAAAGCTTCCGTTCGGCATTGCGCAGATCGGCAAGGCGTACCGTAACGAGATCACGCCTAAGAATTTCATCTTTCGAGTGCGCGAGTTCGAGCAGATGGAGATCGAATATTTTGTGATGCCTGGCCAGGACGAGGAGTGGCATCGTCGATGGATTGCGGATCGGGTGGGTTGGTATCACAAATACGGCATCCGACCCGAGAACTTGAAGGAATACGTTCAGAAACCCGAGGAGCTGGCGCACTATGCAAAAGCCACCACGGATCTGCTGTACAAGTTCTTTCCCGAACGCGAAGAAGGCCGCCAGTACGATGAAGTCGAAGGCATTGCGAATCGCACGGACTACGATTTGACGTGTCACACCAAAGGTGGCAAGACCAGCTTCAAAGATGGTTCCTCAATTCCGAACGAACACGCGGTTTTGAAACAGACCTACTTCGACCAACCGACCAATCAGCATTTGATTCCTTACGTCATCGAACCCTCCGGCGGTGTAGATCGCATCACGCTCGCGTTTCTTATGGATTCGTATGAAGACCAGAAGCTCGAAGGCGGCAAGGAGCGGACGGTATTGCATCTGCATCCGGATCTGGCTCCTGTGAAAGTCGCCGTCATTCCGCTGGCGCGCAACAAGCCTGACATGGTGGAAATGTCGAAGCGGATCAAGCGCGACCTTCAGGCGACGGGCCGACTGCGGTCGATGTTTGACGACAGCGGGAATATCGGGAAGTGCTACGCACGGCAGGACGAGATCGGGACCCCATTTTGTGTCACCGTGGATCATCAGTCGCTCGAGGACCAGCAGGTTACGGTCCGGCATCGGGACACGATGCTGCAGGACCGCATCGCAGTGGATGCACTGGAGCGTTATCTCGACGAGCGGCTCAAACAATAGTCAGGAGAGAGCAATAATCATTTATGTCAAAAGCAACAAGGGCACTCGCAAAAACTTCCAAATACGTCTATCTCTTCGGCAACGGAAAAGCTGACGGCGACGGCACGATGAAGCCGCTCCTCGGCGGCAAGGGCGCAAACCTCGCCGAGATGAGCCGCATCGGTTTACCGGTGCCTCCAGGTTTCACAATCACTACCGAGGTCTGCACCTATTACTACGCGAACAAGAAGACCTATCCCAAAGAGCTGCAAGGCTTGATCAAAAACGGCATCGCGCATGTCGAAAAGATCATGGGCACGACGTTCGGGGACAAAAAGAAGTTCCCGTTGCTGGTGTCTGTGCGTTCGGGCGCCCGGGACTCAATGCCGGGTATGATGGATACGATCCTCAATCTTGGCTTGAACGACGATACGGTTCTGGCTCTTGCCGAGGCAACGAAGAATGAACGCTTCGCCTGGGACTGCTATCGTCGCTTTATCCAGATGTATGGCGACGTCGTGATGGGCGTTCAAAAGCGCCCCGACGAAGATCACGAGCCGTTTGAAGTCGTGATTCACGACCTGAAGCACGAGCGCTATCACGCGGACATCGACGATCCCAAGCTCACGACCGACGATCTGAAGGAACTTGTGGTCCGCTTCAAGAGGCTCGTGCGCGAACGCTCGGGCAAGGACTTTCCGGCCGATCCGTGGAAGCAACTTGATGGCGCGATTGGCGCCGTGTTTGGTTCGTGGATGAATGACCGTGCGATTGTTTATCGCCGCAAGTACAACATCCCGTCGGAGTGGGGAACTGCGGTCAATGTTCAGGCGATGGTGTTCGGCAATACCGGTGAGCAGTCCGGGTCCGGCGTTGCTTTTACGCGCGATCCTGCAACGGGCGAAAAGATCTTCTACGGCGAGTTCCTGATCAATGCGCAGGGCGAAGACGTGGTCGCGGGCGTACGAACTCCAGAGCCGGTAGCCGCTCTGAAGAATCATCTTCCGAAGCCATTCGCCGAGCTCGACAAGGTTCGGACAACACTCGAGAAGCATTTTAAGGACGTGCAGGACTTCGAATTCACAATCCAGGACGGAAAGCTGTTTATGCTTCAGACGCGGAACGGCAAACGAACCGGCCTGGCCGCAGTGCGCTTCGCCATCGAGATGGAGAAGGAGAAGCTCATCGACTGGAAGACAGCCATTATGCGCGTTCCCGCCGATCAGCTCGATCAGCTGCTCGCTCCTGTGTTTGATCGCAAGGCCGTGAAGTCTGCCGAACTTATCGCGAAAGGGTTGCCTGCCGGGCCCGGCGCCGCGTCCGGGAAGATCTATCTCAATGCCGAACGCGCTGTCGCTGCGGCGGGCAAAGGCGAGCGCGTCCTGCTGGTTCGCAACGAAACGTCGCCGGAAGACTTGCGCGGCATGATCGCCGCGGAAGGCATCCTGACGGCGAAAGGTGGAGTCAGCTCGCACGCCGCTCTCGTGGCGCGACAGATGGGTAAGGTTTGCGTTTGCGGCGCCAGCGAACTTCAGATCGATTACACAGCCAAGACGGTCACGGTGAAAGGAAAGACCTACCGCGAGGGCGACTATCTCTCGATCAACGGAACGGCGGGGGAGGTGTACCCGGGCGAGATCCAGACCGCGGCGTCCGAAGTGGCGCAGGTACTGGTGGAGGAGTCCCTCAGTCCGAAGGAAAGCAAGACCTACGGAATGTTCAAGCAGCTGATGGACTGGTGTTCGAAGGTATCGCGCATGTCGGTTCGCACGAACGCCGATACACCGGAGCAAACCGCTAATGCCGTCGCGTTCGGAGCGACGGGCATCGGCTTGTGCCGCACGGAGCACATGTTCTTTGAAGGACAGCGCATCGATGCAATGCGCGAGATGATCCTCGCGGAAAGCGTAGAAGACCGCAAGAAAGCGCTGGCAAAACTGTTGCCTTACCAGAGAGAAGACTTCGTCGGAATTTTCAAGGCGCTGAACGGCTATCCGGCGACTATTCGCTTCCTCGACCCGCCATTGCATGAGTTCCTGCCGCATGAGACCGCAGCGCAGGAAGAGCTTGCAAAAAAGATAGGTGTGCCTGCGGAGCGCGTAAAGCAACGGGTGAAGGAACTTCATGAGTTCAACCCGATGCTCGGTTTCCGCGGTTGCCGGCTCGGCGTCGTGCACCCGGAAATTTCGGAGATGCAGGCGCGCGCCGTATTCGAGGCTGCCGCACAGGTCCAGGCTTCCGGCATCAAGGCGAAGCCCGAAATCATGATTCCTCTTGTCGGCTTCAAGAAGGAACTGGATCTTCAAATTGAAGTCGTTCACCGCGTGGCAAAGGAAGTCATGGCGGAGAAGAAGACGAAGCTGAACTACCTGGTTGGAACGATGATCGAAGTTCCTCGCGGCGCCCTGACCGCCGACGAGATTGCCGAAAGCGCGGAATTCTTCAGCTTTGGCACGAACGATCTCACCCAGATGAGCCTCGGCATGAGCCGCGATGACTCGGGGTCATTCTTGCCGGGGTACGCCGAACTCGAAATCGTGAAGAAGAATCCCTTCGCTACGATCGATCAGAGCGGCGTCGGACAATTGATGCAGATGGCCGTCGAAAAGGGAAGGCGAGTACGTAAAGACATCAAGCTCGGCATCTGCGGCGAACACGGCGGCGATCCCGATTCTGTGAAGTTCTGCCATCGTATCGGCCTGACCTACGTGAGCTGCTCTCCGTTCCGTGTCCCTGTTGCCCGCCTGGCGGCCGCTCAGGCTGCTATTGAAGAAGAGCGCGCCGCGAAGGCGAAGAAGAAGTAATTGGGCGCAGACGGGGTGGTGGTCCAATTGATCCCCTCCCCGTCCAACGTCACTGGGGTCAGACTACTCGAACCCTGAACTTCTGCCTGCGGCTCACGACGGGGCGGACGGCTTCCGCAATTTGGTCCCACGAAGACCTGCTCGTCGTCCTTGACGTCTCCCTCACCGTGCTCTACTCGAGGCCTGAGAGGATCGCTTGAGGTCCGTAATGAGCGCAGGTGCTATGGCGATACCGACGGCTCCTGCGAGCTACCTACGGAAATAGACCAGCCCGAGATAGAGAGCGGGCGTCGCGAAAATCACGCCCACGCTGCCAGGGCCCAGATGCGCCGCCGGAATCCCAGGAGCACGTTCACGTCCTCGATTCGCCGCCGTTGGAACGCCCACATCGTGCAGCTTGCGTGCTGATGTCGTAGCGCAGCGCAGCTCCGGCGCCGTTTATGGTTGGCTCCTGGGCGTTAAACATTCGAGGCAGACATCGAATATTGGTTGGACTCCGCGTCAGGCGGCCGAAAAGAGCCATCGTCGGAGTAACACCGGCCCCGGGGGTTGCGTTAGTGCCGGGTAATTCACTGGCATCGCAGCTCCATCGGGTTAAGATGCATACCGTCATGATGAAACCTTTCCATGCGACGGACTCAATGCACGAACCGGGTGTGTGGCGTACCTCGGGCTTGATTCGGCTGACTCGTCCTCAAATGATCGGCACGCTGTCCGGCCTGATGCTCGCCATGCTCCTGGCCGCGCTGGATCAAACGATTGTTGGAACAGCTGAGCCGCAGATTATCGCATCGCTTTCCGGATTCGACCGTTACCCATGGGTTTCCACGGCCTACCTGCTGTGCTCCACGATCTCGGTCCCCATCTTCGCCAAGCTTTCGGACATCTATGGAAGAAAATGGTTTCTGCTTGCGGGTTCGGCTGGATTTGTAGCAGCGTCCGCGCTGTGCGGGGCGGCGGGAAAGTTTGTCTTGCCGGCATTCGACGGAATGAACCAGCTCATTCTCTTTCGCGCGATGCAGGGCATATGCGGCGGGATGATGATGGGCCTGACGTTCACCATCCTTGGCGACGTCTTTTCGCCCGCGGAACGTGGCAGATACCAGGGCGTCTTTTCAGGCGCATGGGGTTTTGCTTCCGTATTCGGACCGACGCTTGGCGGCTGGCTGACCGATCAGATTTCATGGCGAGCCACGTTCTATGTGAATCTTCCGGTTGGAATCATTGCGGTCATCGCTCTGTATCACTACTTCCCGTTCTGGCGGCCAAAGGATGTCAGGCGGCATATCGATTGGGCCGGCGCAACGACGCTAGTGCTTTGCGTCGTACCTCTTCTGCTGGCGCTGACCTGGGTCACGGACTATGGCTGGTCGTCGGCGCGAGTGGAACTGTTGCTGGCCCTGGCGGTGGTGATGCTGGGCACTTTTCTTTACACGGAGTCGAGGGCGATTGAACCGATAATTCCGCTCTCTCTGTTTAGCAACTCCATTATCAGCATGTGTTCAATCGGCGTCTTTGTCGTGGGCGCTGCGATGTTCGGATTGATCATCTATCTCCCGCTGTTCATGCAGGGCGTGATGGGCGTGAGTGCGACGAGATCCGGCAATCTGATGACGCCCATGATGCTCGGGATCGTGTTCGGCACGTTTGCCTGCGGCCAGCTTACGCTCCGGCTCCGGAGCTACAGGGTGCCGGTGCTCACGGGTTCGGTGCTGATCACCATCGGGGCGATATTGTTTGCGCGGTTGGATGCTTTAAGCCGGCCCCTGGAGGTTCTGCTGGGCATGATCACGGCCGGTTTCGGAATGGGACTGCTGATGCCTGCTTACACCGTTGCGGTGCAGAACGCGGCCCCGTACAAGTATATGGGAATCGCCACGGCGTTATCGACATTCTTCCGATCGATTGGTAGCACGGTAGGTGTTGCGATCTTCGGCAGCCTGCTGCTGACGAACTATCATCACGACTTCGTTGAGGCGATTCCTCGTGACGTCCCGCAGGAGGCCCTGGCCGCGTTTTCGAATCCGCTGCTGCTGCCTCAGATGCGGCCCAAGCTGGAAGCCTCCTTCAGCCGGTTGCCCAACGGCCCGCAGATGCTTGAAGGGCTGTATGCGAGAGTCGGTCCCGCGCTGCTCGCCGGACTTCGTTGGATATTCCTGACAAGTGCGGCCCTGATGGTCGCTCTATTCGTGATGAATCTCTTGATCAAGGACGTCCCGCTGCGGCATGGCCCCGTCCAATCAGAAACGCTCGAGTGATAGTTGATTTTACCCACGAGCTCTAGTAATCCATGCGTGATCAGTTTGCAAGCTTCTGGTATTCCGCCTTCACCTCCACCAGGAGCGGGAGATCGGCGTCTGCGTCTTTCAGGATTGCAAAGAAGTCTTCATAACTCTCTCGGGCTTTACCAGTATCGCTGGTAGACAACCGGTATGGAACTGTATGCGGCTACGAAATCGGGATCGAGGGTAATATGAGACCGACTGAGAACTTCTGTTCTCGCCCGGCAAGCTGTGGTTTATCCGGGATGCGCGGCAAGTTACGAGTCACGGCAAATGGTTAAGGAATAGCATGCGTCACATGATCTGCTTGCCGCTCAAAATGGCGCTCGCGGGGAAAAACGAAAGAGGATGAAATACGCAGAAGGAGGTGTCGCATGGCTGCAAAAAACATACTGATGCTTGTGGGAGACTTTGTCGAAGACTACGAAGTCATGGTGCCGTTTCAAATGCTGCTCATGGTGGGGCACACCGTTCACGCGGTGTGCCCGGGCAAGAAGTCCGGGCAGGCAGTTCGTACTGCTGTTCACGATTTCGAAGGTGACCAGACCTACACGGAAAAACGCGGCCACAATTTCAGTCTGAATGCGACCTTCGAGGAAGTTCGGGGCGAGAACTATGACGCCCTCGTCATTCCGGGCGGCCGCGCGCCGGAATACATTCGACTGAACCCGAGGGTGATTGAGATCGTGCGACAGTTCGCGTCGACGAAGAAGCCGATCGCTGCAATCTGCCACGGAGCGCAAGTCCTGACTGCCGCTGGTGTAGTCGAAGGACGAAAAGTAAGCGCGTACCCGGCCGTTGGGCCCGAAATCAACCGTGCCGGTGGACAGTATGTCGAGACCGCGATGGATCAGGCGATCGTCGATGGTAATCTCGTTACGGCTCCGGCGTGGCCGGCACATCCTGCCTGGATTGGAAAATTCCTCGAGGTTCTTGGCTCGAGGCTCGTGCCCTAACTTTACCGCGAAGCGGTGATAGGACTGTAGCCAGGAGCACGCGTTTTTTGCGTACCCCTGGGAAGAAGGCATCCTACGAAACCCGCACCCTGAAAGGGTGCGCGGAGTCCGTGCACGCCTTCAGCGTGCGAATGCCCAGAAGTGATCCAGTGTCGGCGTCGGCAGATCTGGAAACAGATCGCCGGGCGCCGATTCTGACTACTCGCTCTCCCTTGCTTAAGATTTCTATCCTCAAGTTCAGGCGAAGTTTTGCAAAGGCTCGCCAGTATTTCATGCGTGCATTTTGATGTATTGAAAATTGCGTTCCAGGCCCGAGGTTGTGTAGCCTCCGCCTGTTAAACCAATCAAGGACAGTCGAAAGTCGCACCCAATCGGAATGAATCATCCCTTGCGAGGCTGATCCTCACATTCCTGACAAGGAGGCGTACCATGATAAACCTACGAAAAATTTGCAGTTTTGATCGTTTTCGAGTGTTTGATTTGGGCGGTCCCGATGCGCGCTGACGTCGTGACCGACTGGAACGATATTGCTTCTCAGGCAGCGCTGCAGTTGGCGGTGCCGCCGCGTCCGGGGCCTTCCGCAATTCTCGACCTGGCGATGGTCCATGTCGCGATGCACGATGCCATTCAGGCCTATGAAGATCGCAAAGGTTTTCTCGTTCGAGAGTGTGGTCAGAATGTAGCTGTTCGAGAGAAGGTGGAAGCGCTGCTGCGCCAGCACGAGACACCCACGGAATTTCTGACCGCACCGGCTGCCGAAATGGTCCCTGCGACGCTTATTGCCGGAAGCGTGCTGGGGCCTTATCAGATTATCGAAGTCGCCGGGGCAGGCGGAATGGGACAGGTTTATCGGGCCCGCGACAGCCGTCTTCAGCGTGACGTTGCCATCAAGGCACTTCCGCACGAGTTTGCCTACGACTCTGAACGGCGGGCCCGACTCGAGCGTGAAGCAACTGTTCTGGCCTCGCTGAATCATCCCAACGTCGCGGCGATATACGATGTGATGGAGGTCGATGGTACTCCATACCTGATCCTCGAATTTGTAGAGGGAGCGACACTCGCCGAAAAATTGGGCGAAGGGCCGATACCACTGGAGCGGGTATTGCACCTCGGCTCGCAGATCGCAGTAGGCCTCGAAGCGGCTCACGATAAAGGCATTGCGCACCGGGATCTCAAGCCGGCGAACATTAAGGTTACGCCGGACGGAAAACTCAAAGTATTGGACTTCGGTTTGGCAAAGACTCTTAACCGGAGCGGCGCTGAACCAGATCTTCATCCCGAGCCTGCGCTCGCCGATACTCGGGTCGAGTACAGCCGAATACCGGGCACACCGGCGTACATGAGTCCGGAACAGGCTCGGGGAGATGCCGTAGACCAACGCTCCGACATCTGGTCATTTGGGTGTCTCATGTATGAGCTCTTGACTGGACGCAAGGCATTCCATGGAACAACCGTTCCTCAGACGGTGGCTGCGATTCTCGAGACTGAGCCGGATTGG
>Ga0157375_10004546_pt1 | contig 12053 bp, 9 predicted proteins | sample M35metaG_FD_115311 | JGI IMG/M metagenome (GOLD analysis project Ga0157375, IMG submission 115311) | Miscanthus rhizosphere microbial communities from Kellogg Biological Station, Michigan, USA - M3-5 metaG | ecosystem: Host-associated > Plants > Roots > Rhizosphere > Soil | place: USA: Michigan...
ACTCGCAGTCCGGCTCGATCAACGTCAAGGCCACTTCCTGCCCTGACACCACATCGAAGCCCTGCCAGAACTGCAGATGTGTACGCCCGCCGTGCGGCGTCAACAACTGATGGCGACCGATTCCGACATTCGCGCCGGAAGCCTAAGACTTGTGAATGAATCGCCGCGATCGGTCGTCATTGCCTCACGACGTAGCCCGGCGCGGTGAGTTCTAAACCGGTCGGCTGCCGGTGCGGATAGTCAGGTAGCATAACTAGAACATGTTCTAATTCTGGAAGGGGCCGACGTGAGCTCAACCGATGTCAAACCGTCGGAGATCACCAAGTGGGATCCCGGGCTCACGGAACGCGTCATGGGCGTCACCCGACCGTTCCTCAAGCGCTACTTCCGATCGGAAGTGCGCGGGCTCGACAACATGCCGTCCGGTGGCGCCCTGCTGGTGAGCAACCACTCCGGTGGCATGTTACCGATGGATGTGCCGATCCTTTCGGCTCACTTCTACGACCGACACGGCTACGACCGGCCTCTTTACACGCTGAGCCACGACATGCTCATGACAGGGCCGTCCGGGGAGTTCTTCAGGCGGATCGGTTACATCAGCGCCAACCACGAGAACGCCGATGAGGCGCTGCGCTCAGGCGGCCTCGTTGTGGTGTTCCCCGGCGGCGACTACGACGTGTACCGCCCGACGTTCTCGGAGAACGTGATCGACTTCGGCGGCCGTACCGGCTACGTGAAGGCCGCGCTGAACGCCGGGGTACCGATTGTGCCGACGGTCGGGATCGGTGGCCAGGAGACGCAGATCTTCCTCTCGCGTGGGACATGGCTGGCCAAACGCCTCGGGCCGATCGCACGGCTGGCACGCGCAAAGATCGTGCCGATTTCCTTCGGGTTCCCGTTCGGCCTGAGCGTGGTGATCCCACCCAACATTCCGCTGCCGACCAAGATCGTCATGACGGTCCTGCCGCCGATCGACATCGTCGCCGAGTTCGGCGAGAACCCCGACATCGACGAGGTCGACGCACATGTGCGACATGTGATGCAGCGGGCCCTTGACGAACTCGCCAGGGAGCGCAGGCTCCCTGTGCTTGGCTGAGACTCATGGCCATCACCGACCGGCTCACAGAAACCCTCGGCGTCCTCGCGACGATGGGCCGCGCCCGACTGCTTGCGCCGATGCGGCCCGACAAGTACCTGCGCATCGCCGCGGCGATGCAGCGCGAAAACATGGGCATCACATCCGGATTCGCCGCCGCCGCGCAGCGCTGCCCCGACCGCCCCGGTCTCGTCGACGAGCTCGGCACTCTGACCTGGCGCGAAATCGACCAGCGCGCGGACGCGTTGGCCGCGGGCCTGCAGGATTTGAGGAAAGGCCAGCCCCGGCCCGATGTCGCCGCCGCGGCGGCTCCGAAAGTTCTCGGCATCATGGCGCGCAACCACCGCGGCTTCGTCGCGGCATTGATCGCCGCCAACCGGATCGGCGCTGACGTGCTGCTGCTGAACACCTCGTTCGCCGGGCCGGCGCTGGCCGAGGTCGTGCAGCGCGAGGGCGTCGATGCAGTGATCTACGACGAGGAGTTCACCGAGACCGTCGACCGCGCGCTGGCCGACACCCCCGGTGCGACGCGGATCGTCGCCTGGACCGACGGTCCCCAGGATGGGCCGACGGTCGAGAAGTTGATCGTTGAGCACGCAGGCCGGGAGCCGAAGCGAGCGAGTACTAAAAGCAAGGTCATTCTGCTCACGTCCGGTACCACCGGAAGTCCCAAGGGCGCCAAGCACTCCGGCGGAACCGACGGCGGTCCCGGCATCCTCAAGGCGATCCTGGACCGCACCCCATGGCGCGCCGAAGAGCCGGTCGTCATCGTCGCGCCGATGTTTCACGCGTGGGGCTTCTCCCAGCTGGTGTTCGCGGCCTCGCTGGCGTGCACGGTCGTGACACGCCGCAAGTTCGACCCCGAAGCCACCCTCGAGCTCATCGATCGCCACCGCGCCACGGGGCTGTGCGTCGTGCCGGTGATGTTCGACAGGATCATGGAACTGCCCGACGAGGTGCGGAGCAAGTACAGCGGACGGTCACTGCGATTCGCCGCCGCATCGGGTTCACGAATGAGGCCGGACGTCGTGGTCAAGTTCATGGACCAGTTCGGCGACGTCATCTACAACAACTACAACGCCACTGAGGCGGGCATGATCGCCACGGCTACCCCGCAAGACCTGCGCGCCGCGCCCGACACCGCGGGAATGCCCGCGGGCGGCACCGAGATCCGCATCTTCGACAAGGATTTCCACGAGGTGCCCCCCGGCGAAGTCGGCACCATCTACGTCCGCAACTCCACCCAGTTCGACGGCTACACCTCGGGTAAGACCAAGGACTTTCACGAAGGGTTCATGTCGTCCGGCGATATCGGCCGCCTCGATGAGGCCGGGCGGCTCTTCGTGGTCGGCCGCGATGACGAGATGATCGTGTCCGGTGGCGAGAACGTCTACCCCATCGAGGTGGAGAAGACGTTGGCCTCGCATTCGGACGTGGCGGAGGCATCGGTCATCGGAGTGGACGATGAACAGTTCGGTCATCGGCTGGCGGCGTTCGTGGTTTTGAATGACGGCGCATCGGCTACACCGGAAGTACTGAAGCAGCATGTCCGCGAGAACTTGGCGAATTACAAAGTGCCCAGGGATATCACGATCCTCAACGAACTACCACGCAGTATCACCGGCAAGATCGTGCGCCGCGAGCTACAGGACCGCGCCGGCCGTGCGTAGGCACTTTCCATTGCTGCGCGCGACAGCGGAGCTGCTGAACGCCGCGAACGGTGTGCGACCGATCGCCCGTGAGGGCTACATCACCTTGCCGGTGTTCGCGTTCGGCTGGCCGACCAGCGAAATGTCGATGGTGTATCTCACCGGGTCGATACTCGACGCTGTGCGCCGTGGTCTGCGTGGCGACTTCCGCGGTACCCGTGGCCGAATCGCTCTGATGCTCACCGTCATTGCGTGGGCATTGCTGTTGTTGATCCAGCGCCGCGACGTGGCGTCGAAGCAGTATTTCGAGGAACCGCTGCGCGAGGCGCTGGGTGACGACTACGAGGCAATCGCCGCCCAGTCGCAGCCCGCACGACGCCGCGCGCAGATCGGTGTGTGGCCAAACGAATTGGTCCGCCGCCGCTACGTCGAGAAGGCGGACACCGTCCATTACGGCCCGCACCCGAGCGTCAACTTCGCCGATATCTGGCGGCGTCGCGACCTGCCCCGCGACGACAAGGCGCCGGTATTGCTGCAGGTGCCGGGCGGCGCATGGGCGATCGGCATGCGGCGGCCGCAGGCCTACCCGCTGCTGAGCCATCTGGCCGAGCGCGGGTGGGTCTGCGTGTCAATCGATTACCGCGTCAGCCCGAGGCATACCTGGCCGGACCACATCGTCGACGTCAAACGCGCGCTGGCCTGGGTCAAGGAGAACATCGCCGCCTACGGCGGTGACCCCGATTTCATTGCGATATCCGGCGGTTCGGCGGGCGGTCATCTGTGTGCGTTGGCCGCGTTGACGCCCGACGACCCGCAATACCAACCGGGGTTCGAGGACGCCGACACCTCGGTGGCGGCTGCGGTTCCGATCTATGGCCGCTATGACTGGGTCGCGACCGAGGGCCACGGCCGCAAGGAGTTCATCGCGTTCCTGCAGAAATTCGTGGTGAAGAAGCCGATCGCCGAGCACAAACAGATATACGTCGACGCGTCACCGATAATGCGGTTACGCCCGGACGCGCCACCGTTTTTCATCCTGCACGGCCAGGACGACTCGATCATCCCGGTGCCCGAGGGCCGCGAGTTCGCCGAGGCGATGCGTGACACGTCGAAGTCCGTCGTGGCGTACGCAGAGATCCCGCACGCCCAACACGCGTTCGACTTTTATTCCGGTTCGCCGCGCGGGCACTACACCGCGCAGGCGGTGGAGGAGTTCCTCTCGTGGGTGCACGCGAAGTACCAGACCACGGCAGAGCCGACAATCAAGTCACCGTCGGCCGAGCCGACAATCAAGTCACCGCCTCCTCAATGACGGTCAGCTCTTCGGAAAGCCCTGCAGCCCGGCGGATTTCGATGAACGCATCGATCATCGCGTCGGTCAGCTCATGCGGGTCCAGCAGCGTCGCGCCGTCGGAAAGCACCGAGATGTTGAGCTGGTCGACATAGCTCCACACGGTGATATTCAACCCGCTGCCCGTGGTCAGCGGCCCGACGGAGTAGATCTGCGTCACCAGCGCACCTCCCACACGACCCGGCTCACGCGGCCCGGGAACGTTGGAGATCGGTATGTTGAGCACCTTGTTCTGGCCGTCCTTGTCCGCAAGCCAGTGGAACAACCGCTCGGCGGGCGCAGGCGGGAAGTATGCCGCCCACCTGCTGACGAGCTCAGGACCAAGCAGATGGTGGGTTTCCTTGGCGTCCACCGCGGCGTCGTGCACGGCCTGCACCCGATCCAGCGGATCGTTGAGCTGAATGGGCACCACCATCATGACGCCGGTGAAATAGTTACCCGAGATTCGGTCCGGCGAGAAGTCGAAACTGACTGGGACGGAAGCCAATAGCGGGTGATCGGCGCGGCCGTCGTACTTCAGCGACAACCTGCGCAGCGCTCCCGCCGATATTGCCAGCACCATGTCGTTGATGGTCACGCCGAGCTGCTTGGCCGTCTGCTTGACGTCGGCAAGCGCCAACGTCGTAGTGGCGAACTTTCGCTGCGCGTCGACGCGGTGGTTCATGAAGGACGGCGGCGGGGTGAAGGGCCGCGTCAACTCGGGCGACAGCTTCTTCGAACTCTTCCGCACCCGGCCGATGCCCTGTGCGGTGTAACGCATCACCCCGGGCAGACGGCGGATCTGGCGGAGGTGGTCGGCGAACGCCGTGCGAACCAGTTCACTGCGGCCCGGCGCGGGATCCATTGCGTACGAATCCCGATCGGCGGGCCCCGACTGCAGATCCATCCCGCGCGCCAACAGGTTCGCCGACGCCACCCCGTCGGCCAGCGCGTGGTGGATCTTGCCCAGCACCGCGATCCTCCCGTTGGCTAAGCCCTCGATGAAGTACATCTCCCACAGTGGCTTACTGCGGTCCAGCGGCGTGCTAGCGATCCTGCCGACCGCGTCGTCCAGTTGGCGGCGACCGCCGGGACTGTCCACCCGGTAAGGGCGGACGTGGTAGTCGAGGTCGACCTCGCAGTTCTCCCGCCACATCGGATGGTGGAACTTGAACGGGATGTCGATGAGTTCATATCGGAACGGGTCGAGTTTGTAGAGCCGACTGTGGATGACCTTACGAAACTCGTCGATGCCGAACTTCCGACCCCCGAGGTCGTCGAGTTCGATCACCGCCAGCTTGAGCGTGTGCATGTGCACAGTGGGAGTCTCGGAATACAGCAGTACCGCGTCCCACCCGCTGAGCCTCTTCACCGTGCTCCCTCCTACGTGGAGGAGCCTATATAACCGCCTTGGCCCCCGTGAGCGACCGGCTTCGGTGAATCTGGTTGAGGAACAAGCCGATTGCGGTCGCCATCGACCCGGTGCGGGCGCCGTCGATCATATCGAACGCGTGGCCCGCGCCAGGCAGCTCCACGTAGCTGACCACCGAATGCGACACGGCACGCAGCCGCTCGACGAAGCTTCGCGCCTGTTCGACCGGTATGACGCCGTCGCCCGTGCCGTGGATCACGAGGAACGGCGGCGCATCCTTGTGTACCCGCGCGATCGGGGACGCCTTGCGGAACACCTCCGGGTGCTTCGACATCTTGCGCCTCACCACGACCCGCTCGAGGAAGTCGACGAAGCGCGCCCGCTCCGCCGTCGACCGGTCCTCCCAGTCGTAGCGGCCATAAATACCGACCACTGCGTCCACGGAGGTATCGGAGCCTTCCGGCAATTCGGTCTGCATCTCCGGGTCGTTCGGCGTCAGTCCGGCCAGCGCCGACAGGTGCCCACCTGCTGAACAACCCGCAATCGCAATGAAATTGCGGTCGCCCCCGAACTTGTCGACGTTGGCCCGCGCCCACGCGATCGCAGTCTTGACGTCAGTGATGTGCGCAGGCCAGCGATGGTGTGGCGCCACCCGATAGTCGATCGACAGACACACCCAACCCATCTCGGCCAGGTGCGACATCAGCGCGTAGCCCTGCAGCAGGCGGCTGCCGTGCACCCATGCGCCGCCCGGCACGAAGATCAGCACCGGCGCAGGTTCAACTGGCAACTCCTTGGGCCGCCACACGTCGAGCAGTTGTGAGGGGAGGTTGCCGTAGCGCACGGAGGTGCGGTGCACGCTGCGACGGTGCTCACGGAACTTCCACAGCGGCGGGGTGCTCTCAGGTGCCGGCCACTCGATCGCCAGCTCCTTGGCGGCCACGATGCCGCGCAGCGCGGCTTCAGTGACGGCGTTGGTGGCATCGCGGTCCTGCCGCCGCAGTTCGGCGCTGCCCGGGTTGAACCAGGAACGTGCGCTGGCGCCGACGAACTCCGGCATATGGCGGTAACCCCAGATGCCCATCGCCGTCGCGGCACCAAGTGGCTCAAGGCGTTTCCCGATAATTGGCAGGGATGCCGACGCCACACTCATCGCGAGCATGTAGTCGGCGGGACCGGCCCTCAGCAACCATCTGGCGCGACTCCACATGTCCGGGCGCTCCGTCATTGCGCGAGCGTACCCTGCGGCTGCGTCAATAACAGACAACATTGGGAAGATGTCTACACACGACATCTGACTGTGACCTGCATCACGTATTTGCAGGTGGACGCGGGCGCGTTAGCTTTACTCGACGACCGTCAACCGTAAAGAGGACTTCCACGTGAGTAAGTCAGCTCTCGCCATCACCGAGGAACACACTGACCTCGCCGATTCCGTAATCGGGCAGCTGAACCGCCTGAACAGCCGCGCGGCGGCCCGCGCCACGCTGGAGAAGGGGTCAGCCCCTCCGTCAGAGATCTGGTCGGCGGGCAAGGACCTCGGATGGAACGGCCTGGCGATCGCGGAGGAATACGGTGGCTCGGGATTCGGCCTTGCCGAACTGGCCGTCGTGCTGGAGGTGCAGGGTCGCGAACTATCGCCCGGTCCGTTCCTTCCCACCGTCGCAGCGGCCGTTGTGATCGACCGCTGCGCACCCGATTCGGTGCGCGCGCAACTACTTCCAGGGCTCGCCGACGGCAGCACGGTCGGTGCGCTGGCCTTGTCGGGCAACGTCACGGTCGGTTCGGACCTCGTCGTCACCGGTGAAAGCCCCGCCGTGCTTGGCGCGCCGGACGCCGACGTGCTGGTGATCGCCGCCGGCGAGGACGTCATCCTCGTCGATGCGAACGGCGACGGTGTCACGATCACGCCGCTGGACTCGCTGGACACCACCCGCAGTGTCGGGTCGGTCGCGCTGCGCGCCGTCACCGTCGATCAGGACCGGGTGCTTCGCGGCGCCGCACGCAAGGCACGGACGGTGTTCCGGATCCTGGCGTCGGCCGAAGCGGTTGGCGTCAGCTGGGCGGCGCTGGACATGGCCGTCGAATACGCCAAGGTGCGCGAGCAGTTCGGCAGGACCATCGGCACCTTCCAGGCCGTCAAGCACCACGCCGCCAACATGTTGGTCAATGCCGAGGAGACCACCGCGGCGGCCTGGGACGCGGCCCGCGCCGACGATTTGGACAGCGCGTGGTTCCCCGCCGCGGTCGCGGCCGCCCACGCGATCCGCACTCAGATCTTCAACGTGCAGTACAACATTCAGCTGCACGGCGGCATCGCGTACACCTGGGAGCACGACGCCCACCTGTACCTGCGGCGGGCCCGCACACTGGCGGCGCTGATGGAAGAGGGCGGCGACCCGCTGCTCGATATCGTGGAAGGCCAGCGCACCGGTCAGGCGCACGGGGCAACCTTTACGCTGCCCACCGAGGCGGATGCCTACCGCAGCCAGGCCCGCGAGGCGGTCGCTCATCTGCAGTCTTTGCCCGACGACAAGCAGCGCGATTTCCTCGTCGACTCCGGCTATCTGGTGCCGCACTGGCCGAAACCGTGGGGCCGCGCTGCCGACGTGCTCGAGCAGCTGGTCATCGAGGAGGAGTTCACCGGCGTCGAACGGCCGGACATGGGCATCACCGGCTGGGTGGCACTCACCATCGCGCAGGCGGGCACCGACGATCAGCGTGAGCGCTGGGTGGAGCCCGTGCTGCGAGGACAGGTGATGTGGTGTCAGCTGTTTTCCGAGCCGGGTGCGGGCTCCGACGCCGCGGCGGTGCGTACGGCCGCCAAGAAGGTCGACGGCGGCTGGCGGGTCACCGGGCAGAAGGTGTGGACCAGCCTGGCGCAGTACTGCCAGTGGGGGCTGGCCACGGTGCGCACCGATCCCGACGCGCCCAAGCACGCGGGTGTCACGATGATGGCGATCGACATGAAAGCTCCTGGCGTGAAAGTCAATCCGCTGCGCGGCATCACCGGCGACTCACACTTCAACGAGGTCTTCTTCGACGACGTATTCGTTCCGGATTCCGATGTGGTCGGCGACGTTAACCGCGGCTGGCTGGTGGCCCGCGCGACGCTGGGCAACGAGCGCATCTCGATCGGCGGCGGTTCCGGTGGTGCCTTCGGCTTCAGCCCTGATCATCTCGTCAAGATGCTCGACGCCTCGCCCGCCGCGGCCAACTACGTGCGGCGGGCCGGCGAGTGCATCGCGGAGACACACACGCTGCGGCTGCTGAACCTGCGCAGGGCGACCCGCGCGATCGCCGGCGCGGAGCCCGGACCGGAAGGCAACGTGACCAAGCTGCTGGTGGCTGAGGCAGGACAGCGGATCACCGAACTGGGCATGGAGTTGTCGGGTTCGGCTGCGGTGACAGGATTGGCGCCGAAGCTGTTGCGCAGCTATCTCGGCAACCGGGCCATGACCATCGCGGGCGGCACGTCGGAGATCACCCGAAACACCATCGCCGAGCGGATTCTCGGGCTGCCCCGGGACCCGCTGCTCAAGTAGGGGTCACCTATCCGCGCGAGCAGACGCAAAAACGTGTTTTCTAGGCCCGGTTTTACACGTTTCTGCGTCTGCTCGCCGGAAGAGAGTCAGCGCAGGGCCGCCCGGCCGCGGATCCGACCGAGGAGCACCAGCGCCACGAGCGTGACCAGCAGCAGGATCGTCGTGCATGCAGCCGCCTGGAACGCCTGCCCGCGGTCGGTCAGCGCGAAGATCGTCACCGGCAACGTCTTCCATGTCGCGGGGTACACCATTACCGTCGCGCCCAACTCCCCCATCGACAACGCCACCGCGAGACCCGCGGCGGCGCCGAGCGCGGGCAACAGCAACGGCAGTGTGACGCGGAGCAACACCCGAACCGGGCCTGCGCCAAGCGATTCCGCCGCCTGCCGGTAGGCAGGGTCGAGGCGGTCGAGCGCGGCCGACACCGCACTGAACGCAAACGCCAACACCAGGACGGCATGCGCCAGGATGACGATCCAGCGTGTTCCGCCGAGCAGCAGCGGCCGCGAATTGAACGCGATCAACAGCCCGAGGCCGATCGCCACCGACGGGACCGCGATGGGCAGATGAAACACCGCGTCGGTGACTCGCCTGAGCCATACCGGCGCCTCCCGCGCGGCAAGCGCAGCCCACGTGCCGAGTATGAGCGCGATCCCACCCGCAATGAACGCCGTCTGCAGGCTGACCGACAAGCTGGCCAGGTTCTCGCCGGACAGCGCATCGTCGAAGTGGCCGAACCCGAGATCGGACGGCAATGCCTCGGTCCACGATCCGGCCAGGCCCGCGACCACGACGGTGGCGAGCGGCGCGACGAACACCACCAACACGACGACGGCGAATCCGACGAGAATGGCCGCCCTACTTCGCCGGCTCCACAACAACATCGGCGTCCCCCCTTCCGCGACCGCTCATCAACCGCGCGAACACCATGCGGTACAGCCCGTAAAGGATCAGCGACAATGCGATCTGCACCGTGGCGATCACCGCCGCCCCGGGTAGATCGAACGTGACGATGCCGCGGGTGTAGATGAGCACTGGCAGGGTGATCACTCCCTTGGCGCCGGTGAACAGCACGATGCCGAATTCGTTGAGCGTCAACAGAAGTACCAGGCTGCCGCCCGCCATCAGCGCCGGCCACACCTCTGGCATGACGATCGAGCGCAGCACGCGCAACGGTGAGGCACCGAGGCTGGCGGCGACGTCGAGCTGCGCGCGAGGCAGCACAGCGAAGGACGCGAGCAGCGGCCGCACGACGAACGGCGTGAAAAAGGTGATCTCCGCGGCGATCACTCCTACGGGTGTGTACAGGAAGTTCAACGCCGGCGACGTAGCTCCAGTGAGGCTGGAGATGGCAGCGTTCACCGCGCCTGCGCTTCCGTACAGAAACGTGAACGCCAACGTGATGAGGAACGACGGCAGTGCCAGGACGGTGTCGATCAGCCGCCCCACCACGCGCGAGCCGGGAAACGGCACGAAGGCGAGGACGATCGCGAGGAACATGCCCAGCACCAGACAGCCCGCCGTCGACGTCACCGCTATCGAGACCGTCCGCCACAACGCGTCACGGAACATCGGTGACGCCAGGACCTCCGACCAGGTCGACCAACCCCGCTGGGTGTCACCGACTTTCGTCGACTCGAGGCAGACCCGGAGCAACGGGTAGGCCGCGGCGGCCAGCACGATCAACAACGGCGGCACGGTCCACATCGCCGCCCTGGACCGTCTCGGCGTCGGGCGTGCCGGCGCATCAGCCGCGGGCGCGGGCTGGTCGAGAACCGCGGTCACGATGCCTGAACCAGAACGCCCGCCGGTTCGGGCAGGCGGACACCGACCTCGCTGCCGATCGCGACCTGCGCATTGCCCGGTGCGTCGATGTCGATGAGCTGATCCGGCAGCCCACCGACGGACAGCACCAGCCGTGTGGTGGCCCCGCGCCAGACGGACGCGACCACCGTGGCACGCAGGGCATCGCGCTCACCGAGCGACACGATCCTCATCGCATGCGGCCGAATGCACAACAGCGCCTTGGATTCCGGTGCCCAATCGACCTTGCCGACCGTGGGCTGCGGCGCTTCCGCGCTGACGGTCTTGTGAGCGATGCTCACCAACGCGGAGGTACCGATGACGCGTCCGACGGTGCACGGGATGAGGTTCGCGCCGCCGAGGAACGCTGCCGTGAAGCTGGTCGGCGGCCGCCTCCAGAGGTTTTCAGCGGTATCCACGTCCATCAACCGGGCGCTGTTCATCACGACGATCCGGTCGGCCAGAGCCAGCGCTTCGGCCTGATCGTGGGTCACGTAGAGCATCGCGGTGTTGGGCAGCGACTCCTTGAGCCGCTGTAGCTCGGCCAGCGTCGAGTGGCGGAGCTGGGCATCGAGGGCCGCCAACGGCTCGTCGAGCAACAGCACCTTCGGCCGGATGGCCAGCGCCCTTGCGATCGCGACACGCTGCTGCTGTCCTCCGGAAAGCTCACGGGGAAGCCGCTTTCCGTAGGCCGACATGCCGACCATGTCCAGTGCTTCCGAAACGCGCGGCCCGATCTCCGCCCGCGGCACCCGGTGCGACTTCAGCCCGAACGCGACGTTGTCTGAGACTCGCATGTGAGGGAACAGCGCGTATGACTGCAGCACCACACCGATGCCCCGCTTGGCAGGCGGCCAGTCGGTGACGTCGCTCCCGTCCAACCGGACCGTGCCTGACGTCGGCCGCACGAACCCGGCCAGCGCATTGAGGGCCGTCGACTTCCCCGACCCGCTCGGCCCGAGCAGGGCGACCGTCTCACCCGGCGCCACCCGGAGGCTGAAGTCGATCAGCGCCTGCGTCGCCTTGCGGCCACGACCATAGGAGACCCCGACACGATCGAAGATGATTGCAGGCGTTCCGGTTTCGGTCTGCTCGGCGCGCGGCGTCGCCCGCGGTCGGCTGACCCCGACTCGGTTCATGCCTCGGCTCCCGCTCGCTCCGGTCCTCGCTCGTGCCTCGCTGCGATCCTCACTCGCGCACGCCTTCGGTGCTCATGCCTCGGCTCCCGCTCGCTCCGGTCCTCGCTCGTGCCTCGCTG
>Ga0157375_10004549_pt1 | contig 12052 bp, 8 predicted proteins | sample M35metaG_FD_115311 | JGI IMG/M metagenome (GOLD analysis project Ga0157375, IMG submission 115311) | Miscanthus rhizosphere microbial communities from Kellogg Biological Station, Michigan, USA - M3-5 metaG | ecosystem: Host-associated > Plants > Roots > Rhizosphere > Soil | place: USA: Michigan...
ATTCACGGTCGCCGTCTACAACAAGACGTTCGTCCACGTGGTGCACGTGACGCTGCAGACCGACCGGGTCGGCAACCAGCTGGCGCCGCCGGCCGACGTCAAGCTGCGCGGGATGATCGTCGGCGAGGTGCGCTCGGTCTCCTCCGACGGACGCAAGGCCACCGTCCACATCGCGCTGCAGCCGAGGACGGCCGGGCTGATCCCGGCCAACGTGTCGGCCAGGCTGCTCCCGAAGACGCTGTTCGGCGAGAAGTTCGTCGACCTCGTCCTGCCGGCCCGGCCGTCGCAGCGACGGCTGTCCGAGGGCGACGTGATCCCGCAGGACCGCTCGACCACCGCCATCGAGCTCGAGCGGGTGCTCGACGACCTGCTGCCGCTACTGCGCACGATCCAGCCGGCCAAGCTGAACGCCACTCTCGGCGCGCTGGCCACGGCGCTGGAGGGGCGGGGCGAGCGGTTGGGCCACAACCTCGAGCTCGTCGACGGCTACTTCACCCGGCTCAACCCCGAGCTGCCCGCCATCAAGAAGGACATCTCCGGGCTTGCCGACGTGTCGCGGATCTACGCCGACGCGGCCCCCGACCTGGTGCGGATGCTGCGGAACTTCGCCGTGACCACGAGCACCATCAAGGCCAAGTCGGACGCCTACGCGGGCTTCCTCGCCGGGACGGCCGGGTTCGCCACGACCACCCGGCAGCTGCTGGAGGAGAACGACGACCGGATCATCGAGCTGGCGGCCGTCGGCCGGCCGACCCTCGAGCTGCTGGCGCGGTACTCCCCGGAGTACCCGTGCATGCTTCAGGCCCTGACCCAGTCCAACGACTTCATCGGCAAGACCTTCGCGAACGGCGAGCTGCACATCACCCTCGAGGTCACCCAGGCCCGGAAGGGGTTCGTCCCGGGGGAGGAGCCCAGCTGGGGGGAGCACCGGGGACCCAACTGCTATGGGTTGCCCAGCCCGCCGCGGCCGTGGCCGGGCAACCACTTCCGGGACGGCACCCACGGTGCGGGCACCGCCAACAGCGTCATACCCGGCTTCCTGGTCGACCCGCAGAGCGGTCTCCCGGGGACCGCGGAGGAGCAGCAGGTCGTCGATGCCCTGGTGGCTCCGCAGATGGGCCTGCCGGCCGACCACGTGCCTGACCTCGCCACCCTGCTGTTCGGGCCGATGGCACGCGGGACGGCGGTGGGGCAGTCGTGAAGACGCTTCCCTCGCTGATCAAGCTGGTCGCGTTCATCGTCGTGACGGTGCTCGCCACCGGCCTGCTCGCCGCCACCATCGGCAACCTGCGCTTCGGCGGCACCACGTCCTACCAGGCTCTGTTCACCGACGCGACCGGCCTGCTGAAGGGCGACGACGTGCGCATCGCGGGGGTGCGGGTCGGCGAGGTCGACGGCGTCGCGGTGGCACGCAAGGGCAACCGGTCGGTGGCCCGGGTGACGTTCAACGTCGATTCCGACCGCCCGGTGGCGGTCAGCACCCGGGCGCAGATCCGCTACCGCAACCTCGTCGGGCAGCGCTACGTCGCGCTCTCGGAGGGAGCCGGCTCGGGTCGCGCCCTCACCGAGCACGGCACCATCCCCCTCCGGCAGACCCAGCCCGCCCTCGACCTCACGGTCCTGTTCAACGGCTTCAAGCCGCTGTTCGCGGCGCTGAACCCGCAGGACGTCAACGCGTTCGCGATGGAGATCATCAAGACGCTCCAGGGCGAGGCCGGCGACGTGAACTCGCTGCTCGGCCACACGGCGTCGCTGACGTCGACCCTGGCCGACCGGGACGCCGTCATCGGGCGGACCATCGACAACCTCAACGCGGTGCTCGGCACCGTCGACGAGCGCGGCAAGCAGCTGTCCACCCTCATCTCCGAGCTGCAGCGGTTCGTCAGCGGACTGGCGACCGACCGCGCGGCCATCGGCGCCTCGCTCACCAACATCGCCAACCTCGCGGACGCGACCGCGGGACTGGTGAAGGAGGGGCGGCCGGCGATCCGGGCCGACGTCAAGGAGCTCGGCGCGGTGGCGGGGAACCTGGACGACAACAAGAAGGTGGTCGCCGGCGTTCTGCAGCGGCTGCCGAACAAGCTCGACACCATCACCCGGACCGCAACCTACGGGTCGTGGTTCAACTTCTACCTCTGCGACTTCGAGGGTCGAGTGATCCTCTCGAACACGATCACCTACACCCCGAACTACCACTCGTCGGCTGCGAGGTGCAGCTGATGTTGCGCAAGGTGCCGGCCAGGCGCCGCGGTTCGACGCCGTTCCGCGAGCGCAACCCTGTCGTGATCGGCGCCATCGGCCTCGCCGTGATCGCCGCCATGCTGCTGCTCGCGTTCAACATCGACAAGCTGCCGCTCCTGGCCGGCAGCTCGCACGCGGCCGCGCTCTCCGAGGCCGGTGGCCTCAAGGCCGGCGACGACGTACGGATCGCCGGGGTCAAGGTCGGGAAGGTGACGGCCGTCGACCTGGAGGGCAGTCACGTCCGGGTCGACTTCCGGGTCGGCCGGTCCACGGCGCTCGGCTCGCGGACCTCGGCCACGGTCCGGATCAAGACCATCCTCGGGCAGAAGTTCCTCGCCCTGGAGCCGGCCGGCAAGGGTGACCTGACAACGGAGATCCCGCTGTCCCGGACGACCCCGGCGTACGACGTGGTCGAGGCGTTCAGCGACCTCGCCACCACGACCGAGGACATCGACACCGGGCAGCTCGCGACCGCGCTCGACACGGTGGCGAACACGTTCCGGGACTCGCCCGAGGACGTCCGGGCGGCGGTCGACGGGCTCGGTCGGCTGTCCCGGACCGTCGCGTCCCGGGACGCGCAGCTCCGCGAGCTGCTGCAGCACGCCAACGGCGTGACTGGCGTGCTGGCCGACCGCAACAAGGAGCTGGTCACCCTGCTCACCGACGGTGACCTGCTGCTGCAGGAGCTGCGCAAGCGGCGCGCGGACATCCACACCCTGCTGGTCAGCACGGTCACCCTGTCCCAGCAGCTCACGGGGCTGGTCCGGGAGAACCGCGCGGCGATCGGCCCGGCCCTGACCAACCTGAAGAACGTGCTGGCGACGCTGGAGGCCAACCAGGCGAACCTCGACCGGAGCATCCGGCTGCTGGCACCGTTCGTGCGGGTGTTCGCCAACACCACCGGCAACGGCCGGTGGTTCGACACCTACATCCAGAACCTCGTCCCCGTGCCGGGCGGACCGGGGAGCGCGACATGAGCCGCCGGTCGGTGGTCGCAGGCGGTCTTGCGCTGCTCCTGGTGGTCGCGCTCGCCGTGGTCCTCTGGCCCGGCGGCGGCACCAGGCACGCCCGGGCCGAGTTCGTCCGCGCCGTCGGTCTCTACCCGGGCTCGGACGTGCGGATCCTCGGCGTCAAGGTCGGCAAGGTCACCAAGGTCACGCCGCACGGGGACCGGGTCGCGGTGGACTTCGAGTACGACGACCACTACTCCGTGCCGGCCGACGCCAAGGCCGTGGTCGTGTCACCGTCCGTCGTCAGCGACCGGTACGTCCAGCTCACGCCGGTGTACACGAAGGGGCCGCGGCTCGCAGACGGTGCGCAGATCAAGCTGGCCGACACCGCGGTGCCGGTGGAGCTGGACCGGATCTTCGCCAGCCTCAACGACCTGGACGTCGCACTGGGTCCGGAGGGCGCGAACAAGTCCGGCGCCCTGTCCCGGCTGCTCGCCGTCGGCGCCGACAACCTGGACGGGGAGGGCGGAAAGATCAACCACACCCTCACCGACCTGTCCCGGGCGATCGGCACGCTGTCCGACGGTCGCGGCGACCTCTTCTCGACGGTGCGCAACCTGCAGATCTTCACCACGGCCCTGGCGACCAGCGACTCCCAGGTGCGGTCGTTCAACACCGACCTGGCCAGCGTCGCCGACCAGCTGGCCGGTGAGCGCGGTGAGCTCGCCCTCGCCCTCAAGAACCTCGCGGTCGCACTGGGCGAGGTGGCCTCCTTCGTGCGGTCCAACCGGGCGAACCTCACCACCGACATCTCTGGGCTCGCCGACATCACCGGGACGCTGGCCAAGCAGAAGAACGCGCTGGCCGAGGTCCTCGACGCCGGTCCGGTCGCGCTGTCCAACCTGCAGAACGCGTACAACCCGGCGTCCGGCACGCTCGACACCCGCGACAACGCGCAGCAGCTGGACGACCCGGGCCTGTTCCTGTGCTCGCTGCTGACCTCGCTCGGCCAGCCCAAGACTGTCTGCGACCAGCTCGACAAGGTCCTGAAGAACAAGCAGTTCCCGCCGCCTGGCGGCCTCCCGCAGCCGGGCGGCGGCCCCGACCTCACCCTCGGCGGCATCCTCGGGAGCACGCCGTGAGGGCCCGGCGACTGGCCACGGCCGCGGCGGCGCTGCTCTGCGTCGGCAGCCTGACGGCGTGCGAGGGCATCTACGACCTGCCGCTCCCAGGTGGCGCGGCGACAGGCAGCGACGCCTACCGGGTGACGGTCGACTTCGCCGACGTCCTCGACCTGGTGCCCCAGTCGTCGGTCAAGGTCAACGACGTCACGGTCGGAGCCGTTGACGCCATCCGGCTGGTCGGCTGGCACGCGCGGGTGACGCTGCGGCTGAAGAAGTCGGTGCACCTGCCCGACAACGCGGTGGCCGAGCTGCGCCAGACCAGCCTGCTGGGCGAGAAGTTCGTCTCGCTGTCGCCGCCCACCACCGAGCCGCCGCAGGGCCGCCTCGGCGACGGCGACACGATCCCGCTGCAGCGCTCCGGCCGGAACCCGGAGGTCGAGGAGGTCCTCTCCGCGCTGTCCCTCGTGCTCAACGGCGGCGGTGTTGCCCAGCTCAAGACGATCAACGTGGAGCTCACCCGGGCCATGGCCGGGCACGAGGAGGACATCCAGGGAGCAGTCCGCCAGCTCGACACCTTCGTCGGTGGCCTGGACGCGGACAAGAGCGAGGTGGTGCGAGCCCTGGACGGCCTGGACCGGCTCAGTGCCCGGCTGGCGGCCCAGAAGCGCGACATCGCGACGGCCATCGACGACCTCGGTCCCGGACTCAAGGTCCTCGCCGACCAGCGAGCCCAGCTGACCCGGATGCTCACCGCCCTGTCCGACCTGGGTCGCGTCGGCACCCGGGTCATCAGCGCCAGCAAGGCCGACACGCTGGCCAACCTGCGGGCCCTCCAGCCGATCCTCACCAAGCTGGCCGAGGCCGGGGCCAACCTCCCCGGCGCTCTCGAGATGCTCGTCACCTACCCGTTCCCCCAGGCGGCGACCGGCGCGGTCCAGGGCGACTTCACCAACCTGCGGATCACCGCCGACCTGGACCTGCGGACCATCCTCACCAACCTCAACGGCGGCAAGAACCCGGGGCTGCCGTCGCTGCCTCCGGTCCCCAACCCGACCGGCCCGCTGCCGTCGGTGACGGTGCCGGTCCCCAGCGTCCCGCTGCCCTCGGTCTCGCTGCCGGTCCCGCTCCCCACCTCGACCACGGCGGTGCCCCTCCCGTCCAACACCTGCGTGGCCGGCATCTGCATCGGTGCTCCCGCCGGCACGACCTCGGGCGCGTACGACACCAACCTGGCCCGGCTGATGATGGGGGGCCTGACGTGATCCGCCGTGGCGTCAAGATCCAGCTGGCCGTCTTCCTGGTCATCACCGTGGTCGGCATCAGCTTCGTCGGCGCCCGCTACATCGGGCTGGGCGACCTCTTCCTGGGGTCGGGCTACGTCGTGACCGTCGACCTCCCCGAGTCCGGCGGGATCTTCGAGAACGCCGAGGTGACCTACCGGGGCGTCGCCGTCGGCCGGGTCGACCGGCTCCGCCTCGCCGACAACGGCGTGCACGTCGACCTCCGGCTCGAGCGGGGCGTCACGGTGCCCCGCGACACCGACGCCGTGGTGGAGAACCGGTCCGCGGTGGGGGAGCAGTACGTGGACCTCCAGCCGAGGACCCAGGGCGGGCCGTTCCTGGCCGACGGCGACCGGATCGCCAGCAACCGGACCCGCACGCCGCTGCACGTCGAGACCCTGCTGCTCAACCTGGACCGGCTGGTCAACTCGGTGGACCGACGCGACCTGGTGGTGGTGATCGACCAGCTGGGCCGGGCCTTCTCGGGCACCGGCCCGGACCTGCAGCGGCTGCTGGACTCCGGCGACGCGCTGACCCGGGCCGCGGTCGACGCCCTGCCCGAGACCATCCGGCTGATCGAGGACGGGCAGACGGTGCTCGCCACCCAGCGGGACTCCGGCTCGGCCATCGCGAGCTTCTCCCACGACCTGGCCGACCTGAGCGACACCCTGCGCGCCAGCGACGGCGACCTGCGCAAGGTCCTGGACAACGGCGTGGTCGCCTCGCACGAGCTGCAGACGCTCATCCGCACCAACCGGACCTCGATCTCGGCCCTGCTGGCGAACCTGCTGGTCAGCGGGCAGGTCACCGTCGCCCGGCTGGACGGCGTCGAGCAGCTGCTGGTCACCTACCCGGACAACCTGGCGGGCGGCTACAGCGTGGTCCCGGGCGACGGGACCTCGCACTTCGGCCTGGTCCTGAACGCGGCCGACCCGCCGGTCTGCACCCAGGGCTACGGCGGGACCGACAAGCGGTCCCCGCAGGACACCTCCGAGCGTCCCGCCAACACCGACGCCCGCTGCACGCTGCCGCGGGGCAGCGCCTCGTCGGTCCGGGGGGCCCAGAACGCGCCGGCGCCCTCGGGACGGTCCGCGCGCAGCGTTCCCGGGGGGACGAACCCGGACGAGACGGGCCAACCCGTTTCGCCGTCGTACCTGACCGGGTACGACCCGACCAGCGGGCTGGCCATGGGCGCGGGGAACAACCCCCTGGTGCTCGGGTCCGCAGGCGGCCAGCACGAGGCATTCGGAGAGGACTCATGGAGATGGCTGCTGCTCGGACCGCTGAGCCGATGAGACGACGCGTGGTCCTCGTGCTGCTGGTCGCCGTCGGCGTGGCCGCCGTCGTGCTGGCCACGATGTCCTGGTCCCGGACGGCCGACGCGGCCGACCACGACGCCCGCCGCACCGCGATCCTGGCCGCCGCCCGGCAGCAGGCGGTCAACTTCACCACCCTCGACTACCGGCACCTCGACCGCGACCTGGGGCGGGTGCTGCACGGTTCGACCGGCGACTTCCGCAAGCAGTTCCGGGCCGGCACCGACGACCTGACCTCGCTGGTCACCCAGAACAAGGCGGTCTCGGACGGCGAGGTGCTCGACGCCGGCATCGTCAGCGACGACGCGGACTCGGCCCGGGTCCTCGTCGTGGCCGACAGCACGGTGACCAACTCGGCCGACGCCAAGCCGACCAAGAGGCACTACCGGATGCAGCTCGACCTGGTCCGCCACGGCACCCGGTGGCTCGTCTCCGACCTGCAGTTCGTGGGCTGAGGAGGTCCTGGTGGCACGTCAACGACCGATCGCAGGACAACGCTCTCGCCGTACGACGGCGGTGCTGGAGCGCCCCGTCCCGACCGCGCCGATGCGGGACGAGAAGGACCGGCCGGCCCGTGCGGCCACCCGCCTCGATCCGCTGCTGCTGGTCGCCGGCCTCGTCGTGGCGGTCCTGCTGGTCACGGCCGGGCTGCTCACCGTGCGGGCCCGCAGCGCCGACCGGGCCGAGCAGGCCCGCACCGAGGCCACCGCCGCGGCCGAGGCCGCCGCGGTGGACGTTCTCTCCTACGACTACCGGCACCTGAACCGGGACTTCGCCCGGGCCAAGGCCGGGCTCACCGGTGACTTCGTCGACGACTACGCCAAGACAACCCGGACCGTCGTGCGCCCCACCGCCACCGAGGTCAAGGCCGTGGTGAAGGCCGACGTGGCTGCCTCGTCGGTCGTGCGGGCCGACCCGAACCGGGTGGTGGTGCTGCTGTTCGTGAACCAGACCACGACCTCGACCCGGCTGGACGCCCCGAAGGTCGACCTGAACCGGGTCCGGCTGACCATGGACCGGGTCGACGGCCGCTGGCTGGTGAGCAAGGTCGTCGCCCTCTGACGCCGTCGGACGCCCGCAGGATCCAGCCCCCGATCACGCGGAGGTGCTTGACGGGGAGGCCCAAGGGGGTCATCCTGCTCGCGCCGTGACAATTCCAGTGACCGGCCCTGGGCCCACACGGGCGTCGGAGGGCCACTTGAGGTCGGCGTGCCCAGCGGGTATGCTGTCGCTTTGCGCTGCCATCTGACCTAACCCTGGGGCCATTTGCCCCGGGCGGTCCGGCATGCGCGCACGCAGAGAGTCCGGCAGCCCTCGGAAGGACCCCTCTTGGCCGCCTCGCGCACCGCCAGCAAGCCCACCAACAGCCCCGCCAAGAACGGCACCAGCAGCACCGCCCCCCGGCGCATCTCGTTCGCGAAGATCCGCGAGCCGCTCGAAGTCCCGAACCTCCTCGCCCTCCAGACCGACAGCTTCGACACGCTGCTCGGCAACGAGAAGTGGCGAGCCCGGGTCGAGCAGGCCACCAAGGACGGCCGGGACGATGTCCCCACCTCCTCCGGCCTCGAGGAGATCTTCGAGGAGATCAGCCCGATCGAGGACTTCCAGGGCACCATGTCCCTGTCGTTCCGCGACCACCGGTTCGAGCCTCCGAAGTACTCGATCGAGGACTGCAAGGAGCGCGACATCACCTACTCGGCGCCCCTGTTCGTCACCGCCGAGTTCATGAACAACACCACTGGCGAGATCAAGAGCCAGACGGTCTTCATGGGGGACTTCCCCCTGATGACCGACAAGGGCACCTTCGTCATCAACGGCACCGAGCGGGTCGTCGTGTCCCAGCTCGTCCGCTCGCCGGGTGTCTACTTCGACAAGAGCGTCGACAAGACCTCCGACAAGGACGTCTTCGGGTCGAAGATCATCCCGTCCCGCGGCGCCTGGCTCGAGTTCGAGATCGACAAGCGCGACCAGGTCGGCGTCCGTGTGGACCGCAAGCGCAAGCAGTCGGTCACGGTGCTGCTCAAGGCCCTCGGCTGGGACGACGCCAAGATCCTCGAGGAGTTCGGCGACTACGAGTCGATCCGGGCCACCCTGGAGAAGGACCACACCACCGGCCAGGACGACGCGCTGCTCGACATCTACCGCAAGCTGCGGCCGGGCGAGCCCCCGACCCGCGAGGCGGCGCAGACGCTGCTGGACAACCTGTACTTCAACCCGAAGCGCTACGACCTGGCCAAGGTCGGCCGCTACAAGGTCAACAAGAAGCTCGGGCTGGACCTGCCGCTGCGCTCCAGCGTGCTCACCGTCGACGACATCGTCGAGACCATCCGGTTCCTCGTGAAGCTGCACGCCGGCGAGACCGAGATGCCGGCGGTCGGCGACTCCAGCCGGACCGTCCGGGTCGAGGTGGACGACATCGACCACTTCGGCAACCGGCGCCTGCGCACGGTAGGCGAGCTGATCCAGAACCAGGTCCGCACCGGCCTGTCCCGGATGGAGCGCGTCGTCCGCGAGCGGATGACCACCCAGGACGTCGAGGCGATCACGCCGCAGACGCTGATCAACATCCGGCCGGTCGTGGCGAGCATCAAGGAGTTCTTCGGGACCTCCCAGCTCAGCCAGTTCATGGACCAGACCAACCCGCTGGCCGGGCTGACCCACCGCCGTCGCCTCTCGGCGCTCGGCCCCGGTGGCCTGTCCCGTGAGCGCGCCGGCTTCGAGGTCCGCGACGTGCACACCAGCCACTACGGCCGGATGTGCCCGATCGAGACCCCTGAGGGCCCGAACATCGGCCTGATCGGATCGCTGGCCACCTACGGCCGGATCAACGCGTTCGGCTTCGTCGAGACGCCCTACCGCAAGGTCAAGGGCGGCAAGGTCAGCGACGAGGTCGACTACCTGACCGCGGACGAGGAGGACGAGCACGTCATCGCGCAGGCCAACGCGCCGCTCAACGATGACGACACGTTCGCCGAGGCTCGCGTGCTGGTCCGCCGCAAGGGCGGCGAGGTCGAGTTCATCCCCGCGGGCGACGTCGACTACATGGACGTCTCGCCGCGGCAGATGGTCTCGGTGCCGACTGCCATGATCCCGTTCCTCGAGCACGACGACGCCAACCGGGCGCTGATGGGCTCGAACATGCAGCGCCAGTCGGTGCCGCTGCTCCGCTCCGAGGCGCCGTTCGTCGGCACCGGCATGGAGTACCGCGCGGCGGTGGACTCCGGCGACGTCATCACCGCGGACAAGGCGGGAGTCGTGCAGGAGGTGTCGGCCGACCTGATCACGATCATGAACGACGACGGCACCTACTCGACGTACCGGCTGGCGAAGTTCCGCCGGTCCAACCAGGGCACGTCGTTCAACCAGAAGCCGATCGTCGACGAGGGTCAGCGGGTCGAGGTCGGCCAGGTCGTGGCCGACGGCCCCTGCACCGACGACGGCGAGATGGCGCTCGGGCGCAACCTGCTCGTGGCGTTCATGTCCTGGGAGGGCCACAACTACGAGGACGCGATCATCCTCAGCCAGCGCCTGGTGCAGGACGACGTCCTCTCCTCGATCCACATCGAGGAGCACGAGGTCGACGCCCGCGACACGAAGCTCGGCGCCGAGGAGATCACCCGGGACATCCCGAACGTCTCCGAGGAGGTCCTCGCCGACCTCGACGAGCGCGGCATCATCCGGATCGGTGCCGACGTCGTGCCCGGCGACATCCTGGTCGGCAAGGTCACGCCCAAGGGTGAGACCGAGCTGACCCCGGAGGAGCGCCTGCTCCGCGCGATCTTCGGCGAGAAGGCGCGCGAGGTGCGTGACACCTCGCTGAAGGTGCCGCACGGCGAGTCCGGCAAGGTCATCGGCGTCAAGGTGTTCGACCGCGACGAGGGCTACGAGCTGCCGCCCGGCGTCAACCAGCTGGTGCGGGTCTACGTGGCCCAGAAGCGCAAGATCACCGACGGTGACAAGCTGGCCGGCCGGCACGGCAACAAGGGCGTCATCTCCAAGATCCTGCCGGTCGAGGACATGCCGTTCCTCGAGGACGGCACCCCGGTCGACATCGTGCTCAACCCGCTCGGCGTGCCCGGCCGGATGAACGTCGGCCAGGTGCTCGAGACCCACCTCGGGTGGGTCGCCAAGACGGGCTGGGACGCGACGGCGGGGGCCGAGGCCAAGAACGCCCCGAACTGGAAGAAGAGCCTGGCCCGGATCGGCGCGGACGTGGGGGAGCCCGGCACCAACGTGGCCACCCCGGTCTTCGACGGTGCCCGCGAGGAGGAGATCACCGGCCTGCTCGGCTCGACCCTTCCCAACCGGGACGGCGTCCAGCTGATCGGCGAGTCCGGGAAGGCCCAGCTGTTCGACGGGCGCTCCGGCGAGCCGTTCACCGCGCCGGTGGCGGTCGGCTACATCTACATCCTGAAGCTGCTGCACCTGGTCGACGACAAGATCCACGCCCGGTCGACCGGCCCGTACTCGATGATCACCCAGCAGCCGCTGGGCGGCAAGGCGCAGTTCGGTGGCCAGCGGTTCGGCGAGATGGAGGTCTGGGCCCTCGAGGCCTACGGCGCCTCCTACGCGCTGCAGGAGCTGCTGACCATCAAGTCCGACGACGTGCTCGGCCGGGTGAAGGTCTACGAGGCCATCGTCAAGGGCGAGAACATCCCGGAGCCCGGCATCCCGGAGTCGTTCAAGGTGCTGATCAAGGAGATGCAGTCGCTGTGCCTCAACGTCGAGGTGCTCTCCAGCGACGGCATGTCCATCGAGATGCGCGAGACCGACGAGGACGTCTTCCGTGCCGCTGAGGAGCTGGGCATCGACCTGTCCCGGCGTGAGCCGAGCAGCGTCGAAGAGGTCTAAAGGGCAACGCCCGACCGTTGTTTTTGGGGCCCCCGCCGGAGACTCGCGCTAGCGAGAGTCTCCGGTGGGGAAATCTGAAAGAAGGAAATCTTGCTCGACGTCAACTTCTTCGACGAGCTGCGCATCGGCCTCGCCACCGCTGACGACATCCGCCAGTGGTCGCACGGTGAGGTCAAGAAGCCGGAGACCATCAACTACCGCACCCTGAAGCCGGAGAAGGACGGGCTCTTCTGCGAGAAGATCTTCGGTCCGACCCGCGACTGGGAGTGCTACTGCGGGAAGTACAAGCG
>Ga0157375_10004550_pt1 | contig 12050 bp, 2 predicted proteins | sample M35metaG_FD_115311 | JGI IMG/M metagenome (GOLD analysis project Ga0157375, IMG submission 115311) | Miscanthus rhizosphere microbial communities from Kellogg Biological Station, Michigan, USA - M3-5 metaG | ecosystem: Host-associated > Plants > Roots > Rhizosphere > Soil | place: USA: Michigan...
GTGATGTTGTCGTTGGTCGTGTCGAGATCCCAGCCGCCGACTTCCGCGTCGTAACTCCATACCGGCGCGTTGCTCAGCGGCGTATTGTTCTCCGGCGATCCGTCCGGCTTGCCGCCCGCATCGTGATAGATGCGGAAATGAACGGGGTAGCCGTACAGATAGTCGAACGGAACCGCGGTCATGAATCCGTAGGCGACGATGCGTGCCAGATCGACGTTCGCGCCCGTGACCTGGAAGTTCTGCGCCGCATAGAAACGGTATGGGGCGTAATCGATGTCGTAGCTCGAATAGTATCCGACGTACTGGTTCGAGATCGGCTGATCGAGCAGCGCGTAAGCGACTGACCCCGCGGGCGCGTAGTTGGTGTCGACGGTCAACGTCGGGCCGCCGGTGTTGCCGACCTGCAGGTTGCCGCTCTGCGTCGTCGCGCCGCTCGGAATGTTGACGGTCAGGTTCGTGGATCCGACGGCGATGGTCGGCGGCGGCACGGCCACGGCGATCGGCACGTGCAGCACCGGGCTGCCGTCGTCGGGCGTCAGCACGAGCTCGCCGAAGTGAGCGGCGCCGCCGGTGAGAGGCGAGGCGTCGACGGTCACGGTGATGCCGGTCGTGTCGCCCGGATTCATCGAGAACGCGGCAGGCGCGACGTTGGCGGCAGCCGCGTCGCCGCTGAGCGATGCGGTCCAGTTCACGGCGTGATCGAGTGTGCTGTGCAGCTGGCGCGCGAACGAGCACGCGAGCGCACGAGTCACCGGATCGATGCAGCGCATCTGGTCCATGCTGGCCAAATTCAGCGTCGACGGATCGCCGCCCTTGGACGGATCGGCGGCCTGGAAGTTGGCCTGGGATTCGTCGAGGACGAGGCCTGCGCGGCTTGCGACATCGGCCTGGATGCGGCCGGCGCCGCGATCGTAGAACGTGCTCGACGTGATGCCGTCGGCCTTGGTCAGGCCGGCTTCCTTCGCCGTAAGCATGAGCGCCGACTTGATTTCCATCGGCGTCCAGTCCGGATGCATCTGCACGAGCAGCGCCGCAGTGCCGGTCGTGTGCGGCGTAGCCATCGACGTGCCGTCGTAGAGCGCGACGAGGTTCGGGCCGTTCGCCGAGTTGTCGTTGGCGACGGCCGCGAGGATCTGCACGCCCGGCGCCTGCACGTCCGGCTTGACGATGTTCGTGAACGCGGGTCCGAGCAGGCTGAAGTTGGCGAGCGAATCCGGCGTCATCGGTGCGCGCGCCGTGGCCGGATAGCCGATGCTGCCGGTCACGCCGGGATTGTCGATCACGTAGTCGGCAAGCGCGTCGAGGATCGTGCCCGGCGTCGTGAACACCGGAACCGCCTGGTTCGCGCCACTGGTGATGAACTGCGAGTCCGTGCTGCCGATGACGACGGCGGCCGCACCAGCGGCCTTCGCATTGCCGGCGCGCGTGTCGGTGTTGCACGGCGGGTTGCCGTCAAAGCGAAGCATGGCGATCTTGCCAGTGAACGTACCGGCCGGGAACGCCGCGCAGCCGTCGCCGGCGCTGCCGTAGGTCGGGCTGACCTCGAGCGCCGTCGCCGCGAAGGGCGCGCTCAACTGCGTGCCGGTGACGGCGGCCTCGAGACCGACTCCCGGCGCGCCGGGTCCGCTGACGACCATCGGAAACGTGATCGGACCGCCGGTGTGGGTCGACGCAGCCACCGTCGTCGTCCAGGGTTCTTGGTGATTGACCGAGCCCGGCACCGGAACCGGCACCGAGGTGTTGGTATTGCCGGCTGCTGCTGCGACGAAGATGCCGGCTTCCTCGGCTGCGAGGAACGACAGCGAGTTCGAGTCCTGCCACGGCGACTGGCCTCCGCTGATCGAGAAGTTGATCACGTCGATTACGTCGTCGGCAATCGCCTGGTCGACCGCACTGTCGATCGAAGAACCCGGGCAGCCGTTCGGGTCGCAGACCCGGTAGATCACCAGGTTGGCATGCGGCGCGACGCCGGAGATGTGCGCTTTGAAGCCGCCCAGCGTTGCGGAACGGCTGTTGCCGCCCGCGGTGCTGCCGGTGTGGCTGCCGTGACCCACGTTATCCTCGACCGAAACGCCGTAGCTGACGAAATCCCAGACGCCGATGACCTTGTCGTTGCAGCCGGCGAGGCTGATGCCGTACGTGCCGCACTGGCCGATGTAGTGGCCGTGACCGAGCGGGTTGGTGACCGTGTAGCCCTTGTCGTCGGTCGCCGCGAACGAGGGGCTCTTGCTGTTGTAGCCGGTATCGAGGTCGCCGATCACGACGCCGTCGCCCATGTACTTCTGCGTCGCTTCCGCGCCGCTGATGAAAATCGTGTCCTCGGTCGCCGGCATGCCCCACCACAGCGAACTGGCGCCGATGAAGCCCGGTCCAATGTCGCTGGCGAGCTGGTGGATCACGTCCGCTTCGACCGCGACGACGCCGTCGACCTGTTTCACCCGCGCGACTTCGGCCGCATCGAGATCCATCACGACCGCGTTCAGCGCGTACTGCATCGCGTGCAGCGGCTTGGCGTCGCGCCCGATCGCCTTGCCGATCGCGTTGATGCGCTGACCCTGCTTCGATGCGAGCATCGCGACGTACGAGGTCGCCTGCGTGCTGTGCGCGTCGAGCTTGTTGCGTCCGTGCGCATTCCGCTTGCGCGCGGGCGCGGCGAATCCGGCGATCCCGCCGTGGTAGGACGCCAGCGCGGGTTCCGCAAAGCGCACGATGTAGCGCGTCGTGCCGGCCGCATTGATCACGGCGTGGTCGCTCGCGCCCTTGCCGAAGTTCGGGCCTTCGCGCGTGTCGACCGGGCCGCTTGCGGACACGTTCGTCGCAGCGACAAGGGCGGCAATTGCCGCGGCCAGCGGCCAGGGCTTCGGCGCTTTGGTCTGCATCTTCATGTGGGGTACCTGAAAAATAATGAGTTGAGCCGGGCGCACCCGGCGGTCACGAGTCCACATGGCTACATGTGGACTTTCCCGGTTCCGCGCTGCTGCACAGGGGTCTGGCCTGCGCAAAAAAACAGGGACCGCGGCGCGCGTGGTGCGCCGCAGTCCCCCGACATTGCTGCACTGGTCGCCACCGTCCCCTACCACGGCAGCGCCGCGCCGCATGGCGCGGCGGGTGATCCGGACGCCGGCGGGCACCCTCTGCTGCGATGCCCGCCGTGCCGAATCCCCTCCCTCGTTGTTATTTAGTCGAACCCGTTCATGAAGATGCTCGCCTCGCCGCTCACCGTCAGGGTGAACGTCGTCGAGGCGTGATCGGCCGGATTGCTCTGGTCGCTGACCTTCACGGTGATTTGCGTGCTGCCCGAGAAGCCGGCATCCGGAATCAGGTCGAACGTCGAGCCCGGACCGCTGCCGTGCATGACAACGGTGACGTGGTCGCCGGTGACGCTGATCGTGTCCGGCGTGCCGTCGCTGTCGACGTAGTTGACCGGGATGCCGGTCAGCGGCGTTTCCATCCGCGTCGACTTGTCGCCGATCGCGCTGAGCTGGATATGGCTGACCTGCACCGTCAGCGTGAACGTCGTCGACACGTGGTTGGCCGGATTGTTCTGGTCGGCCACTGTCACGGTGACCTGCGTCGGGCCCGCGAAGTCGAGATCCGGAATCAGGTCGAACGTCGAGCCCGGGCTGTTGCCGTTGACGACGGCCGTCACGTGGTCGCCGCTGACGCTGATCGTATCCGGCGTGCCGTCGCTGTCGGTGTACACGACAGGGATGCCCGTCAGCGTCGTGTTGAACGGCGTCTGCTGGTTGGCGATCGCTGCAAGCTTCATCGTGCCGCTGACCGTGATCGTCGCATCGACGTTGCGGTCCGGCATGCCGTCGATATGGCTGGTCCAGCGGATCAACTGGGTCGTGCCGACTGCCGTCTCGGCGACGCGCACCTTCATGGCGATGTCGTACTGGGTCGATTCCGGACCGACGTAGTCGTAGCAGACCACGAGGTTGTTGTGCAGCGTCGACTTCAGGTTGTTCCAGGCGTACTGGTAGCCGAGGTAGCCGTAGAAAGGACCAAATCCGTCGAGCGGGCCGACATAGCCGTTGATGCCGATCGAGCCCATGCCCTGGGTACCGCCTTGCGTACCCCAATTGATGTTGTCGTACGTCATCATCAACTCGTACTGGCCGTCGGCATAACGTGGCGCCTTGTTGACGACGAGGTCGATGTCGTAACGGTCATCGAGAACCGTCGTGACATTCGGGCTTACCGACTTGTCGAGGTGGTAGGTCCTGGCGCCGATCCATTCCATGATCGCGTCGCCGGTCGACGGCACGTAGGCGACTTCCATGCCGGATGTCTGCGTCGGGTCAAACGCGTTGACGCTCAGCGGCGTGTTGAGGGTGTCCGCCGACAGCACGCTTCCAACGGCGCTGATGCTGACCACGCCCTTCCACAGCGGGGCAACGATTTCCGTGTAGGTGTTGCCCGCAAACGGGAACTGCTGCTGCGTGTACATCTGATTGATGCCGCCGGCCGTGAGCAAGAAGCTCGGCTGATCGGTATTCGCCCAGCCCTGGGGAGACATCCAGAGGCCCGGATATGAGTGCCATCCGGTGTTGTTGTATAGCGCCCAGCCGCCGTCCCAGAAATTCGAGAAATCGACGAACTGCGCCTGGCTGCTGTTGCCGTCGGCCACGCCGCCCGTCGTCGGCGCGATGCCAAGATGGCGATACAGGCCGATGTGGCCGCCGGTGGTCGCAAAGCCGTTGTAAGTGAGGATCGGCGTGCGGCAGAGCGGATCGTTGTCGCTGGTCGTCACGTCGTAGGTGCGCGGCCAGTTCTCCGAATCGACCTGCGTGCCGGCGATCGTGACCGTGTTGCCGTTGACCTGGAGGTTGCCGCGTTGCACGGCCGTGCTGACCGTAACCGAGCCCGGCACGATGGTCAAGCCTGAAGGCAGGATCGACTGCAGGTTGAACGTGCGGTCCGTGCCGCTGTCGTTTTCGGCGACATGCAGGTTGACGTCGACGACGTCTCCGGGTTTCGCCGCCGTCTGGCTCGTCGTCATCGTCACATCGTCGATGCCGCGCGTGATCTTGACGGGCACGAAGCCGACGTTGCCTGGCGCGTTGCCGGCGCCGACGTCGAAGCCGCCATAGGTCACGTCGCCGGTCTGCAGGTTGAGCTTGGCAAGGTTCCAGTCGACGTCAAGGTTCACCGGGTTTCCGGTCGTCGATGCCGGACCGTTGATGGTCAGACTGCCCTCGTCGGCCGCCGGCACGACGGCCGTGGCGATCTGGAACGTCTCGGTCGGATTGAGGCCGCTGTTGTCGCTCAAGGTGCCACGGGCATCCTGGAAGACGACCCAGTAATTGCCTGAATCCGGATTCGAAATGTCGCAGTAGTTCAGCTCCTCTTCGGTGGTCGAAGAGCAGAGCGTCTCATTGACGTAGTCGATCTGACCGTCGTTGTTGCTGTCCAGGCCGATCCAGATCTTGAGGTGTCCGCCCGCGAACGGACCCGCCGAGGGCGTCCACGCCGGAGCGGAGCTCGACACCTTGCTCAGTACTTCGGTGACGAGGCGCGACGCGCCGGCCGGGACCTTCAGCCAGCGCACCGTCGTCGACGGGCTGGCCACGCCGCCGTTCGTGTACCAGGGCTGGTGGTCGCTGTCCTCGAGCACCGTGACGTTTTCCGTCGTCGCCTTCGCCAGCCCATGGCTGCGATAGGCCACGCTGTTCATCGCCGGCAACGGGAGGCTCGACAGGTGGTAGCCGCCGAGGTCGCGATGCGAGGTCAGGGCGAGGTATTTCGGCAGCATGCCGTGGTCGAAGTTGAGGGAGATCGGCCACTGCGCGACCGGGATCGCAGGATCGCTCGGCGTGAACGACAGCTTGCTCCACAGCTCGACCTGCTCGGTGGTGCGGGACCCGTCACCGCCTTGCTGGTACAGCACGTCGGTCATGTCGGCCGTGACCAGCAGCGTTTGCGTCTGGCCTGCCTTCAGCGTGAACTGCGATGGAGTGACGGTGAGCTTCGCTCGCTCCTCGGTGTAGATCAAGTTCTGGAATTGCTCGTAGATGAACGGCGCGTTGCTGGTCGTCCAGGTGCCGTCGCGCGTGGCGCGAACGGTGCGGACCCACGAGCAGACGCCCTGGCAGAAAGTGTTGACGAGCTGCGGCAGGTTGAGCTGCAACACGTCGCCGCCGTTGTCCGGATTCGCTATGGCGAAGTTGTCCGCGGTCTCGTCCATGACGAGGCCGGCATTGACCGCCGCCTGCGCATCGACCTGGCCGTTGCCGGCACGGTAGATGCCGACCGGATACAGCGTGCCGGTGCCGTTGTCGTTGCCCTTGACGATGTCCTTCGCTGTCATCTCGAGCGCCGACTGCACTTCTGCCGGGGTCCAGTCCGGATGCGCCTGGCGCACGAGCGCCATCGTGCCGGTGACGTGCGGCGTCGCCATCGACGTGCCGTCGAGGACGGCCCAGTCGCGCGACGCAGCCAGGTTCGGATCGTCGAACGGGTGCTCGTCGGAATAGGCGGCGAAGATGCGGACACCCGGCGCGCTGATGTTCGGCGAGAGGCTGCCGAAATAGGTGCTGCTCGGACCGCGCGAAGAGAAAGGAGCGAGCTGGCTGCCGTTTGCCGCATTGATCGCGCGCGTGACCGTGTTCGCCGCGATCTGCACTGTGTGGGTGCCGGCCTTGGTCGTGATCCAGGTGATGAGCGAGCTGCCCTGCGAAGCCTGCAGCTGGATGCCCGGGATCGGGTAGACGTCGTCCGACGACAGGTCATTCGCATCGGGCGGGGTGCCATTCGTGTTGTTGTTGGTCACCACGATGCCGCCGCCGCCGCCGGCCTGCACGTTGAACGCCTTGCCGACGCGCGTGATCGTGCCGCGCTTGCAGACGACGATGTCGGTCGGCTGGAAGGTGCCCGGCGGAAACGGCGTGTTGCAATAGGCGTCCAGCGGCGGCGTCATCGCCGACGGAACGACGAGGTTGTAGGTCTGGGCCGGGTCGGTGCCGAGCGGCGAGATGCCGCCGGTTGGCGTCGTCGCGTTGAACACCGGGACGTTCGGCGCGGTGCCGCCCAGCGTGATGCCGCCCTTGTTCGCGTTGCTGGTGCCGAGGACGCGGTCGTGCGTCTCCGCGGCGACCTGGATGTACCACGGCGCCGAATGGTCGAGCGTGTAGAAGTTCGGGCCGGCGTTGCCCGCCGCCGCGGCGACCGCGATGCCCGCGTCGCGCGCCGACAGGAACGCGAGCGCGATCGGGTCGTTCCACGGGAAGCGTTCCGTGCCGCCGATCGAGAAGTTGATCACGTCGACCTGGTCGTTGATCGCCTGCTCGGTCGCGAGCAGGATCGCCTCGTCCGGGCAGCCGCTAACTGGATAGCAGACCTGGTAGGCGATGATGTTCGCGTGCGGAGCGACGCCGGACACCTGCGCAAAGCTGAAATTTCCGGCAGGGTTGCCGGGGTTGGTGGTCGGCACGCCGTGGCCGATGCCGCTGCCCGGCGACGGGCCCATGTACGGCACATTCAGCACGATGTTGCCGGCCGCGGTACTCGCCGTGTGGCTGCCGTGGCCGCTGTAGTCCTTGCCGTTCGCCGGACGCACGCCCTGGTAGGTGTCGGTGACGACAGGCCAGCTCCACACGCCGATCAGCTTGTCGTTGCAAAGCGACGCATTCGCGGCACAGTCGCCGAGATAGGTGCCGCTGCCCAGCGGGTTGGTGACCGCGTAGCCGTCGCCGCCCTGAGCCGCGAACGAAGGATGGTTGTCGGTGTTGATGCCCGAGTCGAGCTCGCCGACGATGATACCTTCGCCCATGTAATCGCCGCCGGGGAAGGTGTTGCCGGTCCACACCTGGTCGGCGCCGATGAACTGCGGACCGCGGTCGGTCAGCATCGGACGCAGGCCGGCGCGCTGCACCAGGTCGACCTGCGTCAGCGTGGCGAGCGCGGCAGCCTGCTGCTGGGTCAGGTCGATAGTGAACGCGTTGAGCGAATCGGTGAACTGGTGCCGGATCGCATTCTTGATGCCCTTGCCCTGGGCCAGCTTCATGACCGCCTGCTGTTGCGAATGCAGATACTGGCGGTAGGCGGAGACCTCGGCGCCATGATTGTTGTTGGGCTTGCCGTGCTTGCCCGGCGTGTGATTGAGCTTGCCCTTCGTCGAGGCGAGGCCGTCGATGCGGCCGTCGTATGTCGCGACCGCGAGGTCGTGCAGGCGCACGATATAGGTGTCGACGCCGGTGATGTCCGGTTCCGGCACGAACTTGTTGCGGCTCGACTGCGGCCGCACGTGCGCATTGCGGGCACCCGGCGCGCCTTTGAAGACCGTCGGCTGCTGCATCGTCGCGCTTGCGTTCGGCAGCGTCGACGGATCAGGCGGAGTGTACGGTTGCACGGTCGCCGGCACCGGGGCCGCGATTCCCGCGGCGGCCGTTGCGGCCGAAACAAAACCCAGCAGGAGGCTGGCGTTCAGCCGCCTGCGGCGAAGGACGTTGCGCACTTGGGGAGCTCCCGAATTCGACTAAGGGCCGGCCGGTCAGCCGGAGCGCGCGACTATCCGACGCGTGCCCGCCTGAACGCCATTCGGGTGCGATTCGAGATCGATTCGGGCGGCGTTTTGCCGCTGCGATTCAATGACTTGTATGCGACGCGCTGCCGGTTCTACTGCCTGGCGGCGCGTGTGGAAACCGGCGCCGACAACGCGTCCGGCGGGATCGGCCGTTCGCCGGCCAGCACGCGGGCGCGGGCTACGGCGGCCTGGCGCGCTTCATTGCGTCCAGTCGCCGAGTACAAGCGCGCTTCGAGTACCGCGCAATCGAAGTCCTGGTCGGACCAGCGTGAAACGCGTCCGACTTCGACCGCGGCCGCGTCGAGGTCGCCCTCGGCCAGCAACGCGTCGGCATAGCTGCGCGCCACGGCGACGACCTCGAACGGAATCCCGTCGCGTGCGGCCAACTCGCCGGCGATGGTAAAGGCATGCCTCCAGTCGCCACTGTCATGGCGCACTTGCTCGGCGTGGGCTAGTTTCATGTACAACTGCACTCTCGGATCGTTGATCCGCGCGGCCCAATTCTCGAATGCGGAGAGAGTCGTCGTCTTCGCAGCGGCAGCGCGCTGCTCGGCGCGAATCAGCGTGAGCCACGCTTCGGCGCGGCCGTGCTCATGATTCGGCGTCGAAAGAAGGGCCACGGCGCGCTCGGCGAGGGCTGCTGCGGCCGCCGCATTGCCGGCTTCCAATTCGAGCTGCGCCTGGACCGCACCGGCCACGGCAATGGTTGACGGATCGGCGCCCGCGGCGCTGCGCAATCCATCGAGCACGCCGCGCGCTTCCTGCAGCCGGCCCACCGCAATCAGCGCTCGCGCCCGCGCCAGCCGCAGCCGATCGAGCGCCAGGCGGTTGTCGATGCGCTGTGCGAGCACATCGGCGGCGTCGGCGACCCGCATCGCCGCGGAGCCATCGAGCAGTGCGAGGTAACAGTGGATCTCGTAAATGGACGTGAGAATCGCTTCGTTCAGCGCGCCCCATTCGGTGAAACCCTTGGTCGCCGCCTCAAGTTGCGGCAGTGCCCGCCCGGGCCTGCGCTGAGCGTAGTCGGCAATGCCCTCGTCGGCGGCGACGCGCAGCAGCGCCAGTACGTCGTTCGCCTGCCGATACGCTATGCGCGCGCGTGCGTAGTCGGCGGCGGCGGCTTCGAACCGGCCCAGGTCCGTTGCCGCGGCCGCGCGACCGATGTAAGCCTGTCCCAGCTGTTCGGGCTCGTTGCGGGATTCGAGCAGCGGAATGGCTTCATCGAAATACTTCGCGGCCTGTTCCGACTGCTCCCGCGCGTTCGCGACCGCTCCCAGCCCGTTGAGGATGCTCGCGCGCAGCACCGGTGCAGTTTGCGTCGGCGCCTCGTCGAGCATCGCGACGAGCCGTTCGCGCGCCGCGTCGTACTTGCCGGCGCGATAGTCGATCTTGGCCAGGCGCAGGCGGACCTCGGGCGAGCGCTGCTGCTCGGGCGATGCTTGAGCAAACAGCGCGCGCGCCGAGTCGAGATCGTCGGCAAGCGCCGCGGCATCGATGCGGCGGACGAGCACCGCATCGGCGCTTTCCTCCTTCGCATCGACCGGCTGCTTGCCGAGCGCGGCGAGCAGCTTGTCGGCCGCGGCGCGTGCCGCGGTCGCCGCGTCGCGGCTGCGCGCATCGGCGGTGTAGTGCCGGCCGGCGCCGTCGTCCGCATCGAGGCCGACCGTCCAGTCGTCTCCGCTGTGCTGCACACGCGGCGTCACCAGCAGCGTTGCACCGAGCGCCTCGCGCGGCGTGGCGCTGCGATTCGCCGCCGGTGCCTTGAGCAGCGCAACGACATCCTCGCTCGGCACGCTCGGAACGCCCGAGCTGCGCAGCCGCGCGGCGACGGCTTCCATCAGGCCGAGGCGCATCCACGATTCGGCGCCCGGTTCCACGACCGCCGGCAACACCGCGCTGACCGGTGACCCGGAATGCGGAGCCGATTGCCGTGCGGTCGCCGGTTGCCGATGCGTACTCACGCCCCAGACGACGATGGCGACCAGCAGCAACGCCGCCAGCGCGTAGAGCGCCCGTTTTGCCATCGAAGGTCGCGGCTGTTCCCCGACATTTGCCGCGGAATCGGCTGCAGCCGTCAGCACTGCCTGCTCATCGGCACGTGCAGCGACGCCGGACTGCTCGGCGACGGGCGCCGGACTCGTCAGCGGCGGCGCTGGCGCCGGCGTGGACACTTCGGCCGGCTGCGCCGGCGGCGCGTAGTCCTCGATCTCCAGCGCTGCTGCCCAGCGGTAGCCGAAGCGCGGAATCGTGCGCAGGATGCGCTGCTCCTTGGCGTCGTCGCCGAGCTCACGGCGGATGCGCAGGATCGTCTGCCCGAGCAGCGTGTCACTGACGTCGGCCTTGCCCCATACCGCCGCGACCAACTCGTCGCGGCCGACGGCGCGATCGTGGTGCTCGAGCAGGTAGGTCAGGCAGTCGAAAACCAGCGGCGGCAGAGCGACAAGCCGGTCGCCCCGCCAGAGTTCGCGCAGCGCCGGGTTGATGCGAAATTCGCCAAATCGATAGCTGCGGCTCATCGCCCGAAGCTTACTGCGTGCTCCGCGAATTGGATATGTCACTAAACCTACATGGGCGTTGCCTTCGGCAGGACCCCTGTCCGCGTCGGCGCACGCCAGCGGCGCATTTCGGGCAACGTCCAAGTACGTCTATTGTTTCCTGGCGCGGTTCTCGATCATAAGCGATGCGGCGATCACGGAGTCCGCAGCACGGCGCGCTGGTCGCCGAGTGTCATCTGTGCCGACAGCGCTTCGTCCAGAAGCCGGCACCGGCGCACGCGGCCCGATCCGGACGAACGCCTTCATCGAATTCCACGCGGCCCGGTTCCACATTCCAGACGCGATCGGCGATGAAGGCACTGCGCCGGACGAACTTCAGTACCAGTACCGGCGCAGTGGGAATCGTGAGGCTAATGCCCTATCAGGCTCAGCCACGGCACGTCGTTCTCGACCGTGATCCGCAGGGAGCTCAGCTGATCGGTAATCGTGCGCCCGTCGACGAGCACGGGCGTGCCGCCTCCGGCTACCGCAAGGTAGCCGTCGCTGTGGTTCGTGGACGCAGACTGCCAGGTCAACTCGAGCGCGTGGAGGGCGAGGTCGACGCTCTGCCACTCGGAAATCTCGGTCTTTCCGCTCGCATCGATGGTCAGTGTGCGCAGCACGACGTTCTGGCCGAAGCGCGCGATCTGCAGCGTGAACAGAAGCTTCCCGCTGGCCGAGCGGCCGGTTGCAACGTTGACAGTAGCAGCGGTGAGTTGCTGCAGCAAGGCGCTGTCGACCTGCAGCTGCGCGGACACCTGAGCCGTCCCGGCTTCGTTCACCGCAACCGTTGCCTGGCCGGCTTCGAAGTCTCCATCGAAGATCGCGACGGTGTCGCTATCGCTGTCAGTCGCGCTGTTGTTGCCGGTCGCGGGATCCGACCCGCTGGTGAGGCTTGCCGAAGCGGTGTTGGAGAGCGCATCGCCGGCCGGTGCGGATTCAAGTATGGCCGAGTAGACGTATTCGACCTTGCCGCCGACCGGAATCGA
>Ga0157375_10004555_pt1 | contig 12045 bp, 9 predicted proteins | sample M35metaG_FD_115311 | JGI IMG/M metagenome (GOLD analysis project Ga0157375, IMG submission 115311) | Miscanthus rhizosphere microbial communities from Kellogg Biological Station, Michigan, USA - M3-5 metaG | ecosystem: Host-associated > Plants > Roots > Rhizosphere > Soil | place: USA: Michigan...
CGATCGTCGCGAAGAACACCGCCGGTTTCAACCCGGACCTCTCCGGCACGCTGATCTCGCAGGGATTCAACCTGATCGGCAATCGAAGCGGCGGGACCGTCATTCCGGCGCAGGGCTCGGATCAGCACCACGGCCAGGACGATGGCGACAATGAGAGTTTCCAACGGATAAAACCAGCGGCCCATTACCCACTCGTAAATAAAATCCATAACCACGGCCAGGATGAACACCCTCGCGATCGATCGCCAGCCTTCGCGCAACAAGTCAATACGCTGAGCCGGATCGGTGAGCAGTGTCCAAAAGTAAGGCGGCCGACCTTCACGAGCATCTTTCAATCCAGCGCGCAACGCGAGCAGTGCCGCCATCGCCGGCTGAAGAATGAGACGAAAGGTCATCGGACCACCGATGCGGTCTACCAGGCCTTCCCACCCGCGCATAATCAACTCTTCCATTAGAAATAGATCGAACCCGACATCTGAACCGAGTGCCCCTGAAACGTTGACCGGTTCGCAAACTCCTTAAAGTATTTGAACCCGACACTCGCTTTGTGCCACGGCAGCATCACGTTGACACAAAGCCTAATGCGTTTACCTTGTAATGAGCGGTTGCCTGCTGCGGAGTAATGGTTGGCCCGGTCTTATCTGTTGTTTGCCACTGGTTGTACCCGACGAGCCCGACTTGAAGACTCGATTCATTTCCCAATCTAATTGAGTGAGTCACTGAATAGTCCAGGTTTAAGGTTTGGCCGGGATGAATCCTCGTCTGCTTTTGTGTAGTGTGAAACTCATACATCTGGAACGCGGAGAGGGACGTCGCTTTGTTCTTAGTCAGGTAGAACGTTTGACCCGAAGAAAGAGCGTGGGTCCAATAACCTGAACCGACGTTATCGTTAGCATCCGCGGCGAATGTTCCGGTCGGTGCGAGGAAGCCGTAAACGGCGCGAATTGCGGCGCGATCTTTGTTCCAACCCAGAATGAACGGTTGATAATAGGAGTCGGCAAAACCGGCGCCACCGCTGATCCGGCCGGCGACGTCTGACGTGAGAGAGTTATTGGCAACGGGCAGCGTTGCCGACATCGAAAACTTAGCACCGCCAGGAATTTCCCTCCTGCTCCCCACGCAAGAGTATTCATATCCATTAGCACGGAGTTATTGCCCGTGGCGAGAACTTCGCCGTTAGGTCCTTTGAGTTGATCTCGTGAGTAAATGAGCAGTTGATTCGAGTAGGTAAAACCCGATGCGGGCGTAACTCCGGAATTGGTAGCGCTCATACCGAGTGGATACACCCCTCTCACCTGCGCTCGAACTGATCCAGGAGCAACAACTGCACAAATCATCATGCCCAGCACGGCGCAGTTTGAAAAATTAGAGTGCCAATGTATAGCGCGCCTCCTTGGAGTGCGGCGGCTTGACGCCGCTTTGGTCTCGATCACGCCTTTTCGATAACAAAGCGGCGTCAAGCCGCCGCACTCCAAGGAGGCGCCCAAACTCAAAGTGCATCTCTAGGTCTGAAGATCTGCGAGCCAACGCAGCGCCTTCAATCCTGGCATGAAACAGTATTCACCGCCGCGCGTGACAACGAACTGCGGTATTCCCTGGCAGCGCTTCCGCACCGGCTTGCGGGGCACAGTGAAATTGCCGGCCCCGCCGTTCGAGCCAATGACCGGATCCTTATCGGAACCAGCCCCAAAGAAGATGCCGTCGTTGATCCATTCCGATTGGACGAATTCAAACTGCCTGCCGATGTGCGCGCCGACAAAAGCAAACATCAGCCCGCGATCGGCGCCATCGTCGTCGAGCACGCCCTCAGGTAGTAATGGACCATAAGCAGTTCCACGGCGAATCATGCGATGAATTCTGGCCACACCTGCTATCGACGCGTCACGCGGATTAGTACGACGTATGTGTGAGCCACCCGGTGTTTTCAAGCCTGACGGATCGTCTGCTTGAAAAACGAAATCGTTATTGCGCAGCGGATCGGCGCCTAGTTCGGGATCGTCGTGAAACGGGCACAGAGCGAGTGGAGCACCACTACGCCAGCGCCCCATCATCTTGGCAGCCAGTAATTCCTCATCCTCCGCACTGCTTGAGCTCGCCTTTAAATATCGACGAAACTCAGCCACGCGTTGATGCAACTTCCGAAATACAACATAGGTTCCATTTCGTCCGAGCGCTTCGGGCTCGGTCTTCTGAATTCCACCGAGCTCATCCGGGTAGCCCAGCACAAACTCACCCGCCTTGAGTGGTGCTTCTTTTGGATTAGTTCCGGGAATACCGCTTCCTTCGATCGCTGGATGGCTAATTCCGTCTCGAAACCCGAAAGGCTCTTTCTCATTCGGCAGTGCATGACAGTTCTGACGCCAGATCGCTTTGATTCCCGTCATTTGCTGGTAAGTGTTTCGGACGCGCGCGATAACGGCTTCCAGTTGCGCTTCATCTGGCGAAACTGCCACCAGTACAACGTGAACATCCGGGGTTCCGAGTGGTTCCTCCCAATTCTCCGGACTGCTTGGTCCAACATCACCCAAATCTTTTGCTCGTGCTGCCATTCCCTGCCGAAACTCCCAGGAGAAAGTGTTGAGCGACGCCTGGGGAACACCCAGCGCTTTCAAGCCCTGGTAAGTCACGGCAACGCTGACCCACGTGTCCGCCAATGGACTGTTCGGATTGGCCGCTGAAGTCACAACCTTCGATACTCTATTCATCAACTCTCGTCCCGCGCCGCGATCGTCAATGCGCAGTGCAATGTAAGTCGCAACGTACGGAGCAGGACGTGGACGCAACACGCCGCTTTGTATGTCGTCCAGCTCGAGTAACGAGGTCACTTATCGTCCCCCTTAAGCAGTGGCGATGTTCTTCCAAAAATTCTTCAGGCTCTCCGTTCCCCCGAAGAGGGTAGTGAAGTTGGTCGAATCAACCATCACGATATCTCCGGCTCGTCCGTTGCCGGGCGGCAGCCAGAGAAGACAGTTGAATTCAGTGTTGCCTGCCGCGGTGAAGGGATGCGGGCGATCGGGATCGATCGGCTGTCGCGCCAGCACCCTCACCGTCTTGCCGTTATCATTTGTCAATGCGTAATGCGGCAGATGTGGATGGAAGTTGAGTGTGGGGACATTCTTGAGCAGGCCAAGTTGGTCCAGATCCGGGAACGTGGTTAATGGCGCAATGTCCCTGGTTCCCTTCACTAACGCTGGACGCAGTCCCCACTGATTTATGACCGGCACATCGAACGCTTTCATCAGCGAGCGCGTGTACTGGCCAAATCGCTGTTGGCGCGGCACGAGCGCGTCGCCGTGGTGCTGATATTCCACTTGCTGCTGCTCTTTGTCTGCGACAAAGCCGATGTCGTGGTGTGGACCAATCATGAGGCAGGCGCCCTCACGTTTCAGCCAGTCTTTGATCGCTTCGATCTCTTCAGGCGCTGCGGTCTGTCCGGAGAGCAGGTGGTCCAGGCCGAAAACCAGTAGGGTGTCGGTGTCTGCAAGTATGCGCTCGTCGATGGGCTGTTTGTATCCGGCCTGATCGATGCGTTGGAATACGGCGACTGGATGGCCGGTGACTTCACCTGCAATCTCCTGAAAACTGAGCGTCGAACGATGAAATAGTTCGAGCGTGCCGGCGATCCCCTGAAGAAATTGAGCGGCATTCCACTCCGGTGTTTCGTACGCCGGCCAGAATACGGTGCGCACCTCGGTCATGGTCGAGAATCGGTTTTCCAACTCTGCCGGATCCCGCTGTGTTTCCCAGGGGTAGCTCCACGTCCAGTAAATGCTGAGGCGGCGTTTTCCAGGCGTGTACTTGCGCGCTACATGAGTCTGGTTATAGGTGCGCGCAGCCGGTTTTGAACTCATGACCTTCTCAACCTTCCTCGAGGACAGCGTTACTGCATCTGATCGAGCATCTCTGATAACGCAGCCTTGACCTGCAATCCCTTCTTGATCTCATCAGCACTGAAGAATGGATACTCACCGTATTCCAAGAAGCTCGGGCATTGGTGTTGCCGAACGAACGTGATGAAGGCTTCAGGATTCGTCTTCCAGTCAGCAGGAAATCCTTCGAGGTTTTCAAAAACAGTGTTCACTCCGAGACTGATGAAAAGAGCCACCGCGTCTTCCGTGTACTTGTCGAAGTCAGTATCGAAAATCCCTTGGTACATGAAATAGGTGTCGCCGTTGATCGGAAACAGCACCCAACGCAGGTAATGAAGTTTCAAGGGAGCAAGGACATTCGGGTGCTCTGCCAAAGCCGCTTCGATGTTCCGCGCATATTCGTAAAAGACAGGCTCACGACCGGGAATGATTTTCGCGATGATGGTGAAGCCGTGACAGGCGGGACTCTTGGGGTAGATTGGACCGTACTTGCCTTGCGGCAACTCACTGATGTCTTTGGCCATTGCCATTGCCTGCGGCCTGATCTCCATAATCCGTTCTCCTTTTCACACGAACTATGGAGAATCGTAGCCGCGGCGGGATTATCCACTACTGTCACTATTGACAGTACTTGGCCTGCGAAGCAGGCGTAAGCCTAAAGCCTGGGGCGCAAGCCAGGATCGAAATTAAAAAACAAAATGAGCCCGTGAAGCGGGCGGCAGCGTGTTGAAATATATTGCGCTGCCGCCGCTTCGCGGGCTCAACCGTCGTTTCTTGCCGTGATCTGGGGCTTGCGCCCCAGGCTTTATGCTTACGCCTGCTTCGCAGGCTAAGCAGGCCGCAAAAGACCTGTCAATTCTTCCAGTTACCTCACATAAAACCACCCGCTAAATATTCCCTCACATGTCTACCGAATAAATAACAAGGAGAAGACCATGGCCAGGATGATCCTTTCGTGTGTTGTTCTAACTATTGCTTTCACTGCCGCGAGCACCACTGCTTTTACACAAAGAGAGACCGCCACAGGGGTCGAGATCGAACGAGACCTTGCCCTGCTTCGTCGTGACCTGCGAACAGATAAAAAGAAGTTGATTGCGCTGAACGTGCCGCTGACGGCGGATGAAGCGACTAAGTTTTGGCCGGTCTACGACGAATATACCGGCGAGATGTCCAAAGTCTATGACGAGTTTTATTCGATCATTAAGGAATACGCGGCAAATCAAAGGACCCTTACCGATGCCCAGGCGAGCAGCATGATCAACCGTTGGGCGGCCGTTCAAGTCGAACAGGCACAAACGCGGCAGAAATACATTCCTATTGTCGAGAAGGTTATTCCTTCGCGGAAAGCGGCGCTGTTCTTCCAGGTCGATCGTCGCCTTTACGAACTGATGGACTTGCAGGTTGCTTCGCAGATCCCGCTTATATCCCAGTAAGTTTCAGGTGGCCAAAGCAGGGATGAGATAAAACATCAGCGCAATGATTGCGTAAACCGTGATCAGTTGCACGCCCTTGTACCAGTTGGATTGCCCGTCGCCGCAAACCATCGCGCCAATCAACACCGCCATGAACAACGAACCGATCTCCGCGCGACTAAACGCGAGTTCGAGCGGTTGAGGCGCGATGAAATAACTTGCCAACACGAGTAGCGGCGCGACAAACAGGGCGATCTGGATGCAACTTCCGAGCGCAATTCCCACGGACAAGTCCATCTTATTCTTCCGCGCCATAGCCACCGCGGAACCACTCTCCGCTGCGCCTCCGACAACAGCCACAAACACAATGCCGATGAACACCTGCGACATTCCCAGTGCCTTGCCGGTCTCTTCCGCGGCGCCAACAAGAATCTCACTCATCCACGCCGCCAGGACCGATGCTGTCAGTAAGCTAATCACAGCACGAGCGACTCCCCATTGTTTCCCGTGATGTGCCGAGTCGTGTTCAGCCTCCAAACTGGCAAAGGCACTGGAATGCGTTTTAAGGGAGTAGAGAATGTATAGAGCATAAGCGACCAATAATAAAATCGCGATGCCGATATTTAACAGTTGCTCCTGACGAATTACCTCGTTAGGCGCAAGCACACGACTAAAAGCACTCGGCACAGTCATGCTGACCGCGGCCAAAAACATCATCGTGCTGTAGGCACGCGCGGCAGTCGGATTGAACCGTTGATCGTGAAAGCGAATGCCGCCAGTGACAAAGCCCACGCCGAGAGCGAGCAAGAGATTCGCCAGTATCGCTCCCACTAGTGACGCTCTCACCATGTCGAGTAAACCTGCCTTCAGAGCCACTAAAGCAATGATCAATTCCGGCGCATTGCCGAAAGTGGCGTTGAGCAATCCGCCGACGGCGTCGCCAGTCCGCGTGGCAATCTGTTCAGTCGCATGCACGATCAGCGCGGCGATGGGAATGATTGCGACGGCAGCCATAAAGAACAACACCGGCGCGGAAACGTGACCGAGATGTTCCAGGATCACTGCGATCGGGATAAACGCGAACAGCCAGTTGATCGGACTGCGAAGAAATTCGCTGAAAGCTGTCTGGTGTAATTCAGGAATTGCGTGGTCAGTTGCACTCGACATCTCTAAGCTTCCTTTGCCCGTTGAAAATTCCCAGAAAACCCGGACGCCTGGCGGTGTCTACGAATTATCTCTATCGCCTCGCCGGCGTTGGCCACGCAGATGGGAATATCTACGTCTTCAGTGTTAATTAGGGGTGTCTCGAACGAGAGCATGGTGTTGCGGACCCACTCAATGAGACCCGGCCATAGTTTTCCTACCAGGATTAGCGGCGTGTGTTCGATGTGACGAACCTGGAGCAACTGCCAGATCATCATCGTTTCCAAAACTGTACCGATGCCGCCTGGCGCGACGATGAAGGCATCCGATGCGAGTACGAAGTGATGCAAGCGAGTAAAAAATGTGCGGTGTTCGTATGCCAACTCAACAAAAGGATTCACTTCCTGCTCGAAAGGCAGATCGACCCGGATCCCCAGCGACTTGGCGCCGTCCGCGGCGTCAACTCCTTCATTTGCCGCCTGCATTAATCCTGGACCACCGCCCGTAATAATGTCGCAGCCCATTGCGGCGAGCGCCTTTGCAGCTCGTTTAGTTTCGTCGTAAGCGACCGTCCCAGGTTTAGCTCTGGCAGATCCGAAAATCGTCACGCGATAACGATCGGGTCGCGAAGGCCGCAGACGAGTTAGATTATTGACAACGTCCCACAGTCCCAACACGGAGTCGATCAAAACCCTCTTAACTGCCTCCTCGTCAGCAAGACTGACAACGTCTGTTCTCTCTACTGTGTTATCCATAATCAACTCCGTGTAATCTGTGGCTAGATTTCAATCACATCACCAAGCGCCGGCCGTTCTGTTTTTAATCCGTAACGTGAATGGATCAGATCGCCGAACACGTTCCGGACACGATCTTCCCCGTGCGTGATAATCGTGCGCGGTCGTGACGGCGCCAGAGTGCTAAACCAATCGAGTAGACCACGCTGATCAGCATGAGCGCTAAAGCCTCCCATCGTGTGAATCGAGGCGCGTACGGGAATTTCGTCACCAAACATGTTTACCGACTTTGCGCCATCGACGAGTTTTCGGCCGAGCGTGCCAGGCGATTGGAAACCCACGATCAAAACGGCCGTGTCAGGTATCGGCAGGTTGTGACGCAGGTGATGCATGATTCTGCCGCCGGTGCACATCCCACTTCCGGCCATGATCAAGCAAGGTCCTTTAACACTATTTAGGGCTTTTGACTCGCCGGGACTTGAACACGGACGAGCAGAACTCAAATTACGCAGCAGTTCACTTGACTGGACCATCTCCAGTGCTTCCGTATCAAATAATTCGTTATTCTTTCCGTAAATCTTCGTAGCTTCGACCGCCATCGGACTATCGAGAAAAATCGGGAACCGTGGAAGTGTCTTCCTCTTAAAAGCGCCGGCCAGCAGATAGAGAAGCAATTGAGTGCGCCCAACGGCGAAGACGGGTACTAACACCTTGGCCTTGTTCTCGATGGCCCTGGCAATGATCTCCCTGCCCTCGATTGCAGTGTCGTGCATTGAGCGATGATTTCGATCTCCATAGGTAGATTCCATGATCACCGCATCAGCTTCTTTGAACGGCTCGGGATCGTTCAGTAGCGGCGCGCCGCGTGGTCCCAGATCACCTGAGAACACGACGACCTTCTTGCCACCATTCTCAGTAACCGTCAATTCCACACTGGCCGAACCGATGACGTGACCGGCATCGACGAGGCGCGCCTCGATTCCCGGAGCAACTGTGAATCGCTCATTGTATTTGACAAAAGCAGCAAGCGGTTTTAGTTTGCGAACGTCGGCGTCTTCGAACAGAGGTTCTAATGGCGGTAACTTAGAACGGGCCCTTTTCTGGTTCTGTCGCCTTAGATCTTGTTTCTGTAACGCGAGCGAGTCTTTCAGAATCAGTGTGGCGATATCGAGAGTCGGGCGCGTCGCATAGATTGGTCCTTTGTATCCGTTGCGGGTCAACAAGGGTAAGCGACCGATATGGTCCAGGTGCCCGTGTGTCAGGACTACTGCGTCGAGCTTGCCTCCTTCGAGCCGCGCCTTACGCCGGTTCTTTGCGCTCTCCTCTTTGCGGCCTTGAAAAAAGCCGCAATCAACCAGAATGCTCGCCTTATTTGTAACCACGTGATACGCAGATCCCGTCACGTCACCGGCTGCGCCATGAAAATGAATCCGCACCGCTACTTCTCCTCGTCAAGCGGCCAGCGCCACTCAACCACTTCGGGCCTGTCGACCCCAAACTGATGGGCATACTGCCGGCAAGCAATCTGCATGTTTCTAAACTTCTCTTTCGCATGTGCGCCGGTTGCCTGAAGCTTTGCCACGCAATCGATGACATCAATAGCCAACGTGTAGCGATCGATCCCGTTATCGATTGCCAATTCCATAGGCGTATTTATGTTGCCTCGTTCGTTGTAGCCACGAACACGCAGATTCGGATGATTGGTTCGGTTGTAGGTGAGTTTATGGATCAGCCACGGGTAGCCGTGGAAGTTGAAAACAATCGGCTTGTCGACTGTAAACAGACTGTCGAAGTCGCGATCGCACAAACCGTGCGGGTGTTCGCGGTCCGATTGCAACCTGAACAGATCGATCACGTTGATGAATCGAATTTTGAGATCGGGAAATTCCGACCGCAGCAAAGCAGTCGCTGCCAGCGCTTCTCGAGTGGGAATATCACCGGCGCAGGCGATTACTACATCAGGTTCTTGCCCTTCATCGTTGCTGGCCTGGGCCCAGATGCTGATGCCTTTCGTGCAATGAGTGATTGCCGTATCCATATCGAGATACTGCAAGTGCATCTGCTTGTCGCTCACGATTACATTAATGTAGTTCTCGCTACGCAGGCAGTGATCGGCGACAGACAAAAGACTGTTCACATCAGGTGGCAGGTAGATTCGTGTAACTTCAGCTCGCTTGTTTACGACCACGTCCAGAAAACCCGGATCCTGGTGAGTGAATCCATTGTGATCCTGGCGCCAAACAGTGGAAGTGATTAAGAGATTTAGTGAAGCGATGGGACGGCGCCAGGGCAGTTCATTGCAGATCGACAACCACTTGGCGTGCTGGTTGAACATCGAATCAATAACGTGCGCGAATGCTTCATAGGTCGATAGAAATCCATGACGTCCGGTGAGCAGGTAGCCTTCCAGCATCCCTTCCAGCGTGTGCTCGCTGAGCATTTCAACGACGCGTCCGTCCGGAGCAAGTTCTCCACCGTCACTATCTTCAGGGAAGTAGTCAGCCAGCCAGAGTTTCTTACTCACCTCGTAAACTGCGTCCAGCTTGTTCGACGTGTTCTCATCCGGTCCAAAGATTCGAAACGAGTTCATGTTTGACTTCATTACATCGCGCAGAAACCCTCCGAGTGGCCTCGTGTTCTCGGATTCGAGACGACCTGGATTCTCGACCTTTACAGCGTAGGCACGGAAGTCAGGCATGCGAAGGTTTTTTTTGAGTTGACCACCGTTGGCATGTGGGTTGGCGGCCATGCGGCGGTTACCTGTTGGAGTCAAATCCCGCAGCTCTGCTACCAGTTGGCCCTGCCCATCAAATAATTCCTCCGGCTTATAACTGCGCAGCCATTGATCGAGCAATTTCAGATGGGCCGAGTTCTTTTTCACACCCGACAACGGCACCTGATGCGCACGCCACAAGCCTTCTACCCTGTGTCCATCAACTTCCGCAGGCGCAGTCCAACCCTTCGGCGAGCGAAACACTATCATGGGCCAACGAGGCCGTGTCGCTGTCCTTGAGCTTCGCGCATCATCTTGTGCTGTGCGGATGGTGTCGATGCAATGATCCAACGTGGCCGCCATTGCCTGGTGCATAGTTTCACCATCGGATCCTTCGACGAAGTAAGGTGTGTAACCATAACCCTTGAACAGGTTCTCCAGTTCTTCATGAGTGATGCGGGCGAGCAGCGTAGGATTGTTGATCTTGTAGCCGTTCAGATTGAGGATCGGCAATACTGCGCCATCGCGGATAGGATTCAGAAACTTGTTGATGTGCCATGAAGTGGCAAGCGGTCCAGTCTCGGCCTCGCCATCGCCGACTACGGCTGCGACTATCAGGTCCGGATTATCAAACGCAGCTCCGCAAGCGTGCGAAAGGACGTAACCCAGTTCCCCGCCCTCATGGATAGATCCGGGAGTCTCGGGAGTGCAATGGCTCCCGATTCCTCCCGGGAAAGAAAAATCCTTGAAGAAACGGCGGAGCCCTTCCTCGTCCTGACTCTTTTCCGGATAGATTTCTGAATAAGAACCTTCCAAATAGATAGGCGCCAGGACACCTGGCGCACCATGTCCGGGACCGGCCATGAAAATCATATCCAGATCGAACGACTTAATGACGCGGTTCAGGTGAGAATATATAAAGGACAGCGCGGGACTGGCGCCCCAGTGCCCCAGCATCCGGTTCTTGATGTGCTCGGCCTGCAAGGGCTGCCGCAGGAGAGGATTCCCCTGCAGGTAGATCATTCCCAGCCCGAGGTAGTTGCACGCGGACCAAAATGCGTGAGTTTTCCGTAATTCTTCCTCATTTAAGGGAGTTCCCTGAATCGTCGAGCGCGCAATTCCGTAAGCACTCAGGTCGTCGACAATGGACCTGGTGGCGACCATAGAAACCTCCTAAGTTGTGTTTTAGCGACAGGATCCGACAAGTGAAATTCTAGTCGGCAGGAAACATGTGAGTAACTGTCAGAAATGACAGGCCAGCCACAAAAGCCATCAGAAGCTCAAGATCAGCAGAAGTGTTCTTTGTGCTTTTTTGTGGCAAAGACTCTTACTTCAACACATTGCTCAACAGCAACGCGATCACAAGAGCCGAAATCATCGTGACCAGTCCCGGGCGCATGAAGCTGTGGTTGAGCAGATATTTTCCAATCCTGGTGGTTCCGGTCCGATCGAACGAAACAGCAGCGAGGACGGTGCCGTAGGTCGGCAGAAAGAAAAGGCCGCTGGCTGCCGGATAGAACCCGATCAAATAATGCACCGGTAGGCCCAGAGCCAGGCCGACCGGCATGAGCAGCGAAACTGTCGCCGCCTGACTGAAAAGCAGGGTTGAAAGCAGGAACATTCCGATAGCGAAAGCAATCGGATAGAGTTGTACGACCCCTGAGATTCCGCCAACAATGTGTTCGCGATTGCCTTCGAAGAACGAAGAGCCCAACCATGAAACTCCAAGGATGGAAATGATCGCCGTGAGGCCGCTTCGCATGATCGTTCCCTTGAGAGTTGCCTCCGGCGACGCTCTGAATAAAAGCATGGTCAACCCGGAAACGGCGATCATCACGATCATTATTGCCGTGCCCATACTCACCTGATCGGTATCGACAAGACCCTTGCTCCCGGTTTCATAAACCGGACGCAACGCCGGAAATATCCCGAGCAGTACGACGACAACGATGCCCGTCAGAAACAGCAGCATCGATCCACGGGCATTTCGCATGCTTATCGTCTTCAACGGCTCCGCCGCCGCTGTGATGACAACGCCTTTCGCAAGTCGCTTTTGGTATTCATCGTCGTCTTCCAGGGTCTTGCCGCGCCACGCCACCGACAGTGCGCCAATCAACACGGCGATAAACGTCGAAGGTATAGTGATCGCGAGCAGCTTCGGCAGAGACAACCCC
>Ga0157375_10004557_pt1 | contig 12039 bp, 11 predicted proteins | sample M35metaG_FD_115311 | JGI IMG/M metagenome (GOLD analysis project Ga0157375, IMG submission 115311) | Miscanthus rhizosphere microbial communities from Kellogg Biological Station, Michigan, USA - M3-5 metaG | ecosystem: Host-associated > Plants > Roots > Rhizosphere > Soil | place: USA: Michigan...
CTAAAACCTTTACAGGCTTCGCAGGAGTTCTGGCACAGCTGGCGGACATTTTATCCTGATACAAAAAAAGACAATTAATACAATGCCATATATACCATTGGAAGAACATCTTCCCGGCATAACTGGTTTGCTCGAATACAGAAAGGACAGCGCTGCGCCGATACGGGAATTGACACAATTTCTTTTGCGTGGCCCTTCCACATTAACCGAAGGGGAAAGAGAATTGATTGCTACCATAGTATCTCATCGTAATCAATGTAAATTTTGTGTAACAGCGCATACTGCGGCAGCCGATTTATTGTTGGGTGAAAAAAATACTACACAAAAGATCAAAGAGAATGTTTTCACGGCACCGCTGAGTGATAAGATGAAGGCTTTATTAATCATTGCTGCGCAGGTACAGGAAAGCGGCAGGAGCGTGACAGAAATATCCATTCAAAACGCGAAAGATGCGGGGGCTACAGAAATTGAAATTCATGATACCGTTTTGATTGCAGCCTTGTTTTGTTTATATAACCGGTATGTAGATGGGTTAGCCACAGCATTACCGGAGAAGCCGGAATATTTTGATTCGCTGGCAGAAAGACTTGTTCATCATGGGTACACACGGTTGCCACAGGGGTATGACCATCTAAAAAAACAATCATGACTCCTGTTCAAAAAGAGAAAATAACGGCTTATCACTGGATATTATTTGCTATCTGTTTTTTAGGGACTGCTTTTGCGGGCGTCATATCCACACTCATGTCGGTCTACTTACCCGTCGCTGTCAAAGATCTGTTGGGGGATAAAGATCCCGATGAATTGAATAACATCAGTGCATATATTAATGCGGTTTTCATTTTCGGCGGAGCATTTGGTGGATTTATATCCGGAATTATCAGTGATAAGGCTGGGAGAAAAACTGCAGTTATTTTTTCAATTGCCTGCTACGGTTTGTTTACGATTCTTACAGGTTATATGCCTACATGGTGGGCTGTTGTGATCTGCCGTTTTTTAAGTGGCTTTGGATTGGGCGCTATACTGGTTACGGGACCTACCATCATGTTGGAAGAGTGGCCACAAAAAACAAGAGCTATTTTTATCGGCATTTTATCTATCAGTATACCCGTTGGTATTTTTTCTGCGGGTGCCATCAATTATTTTGTTTCATCCTGGCGACAAGGTTTTTTGGTTGGCTTTATTCCTGTAGCCATCGCACTCCTCTCAATTTTTTTATTGAAAGAGTCCGAGAAATGGAAATATGACCGTAAGAAGGATATTCAACATAAACAAAAAGAAGAAAGCATTTTTGGGGAAGATCATCGGAAAAACCTGATAAAAGGTTCCATCATTTTTGGAACGATGCTTATTGGATTGTGGGCTATTTTTTCGTGGCTGCCTACATGGATACAAAGCTTAATTGCAACGGGTGATGCTCAAAAAGAACGTGGATTGAGCATGATGATGCTGGGCATGGGTGGACTGACAGGTGGATTTTTATCAGGCTGGGTGGTCAATGCCATTGGCCCGCGACGATCAATGCTTTTATGCTTTTCAGTATGTGCTGCCCTGTCATTTCTGCTATTTAAGACCAATTCAACCTTTTCGTCAGCTGTTTATGTTGAAATCGCTGTCCTGTCTTTATTCTTTGGCGTCAGCCAGGGCGTATTGTCTGTTTATATTCCTAATCTATTCCCGGTTACTATTCGAGGCACTGCAACGGGTTTTTGTTTTAATATCGGAAGGCTGGTAACAGCCACCGCTGTATTATTTGTAGGAATACTTGTAACCGCATTGGGAGGGTACGGCAATTCACTTTTTATTTTCTCACTGGTATTTGTAGTTGGATTAGTGACAACGTTTTTCTCAAAACATAAAAGGCAAGAAGACAACGCACCAGTAAAAAAATTACAACCTGCAGATGCGAAGATCATTCAATCATAAAAGAAAATTTTATGGCATATATAAAAGTTGAAGAGGGAGTTCCGGGAATAAGAAGCCTGGCTTTGTTCAGACCTGAAACAGGTAAACATCTTTATGACCTGGCGCAAATATTATTGCGTGGTGAGTCACCATTGCCTGAAGCCGAGCGGGAGTTGATAGCGGCCTATGTTTCGTACAGAAATAATTGCACGTTCTGCTGGAATAGCCATGCAGCGGCGGCACGTTGTTTATACGGCGATGAAAAAAATATTGTCGATGAAACATTGAAAAACATGCAGCGATCAAATATCAGCGACAAGATGAAGGCCCTGCTCAACATCGGCGCCAGGGTACAAGTGTTGGGTAAAGAAGTGAAACCGGAAGATATCAAAGCTGCGAGGGAGCTTGGTGCAAGTGACCGCGAGATACACGATACAGTTTTGATCGCCGCTACTTTCAGCATGTTCAATCGGTATGTGGACGGGCTTGCGTCTCTTACACCAACCGATCCTGCTGTGTACGAAGAAATGGGAAAACGAATGGCAAAAGGGTATGTATTACCTCAACAACATGGTTGAACCGGCTATGAATTAATAACCATAAAAAATTTTTTATGAAAATCAAAACTGAGCCAATTGGAAGTATTCCGCGGCCGCTTGAATTGATCGAAGGAATGAAAGCACATGCCTCAGGTCAGCTTAATGCGCACGAACTTGATAAATTATTTGAAGCAGCATTGGTTGATACTATTAAACGTTTCGAGGCTACAGGCTCTCCGGTCATTACCGACGGTGAGCAAACCAAACCCAGCTTTGCTACTTATCCTATTGCAGGAATGACTCAACTTGATCCCAATGGAGTAGTGATCCCCTTTGCTGATGGTCATACACGTCAGTTACCTGTTATCACGGGCGGCCCTTTCCACTATCAAACTTATGCGCATACCTATCTCGATAAGGCAAAACAGTTAACGAACCTGCCTGTTAAGCAAGCCGTTATTTCTGTATCTGCACTGAGCCTGTTGTATCCGCAAGCAGGTATTGATGGATACAGTCGGGAAGAATTCATTCATGATCTATTGAATGAAGCAGAAGCTGATATTCGGAGAAGCCTGATCAGGGGTGCCTACAACGTACAAATTGATTTTACGGAAGCAAGGTTATCTCTGAAATTGGATCCCAGTGGTGGATTATTGAAATCGTTTATTGATCTGAACAACCACGTGCTTGATCGTTTTACCGAAGAAGAACGCAAACGAATTGGTGTTCATTCATGTCCTGGTGGTGATCATGATTCAACACACAGCGCTGATATTTCTTATGCTGACCTTTTGCCTCTTTTATTTCAGTTGAAAGCCGGTAATTTTTATCTTGAATACGCGGGTGAAAAAGATAAACAAACTGCATTAGCATCTATAAAGGAAAACCTGCGTCCTGCTCAAACTGTTTTTTTGGGAGTCACTAACGTTCTTGATTCGCGGATAGAAACACCGGAAGAAATAAGAGATACGATTTTGGAAGCAGCAGAAATGATCCCTTCTGAGCAACTCGGCACTACAGATGATTGCGGTTTCTCCCCTTTTGCCGATGATACTTCAACGGCAAGAGATATTGCATTTGAAAAAATAACTGCACGAATAAAAGGTACTCAAATGGCCGAAACAACAATGAATAAAAAAACGATAAACCTAAGTATTTAAACCATGCCTCATATAGATTTTAAAAACGACTTGCCGGGCATAAGAAGCGCGTTAGCTTATAGTCCGCAAACAGCAGAACCCCTGGGAGTACTTGCCGAATTATTATTGAGAAGTGATGAAGGATTAACGCGTGCCGAACGTGAATTAATTGCAACCTATGTTTCTTATCTCAACGATTGTTTTTATTGTCATCATTCACATGGAGAAATAGCCTGCATTTATCTTGGTGGCGATCGTGAATTAGTTAACCAGGTAAGAATTGATTTCTCAACCGCGGATATTTCAGAAAAACTTAAGGGACTGTTGCAGATCGCAGGAAAAGTGCAACAGAGTGGAAAAGCTGTAACGGCTGATGACATCGCGAATGCAAAAAGCAATGGTGCCACCGATAAAGACATTCATGACACCGTTTTAATTGCAGCTGCATTTTGTATGTTCAACCGGTATGTGGATGGCCTGGGAACATATGCTCCAGAAGACATGGGTTCTTATCCTCTTCGCGCAAAACAAGTAGCGGAAAAAGGATACGGCAATCATATATATGCCGAAAAGCAACCCGCATAAATGATCTTACCCAGCACCTATGTAAACAACAAACAGATCAATATTTATTATCAACCAAAAAGAAAAGCTTCATGAGACGATCAACAAGACACATAGTAGGGATACTGCTTATTTTGCTCTTCCCCTGCTATCTACTTGCACAAGGGAAAACGGTCACCGGTAGAATAACCGATGCCCGTGGCAATCCACTATCCAGCGTCAGCATTGTTATAAAAAATAACAATCACGGAACGGTTACTGATGCAGATGGAAAATTTAAATTAGAGGTTCCCGCTAATTCAATTATTGTTATCAGCTATGCTGGGTTTAAATCACAAACCATGCAGGCAGAATCTTTACCTGGAGACGCCCAGATCAGGTTGGAAGAAGATTTTACCAAATTGGATGAAGTAGTTGTAACAGGTCTTGCCACCACGGTCAAGAGAAGAAACCTTGCCAATGCCGTAGGAACTATTTCCAGTAAAGAATTAAATAGTGTGGCGCCTGCGCAGACTTTCGATGCCGCACTGAATGGGAAAATACCAGGTGCTTACATTAATGCCAACAGTGGCGCACCCGGCGGCGGGATTTCTGTTAAATTAAGAGGTGTTACTTCTGTATTTGGAAATACACAACCTTTGTATGTGGTAGATGGAGTAGCTATGGACAATGGCTTTACATCTGCAGGTTTAAATGCTGTTACAAAGGCTCTTCGCGATGGGAGTGTTACGTCTAATCAGGATAATCCCTCTGGTCGAATTGCGGATCTTCGTGCTGAAGACATTGAGAATATTGAGATTTTAAAAGGTGCTTCCGCTGCAGCTATATATGGCTCCAGGGCTTCAGGAGGCGTTATTATTATTACCACAAAAAGAGGTAAGCAGGGTAAAACGAACATTACTGTTTCCCAGGATCTCGGACAGATCTCAGTAGGAAAGTTATTGGGTGTTCGCGAGTTTAACGCAGACAGGGCGGCCAGCCTTTCAAATGACCCGGCTACAAGCGCTGCATTAAGACAGCAGTTTACAGATGCGGAGGCGGCAGGTCAAATTTATGATTATGAAAAAGAAGTATACGACCACAAAGCATTTGCAAGAAATACAGTGATCAGTCTGACCGGCGGCGGTGAAAAAACAAATTTTTATTTTTCAGTAGCCCAAAAGGATGAAGGCGGTATTGTGAACGGTACAGGGTATCGTAATACCAGTCTGCGTTTTAATATCGATCATCGGATTAATGATAATATTAAAATAGGTATCAGTTCAAATTATATTAATTCTTCTGCAGACAGAGGGTTGTTTGGAAATGATAATTCCGGTACGACAATAGGCATTGCCCTGTCATCAACCCCTAGTTTTGCACAACTGCATCCCGATCAATATGGCAACTACCCTGCTGATCCGTTTGCTGCATCCAATCCTTTGCAGACAATTGCATTAATGAGGAATAATGAAGCAGTGAACAGGTTTGCAACAGGATTGAACCTCGAAGCGAATCTGCAAAAAAGTAGTCGGAGTGTTACGAAGTTTATTGGAAGGGGTGGGTTCGATTTTTATAACCTTGCAACAAATGCCCTTTTCCCCAGCGAGCTGCAATTTCAGGCAGTGGATAAAGGAACATCCATCCAGGGGAATACCCGGAATTTGAATACCAACTATATTCTTTCATTGGTTAACACTTTTACTCCGTCCAGTAATTTATCATTTACAACTTCGGCCGGTATTACACGGGAAACCGGTGATTACAATAATCTGCTCAATGTAGCAACGCAGGTTATTTCCGGCCAATCAAATGTTGACCAGGCAGGTGCATTAAATGCAACCCAGTTCAGGGTAAAGTTTTTAAATGACGGTTTTTTTGTTCAGGAAGAAGCATCTATTCAAGATGCGGTCATGTTAACAGGGGGTGTACGTTTTGATCGTTCGAGTAATAATGGAGATGCAGGTAAATATTATGCATATCCAAAAGCAGGTGTATCAATAAACCTTACAAGACTTGGTTTAATAAAAGAGGGTTTATTTGATAACCTGAAGATAAGGGCAGCTTACGGTGAGGCAACCAATGTTCCCGCATACGGCAGTAAGTTCACTACGCTGGTTGTATCAAATATCGCAGGCAACCCAGGCTCATTGGTAAATATTCAAAGTGGAGATCCTGCTATAAAGCCAGAGAGACAAACTGAATTAGAGACAGGAGTGGATTTTAGTTTACTAAAAGGGAGACTGGGAATTGAGTTTACTTACTATAACAAAAAAATATTTGATTTCCTGATGCAGGCACCTTTGCCCGCCTCTTCAGGCTTTTCTACCCAATGGGTTAACGCCGGTGACCTGAGAAACCAGGGCGTTGAAATAGGTCTTAATGCAAGACCCATTGTATCAAATACTATTGTATGGAATACATCTGTTAATTTCTGGCTTAACAGATCTTTGGTTACAAGATATACTCTTACACCTGTTCCCCAGGGATCTTTTGGTTATGTACTTGGTTCATTCCAGATCGAGGAAGGAAAATCTGCTACACAAATTGTAGGCTTGAATGGCGCAGGTGTGGGTGTATTGGGGAATGCCGAACCAAAATTCCAGATGAATACGTATAACGAAATTACGTTTAAGAATAAGCTAAGCTTAAGTTTCCTGCTCCATTGGAAAGAAGGTGGCGATAATGTAAACTTAACTTACCTGGAAAATGATTTTGGTCAAACGACTGCCGATTTTGATAAAGTGACTAATAAACTCGGTGTACCGGATGGAGTTTACAGGCTCATGCAGGTTGGAACCTCCGCAGCGGTTTTTGTAGAAGATGCAAGCTACCTGCGTTTGAGAGAAATAGGCCTGTATTATACGTTTGATAAATTAACTTTCGTTTCGTTTATTAAAAAGATAAGAATAGGAGCTTCACTGAATAATTATCTCACCGTCACAAAATACAAATCCTACGATCCGGAAGTATCAAATTTTGGTACAGGATTTTCGACGGGTGTTGATGTAGATCCTTATCCGGCTTCTAAACGCGCCACATTTCATCTAGCAATAGATTTCTAAAGTATTGATAAAACCGATCATAATAATCATGAGAATTTTTATCTAAAAAGAAAATAAAAAAATCAAATGAAACGCATTAATTATATACTTACACTTGTAATAATAGCGCTGACTATTTGCCTGTACTCCTGCGAAAAGGATTATGGCAACTTGAATGGCCCTACTATTGAACAATTTTCAGGAAATGCTTCAGAAAGCGAGTTGGATAACCTCGTAAGCGGAACCTTGTCGGGCATGCGCAACAACATTGCTTTGTATCTTGATGATGTAGGATCAATTGGCAGAGAAGGATACCGTTTTTCGGGATCAGAGCCACGGTACGTCACCGATTTACTCGGGGCCAGCACCGCTACGTTAACCAATAGCAATTTTTATATTACGAATCCATGGGCAGCACGTTACAGAGTTATAAAAAATTGTAACCTGCTTGTAGAAGCGGCTAATAACTCTACGCTGATCAGCAGTGCTGAAAAAAGCGGTTATATTGGTTTTGCCAGGACAATTAAAGCATATCAATTATTACTTAATCTTAATCTTACTTATTCAAATGGCATCAGGGTAGATGTGACCGATCCAAATAATTTAGGTCCGGTTGTAGGATATGATGACGGGCTTACCGCCATAGCAGCACTTCTTGATTCTGCAAAAACAGATTTCAGCACCGCTTCGGTGGTATTTCCTCTTCCGGGTTTTGAAGCTTTCAGAGATGCAGCAGGACTTACTAAAGTAAATCGTGCACTGGCAGCCCGCGTTGCTATTTACCGCAAGCAATGGAGTGGAGCTTTGACTGCGTTAAGCGAATCATTTTTTGATCTGACAAAAAACTTTTACCTGGGCGTTAACCACGTGTTTGGTACGGGATCGGGTGATCAGTTAAATCCAATGTTTATTCCACAAAACCAAACTGGTGAAGTAAGAGTGGCCCATCCCTCTTATGCAACTGATATAACGACTGGCGACGATAGAATTGGTAAAGCAACTCTGCGCTCGTCTGTAGCTTCACTCAGTGGCCTTAGCAGTGACAGGGATGTATGGGTATATACTTCGAGCACAGCCCTGCTGCCCATCATAAGGAATGAAGAACTGATATTAATATATGCAGAAGCGAATATTCAATCCGCTAATCTTACAGAGGGTGTGAACGCCATTAACGTGATCAGGAACGGGCATAACCTGTCCGACTACAGCGGGGCAGTTACCAAGGATGCATTGATAACAGAAGTGCTTGATCAAAGAAGGTATTCACTTTTTTATGAGGGGCATCGCTGGATAGATATGCGGAGATATGACAAGTTGGGTGACCTTCCAATAGACAGACCCGATGACGATGTATGGGAAGAATTTCCTTTACCTGTATCGGAAAATTGATGTATCTGAATGAGGAAGTGGCGGGTAAGAAGAAATGAATATTCGCCACTCATTTTTGAAATAAAATTTTATTTATGGCACATATTGATCTGAAAAATGAATTACCAGGGATAAGAGGCCCTATGGCTTTTAGTCCACAAACAGCTAAACCATTAAATGCATTGGCAGAAGTACTGCTTCGTGATGATGATAATACATTGACACGGGGCGAAAGAGAATTGATCGGTGCTTATGTTTCTTCACTCAACGATTGTTTCTTTTGTCAGAATGTTCACGGGGCAATGGCGCAATATTATATGAATTGCGATATGCAGTTTATTGATGAAATAAAAAAAGATTTTCAATCGGTACCAATTTCGGAAAAATTAAAAGTATTATTATCCATTGCCGCCAGTGTACAGAAAGGAGGAAAGAATGTTACAGCCGGGCAAATTGAGGAGGCCAAAAATTTAGGGGCGACTGATAAGGAGATACATGATACTGTTTTGATCGCTGCTGCTTTTTGTATGTTCAATCGCTATGTAGATGGCCTTGCTACCTGGGCTCCTCAAGACAGGCAATTTTATGTTAATCGGGCCCCTATGAGGGCTGAAGAAGGTTATGCTGATTTGGATTTGTACAAATAGTACATGGCTGCGGACCCGGAATTTATTAAGTAACTTTCTTTTTCGGATATCTTCCGCATTCAGTGAGCAACACAATGACTGATAGAGGAAAACCAAAAGAATATGATAAAGCCTGCAACTTCTGGAAGTCCGGAGAAATCGGTTCAGATGGTGTCGACATCAATGCGAAAAGAAAATAATGTACTTCGGTTTCTCTTACCCGTTATTGTAGTTCTTAGCCTTTTGTTGATATGGTTTTCTATCTCTTATTTAAATTTGTTTCCTGCCTACGCATTGCCGTCTCCAGGTTCTGTATTGAAAAGTTTCCGCCAGGAGTTGCTGGCAGCACGTTTGATCAATGATGTTATAGCCTCATTATGGAGGGTTGCTGTGGGTTTTGTGTTATCTGCCGTACTAGGTATTCCCGCTGGTTTATGGTTAGGTCAACATTTTTATGCAAGACAGGCTTTTGTGCCTTTGCTTAATTTCTTCCGGTTTCTTTCACCACTTGCGTGGATCCCATTTGCGATACTTTGGTTTCATATCGGTGATAAGCCAGCTGTATTCCTGATATTCATGGCAACCTTTTTTCCACTGGTATTAGCGACAATGTCAGCCGTTGCAACTATTCCCAGCATTTATTTCCGTGTAGCGCATGATTATAATTACAAAGGGACTGAGTTACTTACTAAAGTGACTTTTCCTGCTGTATTGCCCCAGGTAATTACAGCATTGCGGGTCAGTTACGGCATTGCCTGGGTTGTTATAGTTGCCGCAGAAATGGTAGGCTGCCAGGATGGATTGGGTTATGGTATATGGGAGGCACGTAACGGTTTGCGGCTGGATGCTGCTGTTTGTTATATGATCGTTATTGGTTTGATGGGCATGGGTATTGATCGCCTGCTGGCGCAATTAACTAAACTACCTAATGTACGCTGGGGCTATGAAAGATAAACATACTGCAGGCCGTCTTGTATTGGAAAAAGTTTCGCATAGCTATGGAGATATATCTGTTCTTAATGATCTGACCCTCGTGGTGAATCCCGGTGAGATAGTAGTATTGGTTGGTCCTTCCGGTTGTGGTAAAACAACTATTTTGAATTTACTATCCGGTCATATTGAACCGGTTTCCGGAATCATACAGCGGGAGGGCATCATTCGCACCGTATACCAGCATGATAGTCTTTTTCCCTGGCTCACCGTTTCAGAAAACATTTCAATAGGGTTACGTTTAATAGAAGATGAAGCACGCCGAAGAAAAGAATTAAATGAACTTGTTGCCCTTGTTCATCTCGGGGATTTTAGGAATCACTATCCACATCAATTATCAGGAGGCATGCGGCAGCGGGTAGAACTCGCAAGAGTACTTGCAGGTGAATCTGATATATTATTAATGGATGAACCATTTTCCTCACTAGATTACCAGGCCAGGCTTCGCATGAGGCGGGAATTGATCCGGTTGCTCGAGAAAAGACCACGTACCGTTGTTTTTGTTACGCATGATATTGAAGAAGCTGCACAGTTGGCAGACAGAGTCCTGGTATTGTCCAATCGTCCTGCAACGATTTGTCGTGAATTGCACATAAGTGCATTGCAGCCAAGAGATCTTACCGATGGCGAAGTTATTGAGGCAATGAAAGAAATTTTTAAGGAATTAGGATTACAGGCACATGATAATATTGATACGGTCTAACTTTAGAATACCATTGTTATGAAATTATCTGTCATTCGTTTAATCATAGGAATAACTGTCGCTGTCATCGTATTAGGGTTACTGCGTTATCGTCCGTGGAATCGCAATGGTACCGTTAATGTCCGTGATGTGATACATGAGGGGTCGAATAAAAAAGCATTGCGTGAACTTACAGTAGGTTTTTTGCCTGTGACATGTCACCTCACATGTCCCGTCACAGATTATGCATCAAAAACAACACAAACAAATACAAATTTCAATTCCCGTGTGTTCTCTGATTTTCCAACGGTAGTCAGCGCTTTGGAGGCAAAACAAGTGCAGGCAACATTTATGATCGTACCGTTAGCAATGAAACTCCGGGAACAGGGTGTACCTGTCAAGATTTGCTATCTCGGTCACCGGGATGGTTCAGAAATTGTAGTCGCGAAGAACAGCAATATCAGGAGCTTACTTGATCTCAAAGGAAAGAAAGTCGCTATTCCAAGTTTATACAGCAATCAGAATTTTGTTATTCACAGGCTAATGGAAGATTATGGTATGAAGCAAAGCGATATCAGCTTTGTGGTACTGCCCCCGCCTGACATGCCAACATCACTGGCATCGGGTGCTATTGATGGATATTTTGTCGGAGAGCCTTTTTGTGCAAAAGCAGAACTTGATGGTATAGGGCGGATACTGTATTATGCCCGTGATGTATGGCCCAACTTTATTTCCTGCGCATTGGTTGTACATGAAGATTTAATAAAAGAACATCCTGAGATAGTTCAGGATCTTGTTCGTGGCATAGCGGCATCCGGTGCATGGGCCGAAACTCATAGGGCAGAAGCAGCTAAATTAGCTTCACCCTATTACCGCCAGGATGAAAAAGTACTGAACTATGTATTGACTGCTGATCCTCGTCGTGTAAGTTATGTGAAACTAACACCAACTGACGAAGATCTGCAACAGATACAGGACATGGGATTGAAGCTGGGCCTGCTTACCAAACACATACCGATGAATGAAATCATTGATCGTGACTTCGTACCACAGGTAATAATTCCTGCTTCTATTGATCCAACAAAGATCCCGGAACCAGGAAAAAAATGAGTGCGGTAAGGAATCGATTTTGAAATTAGATATCTTTAAATATCTTAAAGGTTATAACATTAAGATCTATTTCTCATATTAAAAAACTAAAAA
>Ga0157375_10004558_pt1 | contig 12038 bp, 13 predicted proteins | sample M35metaG_FD_115311 | JGI IMG/M metagenome (GOLD analysis project Ga0157375, IMG submission 115311) | Miscanthus rhizosphere microbial communities from Kellogg Biological Station, Michigan, USA - M3-5 metaG | ecosystem: Host-associated > Plants > Roots > Rhizosphere > Soil | place: USA: Michigan...
GAAATCATCGGCGGCGAATTGAAGTTGGACTCGTGGGTTTTGAGGGCATGACCGGCGTGGCCGTCGTTCTTGGCAACGACCGTTCGCCCAATGAAAATTTCATGCAGGTTGGGGGCGACGGCATGAAGAACGCTTGGCCCGATGGCTTCTCATGGCGCATGACCGCTTGGACGACGATGCGATACCGCTCACGCATGAATTCCTGTCGCTCATGCTCGGCGTGCGGCGTGCCGGCGTCACGGTCGCTCTGAACGCTCTTGAGCGCAAAGGCGTGATCAGTCTGGCGCGGGGTCAGATTCTCGTAACGGATCGCGAAGGCCTGAAGGCCAGCGCCAATGGTTCTTACGCCGAGCTAGAAATGCCGGTCGCCCACTAGAGTTGGAATGCGTCGGTTGCAGCGGTGACGCGGCACCGGCCTGACAAATGCCTTTTTTTTGACCGCTATAACATGCACGACACGCGTCAAACGGCCCGCCCTCCGGCCGGCCGTGATGAACTAGACTATCGATATCCAAGACGTCTTCAGGAAGGAGACTAATTCTCATGGGTAGGAAAGCGATATTGGCACTCTCTGCACTGCTGGCCATCAGCCTCATGACGGCCTTCACCGCCTATGCCGCGAGCGATTTCGAGGGCACCTGGACGGTCCAAGGCAGGAAGGAGACAAAGTTCGACATCACTCTCAGCGCCGACGGCAAGGCGACATCGACTCATCCCAAGAACATGAACGGCACGTGGACCGAGGACGGCGGTACCGCCACCATCAAATGGGACACCGGCTGGGTCACGAAGATCAGCAAAGACGGCGATCATTACACGAAGCAGTCCGTCACCGCCGACGGCAAGGCTGGCACCACGTCTCCAGCCGTAAAAAAGCAATAGCCTTCGGCTGAGACATTAGATGCGGCGGGCGGTGGACTCATGTCCAGCCCGCCGCTCCAATTTGTCCGGCGCCGCCTATGGCTTGGGGCGGGTGCCGGTCACGTCGAAATCCGCTTCCTGTAGCTGATATTTCTGCACCACACTCGAGGTGGCCGCGAGCGCGCGCTGGCAAGCGGCATGCGCCGCCTGTCGTTCCGCATCTTCGAGCGTGCCGCCGTCGGTCACCTTGTCGGCAGCGTCGAAGCAGATTTGCGCATCCTGCGCCAAGGCGGACCCAGGCTCCAACGCGGATGCCAGGACGGCGAGAACAAGCGTAAGGATCAGGGTTCTGGCGAGCATGCGAAGAGCCCTGATGTGAGGTATCAGCCCCATTTCTTGCCGAGCGCGTCGAGCCCGGCACTCTTGAGATCGGCTGGGCTCATGATGATTCTGATCCGGCACTCGGCATCGAACTTGAGGAAAAACGGCTCGGCGATCTTGGGCACATCCGAAGGGCTGGCGAGGTCGACCACCAGCAGCGCGGCCCGCATGCCGTCCTCTTCGGTGAAATAGACAACCTCGGGCCTCAAATCGTCCATGATGGCCTTCAGGATCTCGCCCGCCGTGCCGGCCCGCAGCAGAGCGTTGAACGGTTCATTGGGAAAAATTACGCTGAGCAACATCCTCATGATCGCGTCTCCTCGCTCCTTGTCGGCTCACCCGCGGCTTCGATCATATCTTCCATGATCGCGGCAAGCACCCGCGACCCTTTGGCAGCCGAAGCAAGCGTGGGGTCGCCGAAGCTGCCGCTTGGCGCGTAGTTGGGGGCCGAATGATTGTCCGGCGACAGCGCGCCGGGCGAGGGGCCGTTCGGCGAGGAGGGCATCAGCTTGGCCCGCGTCATGTCGACCAGCTCCGGCGCGATCGTCAGCATCAGCGAGGTTTCCATCTCGTCGGCATGACTGCCGCAGGGCTGCCCTTGTAGCGCCCGAACGGTGGCCTCAAAGCGCGGCCCGGCGAAGATTTTCAGATGGCGGATGCGGGAAGGTTCGCGCGCCGCAATGATCGCGGCCTCGACCGGTGCGATGGTGCTGAGGCCCGTATCGAGAATCAGGACGCGCCTGGCGCGAAACCCGATCAGGGCGTCGGCGATCTCGGTGACGGCGGCCTGGAAAGTCGCCCCCGACAGGCTGACGCTGCCCGCATAGGCGACGAAAGCCGGATAGAAACCGTAGGTCAGGGTCGGCCAGATCAGCGCATCGATCCTCTTAGCAAGCGCCTTTGAGAAATAGGCGGCGAACACCTGATCGGTTGACATCGGCATATGCAGGCCATGCTGCTTGGCTCCGGCGCCGATGGGAAGAATGGCGGCGGCGCCTCGGGCCAGCCGAGCTTTGATCTCGTCCCGTCTGAGAGCGGCAACTTCCCGCTCCGAAGCCTCGCGCGTCATTTGGTCTCTACCCCACGATCATGGCGGTCAGCGCCTCGAGCCGGTCGGCTTCCGCCGCCGGCTTGTCCCAGCGGATGCGGTGGATGCGGGGAAAGCGCATGGCGACGCCGGATTTGTGCCGCGTCGAACGATGCACCGAATCGAACGCCACCTCGAACACGAGCTTGGGCTCAACCTGGCGCACCGGGCCGAAGCTGTCCACCGTATGATTGCGCACCCAGCGGTCGAGCTCGCGCAGTTCTTCGTCGGTGAAGCCGAAATAAGATTTTCCGACCGGCACGAGCTCGGCTGCGCCGTTCTCTCCCACGCGCCAGGCGCCGAACGTGTAGTCCGAGTAATAAGACGAGCGCTTGCCACTGCCCCGCTGTGCATACATCAGCACGGCGTCGATGGTGAGCGGCGCGCGCTTCCATTTATACCAATGGCCCTTGGGGCGCCCGGCGATATAAGGGCTCGCCCGGCGCTTCAACATCAATCCTTCGATACCCGTCTCGCGCGCTCCGGCCCAGAGCGTCTCGAGTTGCTGCATAGAGTCGAAATCGACGATGGCGGAGAGATCGGTGCGAGGCGGCGCATGCTCACCGTGCCACGCTTCGAGCCGGGCGCGGCGGGTGGTAAAGGGAAGCTCACGCAGGTCTTCGCCTCGCTCGAACAGCATGTCGTAAAGGCGGATATGCGCCGGATGCGATTTGAGCATGCTGGCGGTCACCGTCTTGCGGTTGAGCCGCTGCTGGAGATCGTTGAAAGGAGCCACCTCGCCCTCGCGCATCACCAGCAACTCGCCGTCCAGCACCATCCCCTCCGGGATCGCTTCCACCACATCGGGAAACGCACCGGAGATATCGTCGCCGGTGCGCGAGAACAGCCGCGTCTCGCCGCCTTGGTGGGCGGCCTGCACGCGGATGCCGTCCCATTTCCATTCGGCGGCAAAGTCCTTGGGCTCGATCGACGCGAGCTCCTTGTCCTCGATCGGGTGCGACAGCATCAGCGGCCGGAAGGTCGCGCGCGAGCTGACGTCGGGCCGTGGTGTCGACCCTGAGAGCCAGGCGAACAACTCCGTATAAGGCGGCCGCAGCCCGTGCCAGACCTCCTCGATATCGGCGAGATCGACGCCCGACCATTCGGCAAGCGCGGTCTTGGCGAGTCGTGCCGAGACGCCAACGCGGAGCGCCCCCGTCAGAAGCTTGAGCAGCGTCCACCGGCCGGTGGCATCGAGCGTATCGAGCCAGCCGGCGAGGAGCGCTGGGATCTCGGCAGGCGGCGTGGACTGAAGCGCCTCGACGATGGCCGCAAGCCGCGGCGGCTTGGCGCCTTTCCCGCCTCCCGGCCAGATCAGGGCGATGGTCTCGGCCGTGTCGCCGACATAATCGCGCGACAGGTCGAACAACACTGGATCGACGCGCGCGGCAACGAGATCGGTGAGTATGCGCCGCAGCGGCAGCCTGAAGAACAACCCGTCGGTGAGTGCTGCGAGCGCCAAGCCGCGTTCGGGGTCCGGGGCCGAGGCGAAATAGCCGGACAGCAGGCGCAGCTTGTCGTTGCGCGACGGCGTATAAGCCAGCCGGTCGAGAAGCTCGGCGAAGGCTTTCACTGGTCTTCGTCCTCGCGACCGACGAGGGCCAGCGCGCGGCCCTTCCGGCCTGTCGTCTGGATATGGTGCAGCAGCGCGTCCTCGCGTCCATGCGTGACCCAGATCTCCTCGGCGCCGGTCTCGGCGATGGTCTCGGTCAATTCTCCCCAGTCGGCATGGTCGGAGATGACTAGCGGCAGTTCGACGCCCTGTTGCCGCGCCCGCGCGCGCACGCGCATCCATCCCGAGGCGAACGCCGTCACCGGATCGGGCAGCCTGCGCGACCAGCGGTCGGCAATCGCCGAAGGGGGAGCCAGCACGATCTCGCCTCGCATCTCTTCGCGCTTGGCGCCGGTCGCCGACTTCAGCGGCCCGAGGCGCACGCCGAACGACTCGTAAAGCGCGCAACACTCGGCCAGCGCGCCGTGCAGATAGATCGGCCGCTCGTAGCCTGCTTCGCGCAGCAGCGCGATTACCCGCTGGCTCTTGCCGAGCCCGTAGGCGCCGACCACATGAGCGCGTTCGGGAAATTGCCCGTGCGACCGCAACAGCTTCGCCACCTCCTCGCGCGCGTCGCCATGCTGGAACACCGGCAGCGCGAAGGTGGCCTCGGTGATGAAGAGGTCGCAAGGGACGAGCTCGAAGGCGGGGCAGGTGAGGTCGGCGCTTCGCTTGTAGTCGCCCGATACGACGACGCGCGCGCCCTTCCACTCGATCAGCACTTGCGCGCTGCCGAGCACATGTCCGGCGGGGAACAGCGTTACGGTCACGTCGCCGATGCTGATCTTCTCGCCATAGGCGGCGGCTTGACTGCCTTTGGTCGCCGCGCCAAGCCGCGTCGTCATGAACGCGAGCGTCTGGCGCGTCGCCAGCACATGCGCGTGCCCCGGCCGGGCATGGTCGGAATGGCCGTGCGTGACGACCGCGCGCTTGGCGCCGCCATAGGGGTCGATGTGGAAGCCGCCTGGCCGGCAATAGAGCCCCTTGCGATCGACCGTCAGCCATGTCTCGAAGCGTTCGGGTTTCATTTCTTCCTTGGGTTGCGGGGAACAAAGCACGGCTTTGCTAGCTCACCACCCATCCCAGATTGCAGTGTATCAAGTTGCACGCGAGCGGGTTGATAAACCTTCCGTAGCGGTTGCAGCATAGTGGACGCGATGCGGCGGGCGAGTGCTCGCATTGCGGGAAAACGTCGAAACAGGCGTCGCGGCTTGGCTTCGCGCAGGCGAGGCAGGGGGAGTTCTGTTGCTCGGCCTCTGCCTATCGGCGTCCGAGGGGCTCGCCGATCCCGACCAGCCCCGCACCTAGTACTTCACCGGCTTCGAGGTCAGCGACAACTACGCTAGCGGGTATGTGGGCGCGGGTTATGCCTTCGGCAAGGCTGGATGCGCGGCGCCTGGTTTTCGCCTGCGCGCCGTCGGCGCTTACGGCCGCTATGATTATCGGGGCTCACTCTTCCTCGACGACGCCGCTCAGCCCATCACCTTCGACGGGCAGGATGACTTCGCCGCGGCGCTGATCGGTTACGAGCGCCAGCAGTCAAAGCGAGGCGCGGCAATCGGTCCCCCTCAAGTAACATGCGGCATGCGCACGAAAGGCGGTCCCGGATTTGTGCAGCTTTCTCGCTTCATCAAACGCAGTCAGGCGTGGCACGAATTAAGCCTTCCCGCCCGATGCGCCCTGATTGAGCTTCTTGACCGCTATAACGGCATCAACGACGGCATGATTGGGCTCGGCTTGCGAGGGTTAGCCGCCGCCCTGAAGTGCTCACACGGCACAGCCTTAAATGCGCTGAGAGAACTAGATGACGCGCGCCTGGCCCATCCCATCACCGGCGGTCATTGGCGGGGCAAGCGTGCGACCGAATGGCGGATCACTTTCTATCGTTGCGATAAGACCGGCGAGCTTCCTTTCAAGGACTGGAAGCCACGCCAAGTGATGAGCCACGAACGCACTAAAGGTCAGCCACGAAAGCACAAGCGATCTAAGTGTCCAGCCACGAAACCACATATTCAAAAAAGCTCAATGAATGGCTCCGCCAAGTGGTTAGCCACGAAAGCGCATATAGAATATACACCACCACCAGAAGCGAATGAGGTTCCCTCCAGAGCGACCGCCGAAGCCCTGCCGATGCAGGACGAGGGCGAGGCGGGGCGGCGTGCTTCAGTCTCTCAGCAGCCGTTAGAAGAAAATCTTGCCGTTGCAGCTGCCGTGAGCCGGCTTATTGCGGTGAAGCGCATATGAGCGCCCCCATTCACCGCAATCGGATAGAGCGCAACCACCTGTTCTGGAAACAGTGGCAAAAGCCGGAACAGCGTGGTGGCGAATTAAAGAGCGAGTGTGAGGCTGCAGATCAAACCAAACGCCAAAAACGCGATCAAGCTTCCCGCGACAAAGCCAGCGCCGTCGTTTCTAGCCAGTTTCGACATTGCAGACCGGTGCCCTACGCGAACCTCCCCGAGGCAAAGCACCGGGCCTAACCAGCCGATCGTACAGCTGGCTGGCGAAACAATGCGCAAGGAAGCTGGCGGAGTTCCGGCGGTCACGGGAGACAGTGAATCGAACCTTACTTGGAGTGCCGATAAAGCGGCCCCGACGCGCCAGCCGGGTGGAGTGAACACGCCGGGGCCTTACCGGCCAAGCGCCAATGCGCGAACACTCAACCGGCAACCAGAAGAACTTGCGACGGAGTGGGCGTGTTCCGCGGCCCAGCCCTTCGGGGGGAGGGCACGCTCGAGTTGCGATTCGGACTTCGCTCCGGGACCGCGTGGGGTTTCACGCCAGATTTTTTTCCCGGCGATTTTTGCAGCTCGGAAAAACCCATGCGCCATAACAAGAAGCGGTCGAAATCGCAAAGTTTTTTTACTCGAAGGTTTACTGCCAATAGGAATTTTTTGAGATGAGCAGACGACTGACGAAAAAGCAGAAGTCGGCAGCGCGCGCCAACTTGGATGGGGCTCGCGAAGTGATGCTCCGGAACAAGGCGCTGAAGGCCGCGGGGTTTCTGAAGGGTACTGACTTCGATGAGGCGTTGCGGGTCATGAAGGCTCGCCTGCAGGCGCGCATCGACGCGCGTGACTTCGACGGAATTTTAAGGGCCGATGACGATTGAGTGCCCCCACTGTCGCGGTACTGGCCGCCTGGTCGCCGGCGACGACGCCCCCGGACGCGTTCCGGACGCCGCGCAGGTCATGTCTTAGACTGATCAGACACCTGAAGCACTTGATCGGAGCGGCAAATTCGTGAGTTGCCGTAGCGATGACGGCTCACGCCGATTCAAAGCGAATAGCGCTTTAAGCCAACGAGCACGAGGAGTGCGACAATCCGCACCAAACATAGACTTGCCACACAGTGTGCTTTTTAGGAGCTTACCGCACGATCGGCGCCGCCGGGATACACCCCCCTTGGGAGGACCGGATAAAGGGGGGCAGTTGCTACAAAGCAGCATTTGCGACTCTGCCGGCCGCCCGTGATAAGGCGCATCGCCACCGTTGGCGGGCTCACACTCGCCTCTCGTGTCACGGGCTTCGTGCGGGACGTTATTATGGCCGCTGTGCTCGGCGCCGGTCCGGTCGCCGATGCTTTCTTCGTCGCCTTTAGGCTACCCAACCATTTCCGCGCGATCCTCGCCGAGGGCGCCTTCAACGCGGCGTTCGTGCCTGCCTATGCGCGGACGCTGGAGCAATCTGGGCTGCCGGCGGCGCGGCTTTTCTCCGACCGCATCGCCGCTGCACTGCTTGTCATCAATCTTTTTCTGCTCGGCTTGGCCCTGGTTTTCACCCCCTCGGTGGTCAGTCTACTTGCGCCCGGTCTCGACCAGGACCCGACGCGCTACGATCTGGCCGTGACGCTTACCCGAGTAACATTCCCCGCTCTGCTGCTCGTATCGATGCAAACCATGATCTCAGGTGAGCTGAACGCCAATGGCAGATTCGCGGCTGCGGCCGGCGCCCCGATTCTGCTCAACATCTGCATGGTCCTGACCCTAAGTGTCGCTTATTGGTTCCCCAATGCTGGTCTCGCCGCGGCTTGGGGCGTGCTCAGCGCAGGCGTGGCGCAAGTCCTACTGGTGGGAGTGGACGCCCGAGAGGTCCGGCTTCGGCCTCAGATTTCGCGTGCCGCGGCTCGACGGCCCCACCCGCCGCTTCCTAAAGGCACTCGGCCCTGCCATTATCGGCGCGGGCGGCGTTCAGCTTGCGCTGTTTGCCGATACTCTGATCGCGTCCTTTCTGCCAACTGGCGCCCTCTCCGCGCTGTATTACGCTGATCGCATCAACCAGTTGCCCATCGGGGTCGTGGGAATCGCTGTTGGCACTGTGCTCTTACCGGAAATGTCGCGGCGGCTCGCGGCCGGCGATGTTCGCGGCGCCGCCTCGGCTCAAGCGCGCGGCATCCAATTGGCGCTTCTGCTCAACGTGCCTTGCGCCGCTGCAGCCATTGGCGTGCCGGAGCTCATCATGCGCGCGCTGTTCGCTCGCGGCGCCTTTACCATCGCCGACGCCGCGGCCGCCGGCGCGACCCTCGCCGCATATGCCATAGGACTGCTGCCCTTCGTTATGCTCCGTAGCTTCACCGCGCCGTTCTACGCCCGGGGTGACACCCTGACTCCGGTTAAGGCTACGCTGCTTGCCGCGTCCGTCAATGTTGCGTTGAAAGTAATTCTGATGGGGCCGCTTGCCCAAGTAGGCCTCGCCTTCGCCACCAGCGTAGGGGCATGGATCAATCTGACCTTGCTTTGGTTTTTCGCTCGTCGCCAGGGCTTCGCTGTTTCCGGCGCGGGGCTTCGCCCGGTGCTGAAGCTGTTGGGAGCGGGCGTAGTGCTGGGGATCAGCCTATACCTTGGCAATCTCGCAATTGCTCATGCCTTGGCCGCAATGCCCCATTTGCGAGAGGAGACCACGCTGGCGCTTCTAATCCTGCTCGGCGGAGCGATTTATGCCGTGGTCGTTTTGTTGCTGCTCGGTCGCAATTGGCCGCATAATTTACTGAAGAGCGTGGGCGCTTCAGCCGATAGAGCCTTGCCGCCAAAACGCAGTCCCATACCCTCCGATCAAGGAGGAGCCTACACTGCAACCCAAGAGACGCCGGCTAGCCGCGACGACATTCTCGAGCGGCTGTAAGGGCCATTTGATCTGAACTCCGGATCAAAAAAGGTCGAATTTTCTTAATCAGCCAATGTCCGCTCACACTGCCACAGCAGACTTTAACGAGGCTCGGTCCCACGTCCGATTTTGACCCAAAGCGGACATTTCGTCTTGTGCTGCTCAGAAGCATCTTATTTGAATTCAGGCTCGCTGGGGTCGACAGCTGTGTTGGGCGTTGAGTCCTGGGCCAGCCAGGCGAGAAAGAGCTTGTAGCCAAGCGCCAAAACGACGGCGCCTATAAATAGGCCAATGATCCCCGCATTGAGGAATCCGCCGATGGCGCCCACAAAGATGACCAGCATGGGGACGTCCACGCCACGGCCCAGCAGTATGGGCTTCAGGACATTGTCCACTGGTGCAACTAAGACAGCCCAGATCAGGAAGCCGACCGCGGTGACCGTGTCCGCTGTTGAAAACAGATAAATCACTACAGGGATCAGCACGATCACTACACCCAGTTGGATCACACCGAAAACAAGGCAGATCAGGGTAAGCAGCCCCGCGGCCGGGACGCCAGCCACCAGAAAACCCAACCCCGCAAGCAACGCCTGTATGAGGGCCACTCCAAGAATTCCACTCGCCACACTGCGCACGGTCTGCTCAGCAACGCCCACGAACTCCAACCCACGCTCTCCCGCAAGACGTTCTGCGACGACACGCGTTGCGCGGCCTGCGGCTGCAGAATTGGCGAGCAAAGCGCCGGCGATGAGAATCGCCAACACGAACTGGAATAGCGCAAGTCCGGCGCCTGCAGCGGCACTTAGAAGCCAGGCTCCGAAACCTTTTAGGAAGGGACTGGCTTGGCGCAGCGCCTCCTCTAAGTTTTGGGAAGCAAGGGTCCAGGCTTTGGCGATGGGCTCACCAATCAACGGCCACCCGGCGACCCTGTCCGGTGGCAGTGGGATGAAAAGTTCTCCGCTCTGGAAAGAATTCACAACGTTGCGTGCGCCGCTTGCCAGCGAATTGCCGAGGAGGACAGAGGGCACGACCAACAAAACCAGCATTAACAGGGTGATCAACACGGCGGCCGTGATGCGTCGGCCACCAAGGCCAGATCGCAATTTCTCGTAACCGTGAAAGATCGCTACCGCGATAATGGCGCCCCAGACGATGGGCACTAAGAACGGCCGCGAGATTGCGAAGCACCAGACGATAAGCCCGGCGATCGCACCTATCCGGATCGCCGCCTCCACAGCGCGCTTCATAAAGACACGCTCGCTCGTTGAAGGTTCCGGGGATGTCATGAGGGGGCGTCAGTGAAATCGGTGCGGTCGGCATCGCCCCCGAACGACCAGATGTGGTTGGCGAGAATACCGACCGTCCATCCACTGCCCTGCCAGGCAAGAACCCCGGTCGGACCTCCGCCCCATTTCCCGGCCCCGAGTAGCTCATCGGTTGCGGTCGGCAGCAGAAAGATTGGCCCGGCTCCCAAGGTAAAACCATTGAACGTTCGGCTCGGTGAAAAATAAAGGCCTTCCGTGGTGTCGCGCAGACCGGACTGCGAGCCGGACCCGGGGAAAAGATTGTTCTGACTCAACATCACTGGAAGGATCGTTCGCGAAATGACATACCAGTCGGGATTGAGCTTGATCGGCACGACTGGTTGGATGTTCACAAACCATTGGGTGCCCTCTCTCTCCGGACCGAGGTCCCCATTGTAGTTTCCGAAGAACGGCACGCTGATGAGGGTGGAGAGTGGGTTGGCGAGTTCTTCTGCCAGAACTTCGCTGTTATCTTCCGCAAGCGCTGCAGGAGGTCCCCAGAAGATCGTTGCAAGCGCGACACAAGCAGCTAACGCCTGCTTCGAGGCTGCTGTGTGAGAATCGCTCATGCGCATGGCCAAGTTCAGTTTTTGACTCGCAACCACGAGTGCGGCGGCGATGTTGCGCTGCCCAGTACCGAGCGCCATGACCCGTTTTGTATCGGCACCAGATCCACCGAGCAACCAACCAGTCCCGAGACCCAATGCGATAAACAAGAGTCCGGCAAGGATTGCTCGGGTGCCAAAGACTTGTACCACTTTGTCGATGTTCGCTGCGGTGATCAAGCATACCAACAGGATGAGGCTAATGTTGGAAATCCAGTCGAGCACGGGCTTCACGAGCAACAGAGGCACAATAGGCAGATAGCCCACGGTGACAATCATCAGCAGCACCATCACGCCAACAGCAAATGCAAGATTGCCCCGCGCTAGTTCAGCGAGCTTCGGCAAGAACGGCGCTCCAGCCGCACAAGCGAGCAGCAGGAGCCCAATGCCAAAGGGTTCGTCTCTTGCGCCCCGCTTAGTGCATCAGCGCTAAATTCCGCCAGAAGTTCTCTAGGCTGTCTGTGCCACCGAAAAGTGTGGTGAAATTGGTCGAGTCCACTAGCACGATGTCTCCGGCGCGCTGATCCTTTGGTGGCATCCAGAGCAGGCAGTTGAACTCTGTGTTGCCTGCCGCGCTGAAGGGGTGGGGGCGCTCAAGGTCAATTGGCTGGCGCGCAAGCATGTGTACCAACTTGGTGTCGTTGGTCGTCAGCTCATAATGCGGAAGGTGCGGATGGAAATTGAGAGTGGGCACATTTTCGAGCAGGCCCAAGCGGTCAACATCCCGCAATGCTGTGAGCGGCGCGATATCCTTCGTCCCCTTCACGACCGCGGGTCGGAGGCCCCAGCGGTTATGCACGGGTACGTCGAGGGCCTTCATAAGCGAGCGAGTGTATTGTCCAAATCGCTGCTGGCGAGGAACCAGGCGGTCGCCGTGGTGCCTGTACTCAATCTGGCGCTGCTCCATGTCCTCGGTGAAGCCCACATCATGATGCGGTGCGAGCAGTAGGCAGGTGCCCTCACGCTTCAGCCACTCGCGGATTGCCTCAACTTCTTCCGGCAAGACCTCCTGTTCTGAAACTAGGTGATCAAGGCCGAACACCATCATCGTGTCGGTGTCAGCCAGGACACGTTCGTCGATCAACTGCTTGTACCCAGCCTGGTCGATACGTTGGAACACCGCGACCGGATGACCGGTGACCTCGC
>Ga0157375_10004567_pt1 | contig 12025 bp, 11 predicted proteins | sample M35metaG_FD_115311 | JGI IMG/M metagenome (GOLD analysis project Ga0157375, IMG submission 115311) | Miscanthus rhizosphere microbial communities from Kellogg Biological Station, Michigan, USA - M3-5 metaG | ecosystem: Host-associated > Plants > Roots > Rhizosphere > Soil | place: USA: Michigan...
AGATCGAGCGTGCCGAGGTGGCAGGACCAGGATTCCTCAACCTGTGGGTTACGACCGCGTGGCTCGCCGATTCATTGCGCGAGATCGGGCCGGACTACGGCGCCGGCCGGCCCGAGCCCGCGCAGAAGATGCAGGTCGAGTTGATCTCCGCCAACCCGGCCGGGCCGCTGACCGTCGGCTCGGCGCGCAATGGTGCGTACGGAGACTCGGTGGCTCGGCTGCTCGAATTCGCGGGCAACGAAGTCGAGCGTGAGTACTACTTCAACGACGCGGGCCGGCAGGTCGATCTCTTCCGAGCGTCGGTCGAGGCGCGGCGAACCGGCGAGGAAGTTCCCGACGGTGGGTATCAGGGCGAATACATCAACGAGCTCGCGCAGCTCAGGGTAGATCCGGTCGAGTACATGCTCGGCGAGATCCGCAGAGAAGTCGCAGAGTTCCGTATTCAGGTCGACACCTGGCGGCACCAGGGTGAGATCGAGAAAGAGGTCCCCGACGTCTTGCCCCGGCTCGACACCTACGAGGCCGAGGGGACGCTCTGGGCGCGCACGAGCGCCTACGGAGACGACAAGGACCGCCCGCTCGTTCGGTCGGCCGACGGGTCGTACCTCTATTTCGCCGCCGATGTCGCTTATGTGCGCGACAAGCTCGAGCGTGGCTTCGATCGCGCGATCTACGTGCTCGGGGCCGACCACCACGGGTATGTGGGGCGGCTCAAAGCTGCCGCAGCAATGCTCGGCTACGACCCCGAGCGCATCGAGGTGCTGATCTACCAGCTCGTGCACATCGTCGAAGGCGGCGAGACGAAGAAGATCTCGAAGCGCCGCGGTGACGTCGTCTTCCTGCACGAGCTCGTGGAGAAGATCGGTATCGACGCCGCGCGCTGGTACCTCATCTCGCGTGGGCACGACCAACCGCTCGACATCGATGTCGACCTTGCCACCGAGCGCACGCCGAAGAACCCTGTGTACTACGTGCAATACGCGCATGCGCGCATCGCCGGAATCTTGCGCAACGACGAAGTCGGAACCGGGGACGTAGCCGTCCCGGTCGAGCTCGCGCGCGAGGAGCGCGACCTGATCAAGCGCCTGGCGGAGTTCCCCGTCGTTGCAGCTGAAGCTGCAGAGCGGCGCGCACCTCATGCGGTCCCGATCTTCGCGATCCGCGTCGCCGACGACTTTCACCGCTTCTACCATGAGCACCGCGTGATCGGCTCCGAGACGGAGGCGTTCCGGTTGGCCCTCGTCCGCGCGACGCAGAGCGTAATCGCGCGGGCTCTCGACCTCATAGGGGTCGAGGCGCCCGAGCGGATGTAGGGTCCCGCCACACTATGAGCGCCACCCGGCCGGACCGAAATCTCGCGCTCGAGCTCGTGCGTGTGACCGAGGCGGCGGCGCTCGCTGCCGGGCGCTGGGTCGGGCGCGGCGACAAGATTGCCGCCGACCAGGCAGCCGTGGACGGGATGCGGGCGATGCTCGACTCGGTCTCCATGGCCGGTGTCGTCGTCATCGGTGAGGGCGAGAAGGACGAGGCACCGATGCTCTTCAACGGCGAGCCGGTGGGAGACGGCACGGGACCGGAGGTAGACGTCGCCGTGGACCCGCTGGAAGGAACGCGATTGACAGCGCTCGGCCAGCCGAATGCGATCGCGGTGATCGCGGTCGCGGAGCGCGGCACCATGTTCTTTCCCGGCGCCGCTGTCTACATGAACAAGATCGCGGTGGGCCCGCAGGGGATCGACGCCGTCGACATCGACGCTTCGCCGACGGAGAACGTCAACGCGGTCGCGAAGGCGAAGGGAGTGTCGCCACGGGAGATCACCGTCGTCGTGCTCGAACGTGAACGGCATGAGGCGCTGATCGCCGAGCTTCGCGCGGCGGGCGCGAAAGTTCTGCTCATTCGTGACGGCGACGTCGCGGCTGCGATAGCAGCGGCGCAGAGCGGGACCGGGGTGGACATGCTCTATGGCGTCGGCGGCACTCCCGAGGGGGTCATCTCAGCAGCGGCGCTCAAGTGCGTCGGGGGTGGGATCCAGGGAAAGCTGTGGCCCCGGAACGACGAGGAGCGACGGGAGCTCGTCGACGCCGGCCTCGATCCGGATCGAGTGCTGACGACGAACGATCTCGTCGCCGGCGACGACGTCTTCGTCGCGGCGACCGGCGTCACGACCGGTTCGCTCTTGCGCGGCGTCCGCTATCTCCCGAACGGCGCGGTGACGGATTCGATCGTCATGCGCTCACGATCCGGCACCTCACGCCGGATCGAAGCGACACACCTGTTGGACAAGCTCGAGGCACTGACCGGCCGCGAGTACCGATGAGCTCCGAGCGGGAGCGCGTGCGAAAACGCCTGCTCGAGCTTGCCGCGGAGGACGACATCGTCGTTGCGGCCGCCAACACCGGTTCGTACGTCTCAGGCAACGGTGACGAATGGTCGGACGTCGATCTGGCGTTCTCTATCCGCGGCGAGCTGGCACCCGCGCTCGATCGCTGGACCGAGCTCCTCTATCACTCGTTCGGGGCAATCCACCACTGGGACCTCCCGTTCGGCGCGACCGTCTACCGCGTGTTCTTACTGCCGAACTGTCTCGAGGTCGACATCGCGTTTTCCCCAGAGGCGGAGTTCGGGCCGCGTGGTCCGAACTGGCGGACCGTCTTCGGTGAGACCGCCGAGCTTGGGCAGAGCCTGCCACCGGCCCGCGATCACCTCGTCGGCCTTGCCTGGCACCACGTCCTGCACGCACGCGCGTGTATAGAGCGCGGCAAGCCGTGGCAGGCGGAGTGGCTGATCGCCGGCCTACGCGAACACGTGCTCGCGCTCGCCTGCCTGCGCCTCCGGCACACGACCAGCTATGCGAAAGGCGCCGATCTGCTTCCGCCCGAGCTCCTCGCGCCGATCGAAGCGACACTCGTGCGCTCGCTCGACGAGGAAGAGCTGAGACGAGCCCTCGATGCAGCGGTTGCCGGGCTGGTCGCCGAGCTAGAGCGAACGGATCCAGCCCTGGCCGCGAGCCTCCGACCGACGCTCGAAGCGTTGACGGACCGACAGACCGCGGCCTTCGCGGTGAGCTCCTAAGCCGGTGCTGCCTCCTTCTCCTGCTCGGGTGCATGCATCCCCGTTTGCGCGGCGCTGTTCATCTTTGCCCGGTCCAAGGCGTCGCTTGCGACGCCGCTAAGAGTGCGTCCGGGCTTGGCCCGGACGCACGTCTACGGTTTGATCAACGACTCGAGTAGGGCTTAGGCCGGTACTGCTTCCTTCTCCTGCTCGGGTGCGTACATCCCCGTCTGCGCCGCACTGTTCATCTTCGCCCGGTGGTAATACGCGCGTTTCGCAGCGTCGACGTTCTCCTCGTTACCGCCCCAGGCCTTGAGCGCTGCCGCCTGAAGCGCGCGGCCGTAGGAGAAGGACACCTTCCACGGGTGCGGGCCGATCGCGTTGATCGCGTTCAACCGCCGGGTCGCCTCTTCCTCCGACTGTCCGCCTGAGAGGAACACGATTCCGGGGACGGCCGCCGGCACGTGCCGGCGGAAGCACTTGACCGTCTCGTGCGCGATCTGCTCGTCGGACACCTGCTCCGAGCCTTCATAGCCGGGAAGCACCATGTTCGGCTTCAGCAAGATGCCTTCCGGGTGCACGCGCTGGTCGCGCAGCTCGGTGAAGACCGCGTGCAGCACGTGCGACGTGACCTCGTAGCTTCGCTGGATCGTGTGCTTCCCATCCATCAGAACCTCGGGCTCGACGATCGGCACGAGGCCGCTTTCCTGGCAGAGCGCCGCATAGCGGGCAAGCGCGTGTGCGTTCGTCCAGATGCAGTACTCGCTGGGGATGTTCTTGTCGATCGTGATCACCGCGCGCCACTTCGCGAAGCGTGCGCCGAGCTGGTGGTATTCCGCAAGCCGCTCGCGCAGCCCGTCGAGCCCTTCGGTGACCGTCTCGCCCTCGGCGAGCGCCAGCGGCTTGGCGCCCTCGTCGACCTTGATCCCTGGGACGATCCCCTTCGACTCGAGCAGCCTGGGGAACGGTGTCCCGTCGGACGCGCTCTGGCGGATCGTCTCGTCGTAGAGGATCACGCCGCCGATGAATTCCTCAGCTCCAGCCGTTGTGAAGAGGAGCTCTCGGTAGGCCCGCCGGGCCTCCTCGGTGGACTCGACTCCGATCGAGTCGAACCGCTTTTTGATCGTGCCGGTGCTCTCGTCGGCGGCAAGGATGCCCTTCCCGTCGGCGACGATTGCCTGGGCGGTCTTTTCCAGCTCCTGAAAGTCCATTTCGGCTCCTCCCTCGAACTTTGTCCGGGGGAAAGTATCCCCTAAGCTTTCGAATTCGGAGGGGTGACGCTGCGGCGGTTCGCCCCTCCTTTGACCCGACCCCTTGGTAAGTGGTCGAAGCGCAAGTACGATTTCGTCCACGTGATCCGCCGTCTGGCCCTAACGGTTCTGGTCGTCGCGGCTCTCGCGCCGGCTCTTCGCGGGGACGCAGCCCCACCGGTGCTGATCCAGCCGGGCGTGACCCTGGCGGGCATACAGGTCGGAGGGATGTCCGACGAGCAGGCCCAGGCCGCCTTGCGCCCGGTCTTTGCCAAACCGGTCCGGCTGGTTTACGGCGACCTTCGCTGGAAGTTGCAGCCGACTCGCTTCGGCGGCCAGGTGACGATCGCGGACGGTGTGCTGCAGGCGCTCGGCGCCCAGGCCGGCGCGGCCGTTCCCCTCGTGCCCGAGGTGGACGGACAGGAAGTGCGCAGGTTCGTCAATGCGCTCGACAAGCGCATCTCGGTACCGCCCGAGGACGCGGAGCTCAAGGGACTCAACGGTCTGCGCCCGCAGTTCACGAAGGAGAAGACAGGCATCACGGTTCTGCGTGCGCTGACGGCTCAGCGGATCATGCACGCGCTGCAGTCGTCGCAGCTGCGGCGCACCCGCGTTGCGGTAAAGGTGCTCGAGCCCGTGCGAACCGTTGCAAAATTCGGTGCAGTCATCGTCATTCGACGCGGAGCAAACGAGTTGCGCTACTACAACGGCGCGAAGCTGATCCGGAAGTTCGGCGTGGCGACCGGTCAGTCGGTGTATCCGACCCCAACTGGGACGTTCAGCATCGTCGACATGCAGCTCAACCCATGGTGGCTGCCGCCGGACTCGCCGTGGGCGGCGGGAAAGAAGCCGATCCCGCCAGGCCCGGGCAACCCGCTCGGCACGCGCTGGATGGGACTGTCCGCTCCGGGCGTCGGCATCCACGGCACACCGGACGACGCGTCGATCGGCTACTCGGCTTCACACGGCTGCATCCGCATGCACATCCCGGACGCCGAATGGGTCTTCCATCACGTGAAGCTCGGCACGCCGGTCGTCATTACCGATTGAAGTCCGGCCCGCTTCGCGGGCCATGATGACTTCCATCGGCGTTACTTCGATGGAACGCTCGGAAGCCGACGCCGGCGAAGCCGGCATCGGCGGCGGCGGAAGTCGAAAGCAAGAGAGAGCTCCACGCGACGCGACGCAGGGAGCCTGGCTTCGTAAGCGGACGATGGGGTTCGAACCCACGACCCTCAGCTTGGGAAGCTGATGCTCTACCAACTGAGCTACGTCCGCGTGCCCCGATTGTAGCTCCGTCCCGCTGGTCAATCCGGGTGTCTGGTGCGGACACGTCACATGTCTGGCACCGGACTGGGCCGAGACGGCCAGGTCCTAGTGACTCCCCCTGGGACTCGTCTGCTTCGGCCCCATGTGAACGCATCTAACCTTCGGGCAGATGGACGCTGATGCCGTCGAGATTCGAGTCCTGGGCTGCCTGATCGAGAAGCAGCGGACGACGCCTGACGCATACCCGCTTTCGCTGAACTCGCTCCGCCTTGCCTGCAACCAGGCGACGGCCCGCGATCCCGTCGTCGCTTACGAAGAGCGCGAGATCAAGGCGGCACTCGACCGCATGTCGAATCGCGGCTGGACGCGCTTTGCGAGTGGCGCGAGCAGCCGCGCGTTGAAATACCGGCACCTCCTCGACGAAGCGCTCGAGCTCTCCCGGCCCGAGTTGTCACTCCTCGGCGTGCTCATGCTCCGCGGAGCGCAAACGGTCGGCGAGCTGAAACAGCGCAGCGAGCGCCTGCACCCATTCGAGTCGATCGCGGAAGTCGCGCAGACTCTCGACGCGCTCGCGCGGCGAGAGCTCGTCGAACCTCTCGAGCGACGGCCGGGTCAGAAGGAGGAGCGCTGGCGACAGCTCCTCGGCGACACCGAGGAGGCCCCGAGGCCGGAGCCCCTGGAAGCCCAACCGCCGCCTGACGACCGGGTGGGCGCGATCGAGGAGCGGCTCGATCGACTCGAGCACGCCTTCGACGACCTGCTGAGCCGCCTAGATAAGGTGCCCGACCGTGAGTAAGCCGCTCGAGCAGCTCAAGGAACGGCTCGGCAAGATCACCGAACTAGAGCGGATCAGCCGGGTCCTCAGCTGGGATCAGCAGACGGTGATGCCGCCGGCCGGATCCGATCATCGGGCCGATCACCTGGCCACCTTGCGACGGATCTCGCACGATCTGCTGATCGCAGAAGAAACAGGGCGACTGCTCGACGAGTCGAGTTCGGTCGAGGACTCCCTCGATCCGGACTCGAACGATGCGGCCCTGATCAGGCTGGCCAGGCGCGACTACGAGAAAGCCGTGCGGGTTCCGACCGATCTGCGCGCCGAGATGGCGCGCGCCGCTGCGCAGGCTCGCCCGGTGTGGGTGAAGGCGAAGGCGGAGTCGAATTTCGAGCTCTTCCTGCCGACCCTGGAGCGAAACGTCGAGCTACGGCGACGCTACGTCGAATGCTACGAGGGAGTCGACGAGCCGTACGACATCCTGCTCGACGACTTCGAGCCGTATACGAGCACCGCCGAAGTGCGCGAGATCTTCGACGAGCTGAAGGCCGAGCTCGTGCCGTTGATCGCCGAGCTCCGCGACGCCGAGGTGGACGACTCGTTCCTGGTCGGAAACTTCCCGGTCGACCGCCAGGAGCGAGTCGCGAAGGAAGTGGTCGAGCTGTTCGGCTTCCGCCCGGATACGTGGCGGCTCGACCCCACCCAGCATCCGTTCGCATCGGGCGCGGGGGTGGACGACGTCCGGATCACGACCAACTACGACCCGAAGACGATGAAGTCGTTCTTTTCGACCATGCACGAGTACGGCCACGGTCTCTACTCGCACCAGCTTCCGCGTGAGCTCGAACGGCTCCCGACCGGGAGCGCGTGCTCGCTCGGCATTCACGAGTCTCAGAGCAGGCTGTGGGAGAACCTCGTCGGCCGCAGCGCCCAGTTCTGGCGCTTCTTCTACCCGCGCCTGCAAGAGACGTATCCGGAACAGCTCGCCGGCGTCGACTTCGACCGCTTCGTGGCTGGCATCAACCGCGTCAAACCCTCGTTGATCAGGATCAAGGCCGACGAAGTGACTTACGGCATGCACATCATCCTGCGCTTTGAGCTCGAGCAGGACATCATCAACGGACGCGTGTCACTCCGAGACTTGCCGCAGGTCTGGAGCGAGCGGATGCGCGACTACCTCGGTGTGGACGTTCCCGACGACGCGAACGGCGTTCTCCAGGACACGCACTGGGCTTCCGGATTGATCGGCTACTTCCCGACCTATCTGCTCGGGAGCGTCATGTCCGTGCAGATCTGGGAGAAAGCCCTGGGGGACGTCCCGGACCTCGAGGATCAGGTCGAGCGCGGAGATTTCGGCGCACTCCGTGGGTGGCTTGGCGAACACGTGCACGCACTCGGGAGGAAGTACTCGCCCCAGGAAACGCTCGAGCGGGCGACTGGGAACAGGATCGACGCGAAGCCGTACCTCGCGTACCTCCGCGCCAAGTACGGCGCGGGTGTCGCCGCTTAGATGAGGCGTGATGTGAAATTCCGCCGGGCCGGATGACGCACCAGACACGGCGCCGGATCAGCACGTTCGCTCGCGGCACGTAGCGCCGCTACGCACCGCGAGCGCCCGCACTGCCCGACTTGGTCTGGAGGCCGTCCGGCGACGGCCGAATTCACACCAGCCCTCTAGGCCGCCGGCCAGGCCTCCACGAGACGCCGGCGGGTCTCGGCCAGGTGCTCCGGCAGCACCTTCACGTCAGCAAGCACCGGCATGAAGTTCGTGTCGCCGCCCCAACGAGGCACGACGTGCATGTGGACATGATCCACGACGCCGGCCCCGGCGCTTCGTCCAAGGTTCCAGCCGACGTTGTAACCCTGCGGTGCGTACAGCTGAGCCAGCGCAGCCATCCCGTCGGAGGCAAGCCGGTGCAGCTCGAGCGCTTCCTCGTCAGTGAGGTCGCCGTACTCGCCGACGTGGCGGCTCGGTGCCACCATGAAGTGCCCGGACGAATACGGGTACTTGTTGAGAAGCGCGGTCGCATGCCGCTCGCGGTGCACGACCAGGCGCTCCTCGTCGTCGCCTTCGGCGGCCAGGCAGAAGATGCACCCGAGCTCCTCGTCTGCCGACTTGATGTACTCGAGGCGCCAGGGCGCCCACAGCTGCTTCACGCAGCCGAGTCTAGAGCTGATCTGCGGATTCGACCGGGATCACTTCTGCCTCGATCCGGGCGCGCAGCGTGGCGAGGAACATCACCGAACCGACCATGGCCAGAACCATGATCAGGGAAGAGGTGAGGAGGATCGCCTGGAGAGTGAGCATGTCGGGAGTGAAACGAGACACCCCCGACTTCGGTTACGCGGTCCGGACTCCTTCTAGGGCGCGATGGTCGCCGCCGCGAACGGACCCGAGCCGCCCGCGGTGATCCGGGCCGAGACCGTGCGCCGCCCGCAGACCAGTCCGGCGCTGAGCCCGGCCGAGTAGCGCTTGACCTCCACCGGGCCGATCAGCCTGAGCGACGAACCGCGCGGTCCCTTCAGCTCGGCCGCGAACGCACCGTCGAGGGGCGTCTTGAAGGTGAAGATCCTGTGCTGCCCACGGTGGGTGAAGCGGCCACGGAGGTACTTGATCGGGGCTCTCTTCCACGGTTGGAGGACGTCTTGCTCGATCGCGGCGAGTGCTCCCGCATCGGGCGTGAACATCGGGTCGTAGGCCCAAGGCGTCTCCGGGAGACCGAGCTTCAGCTCGTTCAGATACAGGAAAGACTCGGCGAAGGACTCGCCGGGGTTCTGGAGGTAGTGCTCGCCCTCGTCGCCCGGAAAGGCCACTCCTGAAGCTGCTTTCTGGCAGACGCCTTCGTACGTCGCCCAGCGTTTCGTGCCGTAGACGACTGCCGGCCACGGGTCGTTCAGCCGGTTGGTCGCGACGTGGTGGCCGTACTCGTGTGCCAGGACCTCTTCGACCGTGCTCCACGGTGTGTCTTCGCCCGTGGTGATGAGGTCGCCGGTCGACGAGAAGTAGCAGCCGTCCACCTCCGTGGCTTCACACAGAACGCCGACCTCGGCGGGAGGAGCGAAGAAGATCTTGACCTTTGAGATCTCGCTGCCGTGGACGAGGCTGTCGACGAAGTCGGCGGCGGCCTGGTTCACGGTGGGGTCGGCTGGATAAGCGCTCGACGAGTAGATCGTCACGTGCGCACCGCTCTTCACGGTGTAGACGCCGCCCCAGGCCCCCGGCGGCAATGTGCTGAAAGACCGTGGATCCCGGTTGACGATCCGCGAATGAACCCGGCCGATTCCCTGGCCCAGCCCGAAAACGCTGAGCCGCTTGACGGTCGGCCGCCCTGCGGCGGGCGCAGCACTGGCAGCCGCGAAGGCGACGAAGGTGACGAGTAGCAGAGCGAGACCCCTGCGTCCGCGCGGGCCGGACATGTCTTAGTACTCGGGGTCGCCCGAGTTGTACTGCATGACTCGAATGAGGGAGTCGCCTGGCTGCCTCGCGAATTTGAGGATCTCGTAAAGACCGGCGCACGTTTCGAGAGGGCGTGGTAGGAGTAGCGGCGATGAAGGTCGTCGGGATTGCCGCCTTGGCGGCCAGCGCACTGTGTCTGATCGTGTTCTCGGGGACATCCGCGGCGTCTTCGCAGAAGACGCAGGCTTGCGGAGGGCTACCCGAGTACACAACCGGGCCCGAGGTCGTCTTTGGCAGACCCAAGACCCTGGCTGCCGCTCAAAAACTCCAGTCGCAAGTCGTGGCCCAGGGCTTCACCTTCACATCGATCGAGGTCGGCTGTGACGAGTTCCGGGTCGTCATTCGCGGGTACGACACGTTCGCCACCGCGGTGGCGATTCAGCTGGAGGCACGGAAGACCACGTTCCACCCGACGGTCGAGTGCTACCAGGCGCCTGACAAGGGCGGCGAGCTCGAAGTCGACATGGGACACGAGCCTGACATCGACTCGGCCAATGATCTCGTCGCTCTCGCAGCGTCACGAGGGCTGCTGCATGCTCAACTCGAGGCTGACCCATGTGGCGGCTACGAGGTGATGATGAAAGGCTTCATCGACAAAGAGCAGGCGCTTGCATTCGCGGCCCAGGCGTCCGCGCAGGGCTTCGCTGCCCATCTCGAAGCGGAGAGCTAGCGCGTCAGAGCCAGCGCTTGTACTTGAAGAAGCCGATCATCCCGACGATGACGGTCACCATCAGCCCGACGATCGCCCAGAACGCGGCGTGGGTGTGCTCTCCCGGGAAGAGGACGTTCATTCCGAAGATCCCGGAGATGAGTGTGAGCGGCAACAGCACCACCGAGAACACGGTCAGGATCCGCAGGACGTCGTTCTGACGGTGTGAGATGACCGATTCGTTCGTGCTCTCGAGCGCTTCCACGACTTCCTTGTAGTTGTCCAGCAGGTCCCAGATGCGCTCGGACGCATCGACGAGGTCGTCGAAGTAGAGCTCGAGATTCTCGGGCAGGAAGCGCTCGATCCGGCGCTCGAGCAAACGGAGGGCCGGGCGCTGCGGCTTGATGATCTTGCGGTAGGAGATGATCTCCTGCTTCGCCTTGGAGATGTCGGTGACGATCTCCTCGGAGCGGCGGTCCTCGATGTCGTCCTCGATCGAGTCGAGCTTGTAGGCGATCTTGTCGAGGATCGGGAAGCAGTAATCGAAGAGGTCGTCCAGCACCTCGTAGAGGAGTCGTCCGGATCCCTTGCTGAAGAGCTGCTCGCGAAAGCGCTCGTCCTCCTGCACGTGGTTGAACAGCCGCGTGACCGGCAGCAGGTCGACGTTCGAGAGCGTGACGAGGTAGTCCGGGCCGAGGAAGAAGTCGAGCTCGCCGGCGTTCAGCCGCTGCACGTTCTTGTCGTAGGCCGGGAAGTGGAGGACCCCGAAGAGGTAGCCCTCCTCCGCGTAGTCGTCGATCTTCGGGCGCTGCCGCTTGGAGAGGACGTCTTCGACGTCGAGCGGATGCCAGCCGAAACGCTCGCGCAGGGCGTTGACGGTCTCGGGATCGATGGGCGGGTCGAGGTGGATCCAGGTGAGGCCGTTGGCGCTGAGCTCAGCGACGCGCGGTTCCGGGCGCGGTGCGACCGCCTCGCCGTACGCGCGAGGCCTCGTCCGCCGGATGCGGGGCAGGCTGGGCATCGGTACTGAGTGGGTCGTCCGTCGCTGGCACCATGTTCGCCATCGTACCCGGGACGCCTGCGAGGGAATCGCCGTGGGGCGTGAGATGGAGGTGCGCAGGAATCCGCCGTTCGAGCACAAGCGCGTAGGCGGACGCCAGCACGCAGATCGCTGCGGCCGCCGGCCAGAGCGCGAGCGGCCTGTGCTGGAGAACGAATCCACCGATCGCCGGTCCGACGAAGAAGCCGATCTGCCACGAGGAGCTCGAGAACGCCATGTAGCGCCCAAGGAGCTGCGGTTCGGCGAGGTCGACCACGAGCGGGGCGTAGATCGCCCCATGCAAGCACTCGGCTACGGCGAAGACACCAACAGCGATGCCGAAGACGATCGCGGCCTGCGTGCCGGTGAACCAAGCGCCTCCTACGAGCACCCCGAGGAACGCGCCCGCCCAGACGACGCCCATCAGGGCGAGCCCGCGCAGGCGGCGTTTTCCCTCCACGAGCTTCATCACCGGCAGCTGCGCGATCGCAACCCCGGCCGAGAAGACAAACCAGATCACGCCGATCGCGGGCTC
>Ga0157375_10004569_pt1 | contig 12022 bp, 8 predicted proteins | sample M35metaG_FD_115311 | JGI IMG/M metagenome (GOLD analysis project Ga0157375, IMG submission 115311) | Miscanthus rhizosphere microbial communities from Kellogg Biological Station, Michigan, USA - M3-5 metaG | ecosystem: Host-associated > Plants > Roots > Rhizosphere > Soil | place: USA: Michigan...
AACTCTTTCACCGCGACAAGGCAGGCCTCAAGTACGACCTCGTTCCCGGTTCGGCGAACGTCGATCGCCGAAGCGCGGGATATCAACGACTGGCTGCCGAGCCGCGCGCGCTCTGGGATTTCTTTGTCTCACGAGTGAACCGTGAAATCGTGGCGCCGCTCCTGATTGGCCGCTTTCAGCAGGAAGTCGACGACAGACTGCAACGGATCCGCGAGGCGTATGAAGCCGGGCTTATCGACTACTCGATGGCGGGCGCCCGCGACTGGTCATATCGCGCCAATGTCGGCCGGTTCATGATGCGCGCCAATGGGTACGAGTTGAAGCCGCACGTCGACTCGATGCCCTACCTCGTCACCGTGCTCCACTACTTTCCGGATGATGCCGGCGACGACCACTGCGGCACCATCTTCTACAAGGCCGAGCGCCCGCTGGATTTCCTCGCCTGCGTCCGCGACGGCAGCACACAGTATTTTCACGACGCGGGTATCGCCTGCGCTGAGGTGATGCGTGTGCCGTTCCGGGCCAACACGATGGTGGCCTTTCCCAATACGCTCGGGGCTGCCCATGGCGCCATCGCGCCGTCAAGCAAACCGCGCAGAATTTTTCAGTACCACATCTCGCTGAAGGGCGACGACGAGAAGGTCTAGACCGCTATACCTTGTCAGCCGCGTCCGCCTCTGCTCGTCCAAAGAACCAGAGGCCCGACATCAACGTGGTCGCGGTCATGACTCCGCTGATGATCCACTCGGTCGCGGAGACGCCGCCGATGCCAAGCACGCCGTACTTGAATGCGTTCACGGGGGCGACCATCGGGTTCAACGCGAGCAGCCACGCGTATTTCGGTCCGATGTTCAGCGGATAAAGGACCGGTGTGAGAAAGAGCCAGAATCCGAGAACATAACCAATCGTGAAGCGAACGTCGCGCGCCTGCAGCGCCGGCACCGACGTCCAGAGCGCGATGCCAAGGGCGAGAAAGGTGGCCTGCACCACGGCGAGCAGCGCCCATCCGAGATGCGACGGCGCCCAATACAGGACTCCGGTCGTCACGCGGTAGTACGTAATGGCGATCGCGAGCACCCCAAGGTGGATGGCGAAGTTCAGAAACGCCGGCGTCATCGTTGCTACCGGCAGGATCAGCCGCGGCAGATAGATGCGCGTCATGAACCCGCGATTCAACTCGAGGCTTCGCGTCCCCCACGTCACCGACTGTGAAAACAGTTCCCACAAGGCGCCCCCGCAGTTGATGAACAGGAAGTATGGAACGCCGTTAGAACCGACGCCGAGCACGCCTCCGAACACGATCGTGTTCACGACGAGGGGGAATAGTGGTCGAATGAAGATCCAGGCCGCGCCAAGGACGGTGCGCTTATAGAGCTTCGTCAGCGACTTGCCCGCGAAAAATCGCAGCAGCCGGCGATAACGCCAGACGTCACGGAGGCGGTCCTTCAATGCCTCGCGGCGCGGTTCGATGACCCACGTGTCGAGTGGAGGAGGTGCCTGTTCGACTGTTGCCATCTAGATGGAATTGACCCGGGCTCGCACCACACTGCCGAGAACGCCTTCAAGCAGGCGAATCGTGCGGACGTCGATGACCTCGAGGGGATCGCTGCCGGTTTCTGAAAACGCCCGCTGCGCGACGCCGAGGTGATAGGTGAAGTAGTTGCGATCGGAGAAGAACGCCGTCGAGCGCACGCCGCATAACGGAGCGAGGTACGCAAACCCGCCGTACGTCCCCACAAACGCCTGCGCACCTGCGATGATCGCGGTCTGCCACGCCAGGTTTTCACCTGCACGACCGCTCATGTCAAACGCGTGCACGCGCGGATGCGAGGCGGCCGAAAAGTCCGCGTGATCGTCCGGCCTGAACCCTGGATTCAACATGACCACTTCGTGATGCTCGGCGAGCGCTTCGATTACCCGTGAGACAAACGCACGATTGTCGGCGGTATCCGGGAAGCAATTGCTGAAATAAAACCGCACCGCGACATACGTCGCCGGCAGCGGCGGCAGGGCGGCTGGACGAGGCGGTGCAATCTGCCGGTAGCGGACGTGATCGAGGACGCGGCTCAACGGCGCGCGATCCTTCCAGAACGGCATGAACAGCGCGTACATCAACGCCGGGTGCAGCAGCTGCGTCGCGCCACCGCCGAGCGACGCGCGGACGCGACGGATCACATCGCGGTCGAACGCGCTGACACCACGCTGCTTCTTCGTGGCCTCCGTCCGCGACCGGAACTCCTCGGGCGTTGCGACGGAAAACACATCGACATAGCGGCTGTTGGTCAGGCCGTACCACGATGCCGTCCCGCCCCGCGAAACGACGACCAGCCGCTCGGCCGGTAAATCGAATTTTTCCACCGCCCAGCGCACGAACGGTGCCCAGTACAGCAGCTCGAAGCCAATTTCTCCCGTCCAAGGGCCGACAATGATTGGCTGCGAGCCGCGCCGCATCCGATCGAGACGATCGATGACCCGCTGTTCCGTGAGCTCCAACTCGGCCTCGATCCCGCCGCGCCGCGCGAGCCGGCGAAGCGCCGCATCCTGGCGACGCACGGCGGCACGCAGATCCGCAAGCCGGCCCTGCAGGTCGACGCTCTCATCCCGTCTCGCTTCGGTGAGTTTTCGTATTTCCGCTCGATACGCGGCGACTTCAGACGCGAGCGTTTTTACCAGCTGCTGCTGATCGCGTGACTGCTCGGTGAGACGCTCGAGGCGGGCACGCTGGATTTCCGCCTCCGGAGCGAGCAGTGGCTCAAGGGACCGGCCAAGACGACGCAGTGCGCGGTTGACCAATGAGCTCATTCGACCGCGAAGCGCAGCTGCCCCTCATCGTCGAACTCGAGCGTGCCGCTCGCGAGACCGTGCTCAATCGCGCCGGCCCATTCATCGCCCAGGCGCTCGCGCATGTCGACAGGGAGCCGAAGAATGGCGCGATCGCGTGCAAGGCGATACGCCTCGATCCGCTGCGTGAGCCTCTCTGGAGGGATCGGTGTCCAGGCAACGTTGCCGTCAGCGGCACGGGCGAGCACAAGGAAACTCGAATTACGTGCCTTGATGAAAGTGACCTCGAAGCCGCTGGCCGCCAGCGCTCGAACCATGGCAGCCCTGTCGAATGTCTGCAGGTGCAGCGGATTCAGATGCGCAATGATCGACTTGCCCTTCTCCAGCACCTGGCGATCCTCGGGTTCGTTGTACAGGTACATGTAGCCGCCGGGATTCAGATGTGCGTGCACTTCGCGCAGGAAATCCGCCGGCCGCACCGAGTGCACGAGGATGTGGTTGCAGACGATCAAGTCAAACCGGCTTTCAAACGGTATGTGGAAATGGTCGTAGTCGATCAGGCCCTGTGCGTCGAAGCCGTACAGCTCCTTCAACAGGAACTTCTGGCTTTCCCACATCGGCATCACTGATACGTCGGCGTTGTACAACCTCCGGAGACTTTCCGCGATCGTGCCGGCTCGCGGGCGGATTTCCAGCACTCGCGCGTTCGTCGGCTTCACCAGGTTCCCCAGCAGGTCCACATGCACGCTGTTCTCGAACCGGTCCTTCAGCACACCCTCCAGGTACTCCGTCGTCTTCAAGCCGGAATGCTCGGACACCCAGACGCCGTGCGCCGCCATCCGGCGGAGTTCCTCTTTATCCTTATCGCTCAGCGGGTACGGATTCAGCAGAGGGTTCGGAAGGACGCCGTCGGCGACCGCTTTTCCGGTGACCTCGCCGAAGTGCTCCAACAGGAAGAGGAAGCGCTGCCCACACGGCCGTCTCGCGGCGTAGACGACGCCGCAGCGATGGCAGCAACTGTAGTTGTAGCGGGCGGACTGCTGATCCGGCGCCTTCGGCAGCATGATCAGCTTGTTCCATTCGACGACCAGGGTCCGCTCGCCGTGGCCGCAAAACGGGCACTTGTCGAGCGACAGCCACTGCTTGCCGTCGGGGTCCGGGTGAATTTCGCCACCGATCACCGGTGACCACCGCGGTTCTTCGGCGGTCATGGTGAGCGGGACGGCGCGGCCGGACAGCAGCTTCGTGCCGTTGGCGTTTTCGCCGTGACCGTCTGTGGATACGCGCAACTGCTGCATCACGCGCATCACGGCATTGAGCTGCAGGTTCGTCTGCCGTAACTGATCCGAAACATCCTGCCGCACGGCGTCGATGTCGCGCCGCAATGCCGTCAGCTGTTCACCATGCTTGTCGAGGCGATCGCTGGCACGGCGCGCGTTGGTCACCGCGTCGGCAACGGCCTTCCTCGTATCGGCAACGACCTTCCTGGTGTCACGCGCAAGCTCGCGCACGTCGCCCATCTGCCGTTCGCCGCCCACCAGAAAGCGTGCGGCGCGCAATGGCGAACCGACCAATGCGGCGAGGCGATCAATGACCCTCACGCCGAATCAGTCTAACGCATCCGTACAGGCGCTCCCGCTGGCCGTCGGTGGCACCTCGATGATCGCCGCACGACTTCCGAGGTTCCCGGCCGATCCCTATAATCGCGGCGAGGGCTTCTCGTGGGCATTGTCCGCGTTCAACTCGTCCCGCTTGCGGAGCGCCACCTTGGCGCAACACTGAGCTGGGTCAACGACCCCGCCATGATGCGGCTGCTTGGCCGAGCCGCGCATGTGGAGCCGGACGAACATCAACGATGGTTCCAGCGGCTGGAACACCGAAGCGATTGCCGGTACTTCAGCGTCGAGACCGTCGACGGCGGCAGCCATGTGGGCAACATCTGGCTGTGGGATATCAACACCGTCGATAGCAAGGCTGAAGTCCGGATCCTGTTCGGTGACGAGGCCGCTCGCGGCCGCGGGTACGGCAGCGAGGCCATCCGGCTGCTCGCCGACCTGGCGTTCGACACGATGGGTCTGCACCGTCTTTTTGCGTACGTGTTCTCAATCAATCCGCGCGCGAAACGCGCGTTCGAAAAGGCGGGCTTCAGGTCCGAGGGAATGCTTCGGCAGGGCCGTCGCGTCGGCGATGAATACGTCGACGTGTACCTACTTGGCCAGCTCGCGACCGATCGCGGCCCTTGATAGACGGGTTTCCACAGCAGCCCGCCGGCGCATAGAGAGCCAGGCAATCGCGACCAGCACGATCAGTTCAGTCCCGATACCCACACAGAACAACGTTGCGCGGACGATGGGCAAATACTCGATGGTGACGCGCCGCTCGCCGGCAGGTATCTCGAGGCCGACGAGCTGTTCGGCCGCGCGCACGATGCGCGCCGATCCCTGGTCGACGCGCCAAGCCGGCTGATACCACTGGGTGATGAGCAGATGGCGAGCGCGATCGGCCGGCGCAAACGTCAGCGTCATACCGTCGCGGTGCCGAGCGATAGTGATCGCCTCCGGGTCGCGCTCGATGCCCGCGCCATCGAAGTCGACACATAGAAACCGATCGTGGCCGCAGTCCTGGACGCGTGGCAGCGGGGTTTTCGGCCAATCCCTGACGAAGAAGGCTTCCGGCCACGGCGCCGGGTTCTCGAAGATCCGGACGTCGCCGACCGTTCGAATCAGATGCAGGCGATCCGATACCGTGTCCTGCGGCATCGCCAGCACGTACCGGACGCCAAGCACGTTGAGTGTCGACGGACGGTTCACCGTCGTCTCGGTTGGCGGCGAGATGCCAATGAACGCATACCGCATCGGGGCGATCGCATCGAGCGTGATGCCGTGTGCTTCCGCATACAGCGACGGCACGCCAGCCGCCTGAAGCTGGTTGGGTGCAAGGCCGTCGTGCGTCAGCATGAACCTGCGCGCCAGGTCGGCGGTATGCGGCGTGAACGCAACACGTCCCGGCGCATTCTTGTACAGGGCGGCGACCGCGGCCGTGATGCCGTAGTTCTCCTGCACGCGCTGGCTGCGCGCGCGCAGCTCAGGATCGGTCCACGCTCGCGTCATCGATACCCATTGCGGCCAGAACGCGGCGCCGAGCGCCACGACCTGCAACGCGATCACCGCGGAGGCAATCCGGGCTCGATGCGGCGTCTCGCGCAAGTGAGCGATTGCGCAGGCACCGAGAACGATCCCGAACAGATTGATGCCGGAGCGATACCCCCACCGGTGCGTCATCAAGTTGAACAGCCACGATTCGGGCATCCACAACAGCACGAGACTGGCGATCAGCGCCAGCTTGAACGGACCGAGCGCGGCGCGTTTCACGCGGAACAAGGCGAACGCCGCCGCAATGGTCATCGGACCGCCGAAGTAGATCGTGCGCCACGCCGTCTCGACGCCCGGTTTTCGAAGCGGCGCGATGAGCGCGGAGGTCGCATACGTCAGAAGAGTCGGCTCTTCATGGTTGTCTCGACCGACGCCAGACGGCGTCAGCCGATACTGTTCCGCAAGGTGATACACGTGTGCGCCGCAAATCAGGACACCGACGAGCGCAGCGAACGCCAGCCAGTGCCACTGCGAGAGCGTCGTGCGCGGCTGCACCAGGAGGAAGACTGCCGTCGCGGCCAGCACCGCGAATGGAAAGAACATGCTCAGCGTAAAGCCCGCCACGCCTCCAAGGACGAGGCTCCACTTTGCTGCGTCGCGTGCGCCCTCGGTCTTCAACAGTGCGGATGCCGAGTAGATCATGATCGGCAGTGAGGCTTCAGGAATCGCCGCTGTCGACCAGTCATCCAGGTAGGTCGGCTGAACAATCGATGAGCAGAACAGAAACGTCAGGGCGGCAACGACGGCAACGAGTTCGTCCGACGTGAGTCGTCGTACCAGCAGCAGCACGAACCACGCGCCGACAAGCGCCTGACACGCGGCCGCGCTGCGCAGCACTGTTCCGCAGTCGGCGACGCGACAGAGCGGCGAGAACGGGTGCGTGATGAAATGAAAGCGGAACGGCTGCGGAACACCGAGCGCGGAGTCCATGTTCCAGAAAGGCCACGACCCTTCGGCCACGGAATCGATCACCATCTTCGTGGAGACGACGCCGGTGTAGTAGTCCTCGACGTCGTTCGGGCCGACGGCAACAAAAGGAAGAGAGAAAAGCAGCCAAGCGCCGAGCAGGATCAACAGCGACGCCGCGCGAACGCGCTTCATCCGCTCAGTGGAGCTCGCGCCTTCCTGTTTTCGTGATGATCGGAATCTCGCGCATCCACAGCTGCTTCTCCCACCACGGGCGGTTCGCCGTGTACCAGTCGATGGTGCGCTGCAACCCTGCCTCGAATCCAACCTGCGGAGCCCATCCAAGCAGCCGTCGCGCCTTCGCAGTGTCAGCCGTGTGTCTGAAGACCTGTCCGGGCCGGTCGCCGACGTAGGTGATCGGCAGACTCTTCGTGTTCATCATCTGGACGACGCGCGTGGCGAGTTCCGTCAGCGACCAGCTCGTTTCCGTGCCGAGGTTCACCACCTCGCCAATCACCTTCGAGCGATCGCAATGCATCAGGCAGTCGATCGCACGGCAGGTGTCGTCCACATACGTGAAATCGCGCGCGGCGGAACCGTCGCCGTGAATGCGAATGGGCTCGCCGAGCAGACAGCTGGTGATGAACCGCGGGATGACCTTCTCGAGATGCTGTCGCGGCCCGAACTGGTTGAACGGCCGCACGATCACCGCCGGCACGTTATACGTCGCGAAGTAGGAGTAGACGAGCCGGTCGGCGCCGGCTTTCGCGCTCGCGTACGGGCTCATTGGCATCAGCGGCTGCTCTTCGTCCATCTTCGCCGCGCGCGCCGTGCCATACACCTCCGACGTCGAGATATGAATGAACCGGTCGATGTGCTTTACATTCTTCAATACTGAATTGGCGACGACCTGCGTCCCCAGCACGTCCGTCTCGAAAAAATGATAGTTGTCGTAGATCGACCGCGTGACGTGCGTCTCTGCGGCGAAGTGCACGACGATGTCGGACTGCTCGATGAGCGAATCGACGAGCGAGGCGTTGCGCACGTCGCCGTGCCAGAACTGAATCTGTCCGTTCGCCCCCTCCCGCCCGCCAAACGGCGGCAGATTGTCGAGGCTTCCTGCGTACGTCAGGACGTCCAGCACGAGGATCCTGTAGTTCGGATAGGTGTCTCGCAGGTAGTGCACGAAGTTACTGCCGATAAAGCCCGCACCACCGGTAACCAGAATCGTCCTTGCGTCTTCCGTTCTGTTCATATTGGAGTCGCCGCCGGCCGTCGGCAGCAGTTCACTCTACCCCACTCGTGTGCCTATTCTGAAGCGGACGTCACATACAACGTGCTGTGAGGCGCCAGATCTTCCTGGTATGGGTACTCCTTTCGAGATGCAGGAAATCGTCAATGACGACATGCGGAAGAGGATTTGCGGTCCGCTCATGCAGACCCTCTCTTGTCAGGATGAGCCCAAGCCGAAGCTTTTCGGACATCCAATCCCCACGAGCTCGATGGTCATTATTGCTTCGCGTGCTTCGCCAGATCCACGCGAAACACAGCCCACTTGTGATCGTCAAACACCTTTTCGAACACGGCGTCCGCTCCGAGCGCCGCAATCATTGAATCGTGGAACGGCGGGTCGACGAGCACGTGCGTGACGTTGAGCGCTTTCACCAAGGCGAGGCGTTCCGCGTTCGTTTCACGATCGTTGAAGAACGGCTGTGCGCCATGGGACGTCAGCGATTGTCGATAGAACCGAAGGTAATCTCCGAACAGCAATTCAGGGCTCAGGAATTCGGGGTCGATTCCATACCAGCCGAGAAATTGCTGCGGCAGGAACGCCGACGGAAGATAGTGGTTCTCCGTGTTGGCCACGAACACGGCATCGACGGGAACGTTCCTGCTCACCCATTCGATCACATCGAGGCTCGGCGCGCACGACGGGTGTGGTGTGATGACAATCTTCATGTCATCAGGCGCGAATGGCGCGAGCTGGGCCGCCCCCTGCGTACACGGAAACGCGGCGACCGCGTCCGTGGGGTTTCTCGGACCGCCAGCGGCGGTCAATACGGACTGAGCTGGAATCCAGCCGACCACCGCTAGCCCCAACACAGTGGCCGGCAGGAGCCATGGTCGCGGCTGCGGCGCGTCGTTCGGTGGGCCACCCGCTGACTGACGTTGCGCCGACTGCCGTTTGGCCCGCCTGACTCCCAAAAAACTCAGACCAATCAGCGCGCTCACCACGTTGGCCAGGGCATTGGGATTGCCCAGGATCGGAACGGCGCTCCAGAGCCACACGCCCGGCGCGCTCTTCGGCGCCGTCGCACTGATCTGGAACGTGTCGCGATTGATTTCATGCGTGTCTTCCACCGCGGGTGAGGTGACGAGGGCTCGCAGATTGCGGAAAGACGGATCGATCACATCGTAGGACCATGAGCGGCCCTCCAGCCGTTCGCCGTTCGTGAGGTTGAAGACCACTTCGTAAATCGCGCGCGACGAAGCACTGACATCGTCAGCCCACTTCACGTGCACGACTGGTGCAGGTCTCGCCGTCATTTGGTAGACCACTACCAGCACAACAGCCGCCGTCGCCGAAGCTCCTGCAACCATCCCCCACGCGAGGCGTCTGGATCGTGAACGCTGGTTGTCGTGGTCGCGGTGCTGCTCCGGTGACGCCGCAGGACGTCGTGCTTCCACGGCCACCCAGGCGAAGAGAGCAATCGCGGGCAGCACGAGAATGTCTTGCAGACGATCGAACACGGTCCGAGGGACGCGGAACAGCAATCCAGAGGCGGCGCAGACGGCGATCGCGAGAAGGATGGACCGAGACGTGCTCGTCTTGGCTAGCCGCTCCGTCAGGAGATAGACCACGGCCCCGGCGGCCACGTGAAGAAAGAACACGATATTCCGAAGCGGAGTGAACAGGATCTCGAAGTACGTGAAGTACACGTACGGGAACGCCACGAGCGGAAACCGCATGATGAGCAAGTAGCAGAAGATGCTGCTTGTCAGGAGCCCCACCAACCATCTGTCCCGATAGTGCCGAAGCGCGAACGGTGTGGCGATCAGCAGGAACGGCATCCACCCCCAGAACGTCGCGGAGTAAAAAGCCACGAAGTCGGAAAAGATCGGCAGCGGAGGACGAAGCAGGTCTATCACGGACAGGCTGAATACCGTCTCCACCAGTTGTTCGCGGCGCTCGGCGACAAGAGTCCCGATATGCGTGATGGTGGCATTGCTCCAGAGCGTGAACGCCCCTCCGATAGCGAGCCCTGCGAGCAGTACCGCGATCGGCCGGACCAATCGTGTGCGTGGCGCCTTCACCCAGAGCAGATACAGCGTGAATGCGCCCAGGTACACGAGGATCTGAATCAATTCACGGATGTGGACAATGGTGTCCATCAGCATGAGACCGAGCGTTCCCGCAAACAGAAACGCGGTCTCGCGTCGATCTTTCGCGTCGAAGAACATGACGAGACAGGCAAGGGTGAGCGGCAGCAACACCCCCAGGGCGACGTCCGACGCGTGGGAGTGTGGTACCAGCTGACCCCACATCAGGGGAGGAACCGCCGCAAACGTCCCCGAAATCACGAACGCGAGAGCTGTAAACCCCGAGGCCAGGGCAATGCGTGGAGACTGGAAGACACGGCCCGCCACCACACACACGCACGCCAGCGCAATGGGAGCCCACAGAAATCGGAGCTTGTGATAGACGAAGATCGGGTCGACGCCGCCGAGCGTCGAGACGAGCGCGTTCAGGTAGTGGATGCCGGGGAACGGATAGGTGTAGATGATGCCGGGGACAAAGTAGATGTTGTTCAGCGCGGGGTCGCTCTTCATCGAGAGCCGGCGAATCACTGAGAGGTGTAGGTAGTCCTCACCGCCCGAGTACGGCGATCCTTCCACGTACAACAAACACGCCAGAGCAATCACCATCGCCCAGAACACCGCTTCGGAGGCGGTGTACGTGATGACAGCGCATTTCTTCGAATCGAAAGCGGTTATTCCGAGAAGCAGGGCCGATCCCAGAAATAGCACCGCAAGCGTGGTCGTGGTGCTGAAATGCAGCGTCAGCGCGGCGATCGTCATGATCTGCACGAGCGCGATGCTCACGCCGCACGCAACGACGAGGAACTCTGTGAGAGGCCACGTTCGATCACGCAGAATGCCGAGCACGGCGGCAGCGCCGGGGACGAGCGCAACACCGAGCGCCGGGAGCACGACGCGAGCCGGCCACGCAATCGATTCCGGGGCACCCAGACTTCGGGCACCAACCGCGGCGGCTTCAATGCAGGCACCGATGACGAGGGTTGCGCGGCGAGATAACTGCACGGTCGACTACGAACGAGGCCTCGGCCTGCAGTGGCCCGGTGAAATGTTGCGGAGCGCGGAACAGCGTATCACAGCGAATCCGCCCGCTCGGCCGCCAGCACTGCGTGCGATTCCGCTCCGCAATTCAAGATGAGATCGAGGGCGGACATATACGGCACGAACTCGCCGTGAAGCTGTGGATAAACAGGGTGCGTGAAGTCCTGCCACTCGACGGCGATTCCATGGCTCTCGAACAGCGCCACGTCGAGATAATCGCGCGCCGCACTGCCTGAGAGATATCTGGTCGCACCGAAATGGCGGCAGATGCTCACGAGCCGCTCGGTCTGCCCGCCATCGATGCCAAGCGCCGATGCGCGCTCGATCTGGGGCCGCACGCCGAGCCATTCCGCCATCAGAGCCGTCACCGCAATGTCGAGATCGACGATCTGCTCCCACGATCGCGTCAACACCTCTTCGAAAGCGGGCACGTACTGCTTGACGAAAGGGGCGGCAGCGTACGCCTGCCGGATGCTCGCGACGTGCTTCCTGGCCCAATTGGTTCGCGCGTCGATGGCGACGTCGAGGATGCGCGGCTTGCTCAAGCCGCTGTGACGGACCGGAACGGTCAGCCACAACGGTCCCTGCTGTGTCTTGATGCGGTTCCGGTTTCTCCACCCGTGCGTGTCGTACTGCACGTCGTCGTAGTAGACGAACACGTCCGCGCGACGCATCTGATCGAAGAAGCCCAGCCACGGAAGGTAGCCGGGCTGCAGGACGACGACTGTCATGTCTGCGCGACAGCCGGAATGATGCGCCCCCGCTTTCGATCAGGGCGACGCCCCAGCACGATCCACCGAATCCACCACGTCACGATGTCGCGG
>Ga0157375_10004575_pt1 | contig 12014 bp, 13 predicted proteins | sample M35metaG_FD_115311 | JGI IMG/M metagenome (GOLD analysis project Ga0157375, IMG submission 115311) | Miscanthus rhizosphere microbial communities from Kellogg Biological Station, Michigan, USA - M3-5 metaG | ecosystem: Host-associated > Plants > Roots > Rhizosphere > Soil | place: USA: Michigan...
CAGAGCATTCGGCTGTTAACCGAAGGGTTGTAGGTTCGAGTCCTACCTGCGGAGCCAAAGTTTCCTAACAAATCACTCGAAAAGGCCACCCGCGAGCGTGGCCTTTAGTATTTGTGACATGGTTTGTGACATAACCCTTTTCAGTTTACTAATTCAGCCTCTCGTTTCGGTGATAGTGAAGTGGGTTCTAGTGCGGCAGCCGCTTGATCGACAGCCTCCGCACGTGTGAATAGGTCTTCATCATCTGTGGTGCTACGTGACCGACTTGAGCCTGAATCACCGAATCTGGCAATCCCTTTTCTGCAAGCGTCGTTACTGCGGTGTGTCTTGCATCGTGGAAGCGAACACGCAACAGTCCCGGATAGATGATTTCGCCTTCATCGTTCCGAGCTGCTTATGCAGTATCAAGCGCCAAGCTCAGAAGAAAACGCATTAATACGGCGCATCCTTGATTCGTGGCTGGCTCAACGTCACCCACCTAGAAGGCAGGACGCTCAGCTAAGGTCCTTTGGTTTGTGGATCAAGGACATTGTGAGGCTGTGGGGATTAGTGTATAGATCCTGACCATGACCGGATGACCGACAATAAAGCGGTAGCTACATTTTTCTTTCGAGTCTTCGGAGTGTCGAACATCATATACTCCGTGCTGTACTGGCTATATGGGACGATCTTAAACCTTTTCCAGGCTCAGAGTAGGTTTATTGTCACGGCGTTCTGGGCTTCGACATACCTCTTACTAGGTCTCTTTCTTATTGCTCTTAGTAACCCGCTGGGCGTTCTAGTCGTTAGAGGCTTAGACCAGCCGATGCCCCCGCCGCCGCCTGCTGCCTTATAGGTTAAATAACGAATACCTGAAACTGCATCACTACCTGACAAAACAACGCGCCAAACTCTCGAGTCCAGATCTCAGCTTAGGAAAATCTCCTTTCGCCGCTTTCGCCGTTCTTAGTCGTTGTGGGTGAGGGACTGAAAGGCCGATCTGAGTGTCGGCCTTTTGGTTTTTTGCAGAAACTACTTGTTAAATCCACAGACGGTTAACAGCCCAAGCTGGTCTTGATCGCGTTCGCTGCATTAATCAGTGCTTGTCCTTGACTCGTAGTGAGTGAGCCACTGTTGAGGAAGGCGTTGACCTGATTGATAAAGGAACCGACCTGATTGCAAGCCGCGGCCGTCTGTCCGTTATCAATCTTGCTCTGGACTTGCTGAAGCTTGTCGATCAACCCCGCACCCTGATCCGGAGTGAGGCTGCCTTCAGCGATCAGCGTTTGCACTTGAGCAGTGAGCGAGCCGATCGGGTCCGTCTGGATCCTTGTCCCAATGGCTATAGCAATGGGACCATCTCCGACCAGTATGGAGGACGTCACTGTATTTGAGGTGGTGTCAATCACTGACACCGTGTTGCTGAAAGAATTAGTCACGTAGGCGAAGGCCCCATCCGGCGTGATGGCTATGTCACCAGGGGTCGGAACAGACACCCTTGCAATTACGGTGTTGCTCGCTGTGCTTATCACCACCACGCGGTTATCAAACGAATCTACGGCAACATAGGCAAATGCGCCATCCGGCGTAATATCTATTCTTCTCGGCTCTGAGCCAACCTGTATGGTAGTAGTCACTGTATTGGTTGCCGTATCTATCACCGCGACAGTGCTGCCATCTGCATTCGTCACGTAAGCAAATGCCCCATTCGGTGTAACTGCTAGCCAACGCGGAAGAATGAATCCCGGTATCGTGGCGCTTACGGTATTGGTCGCCGTGTCTATCACTGAGACAGTGTTGCTAAGTGAATTCGCCACGTAGGCGAAGGCTCCATCCGGCGTGATGGCTATTCCCTCTGGGCGCCGTCCAACAGTCACAGTGGCAATCACGGTATTGGTCGCAGTGTCTATCACGGAAACTGCGCCTACAGCTATGCCCAAATTCGTCACGTAAGCGAAAGCACCATTGGGCGTGATAGCTATCATAGAAGACCCCAGTGGGACCGGCACGGTGGCGACTATGGTGTTGGTCGCCGTGTCTAGCACTGATACCGTGTTATTCGGCGTTGTTAGATAGGCAAAGGCCCCATCCGGCGTGACAGCTATCGCACCGACACCTTCAATTTGCAGGGTGGCGATAACAGTGTTGGTTGCGATATCTATCACCGAAACAGTGTTGTCGTTACGATTAGCCACGTAGGCTCGGGTTTGAGCGAACGTGGCGCTTGCTCCGAAGCCAACAAGAACCAGCAGAATTGCGACTGCTCGAATTGTTGTCCCTAAAATCAACTTTGAAAACTTGCGAGTGGACTTTGTCATGAGGTTTTTCCTTTCTGTGACGGATGGATCTCCACAGCTTCGCGAGGATGCTCCGTGGATCTCGATAAGAGTTGCTTGAACTGATCACGGTAACTTTTGAGCAGTCACGTAACACAGCGAAGCTGAGTGTCAGGAGGGTTAATTGTGAACGTCGTCATTTTAACGACGCGATAAAATGAACTTTGGTTTACGGTAAGGGAACATTTTGAGGCTCCGTGAGTTTGAGTTTCAAAACTAATGGGGCACGAGGCTGGACTTAACGCGGTATGTAAATCCCCCAGTCGCCCACCTTCCAATAGTTATGACAAAAAGCGAATCAACGTTTCAGGTGGAAGGTTAAGGTTCCGCAGCGGTGTGACAGTTTTTCCTCGTTTCAAAACTGAGGAATCCGGACCACAACTTAGAATTTTTTGTTTTTTCGCCTCACGCATCTTTGCACGTGCCTAAGCTTCACCGCGCAGACATCGACTTCCCGGCATGGGGTGTGATGTGGATCTGTTAGTGTGGGCACTGATAATGCGAGCAAGTTTGTCAGGCGAGCACACGCGGGAGTCTCTTTTTCAGTGCTACGTCTGTCACGTACCCCCGTGTTTTGCCATTAGGCAAATAGCACTGAGGCAACGTCTACCTCAATGCGTTTCTCTAGAATCCTTTGACAAACAAAATTTTGCCATTGTGCAATTCATATTCCTCACACTTCCCTTGCGCAAGTCATGCACTCGCTTCGAATAGCTTTTTACTAGCGGCCCAGAGAAAGGCAGAGTTACGAGCGGGCCGGTTTCACACACTAAGCTGCCATAAGGAGGGAATCACATTCCTGAAGGAATATTTGATCGTCTGACCCATCACGAGGAGTTCTAACAGAGCGGTTATATTTAGAAACGAGAACATCACGTAAACTGACAACAACTGGTGCGGATTTTTCTGATATGGCCTGGTAAGCCTTTTCAAAACCTGACGTATCACCTAACGCCCCACATGCATGCATTGTTATCGCTTGGGCAATGGAGCTTACTTCTGGATTCGACACACCTTTCACTAATTCAATACTTTCCTCATATCGGCTCTGCTGAATTCGAAGACTAGCCAAAGCAGTTTGGAAATATTGACGTTGAGATACCCAAGGATTCTCCTTTAATCCCCTTTCAAAGATACGTTCAGCGCGCTCGAATTTCCCTGAGCGCATGTTCGCCATACCACGAATGTGGTATCCAATCCATTCACTCAATGTTGCAGGTGGATAAGGCGATAAGAGTTTTAACGCGTCTACATATTTGCTTTCAGCGATGAAAATACAGGCTTTGCCAAACTTGCCCACACCTTGGCGAGGAAATCGTTCAATTAAGTCGTCGTAGATCTTTAGGGCTGGCTTGAAATCGCCGATTTTTCGATAAGTATCAGCTAGACCAGCGTAACCCATTAGACTTAGAGGGTGCGACTTAATGACAAGCTTATATTGATCAATGGCTACATGAAATTCTCCGAGATCTCTCACTATTTTTGCGTAGGAAGCACGCATTCCAGCCGCTAGAGGAAATCTTTCAATCAGGTGCGCAAACGTTTTCTTGGCTTCTTCCAAACGGCCTAAATCACGAAGTGTTTCCGCACGGGCATGTTGAGTAATATGATCTTCAGGGAAATCTCGTACTAGCTCTTCAAATTCTAAAAGCGCCTCTTCAAATTTCCCCATATTTCTAAGAACTTGAGCCCGGCCGCCAAGAGTAATAGGATCGGACGGCCAGATTTCTAAGACTTGGTCGTACGCTTTTAATGCCTCTCTAAAGTTGCCAATATCTGCAAGAGCCGCCGCCCGAGCACGGTGAACGACTATATCGTTGGGAAACTGTTCGATACACGACTCGAAGAGTGTCAGCGAATCTTCCAACTGGCCAAGATCTTTCAAAACCTCAGCGCGTCCTAAGGCCGCCGCACCCACGTTTCCAAACACACCGGCGTTGTGGTACGCACGCAACGCTTCTTGGTAATCGTGCAGGGTTCGGTATGCATCTCCCAGCACGGCATAAGCAAATGCGTCCTCTGGGGCTTCGGCGACAGCAATCTTAGCGAATTCTAATTGCAACTCGGCACTCCCTAACTTCTTAACGAACTGCGCGAGATCACACAGAGATTTAGCTATATGTTCTGGGTCGCTAGTGCGTCTCTGATTCGCGACTAATTGTTCGGCAAACCTTAACGCTTTTTCTTGGTCACCTTCGACGAGTAGCTTCTTAATGGTGTCTCGTTGCTTTTCGGCCTGTTGAAATGCCTCATGTGGCTTAACAGATCTTTTTTGTTTCCGATCTCCGCTCTTTACTGCATCTAAGAACTTCGGCTCTGCGGTTACGTTTTCGAATTTGATATCGGTCGCAGACTCCTGAAAAGGTTTGGCCCATCGTTGAAAAACCTGGCGGGCTTTTGAATCACCCCGAAAGTAAGGATGTGAAAGAAGTTCAATCAATGCCAAATTCCTTTTTTCACGCTGTTCAACAAAAACACGAAAGGCCCCAAGACGCACTGCATCGAAATAAAATGCGCTTTTTTCACTAGGGTTTCCGAATAAATCCATCGGCAAATCGAGCCAAGCTTGGTATCGACTAGCTATCTCTTCTTGATCACTTTCGAGGTTTTTAAGAAAGGTTGCCACTCTCTCAAGACCTGCCTCCGTTGATAATCTTATGGCCAAGCTTATATCCGCATTACGCGGTAACGGAGCTGAGTAAAGACGATTTGCTATATATTCATTCACTGCTGCGCTATTCAAAAAATCATTTACACATTCTGCAGCAGAGAAACGTATCTCCATCGTTTCTTGGGAGTCTAGAAAGATAAGAATGAGCTGTAACGCTCTATCTTTTTCCCAAGCAAGTTGAAGGTTCTCTCGAATCGTCGCCTCCGTTGCATCGTCTATCTGCTGAATGTCAGTTGCATCCTCGAATAACAGAGGAACCTCCCACTCTTGTCGCTCCGTAACGTTCCCAAGCTCACCCAATTCGAGTGAATAGAAATGCTCATTGTCAATGAGTATCGCTATTGCCGCTTGTCCTGATAGGAGGGCTTTCATTAACGCGTTTCCCAAGTAGCACCTACCTCTTTGAGTTTTTGTATCACTGAACGAAATATCACCTTATCCGCTCTTTGACGAGGCTCTCGGCCCAAAAGATGCCGAACTGCCCTTCGGTGTAAGGGACCATAAATATGAACCTCAATGAAGTCTCCATCTGTGGCCATGGCGTTGATTAACATGGATTGATATTCATTTGGAGTTGTACTCGATGTTAGGCGATCAGCCAGCTTGGCTGCCGCTAAGGAATCACGTTTATCCCATGTCGCTCGATAGCCCAACGGTAGTGGATCACCGGGCACAATACGGTGACGCTTTATAAAAACGATTGTATTCTCTTCGAATACTGTGGCCCGCTCCTTAATCGCCGTGTCTTTCAGAACAATACAATATTCCCCATATCCGGTGACTCCGCTACCATCAATCGAAAGCGCGGCAAAGCGAAGTTCCTGATAGTAAAAAGGGAAGAGCAGACTATCAACTGACTGTCTGATGCGATCCCACTCATTATGTTGGGGCAGTCGCGCTTCCGCATGAATGTTTTGATAAAAAGTCCCAAAGAGTTGATTATCATTAGACAGCATTTCGCTTACGACGCCAAGGGAGCGACAAATGACTGCAGAAGCATTTTCTACAGCATGTCGGAAATCTTCAAGTATTGCGTAAGTTCCGCTTAAACGAGCTCGCTGCTCAGCAGCTAATACACGCTGCCCGAGTGCTTCAAGCTCTTCGTTCCGACTAGCCGCCCTAACATTTGGAGCTTTAGCATCTGCACCACAAACGACACAATGCCGCACATGGTTTGGTACTTCTTCTCGGCATTCAGGGTTCGGACACTCCATAAACTTGAGCGATGCGTTTAGACTTAAAGTAAAAGCAAGAGTCAGTTGTAGCGTAGCGTAACTGGATGTGAGAACAAGAGGCTTATATCACAAAGCTAAGATCGTTGGAACCGTGTCTCGGGCCGCTTGTCGTTTAGCACATGATATGTCCGATGAAATTAACACATGAAATGTCCGTTTTGAGCGGCCTGGGTCAGTAGCAACATGACACGACGCGATCATTAAGCAACTGAGCGCAGCCGCAGTGGAGCGGGCGATGAAACTACAGGACGGTCATGTTGCGGGCAATGGCCAAACGGATCACGTGATTTGAAGCGGCAGAGATCCTGGGCATCAATACCCTGAAACTCTGACAATGAAAGGTTGAGTTCCCAGCATGGGTGCCAACTGTGCGAGGTCAAATTAGCGATTTTACATCCGAAGTGAGCATGAGATTGGCAACATCTCTACCAGCGCAGATCTGTCGCTGGTTTGTGTTGGCTTGTCGAACGTCGATTGTAGCTTCTCGCTCACCCAGGCGACGGTTCACTTCTGCCTCACTTGAGCTAATCGAGCACGTCCTTGTCAGTCTCCACAGTGCCATCAGCACAAACTTTCTGGCGCACGGCTCGCCTTGCCATGCGCAGGCGCTCAGCACGGCTCGCTATGTCGATCATGCACGACAGTCGATCAACCTCGGCAACAAATTCCGGTACACATAGCCAGTTGCAGATCGTCTTGCGACAAACAACTGTCGCCTCCGCAACCGCTTGCTGGCTTTGCCCTTCCGCCAGTGCGAGCGCCGCTTTCTGTCGTGTTGAGGACCAGTGAAACTGTGTAGACATTGCGTAAGTAGTCTTTCACCTGGGAAATGCTGCGGCAACAAAAAATGTTCGCTAGGTACAGAGCAATTTGCCTCAAGTTCTTCGAGCTGTCCGCGCCTGCAATGGCCCACAGTTTTTGTGACGTAACCCATGTCAGAACGCACAGAATTGCACACAGCGGCACTAGGTTTCGTGCTTGCTGATTATCAGCGGAAGTTATTAAAACGCGAGGAGTTGTATGGTACATGGTGCTATCCAGTGCAAAGGCGAGGATACTTCTGTTAACCGAAGGGTTGTATGTAGGTTCGAGTCCTATCTGCGGAGCGGTTATATATTAATAAAATCGAACAAGAGGCCAGCCGCAAGGTGGCCTTATGTTTTTGTGACGTGATTGGCGGAGGAAGAAGTACCGTCAACGGTAGTATACACGGCTACTCAGACCTGTCCTCGAATGTGGACACTTTCATCTTCCGATGAATTAAAATCTCAAACAACCTCGATATTAAGTCGAACGAATATTAACGTTTTGTTTGGTGTGAGTATTGCTAGGTAAAGCATGCAACCGCGAGGCTCTCGTCCTCAGAACGTTGTCCCGACCCTCATTCGCGAAAGGAATTTCTCTCGTGGCAAATCTTTCAAACATAGTCTCAGGCTCACGAAGGTTAATAATACTCAGGTCTGGAATTCAACCAAATTCAGTTCACCATTGCGTCAGACGGTTCGTCCGAACTGGTTATGCAATGAAACTAATGAACGGGCTGATTGTTTCACTTTTCCTGGTCCACACCATGTTTTCCTGCGCTCAATCGCCAGCTTCGGCGAAGGCGCTTGTCAAACAGGGTACGCTCTTGATGGGCAGGAATCAGGTTGATGCAGCCATTCAAAGTTACACTCGCGCAATAGAGCTAAGCCCGAATTACGCGGAGGCCTACATCGACCGCGGCATGGCGAGGCGAGCGAAAGGAGACTTAGCGGGCGCAATCGACGATTATGAGAAGGCGAGCTCGATCAACCCAAAGTCTATCGAGGGCAACCGGTTCGTCGCTCAATCCTACAGCAACCGAGGGTACATGAAGCTGAATGCTCTGGACGTAGACAAGGCGATCCAAGACTTCACAATGGCAATCAAAATAGATCCCGTTGATCCGGATCATTACTATAAGCGAGGCTTGGCACGTTTGATTAATGAAGATCTCCTGCCGGCACTTGAAGACTTGAACAAATCGCTAAGTATTAGTAGTTCGGACGGCTACCCGAAAGGCATGATCTATGCGACTCGAGGAATGGTGGAGTTGTTGCAAGGCAGGAAAGAGGACGCACAGAAGGATTTTGAACAGTCAATCAAGTTGAACGAAGGCGATCATTTCTGGATAGAGGATTACCTGCGGTCCTTGGAGGTACAGATTATGCTGATGCGACAGCGTCGCGCAAAACAGCAAAAGAGTATTGTTTGAGGTGCGATATTGAGTTAGTAAACCGGACTGAGCACTTGATGAAATGTCGCGTGGGCTGTGAGAGTCAAGAGGGTCGAATGGCGGAAGATACCAAGCAGTGCCGACCGATGAAGGGTTGGACGATCGTCGTGCCGAGGAACTTCGCCGAAATCGATAACGGCGACAGTTGGCAGGCGCATGCAGGGATGCGCTGCGTCTACCTGAGTTCTATGAGGGTCGCCAATGCAAACGGCGTCGTTCCTGCCACCGCACTCTTCGCTACGGCTTCCAGGAAACTGGCGCCGCCTTCCGAAGCGGACCGCCATTCATTTGAGGAACCAGGTCTGAATGGTGGAGCTCAGATCACCCAGACTGACACTGGCTTCGAGTTGAAGGGCTTCACTTGCGTTGATGGCTGTGTGGCGACTTGCGTGATCAGCTTCGCGAAATAAACTGATCGAGACTGGGCCGTCGCCACGTGGAGATCATTAGGCCTTTCCGCGTCGAAGCCAAAGCCCTGGTGCCGCCTCTGGTAGGCTGGTCTTATGAAACACGCAATTCTCATCTTGCTCTTGCTCGCTTGTTCCCCAACGCCGGCTCGGTCAAAGCGGATTGGTACGTTTCATTTTCAAATGGGGAAGAATGGTCACACTGCAAAGGTGCTGTTTCGCGTGCGCCCCTTCTCTTCCAATAAGCCTGTTTACGATCCGAAAGTCGGAATTACGGTTAACGTCCGCAAAGCTTACGGCGTCGAAAGTACTCCCGAGGCTGAGATTGCCTCGATGATCGTGACCCTTCGATGATCGGCGCATTCAAATTCCTCCGCGTTTCTTCTCCGATTGATATGATCCGAACTTGCGGGATAATCCGCTGGTGATTCGATTTGGTCTAAACTTCAATGCAATTCGCATAACGATGGGTGGTTCGGATGGGGCCGCCGGTTATCAGGTTACTTGGTTCGTCCGAAAAAATGGCCACATTACTCGCTCAGTTTTCGAACCTTGAACTTATCTCGAATCAGAGGACAACTCTGAGGTCAGGCTCACTGATTTTATCCAGATCAAGATACACATAGTTAGGCCTCATAGATGCTTAAGTGGCTGTTCAAGCGCAGTGCGAAACCCCAGCCGGTGCAAGAGCCGAAGCCGCGAAGCATCGTCCCGTTTGTCGATGGAGGGCGCGTCACCATCCGCAAAGCAGCACGCCACGTCAAGAACACTTATGAGATCCGCCTCGGCCTGTTCATGGCGGTGCAACACAAACATCTAAACTTCGCCTTAGTAGTGCCACCAGGGGCACTCGTGGCAGAGGATCTTCGCGAGAAGATCGCAGAACATGGTGGAAGCATCTTTGAAGAGGAGCCCGGCGAGTTCACTATCTACATCGGTGCAGAATCACGTGACGGGGCGGAGTTGGATGGTTGGGTTCTCGGGGATCAAAACGCCCTCGCGAAGCTAGTTGCAGCCTTCGGAGCTGAGTGGCCGGGGCCAGCGCTCACGCCGGGCGCACAGTTCGTAGGCGAGCACCTTCTTGCGCTCGCTACAGCGGTCAGTCGAACGCCGCTACGTCTCGTCAACGTCGACGAGGAGGATGTCAAGGGAGCGCTGTTGGCACTAATTGAGAGTGCTCGCACGTCCGGAGGAACGGGTGTACCTGCAATGAGGCCTAACCCTTCGTTATGCTGCGGATTCTTCCGGAGCGGCTAGGAACAAACGATGACAAATAAGCAATCGAAAGAACTGGGCTGTCTCGCTGAAGGAGCCATCGTCGCAGCGGTTTATATAATCATCTTCTGGGTGATCATCCCTTAGTCTTCGGCGTGATAGTTAATGGGATGATACCGTTGATGGTGGCGGTAGCAATTGTCGGATGGCTTCTCACCCGGCGGTACCGGAAAAATATGGAGAAGCGGCTTGGGAGAAAAGTTAGAGGGGATCACGAATTAACGTCGATATCTTCTTGGATGGAAGCCTCTGCTGAAGATGAGGCGGCGCGTGCAGCGCCGGTTGATCGTGAGATGAATCCTCGCGGCAAAGAAGATAAACCGGAGGGTTGAAGATTGTTTTCAAAGGGCAGCATAACGCGCTTGGAGCGGACTCGCTCATCGCCTTCGGCTCTTTGTGAGCCGCTGACGCGCCATCCGTTAGGTTGCTTCTAATGCTTGGTCACAAACCTGACATCGAAGCTGAAATAACTTTTCTTACTCCCGAAAAGGCGGAAGACAAAGCGCGGTGTTCTCCAGATACCGTGGCCAGTCCTATTATCGGGGGCGAAGACCATGACGCGATTCAGGAATATCTCAGCGCATGGCGATGGCGCATTGACAGATCATTTCTCAGGTCTAGTCTTTTCTTGATTTGTGTTTAAGATATAAGTGCTTTGCGCCTCATCTTGGATAGAACTTCTGACTAGCGCAAAGCCGTCAATTGTAGACCCGTCCTCTGATCAGCTTTACGTGCCTAAACGCACGAGGGCACTGCCAATGTCACCCTCACATGCTCCATCGCTTCTGACCACGAATCAGATTCTTAATACTCTGTCACGGAAAGACTATCCAGTTCTATTTGCCAGTCTGCAAGCCGTTCATTTACCGCGAGGTAAAGTGTTATATGAGTTTGGTGAGCGAATTGACTATAGTTTTTTTGTGATGAGCGGAATGATCTCTTTACTCAATCAAATCGGGTCTCACCATATTGCATCGTGCTATGTTGTGGCCGGAGGGGACTAATGGAAATTAAGATGACCATAATCTATGAAAAGGCCGATGGGCTGATTCAGGCCTCGGTCGCTGAGCTTCCGGGAGTGATCTCGCTCGGCGCTGATGTCGAGGAGGCACGGCGAAGTCTGGACGAAGCAATCGAGATGGTCCTGGAAGGAAACCGCTTGCTGGCCGAAGATGTTACCAGAGAAAAAATCAGTAGTGAAGAAATCGCCTTTCGCCAGCATGAAGCGAATTGATTTAATTCGACATCTTGAGAGTCAGGGCTGCCAACATGCGCGAAGGAAGACAGCATAGTCTTACATCAATCGACAAACCAGGAAATCCGCCGCCGGGTAGTGTCGCAATTTGAGCAGAGGAAAAAGTTTTTCTGCCTAAGTTGGGTTTTTCTGCTCTGGTTCGTCGCCCCAGCCTTCGTTGTCGGCTGGCCCCATCATATCGAAGTGAGCGCCCCACCGCTCAGGGTCATCTGGAGTCCAGAAGTTAGCCGCTGGATTATAGAAAAAGAAAAAGTCTGTTCGTTGACTGTCCTGTCCGAGAAACCCGTCTTTATAGCTAATCCATCCGCGAACGCTCAGATTAGCATGCCCATCGGAGACCGCTTTCAGCTCCCTTGCTGTCAAGGTGCCCCGCACGTGAAAGGTTTTGGTTATTTGAAGGTTTCCGCGCAGCAATTTCGTGCTGCCGTAGTCGCTCTCGTTGCGAAATCGAAGCAAGCTTCTCATGCTATCAGGGACAGGCATGTGCATGCCGATTACAACTTCCAAGTACAAGCTGATTCTTTCAGCGGCCACGAGGCCGATGTTCTCAATCGTCACGAATATGATCTGGTTCTCCTTATCGTATTCGATGCTATGAA
>Ga0157375_10004579_pt1 | contig 12013 bp, 10 predicted proteins | sample M35metaG_FD_115311 | JGI IMG/M metagenome (GOLD analysis project Ga0157375, IMG submission 115311) | Miscanthus rhizosphere microbial communities from Kellogg Biological Station, Michigan, USA - M3-5 metaG | ecosystem: Host-associated > Plants > Roots > Rhizosphere > Soil | place: USA: Michigan...
CGTCGCGGCGTCGCTCACGCCGGATACGCCGCGGCCGGCCTGGTCGGCAGCTACACCGTGGTGCTTCCCGTGCTGGACAACGCCCCCACCGGGACCGTCGCCCTCCTGCTCGGCGTCTCGGCACTCTGGATCGTCGTCGTCGCCGCCGGCCCGCGATCGCTCCGGGCACTCGCCCTCCTGCCCTTGGGTGGCGTCCTGATCGTGCCCGCCGTGTACGCCGCACGCCTGGCCGCCGAGGCGGCCCGGGCGGTCCTCACCGTCGGAGACCCGTTCACCCGTCCGTTCGACGTACGCGTGGCCCACTCCGTGATCGAGGTGTCCCCACTGGTGCTCCTCCCCAGCGCCGTGACCCTGGCCCTCGCCGGCTGCGCGGTGGCCGGTCTCGTCGAGCCGCTGCGGAGGTCCACGTGGGGGATCGCGCTGATCGTTGCCGCCGGGATCGGCGGCCTTGCCACCCTTCCCCTGTACGACGTCCCGCTCGCCGTCGTGGTCGGAACCGTCCTGGTCGCCGCCGTCGCCGGCTTCCTGGCGGCCGAGCGCCTCACCGGGTCCGCGGCCGACCTCACCCGGATCGTCGTGCTGGCGCTCGTCGGCACCGCGGCGCTGCTGGCTCTGCCCAGCGACCGGATGACGGCCGCCGTGCTGCTCGTGGGCTGCGCCATGGCGGGCTACCTCGTGCCGCGCACGGACTCGACCGGCGCCCTGGCGGCGTTCGTCTTCCCGGTCGCCTTCTCGGGACTCGTCTGGAGCGGACTCAACGTCGCGGGCATCGCCGCGGACCTCCGGGCGGTCCCGGTGCTCGTGGTGCTCGGCGGCCTGTCCATCTGGCGTCCCCGGCTCGAGCTGGAGGCGTCCTCGGCGATCGTCGGCACCCTGGCTTCGGCGGCGGCGATCGCCCTCGCCCGCGACACCAGCGTCGCGCTGGCCGTCTACCTGACCCTCGCCGGCGTGCTGGTGACCGCAACCTCGATCGTCAACCCCGGCCGACGCGGGCTCGCCTGGCCCGGCGGTCTCCTGCTCGCCGCGGCGACCTGGGTGCGACTCCTCGACCTGGGCGTGCACGTGCCCGAGGCGTACACGCTCCCCTCCGCCCTCGCGCTGGTCTGCGTGGGTGTCTGGCGTCTGCACCGGGACGACCGGTCCGCGACCCTGACCGTCCTCGCCCCCGGCCTGGCGCTGGCGACGGTGCCGTCGCTGGTCGCGATGCTGGACGACCCGTACTCCCTGCGTGCCCTGCTGCTCGGGGCCGCCTGTCTCGGGCTGACGGTCGCCGGGACCGTGCTGCGCCTCACCGCGCCCCTCGTGGTGGGCGCGACGGTCGGCACGCTGCTCGTGCTCCGGGAGCTCGCGCCGTACGCCGCCCAGGTGCCGACCTGGTTGTCCATCGGCGTCGCGGGGGCGGTGCTCCTGGTCGTCGGCATCACCTGGGAGAGCCGGATGAGCGACGTGCGCCGCGCCTCGCGGTACGTCGCCTCTCTGCGCTGACGCGTCGGCCGGACCCGGACGACCGCTGCTGGTGCCTAACGGGCGGCCAGCAGCGGTTGCACGATCTGGCGAGCCGAGTGGATGCGCGACTTCACGGTGCCGACCGGGATGTCGAGCAGGTTGGCGATGTCGGAGTACTCCAGCTCCTGTACGTCGCGCAGCAGCAGCGGCTCGACGAGGGCCGGGTGGTCGACCCCGAGGATCTCCAGCGCCTCGAGGAAGTCCAGCCGGCTGCCGGCGATGACGCTGGTCGTGCGCGGGTCGGCCGCTGTGGGCATCTGGTCGGTGGGCAGCTCGGCGGAGCGGCGCTTGAGGGTGCGGTACGTCGAGCGGGCGCTGTTCGACGCGACGGCGTGGAGCCAGGTCGTGAACCGACTGCGTCCGGCGAAGGTGTGGATGCGCGTCGAGACCAGAAGCAGCGCGTCCTGGGCCGCCTCCTCGGCGTCCTCGGGGTAGAGCAGCATCCGGCCGCAGATCCGGCGTACCCGCGGCTGGATCTCGACCAACAGCTGGTGCAGCGCGTGCTGGTCACCCTCTGCGGCGCGTTCGGCGAGGGCCTCCAGATCGGGGCTCTCCTGCGCGTCGGTCACCTGTGCCCTCCGAGTCGTCTGGCTGATCAGGCACACTACCGAGCGTGTCTCTGCCAGTTCGACTCGGTCGTCTCACACAGGTGGAGCGACTCGGGGTCGGCGGCTTCGCCTCGGTGTGGCTCTACCGCGACGACGAGCTCCAGTCCGACGTCGCGGTGAAGGCGCTCGCCGACAACTGGGCACAGCGACTCGACATCCGCGACCGCTTCCTCCAGGAGGCGCGCATCCTGCGCCGAGCGGACTCCGACTACGTCGTCCGGGTGTACGACGTGGGCGAGGTCGACGGCACGCCGTACTTCGTGATGTCGTACGCCGACCGGGGGACTGTGGCGCACCTGCTCGAGCGGGAGCACTCCATCTCGCTGGAGCGCACCGCCTCGTTGGTGTCGCAGGCGGGCGCCGGCCTGAACGTGCTGCACGCTCAGGGCTCCATCCACCGCGACATCAAGCCGGCCAACCTGTTGCTGCGCACCGACGGGCCGGGGACCCGGGTGATGGTGGCCGACCTCGGCGTCGCCAAGGCCATGCTCCACGCCAGCGGGCTGACCCACGTGGTCGGGACGCCGGCGTACATGGCGCCCGAGCAGGCGACGGGCGGCGGCGTCGACGAGCGCGCCGATGTGTTCGCCCTGGCCGCCGTCTCCTACCAGCTGGTGACCGGCGAGGTGGCGCACCACGGCACCATCGCCGACCTGGCCCACCTGCGGCTGCCGACCCCTCCGTCCGAGCTGGCCGATCTGCCGCCCGAGGTGGACGACGTGATCCTGCGCGGTCTAGCTCCCGATCGCGAGGAGCGCTGGCCCGACGTGAGATCGTTCGTGAACGCGTTCCAGGCCACCGCGCCCGACAGTGCCCACACCCTGCTGGTCAGCCCGCCGGGAGAGGCGCGTCGGGCGACCGGCGACGAGAACCCGGCCGGGTCGCGGGTGCTGCTCTGGCTGTCCTGCGTGGCGGTGTTCGTCGCGTGCTTCGTCGGTGCGCTGGTGGTCACCCAGCAGCTGCGCTGACACCCGCGCACGCGGGACACCCGATTCCCGGACTGCACCCCGGCCGCACTATCGTGCGAGGAGGGTCACACCACCCCTCGTGGCCCGCAGCACGCCATCCACCACCGTGGCGCGAACGAAAGAGGCATCCGATGTCTGCCGACCCATCTGTACCTGGAGCGATGGCCACCAGTCCCGCCGACGCCGTCGACGTCTTCGAGCTCGGCGCCGAGCACGAGCAGATCGCCTTCTGCAACGACCCCGCGACCGGGCTCAAGGCGATCATCGCCATCCACTCCACGGCTCTCGGGCCGGCCCTGGGCGGCACGCGCTTCTACCCGTACGCGTCGACCGCGGACGCGGTCCGCGACGTCTTGAACCTGTCGCGCGGGATGTCCTACAAGAACGCGCTGGCCGGCCTCGACCTCGGCGGCGGCAAGGCCGTGATCATCGGCGACCCGGCCACGGACAAGACCGAGGCGCTGCTGCGGGCGTACGGGCGCTTCGTGCAGTCGCTGAACGGTCGCTACTTCACGGCCTGCGACGTCGGCACCTTCTCGGTCGACATGGACGTCGTTGCCCGTGAGTGCGACTTCGTGACCGGCCGGACCGTGGCGCACGGTGGTGCCGGCGACTCGTCGGTGCTGACGGCGTACGGCACCTTCCAGGGGATGCGGGCCAGCGCCGAGGCCGTCTGGGGCGCGCCGACGCTCTCCGGGCGCACGGTCGGCGTCGCGGGCGTCGGCAAGGTCGGCCACCACCTCGTCAAGCACCTCGTGGAGGACGGCGCGCGGGTCGTGGTCACCGACGTGAACCCGGCCGCCATCGAGGCCATGGTGACGCAGTACGGCGCCACCGCGGTCGCCGACACCGATGCGCTGGTTCGCGCGGAGATCGATGTCTACGCACCGTGTGCCCTGGGGGGCGCGCTGACCGACCGGGTGGTCGACGTGCTGACCGCGGCGATCGTCTGCGGCGCCGCCAACAACCAGCTCGAGCACCCGGGCATCGAGAAGGCGCTCGCCGACCGCGGCATCCTCTACGCGCCCGACTTCTGCGTGAACTCCGGCGGCGTCATCCAGGTCGCCGACGAGCTCGAGGGCTTCAGCTTCGAGCGCGCCGAGCAGCGCGCGAGCGGGATCTTCGAGACGACCCAGGCGGTGTTCTCGTTGGCCAGGGCCGACTCGGTGACCCCTGCCGAGGCCGCCGATCGGCTCGCCGAGCGCCGGATGCGTGACGTGGGCCGTCTGCGCGGCCTCTACCTGCGCGGACGCTGAGACGGGTCAGGTCGCGCGACAGCCGCTGACCCGGGCGGTCGGGGGCGCCGCGCGGGCGATCGCGCGGCCGGTCAGTCGCGAGACGGCTCGGCGTAGTCGGACCACTCGTCGTGATCGTCCGACGACTGGTCGGTCTCGGTGTCGCTGTCACTCTCGCCGTGCAGCTCGCGTGCCAGCGCCCCGAAGTCCGTCTCGTGAGTGCGGTACTTCAGGTCGCGGGCGACCTTCGTCTGCTTGGCCTTAGCTCGGCCGCGCCCCATAGGGTCGACCCCCTCGCACGCTGGGCCGGGGCCGCGGGAGAACTCACCGAGGCACACCGGTCTGTTCGGTCTTCTGTCGTGGCCCCAACGCTACCCAATGGGTGGCTGTTCCCGCACACCCCATCCCGAAAACGCACGACAAACGTTGCGGAACTACCAGCCGGGGTGCTGCCCGGCGAGCCGCACGTCGCCTCCGTGCTCGTGGTCGAGCGTCACCTCGCCGGCCGCCCAGGCGTCGATCCGGAAGCCGGCCAGCGTCTCGATGGCCACGTCGACGTCGTCCGCCGGCAGCAGCGCGACCATGCCGACGCCGCAGTTCAGGGTGGCCTCGAGGTCGCTCTGCGACAGCTGCCCGGCACGACGTACGAGGTCGAAGACGGGTGCCGGGGTCCAGGTCGCGCGGTCGAGGGTGACCGAGACCTCGTCGGGGAGCACCCGGGCCAGGTTGGCGGCCAGTCCGCCGCCGGTGATGTGCGCCATCGCGTGTGTCTGGGTCGCGTCGGCCAGCGCGAGGCAGGCCCGGGCGTAGATGCGGGTGGGCTCCAGGAGCTCGGCTCCCAGGGTCCGGCCCAGCTCGGGGACCTCGCGATCGAGCGACCAGCCGAGCTGGTCGAGGAGGACGTGCCGGACCAGCGAGTAGCCGTTGGAGTGCAGGCCGCTCGAGGCCATGGCGAGCGCGATGTCCCCCGGACGCACGCGGCCGGGGCCGAGGAGGTCGCCCGCCTCGACGACCCCGGTGGCGGCGCCGGCCACGTCGTACGCGTCGAGCTCCATCAGGCCTGGGTGCTCGGCGGTCTCGCCGCCGACGAGGGCGCACCCGGCCTCGACGCAGGCCTCGGAGATGCCCTTGACGATGGCCGCGATCCGCTCGGGTACGACGCGCCCGCAGGCGATGTAGTCGGTCATGAAGAGCGGCTCGGCACCGCACACGACCAGGTCGTCGACGACCATCCCGACCAGGTCGAAGCCGATCGTGTCGTGGACGTCCATCGCCTGGGCGATCGCCACCTTCGTGCCGGCTCCGTCGGTGGACGTGGCCAGGATCGGCCGCCGGTACCGGGTCAGCGCCGAGGCGTCGAAGAGGCCGGCGAAGCCGCCGAGCGAGCCGATCACCTCCGGACGGTCGGTCTTCGCGACCCACCCCTTCATCAGGTCGACCGCCTTGTCCGCCGCGTCGATGTCGACGCCGGCCGCGGCGTACGCACCGGTGGCCGGAGGAGGGCTCTGCCCCTCGCTGGACTGCGTCGGCGGCGGGGTCACGGGCGGGGCTCCCTCGTGCTCAGGGGTTGTTGAGGACGGGCAGGGCGCGGTCGACGGGAGAGGTGAGGCTGACCTCGAGCAGGTGCTTGCCGAGCAGGCTCTCGTCGGGGAGCGCGATCGGGTACGTCCCGGTGAAGCAGGCCAGGCACAGGCTCGACGGTGCCTGGCCGGTGGCGGCGACCATGCCGTCCAGCGAGATGTAGCCGAGGCTGTCGGCCCCGACACTGGCGGCGATCTCGTCGACGTCGAGACCGTTGGCGATGAGCTCCGCGCGGGTCGCGAAGTCGATGCCGTAGAAGCACGGCCACTTGACCGGGGGGCTGCTGATGCGGACGTGGACCTCGAGCGCCCCTGCCTCGCGGAGCATCCGGATCTGGGCACGCTGGGTGTTGCCGCGGACGATCGAGTCGTCGACGACCACCAGCCGCTTGCCGCGGACCATGTGCTCGAGGGCGTTGAGCTTCAGCCGGATGCCGAGCTGGCGCAGCGTCTGGCTGGGTTGGATGAAGGTGCGGCCGACGTAGGCGTTCTTCACGAAGCCCTGGCCGAAGGGGATGCCGGACTCCTCGGCGTACCCGGCCGCAGCTGGGGTGCCGGACTCGGGGACGGGCATCACGAGGTCGGCATCGACGGGGAACTCGCGGGCCAGCTGGCGGCCCATCTCGACCCGCGCCTGGTGGACGCTGCGCCCGCTGATGGTGGCGTCGGGTCGAGCCAGGTAGACGTACTCGAAGACGCAGCCCTTGGGATCGGCGTCGGCGAACCGGTGCGAGCGCAGGCCGTTCTCGTCGATCACCAGCAGCTCGCCGGGCTCCACCTCGCGGACGACGCTGGCGCCGACGGTGGCCAGGGCGGAGTCCTCGCTGGCGACGACCCAGCCGCGGTCGAGCCGGCCCAGCACCAGCGGCCGGATGCCCTGCGGGTCGCGCGCGGCGTACAGCGTGTGCTCGTTCATCCAGACGAACGAGAACGCGCCCCGGAGCAGCGGCAGGACCTCGAGGGCGCGCTGCTCGAGGGTGGTGTCGGGGTGGTGGGCGAGGAGCGAGGCGACCAGCGACGTGTCGTTGGTGGACTCCTCGACGCCGCGGCCGTGGAGGTCGAGCTCGCCGGCGGGGCCGGGCAGGCGGGCGACCATCTCGCGCAGCTCGTGGGCGTTGATCAGGTTGCCGTTGTGACCCAGCGCGATGGAGCCGTCGTCGGTCGGGCGGAAGGTGGGCTGCGCGTTCTGCCAGGTGCTGGCGCCGGTCGTCGAGTAGCGGGCGTGACCGATCGCGACGTGACCCTTGAGCGACTCGAGCGTGGAGTCGTCGAAGACCTGGGAGACCAGGCCCATGTCCTTGTAGACCAGGATCTGCCGGCCGTTGCTGACCGCGATTCCGGCCGACTCCTGGCCGCGGTGCTGAAGCGCGTACAGGCCGAAGTAGACGAGCTTGGACACCTCTTCGCCCGGCGCCCAGACCCCGAACACGCCGCAGGCGTCCTGGGGACCCTGCTCCAGCGGGTCGAGCGCCGCAGTGAGCCGACCGTCACCGCCACGGCGGCTCTGGGAGGGGGTCACGGTCGCGAGTCTAGAGGAGGAGTGTCGCCGGACCGGCATCGGCGCACCCGTCGGACACCACTCGACGCACGCTCGGGCGCCGTGTCCGATTTCCGCCGGAAGACAGGCCGCCCATCGGTCATCGTGGAGGCATGACCCAGACGACCGACCCGACGCGGACCGTGACCGTGCACGCCATCGACCCCCCTCGCCTGGACGCCGTACGCCGGGCCGGGGCGGACGGGTGGGGCAACCCCTTCATGCCGTTCGTCGCGAGCGGCGAGGGGGAGCCGCTGCGGTGCTGCCTGCGGTTCGCGCGCGCCGGCGAGCAGATCGCGTTGATCTCCTTCGCACCGTTCGAGCAGCAGTCCGTGTGGCGCGAGGTCGGGCCGGTGTACGTCCACGCCGACCACTGCGAGGGGTACGCCGAGCCGTGGCTGCCCGACGAGCTGCGCCGCGGGCCCGCGGTGCTGCGCACGTACCGCGCCGACGGCACGATGAACTACGAGCACAACACGCTCGCCGGCGACGAGGACCTCGAGCCCGTGCTCGACCGCCTGCTGTCCGAGCCGGACGTCGCGACCGTGCACGTCCGGACGGTCCGGCCGCAGTGCTTCCTGTACGCCGTGACCCGCTGACGCCTACAGCTCGCCGAGCTTGGCGAGCAGCAGCGCCTCGGCGTGCACGACGCGCTCGAACTCGGCGAGATGCAGGCCCTCGTTGGCGCCGTGGGCTCGGGTGTCGGGGTCCTCGACGCCGGTGACCAGCACGCCGGCCTCGGGGAACGCGTCGAGGAACTCCGCGATGAAGGGGATCGAGCCGCCGACGCCCATCTCGATCGGGGCGGTGCCGTCCCAGGCCTCGGCGAACGCCGCGCGCGCGGCGTCGTACGCCGGACCGGTCGGGTCGATCCGGGTCGGTTCGCCGGAGTCGACCGGGGTGATCGTGAGCTCGGCGTTCCAGGGGACGTGCTGCTCGAGGTGGCGGGTGAGGGCGGCGCGGGCGTTGGCCACCGAGTCGCCGGGAGCGATCCGGAGGCTGAGCCGGCAGGTGGCAGCGGGCACCAGGGTGTTGCTGGAGCCCTCTGCCTTCGGCGCGGTCAGGCCGATCACCGAGAGTGCCGGCTTGGTCCAGAGTCGCTCCACGCTGGACCCGCTGCCGATCCACCGGACGCCCGGGACGGCCCCGGACTCGACGCGGAGCCGGGCCTCGGGGTACTCGACATCCGCCGCCGGCCCGGCGTACAGGCCCTCCACGGCGACGTTGCCCTCGTCGTCGTGGCAGGAGGCGATGAGGCGGGCCAGTGTGATCAAGGAGTCCGGGACGAGGCCGCCCCACATCCCGGAGTGGACGGCGTGCGACAGGGTGCGCACCTCGACATCGAGGCGGACCAGGCCACGCAGACTGGTGGTCAGAGCGGGGACGCCGATGTCCCAGTTGCCGCTGTCGGCGATCACGATCACGTCGGCGCGGAGGTCTTCGCCGTGCTGCCGGAGCAGCGCCGGGAGGCTGTCGGAGCCGACCTCCTCCTCGCCCTCGACGAACATCACGACGTTGACCGGGAGGTCGTCGCCGAGGAGTCGGACCGCGCCGAGGTGCGCCGCGATGCCGGCCTTGTCGTCGGCGGCGCCACGGCCGTACAGCCGGCCGTCGCGCTCGGTGGGCTCGAACGGCGGTGAGTCCCAGTCGGTGTGGTCGTTCTCCGGCTGGACGTCGTGGTGCGCGTAGAGCAGGACGGTGCGAGCCCCCTCGCGGCGGCTCGCCTTGCGCGCGATCACCGCCGGGCCACCGCCGTCGGCGCTGGTGATCCGGCTGTCGAAGCCCTCGTCGGCGAACAGGTCGCGCACCGCCTCGGCGCTGCGCTGCACCTCTCCGGCGCGCTCCGGGTCGGCGCTCACCGACTCGATCCGGACCAGCGCCTCGAGGTCGCGTCGTACGCCGGGAAGCACGTCGCGCACGCGCGCACGGAGATCGTCGCTCATGGTCGCGAACCTACCCAGGGCCGGATGAGCCCGAACACGCCACCCGAATTGTCAGACAATCATTTGGAGATCCGGGTCCGGTGCGGGACCATGGAGGCACGACCCGTACCGATTCCACTGGCCCCGAGCCACGCCCGAAAGCAGCGCCCCATGACCGACCAGAACTCGCGCACCGCCCACCACATCGAGCTCACCGAGACGTACGCCGCGCACAACTACCACCCGCTGCCGGTCGTGCTCGCATCCGGCGAGGGCGCCTGGGTGACCGACGTCGACGGGCGTCGCTACCTCGACTGTCTGGCCGGCTACTCCGCGCTGAACTTCGGGCACGGGCACCCGCGGCTCGTCGAGGTGGCCCGTCAGCAGCTCGGCGTCCTGACGCTGACCAGCCGGGCGTTCTACAACGACCAGCTCGGCCCGTTCTCGCAGGCCCTGGCGGAGCTGACCGGCAAGGAGATGATCCTGCCGATGAACTCCGGCGCCGAGGCCGTCGAGACCGCGATCAAGATCAGCCGCAAGTGGGGCTACCAGGTCAAGGGTGTGCCGGAGAGCCGCGCCACCATCGTGGCGATGGAGGGCAACTTCCACGGGCGCACCACCACGATCGTGTCGTTCTCCACCGATCCCGACGCGACGGTGGGCTACGCGCCGTACACCCCGGGCTTCCGGCTGGTGCCGTTCGGCGACATCGAGGCGATGAGGGCCGCGATCGACGACACGACGGTGGCCGTGCTGCTCGAGCCGGTGCAGGGCGAGGCCGGGGTCGTGATCCCTCGCGACGGCTTCCTGCAGGACGTGCGGACGCTGTGCCGCGACCAGAACGTGCTGATGGTCGCCGACGAGATCCAGTCGGGTCTCGCGCGCACCGGCCGCACGTTCGCGTGCGACCACGAGGACGTCGTCCCGGACATGTACATCCTCGGCAAGGCGCTCGGCGGCGGGCTCTACCCGGTGTCGGCGGTGGCCGCGAACCGCGACGTGCTCGGGGTGATCACGCCGGGCACCCACGGCTCGACGTTCGGTGGCAACCCGCTGGCCGCCGCGATCGGCCGCGAGGTCGTCGCCATGCTCCAGACCGGTGAGTTCCAGGAGCGGGCCGCGAAGCTCGGCGAGCAGCTGCACGACGGGCTGGCCGGTCTGGTCGGGCACGGGATCGACGCCGTGCGCGCGCGTGGCCTGTGGGCCGGCATCGACATCGCACCGGACAAGATGACCGGCCGGGAGTTCACCGAGGCCCTGCTGGGTCAGGGGGTCCTGGCCAAGGAGGCCCACGGCCAGACCGTCCGCCTCGCTCCCCCGATCGTCGCCTCGGAGACCGACATCGATCTGCTCGTCTCGTCGTTCCGCGAGGTCATCACCGCCTGATCGGAACCGCCGCCACTCAGCGCGGGACCACGTTGCGGAGGGGTCGGCCGTCGCGGAGACGTTCGAGCTGGTCGCGGACCAGGCCGGCCATCCGGGGCAGCATCGCGGTGGTGCCGCCCGCGATGTGCGGTGTGACCAGGACGCCCGGAGCGGTCCACAGCGGGTGGTCGTCGGGGAGTGGCTCGGGCTCGGTGACGTCGAGGGCGAACCGGAGCCGGCCGGCCTCGACGAGGACCGCGTCGGTGTCGAGGAGCGGTCCGCGGCCGACGTTCACGACCAGCGCTCCGTCGTGGAGCCGGGCCAGGAACCCGGCATCGACGACGTGCCGGGTGGCGTCGGAGAGGGGTAGCACCACGACCACGACGTCCTGCGCCGCCCAGTCGACCTCGTCCCCGGTCACCACGCGCCCGACGAGGTCGTCGTCGCGCGCGCGCGTCGCGACACCGGTGACCCGTGCCTGGCAGGCCAGCATCCGGGCGGCGACCGAACGGCCGATCGAGCCGTAGCCGAGGATCGCGACGTGGCTGTCGGCCAGGCTGCGACGGGTCGTGTCCTGCCGCCAGTGTCCCGACTCGCGGACCGCGACGTCGATGCCCCGCAGCGACGCGATCGTGAGTCCCAGCGCCAGCTCGGCGGTCGCGTCGTCGTGGACGCCACGGGCGCTGAGCAGCGCCGGGCCGGGCGGCACGAGCTCCATGACGGCGTCGTACCCCGCCGTCTGCAGCTGTACGGCGCGGAGCCGCGGCAGCTCCCCGAGCAGACGCGCCGTCGTACGGGCGCGGATGTAGTCCGGCACCAGGAACTCGATCTCGTCCGCCCGATCGGGCAGCTCGTCGCCCTGTGGCCACAGCAGCAGCTCGACGCCCTCCACCTCGCCGACCGCGTCGGCGAGCTCCTGCGACTGGACGGCCGCGAGGATCACGACGCGTCCCCCGCCAACGGCAGCAGCGGGGACAGGTCGGCCCGCTCGCCACTGGCCCGCACGCGACCGTCGCGCTCGGCCTCCGGCCAGGTGAGCGACCCGGTGGCCAGCGCGATCCAGGTGTCGGCATCCAGCTCGACGACGGCCGGCGGCGTCCCCCGGGTGTGCCGCACCCCTGCCACCGCCTGCACCGCGGCGTACGGCGGCACGCGCACCTCGACCGAGGCGCCCGGCGCGCGCTCGGCCAGGACCGCGAGGAAGTGCTTCACCAGCAGCCGGGTCTGCTCGGCGCTCCGCGGGTCGGCCGCGAGGGCGTCACGCACGTCGGCGTACGACGCGGGCCGGAGTC
>Ga0157375_10004581_pt1 | contig 12012 bp, 6 predicted proteins | sample M35metaG_FD_115311 | JGI IMG/M metagenome (GOLD analysis project Ga0157375, IMG submission 115311) | Miscanthus rhizosphere microbial communities from Kellogg Biological Station, Michigan, USA - M3-5 metaG | ecosystem: Host-associated > Plants > Roots > Rhizosphere > Soil | place: USA: Michigan...
GTCGAAGTATTTAGCAAGGACATGGTTTATCGCTTTCAGCGAATCTTCAAGCGCAAGCCGGTTGCTGTACGCCAGACCGTTTTTTTCATTGATCGCATTCCGGTATTCCTGCAAGGACTTTTCGAGCTCAGGGAACAAGGAAGCCAATTCCTCCAATTCCGGCGTGATCTCCTGCCGTATATAATCCTTTATCTGGTTTTCATTATTTGATTTGAGCTGCTTTTTTAACTGCTTTTTCCAGGATTTAAAAACGGACTGCATATGTGGGCCCTTGCCGGCAACTTTTTTATAAGTTTCGAAGAATGCTGTCAGTATTTTGTTTAGTATCTTGATATCACTTTTTAAAGCCTGGTTATGCTGTATGGTGGAATCGCGGATGTCAATGGAACCAAATAAAGGAGACACGCCGTTAAACGAAACCGATTCAATTTCCGTCTCGGTCCTTGAAGTTTTTTTCAACAGATATCCACCGGCTGCCTGATTGAACTTCCACTCGACGGAGGGTTGAATAGTAGTGAACTTATTTTTAATAACTCGGTCTAGCCTGGAATCAAATTGTAACGCGCTGTCCTGAAGCAATTGGGATAATAGCGGAACGGCTGTTTGTAAACGGGATAGTAACTTTTCATAAAAGATTGTTTTTTCTGCTGAATAAATTTCCATAATCCCCGCGATCTGCCTGTTGTAAAAAATAGGCAGAACGGCATAGGAAGTAACGCCGGCTTTCTTTATCGCTTCCAAAAATCGATATTGCTCTATTTTTTTTGCGGAAATTGTGCTGAAAAACAGAGCGGCCGGCTTTTTAAGATATACATTTAAAAAAGCTTCGCTGTTCTTATCTCCCGGGCCAAATTTGCGCCCGGACTTAATGATAAGGCTATTATGGCACTCTTTCCCTTTCAGCATCAGTCGTCCGTTCAATTTGATAAAAGGGAGGAGCCCAAATTCCACGGACGGGTTGGCGGCGATAATTTTCAGGGCTTTAATCACCTGCATATATAACCATTCCTGGCTAGAGGTATAGCTTACCAGGAGATCCCGGATAGTCTGTAGCGCTTGTTCTTCCGAAAAATCGTTGACAGTAATAATCGCAAACCCTTCCAGCGTAAACATAGATAGTGGTATAATATCGCTCAGCGTCTCCATGCCGCGTCCCTCGTACAAACAGACCTCTATCTTTTCGGCATTTATTTCGGGGAGCTTCGCATCAGCCCTAACTTCAATAAAGGTGGTGTCAATATGGAGCCGGTTATATTTAAGGATATCACTTTTTGGCGGCCGGTATGAATAAACAGTGTCATTGTGTATATCTGCCGGGAAATGGTACAATTTCTGCAGGATCAGCCTGTAGACATAATCGACAGCCTTGTCGGCAAATAATGCGTCGGTGCCGCGGGCGGCTTCATTGTCGCCCTTCTGATGTTCCTTTAAAAAATTAAAGAAATCATCGGTACCATATATCACCTTTGAAAGCGTGGGAGCAGCAATGGCCCAGGAAAATTTATTATTAGTTTCGGTTGCTGTGGTCAGCGCTGCATAGATCAGCTCAAAAATGCTGGTGAATTTTTTTATGCTGTCCATACTGATCGGACCGTCAGCAAGCTCGTCATATTGGGCTATCTTTTTAAGTACGAAACGGTAAAATTCTGACTTGATGGTCTGTTCGTCACCGATCTTTTTTTTAAGGTAGTCCACAAAAGGTTTGATCGACAAAATGCCTTTCACAATCTCTTGTGATGTCTGTTTTGCTTTCGTGCCGATAACTTTTGTTTTCATGTTAAAATGTTAAGCTAAAGTTCACATAAGGATAAAATCCATCCGACGAAAATGCGCCTCTGAGCTGTAGCAGAGCCATGTCGGAAGGTGAAAAATACATCCCGCCTCCAAACGCATTATGCCAACCGCCAGATACTTCGCGTTTTTCCCAAACGCGGCCGATAGCATGAAAGCCAGTGACGCCAAATTGGCCCGGCAAAATATAGGATGCCAATGTGCCGAGTTTTACCCGTAAATCCAGGTTGTTGTACATCATATGCTGACCGGCAAAACGCTGTTCTTTAAAACCCGGCAGATTTGCCTCTCCGCCGAGAAATAAAGATTGGTAGGAAGCGGTCTTGCCGGCGGTAAGACCGCCCCCCAATCTTTCTGATAACACAAAGTTTCCGTTGGTATCGAAACTTTCATAAAGAATTGCCTCGGGAATTACCTGTATAAAAGACTTTGAAAAACCATTTAAACCTGCATAGGTCTGGAGCCTTACATTGACGTATACGCCCCAGGAGGTTAGCATCTTGTTGTTTCGTTTGTCATCGGTGTATGTCGCTACAAAGCCCAGGTGATATTTATCTTTCGAAATGGTCGCGCTGTCATAACTGTGCACCAGCGCGCTGTTATCAACCAGGTGAAGTTCGTCATCCGGGATATAATGGTAGTACTGGAATGAAGGGCCGATTTTCAGGCTGGTGTTTCCCGCCAGGTTCTGAAACCGCAGTGTGGCATCCGTAGTGAAAAAGGTAAATTTATACCGGTAAAAATTTGCACCTTCCTGTTCTTTAAGGTAGGCCGTAGAATTACCCCTGCCAAAAAAATTGATGACCCTGGGGAAGTAAATACTCCCCTGTACCTCCGCATCAGCCTTGCCTATCGAATTTACCCATGAGCCGGTATAACTCAGCCTTGACGACTGGTTGCCAAACGAATGTTCTGCAGTAACTTCCTGGAAACTGTTGGGCTGCTTTCTGAAACCCTGATGTAAAAAATGAAACCCTGCATCCATATAATAACCCTGATCGGCGTTGTATCCGGTTTTTAATAGTGGAATAAAGGTGTGATACAAATTAGTGGGTAAATAACTGACGTTGGTGGTGTCATTTGATAAGTGCTTGTCGACCCTGGAAACGCCGGGACCGGTAAATGTAGCCGAGTTAAGTTTTTCATAAACATTCACCTTCCGGTTGCCGCTTTCCAGATCATATAGTTTCTGCCCAACGCCACCTATTAGCCGTATTTTGATATGGGAGGACTTGTTATCTACCGTAATGGAATCGTTGCCTTTAGAAACATAAATCCGTACTTCCTTAGTTATAGCCGGATCAAATACCCTTGAAAAAAGCACGCCGGAAGGCTTCTGGTTTTTTTGTTTGCTCACACGTACCATCAGACTCCCCTGCAGGGTATCTTTGATCAGGAAATATTCCGTTTCATCCGATGCTTTAATATCGACCCGCCGGTTGAAAAAACGGTAATAAGTATCAGCCGCTTTCACCAACTCATTCCGGCGCCTTTGCATTTGTTTAATTAATCGCTGGTGGTGTATTTTATAAATACTGAGCGGCAAACGGCGTAATGCGGCCTCAAGGACGCTGTCGGTAAGGGCCGACGCGAAGTTTTTTGCAATATTCATCCATTGTTCGTAGCCTATCTGGGTCATAAACCGCGTGTTAAGCACATGGTCGTTGAGATAAAAACCATTGATGGTATGTGAACCTGCGTTATAACCTTTTAAATACCTGCCTACGTATTGTCCCGACGCTATTTTAGGAATGATACCTTCACTGATAAAAAAAGTAGCCGAGCGGTCGTGAGGTATGGCCGTATAATATTTTGTTCTTCCGCGATGGGTAGCTTGCCAGCGCCACTGATCTTCATGCTCGTCCCAATCGCCCAAAAACCAATCCAGTAGCCTGGCCCTCAGGAATTCTACACTGTCTATCCGGTTATTGTAGCTTTGGTCGAGTTGTTTCAGCATATTCCCGGTGTTTATTGAACTATCCCCCGGCTCGCGATCTTCAATAATGCCAATGGTTCCGGCAAATTCCTTTTCATAATAACCCAACCTGTCATCAGGCGCTATCCAGCCGATGGTAGGATTGGTATGTTTTACCTTTACCGCATTGGCAATTACCGGCCCCATAACGGCGGCGTAGGGATGCTGTGCCGACATCGCATCTTTCAGCCAGGATTTAGCAAACGTCTCCCTCAGGGCTGTAGGCAGCAAGATCAGCGGATATTTCTGAATATTACTTAAAATATATTCTTTCCCGTCGTGGTCCTTTAGCAGCAGCGAGCTGGTTTGGTGGGCACCCCCGAACCGGATGGGGGTAAGGCCTCCTTTATAGGAACTGATCCTGATGACCGGCAGCTTTGCGGGTGTGGCCCATTCCTTCCGGTAATTTTCGCCGTAAAAAAGCTTGTGTAATTTTCCAACCTGGTTAAAATCCGGGCGGGCAGCTACCACGATACTGTCCCCGGCTACAACCTGTTCGCTTTTTTTTACAGGGATCTTGATTGGTTCAAATGGCTTCCGATAGGTAAATAGCTCTTTATAGCTACTGTCCGCATCGGCATAAAAAGAAAAATGTAAGCTTTTGTCAGCCAATTGATCGATAATGACATACCCAGGCAGTCTGCGGGCAAATAGCGCGTGTTTGCCTTTTCGTACAACAGCGCCTTTAGCTCCTGCTCCGCTGACAATCTGGATTCGTTTTTTATCCTTGATAAATTGTAATCCATGCTCATGGCCGGACACATGGATCACATTCGGGTCGCCAGTAAACACACCGTCGATCTGTCTGATCATATTCCGGTATAAAGGATGGCCGCTATCTTCCGGGTTTGAAAACCAGGTTCGCAGAGGAGGATATAATGCGCCTATGACGGGCAGCGGGATATACAGACTGCTTTTAACGGAGGTTAGCGGGAATAAGTAATCCTGCCAGATGTAAGAACCGCCATGGTGGCCATAAGTCTCAAACGGGTGATGGTCTGCCAGGATAATGATCTTGTTTCTGTTTTTATAAAGCAGTTCTCTGAACCTGTTAATAATTTCGCCATCCGTTTTACAGTCACAGTCTGCATCGGGATTGTCCTTGTTGTAAAGATAAAGCCACCATTCTGAGTCAAACGCGATAACTACCATATCCTTAGACACCTGTACTTCGGTAGGGTCGGGGCAGCCGTTTGCCGGTATCTCTTTAAGTAATGAATCTTTTTGTTCAGTCAAATACTCCCATTGTCTTTTGATTTTGGCCAGTCCTTTTGGACCCATACGGTCCCAATCGTGATTTCCGGGGACAAAATAAACACGGGCGCCGTTTTTTCTCATCGGTTGGTATTGTGACTGCAGGACTTTCTTGGTTGTATCCTCCTCCTTGCTGCCCGGTAAACCCATCCCGATGGGATAAACATTGTCGCCAAGGTAAAATACGGATGTTTTACCTTTCAGAATTTTACCGGCAGCATCAAGAATAACACCATTTTGCCTTTTGCTGTATTCTCCCGCGTCGCCTATCAATATCACACGATAAACAATATTACTCTGTGCACGTGCCACAACAGGCAGCACCGAAAGCATTGCCAAAAACACCCGCCGTATCATTTGACTGACTTTTTATAGGGAAACTTTAAAATATTGCCACGCGCGGCTATATATCCCTCGTTGGAAATGTACAGGTTATTGTCACTGTCAAATGCTATCCCTTCAGGTTGGGTAAAAATATTGGGGTCTAACGCATATACCTCGCGGATCTTCCAGTCTTCATCAGCAATAACTAATAGCTTGTTTACGGAAGAAAGGATGTACCAATCATGACTAAGCGGGCTTTTGGCCAGTGCGGAGGGGTGAAAGTTTATTTTATCCGTATGTAGCTGATCTTCGATTTGCTTGACGCTAAGTTTAAAGTCGCCGGAATTTTTTACGCTGCCATCACCCGTCACACTGAAGATAAAACCGCTGCATTGTTTACTGGTTTTGTCGACGCTGCAATGTTTGCATAGAACGTATAACTGGTTTGCATTTTCATCGGCATACATACCCTCATATTCGCCTTCAGGGAGCAGCTCTTTCCATTTCTTTGCGCTATTGGTTTGTGGCTTTCCGATCTCTGCAAAAGGTATCGTAAATAACACGCCTTTGCTTTCCAGCATAATAACCTGCGGCCCGCATATCGCTATATCTTCAAAGTCGCCTTCATCTTTAAATGTGGTAGATTTTGCGGTCTTATCGCCTGGCCTTAGATAATATATCTTTCCCTCTTCATCATTTTCAGCATAAATAACATCGTTTTTACCTTTATTGAAGGCAATTCCTGAAATTTCTGTTAAATCTCCCGGAACAGTATATTTTAAAGGTTTACTAAGATCAAAACCGGCGGGACTTCTGTAGGACGATTTTTGTGCGCAGCCTAACAACTGGCTTGCTACGGCTAAGACAACCACGGTTATTGCGGCTATAATTTTCATATTCAACAGATTCAGATTATAACTGTGTATGTTAAATGAATTCAAAGCCCCGATTGTTTTAGCTTTTTCGTGAAGACCGGGAAGATGTCTTTAAAGCGAAAAAAATTAGCCGAGCGCCGCTATAACAAAAGCGATCACGGAGGCAATTAAACCGAACATAAAGACATTGTAGGCGATTCTGAGCAACCTGTATTTGCGGCCAAGCACGATACCCTGCCCGTAGACGTCTTTTGCCAGGGACTCGTACAGAAACTCCTTGTCGTTCATTATTTTAACCATCCCCGACAGGTATTCATCCTCCTTCATCCGGTAAAAATTGCCGAAGAACAAAAGATTGACATTTTTGGTTGCCAGGTCCTCCGGGGTAAATTGTCCGCGGGGCAGCACAGGTCGGGTCGCCAATATGGAAAAGACGATGGTAACGAGGTTTACACATAAAAGCAATATTGCGGGTATAACCATTTGGTGGTATTTTTCCATTTGCCGCAGTATCAGACTTATGATCAATGATATGATAATAGCATTTACAGATATCATAATATGCGCTTTGCCATCAGCCATATTGCTCAATCTTTGGTGGTTATTTGATGTGATCCTGAACATTGTATCAATTCCCCGCAATATCCTGTCCTCGTTGTTTTCCACTTTAAATATCGGTTCGGGCCCGGGGAAACCGGTGTCGTTTTGAGGTATTACAGGTGCTTCTTCCTGCGGGACATCATCGCCTCCTTCTAATTTTTTGATGTTTTCTTCTTTTTTCGAATTGAGTAAAAGCCTGCAAAAATCAGTATGGTATTCGTGCTTTTTTAAAAAAAGAATGGTTTTTTGCCTCCACAGCTCCTTGCTGGTCTTCGAAGTATTAAGTGCGTTGGTCTCTTTGCGCAACAACTTGCTTTTCTTTGTAAAATTCTCACTTCCCAGGTGGAACAGGTCGGCGTCACACACGATCGACTCCAGGAGGGTTTTAGGGTCCTGTGGAAGCTTTGTTGCCAGGATGCAATCAGTTATGTTATTTAATACCTTTTCATCCAAACCGCAGTCCTTCAGGAAATCGGCAGCAATCAATGCGCTTTTTTCTTCATGATTGGACGGACCGGCATAATATGCGCAATCATGAAACCACGCGGCGGCCAGAACAGCAAACTGATCGGCTTCATTTAATTGAAAATGTGCGGAAATTTGCATAGTTGCCTTTACCACATCTTGTGTGTGCTGGAGGTTGTGGTAAAATAATCGCTCATCCTGGTGATTCTTATAAAAAGGGACCACGAATTTTTCAACTTCTTTCAGCAGTAACTCGTAATTGGGGTGACCGGACATTTTTCAAATACGTTTCCCTATATACATATCTGCAAGGGGATATGTTTTAGTATGGGCTTCCGTTTAGGAATTCAGCATGACGATATAGGGAACTGTCCACTGGAATAAAGCCATTGGCAGAATTTCAATTTGCAGCCCTCAAGCTGTCTCGTCATCATTGGCAAGCGGAAGCCCGATGATAAACCTGGTGCCTTGAAACGGTGCACTTTGCACACTGACCGTTCCGTCGAGGCTTTCAACTTGTGTTTTTACCATAAAAAGCCCCATACCTTTGCCCTGGGTATGCCTGTCAAATCTTTTGTACAAACCGAATAGCTGCTGGCCATGCTTTTCAAGATCTATCCCGATGCCGTTATCTTCAAAAATCAATGTAACCGTATTTTTTTCGAGGCCGCTGCTTATGGCAATCAAAGGATCGTGCCCGTTCTTTTTGTATTTTATACCGTTTGTGATCAGGTTGAGAAATATATTGTATAAGAAGCTTTTCCGGGTCCACAATTTGTCTATGCTGTTAAAGCAGGTTTGTATAGTGGCATTGTTGCGCACAATCACCTCCCATATATCTTGCTTAATTTCATCCACTATAGCCGAAAATGACACCCATTCGTAATGATCATCAGCGTTTCTGCCTCCCTGCAATATTTGATTCATGCCGATGACAACGTTATCTAGGTTCCCCGTCGACACGGAAAGCGCGTTTATGGTTTCGCTGATATCTTCGCTGATAGGTTCGCTCAAAGTCAGAATATTCAACAGGCCCAGAATATTAGCGACCGGAGCCCTTAAATTGTGGGAGACGATATAAGCGTACTCTTCCAGGTCATTGTTGCGCTGCACCAAATCGGCGGTTAGTTTGCTTCGCTCTTTTTCGTATCGTTTCTTATTGGTGATATTTTTAAAAGTAAGAATAAGCCCAACGTTCTCCCCCTTTTCGCCGCGCACACCTATCCACTTCACATCAAACCATTCCGTAGAGCCATCCGGCATGTTGTACATGGCCTCGTAGCTTACAATTTCGTTGTTCCTTGCGCGCCTAACGCTATCCTGGATAATGCCTCTACGCTCTTTTGGCAAAAAGTCGGGGCCAAAACTCCCAATCTTTAGCTTTTTACCAAAATGTTTTATGGCCAGCTTTTGCGCGTTGGTGTTGAATGAAACTATTTTCAGATCGGTTCCGAGCAGAACAATGGAAAGATCGGTATTTTCATATATCGAGCGAAGGTTGGCTTCTGATTTTATCAGCGATTCCTCGGCTATTTTACGATCGGTAATATCGATGTGCATAACGATCACATTCTTCTGACTTTTGTCCTGCAAGGGCGCAACCAGCAACTGAAACCAATGTTTTTTATCGGTCAGGTCCTCCGGATGCTCCAACTCGAAGCCCGCAACCTCTCCTGATATTACACTTTTGATGCCTCTGGCAACCTTATCGATATACACTTTTTCGATACCGACGGCTTTTTCACAAATAGCCAGGTAGTTGTACCCCACTCCATAATGAGGAATGCCAAGATTATTTTCGAACGTGAATTTTTTCCATGAATCGTTTACGGCTATGATCTTGCCATCCTTATTTAGCAGTGCTATCAGCGGCGGCAAAGCGTTCAATATACCCGTCTGCATTTCCAGGGCCTTTCTTAATTCTTCCTGATGCTCCAATACCTGCTGCTCGGCGTTTCTCCTTTCGGTTATGTCTTTTATAAAGACAGACAAACCCGCTTCCGACGGATAAATATTATCCTCGTACCATATACCCAGCGGCTCAAAATAATCTTCACTCTGGACAAATCTCTGCTCGTTAAAAGCCTTGTAAAAAGCATTATAAGTTTCGGAGCCGACTGCCTGGGGAAACATGTCCCACACATTTTTGCCCAGCAACTGATCTGGCGTTAGCCCAACCGAATCGCAAAACTTTTTGTTGACATAAGTGTAGCAGAAATTACTGTCTAACGAAATAAATCCATCTGTTACGCGATTCAAAAAAAGGTCTATTTGTCCGCTTCTTTCTTTAGCTAAATTTTCCGCCTGTATTCTTTCTGTCACATCCCTGAAATTGCAGACAATGGCCCTTACATCGGGATCATCAAGCATGTTGGTGTAAAGATTTTCGACCCAGATGTAATGCCCCAATTTATGCCTTGCGCGAAAATTAACAAACGTTGACGAGCCTGGCTTTGCCGATATGACCCTGATCGCGTTTTCAAGCGGGGCCCTGTCATCAGGATGAACCAGCGTTATAAAATCAGAACCGGCCCGGTCGGTATCGCTCCAGCCGCTGATGCGCCCGGCCGAACGGCTTCTGTAATATACCTTAAAATTACTATCTATCAGGGCGATACCGTCATAGCTGTTGTCTATCAGCTTCTGAAAACATGGTTTGGGTGTCGGCATTTCCTTAACCTCAGCCGCATCTTGCGCGGGCATCGCGTGTGATTCGCGGCTTGTGTGTTTTAACTCCTCCTGTTGTGTTATATCCCGGATGAACACGGCAAAGCCTGTAAATTCCCCATCGTCTTCATATAAAGGCGCCAAAGTGACATCGGCCAAAAAAAACGCGCCGCCATTTTTTACCAGCCAGTCGCGGCTTTGGTGTGTGCCTTTTTTGAGCGCAGCCTTCAGATCGTTTTGAGGTTTATGTTTCCGGATGTCTTCCGGAGTGTAAAAGACCGAGGCAGGTTGTCCTGTAATGTCCTTCTCTGTATAGCCTGTAATTTGCGTGGCGCCGCTGTTCCAGGTTAAAACATTGCCATCAGGATCCGTCACAAATATGGCCGAGCCATCGACGTTTGATGCAAGAAGACTAAAAAGCCTGTGGCCGGCTTTTACAGTCAATTTAGAATTGACTGTATCTTCATTAGACGTTTTATTTAATAACATATAATTAATCAACTCTTCTTGCCGCCTGATCCGTCCGTGACAAAACCCTGCCTATGCCGGGCATTGCAAATTAGGGATACCAGGGGAAATATAAGGAAAATTTTCGATTTCAGGCCAATTTTTCGCGGGAACGTATGGTAACAAAATATTTTTTATGAAAATGGATGACGAATCTTGTAAAACTTGATTTTTTTTCCCCGAAAGAGTTTTGTACCAAGCAAAAAAGCCTCGCGATTTGAAGGCTTGTACTTAGTCCCTGGATTGTACATTATTGCTCAATAAGATAAATGCTAATACACGGGTAAAGTATCTTTTGCCATTTGTGTACAAACGGATTTTACAACGTACATTATTTTAAAAAGGCAGATCATCATCGTCAGCCTTTGCACCATTTATCATTACAAGTAGATAGATAAATGCACCTTCCTAGGCTATTCCATAAACATGTTCAATTTGCATAAAAATGTTTAATTTGCATGATGATCAAACTCTTCTGTATTACCCTTTTGCTGGCAGGCATCACGACATTAGCTGCGAGAGCGCAAACCACAGCCGCCGATTCACTGGTGAGGTTAGCTCGGGCGGATGCAAAACACTTCAGGTTAAATGACGCTGATTTTAAAAAATTCAGAAAAAACCGCGGCAATTCTGGTTCGGACTATTTTAAACCCGTAGCGGCAAACGTAAGCAACAGTGCCTTGCTGAATGATTCGATATTCGTAATGGCGTACCGGCAGGCAACCTACGCCAAAACGCATCACCGGCATACCGCGGGCCATTACATCCTGTGGGGCGGGGTTGGTCTAACGGTTGTGGTATTGGTGGCGAGTGCCGCTGCCTACAACTCGGTATTAACGGGCTGGAATTAAATTCGGCATAGCGTAATCAGTAGCAAACCCTTTTCGGCTTGTAACATGCGATTCATTCGGTAAACCCGGCTGGATTTGATAGGTAAGTGGTCTAAACCTCCAAAAATGAAATATGAGTTTATACCAATTAACGGTAATGTCTTTTTGATCCCTTTCATAAGAAACATTCCTTAATAGAAATTGAGGATATTGAGTTGGTTTACGAGATCATCGAATGAATCGTTTTTTTACGGAAATTTCATAATTCGAACCTTTTTCTAGAAAATTTCAGGAGTTTTACAGCAATTTAGAAAGTAGTTCCACAAATTCAACCATGAATCCTAAACAGAGCGAAATATTTCAGTGGATATACCTGATTAACAGCAAGTTGAGTGGAAAAAAAAGGGGCAACCGATTTATTTTCTCAGTTGTCCCATCAGGTGATCCCGCTGGGACTTTTTTCGAACCAATTCATGAATGCCTTAAAGACCTTTACTACGATCTAAATAGTAGTTTGATAGAGAAACTATCAAATTACTAATGCAACATTGCTTCGTTCCGAAAAGGGCCAATATGCCAGCGCTTCTTTTCTTTGAAAAGAGAAAGAAGCAAAAGAAACTAATTGTTATTGGCGATAATTTTTAATTGATTTTTGGAGGCAATTGTAGTTGCTATTGGTTTTTGAGAACGCTACCGTGTCGGGGTTCGATTCCGCTACGGGCTA
>Ga0157375_10004582_pt1 | contig 12010 bp, 12 predicted proteins | sample M35metaG_FD_115311 | JGI IMG/M metagenome (GOLD analysis project Ga0157375, IMG submission 115311) | Miscanthus rhizosphere microbial communities from Kellogg Biological Station, Michigan, USA - M3-5 metaG | ecosystem: Host-associated > Plants > Roots > Rhizosphere > Soil | place: USA: Michigan...
CCTCCATCCGCGCATCGGGAGCCAACATGCGCAGGCGTACGGCAAAGCGCACCGCGGCCGGGCTCGTGAACACCAGGCACGGGCATTGCAATGCGGAGCCCAAAACAACGCGGGTCGGCGTATCCTCACGCGCCGCCAACCGCAATCCAGGCAGACTCAAGCCACCTGCCCCCAGCGCCTTGGCGGCGCGCAACAAACGACGATGCTGGCCGACCGGTCGCAACGACACGACAAACCAATTCGACAACGGCAGGTACGACGGTGGCATCGACGACAGCATCCGAACAGCTTCGCACAACCCAAACGAACCCAGCCATCCCACCACAATCAAGCGCCATCGTGGCCGCGCTTGCCCAGATCGCCGTCCATTGCCGCAGGATGCCCCCGGTCGCCGCGCTTGGCGCGCGTCCGCTTGCCTACGACGGCAAGATGCTGCGCATGGGCGCACCGCTCTCGGCGAATGTGAACGACAAGGGCTGCGCATTCGGCGGCAGCCTGAGCGGACTCATGACGCTCGCCGGATGGGGATGGATCACCCTGCGCCTGCAACTCGAAGGCGTCGTCGCCGACGTCTATGTCGCCGACAGCCAGGTGAAATACCTGTCGCCGCTGTACGGGGACCTGGTCGCCGAAGCCATGCCTGCGGCCGACGAATCGTGGGAGCAATTCCTCGACACGCTGCAACGCCACGGCAAGGCACGCATCGCGATGCAGGCACGGATTCCGATCGCGGCGGGCGGCGAGGCAGCCGTGCTCACCGGCCGTTTCGTCGCGATGCGCCCGATGCGCTAGTCTTGCCCCTCGGCATAAGCATCGGAGTCCGGACATGCGCCAACCCACATTGCGCCAATTGTTTCCATGGATTGCCATGGCGCTGCTCGCCGGTTGCAGCATGGATGCGCTCAAGCCGACTGCGGCGCGCGCACTGGACCTGGCTTTTTATGAATTCTCGAGTGACGTGCGCTGGGGCGATTTCGAGGCCGCCTACGCGTTCGTCGACCCCAAGACCAAGGCCGAACATCCGCTCACCGACCTCGAGCGCGCGCGCTTCAAGCAGGTCGAGGTCTCCAGCTACGACGTGGTCTCGAGGGTGGACGGCATCGGCATTGTCGACCAGCAGGTCCAGCTCGGGCTGATCAATCGAAATACCCAGATTCCGCGCAGCATCGTGTATCACGAGCACTGGCGCTGGGATGCCGAGAAAAAGAAGTGGTGGCTGGTGAGTGGGTTGCCCGACATCGCGCCGCAGGATTAGGCCGGGCCTGACGACGTTGGCAGCCCCGTCCCGCGTGCCGGCGGGGATCGCCAGGGCGAAGCGTCTATAATCGCGGCCCCGCAGCCGTTGAGATTCCCGTGCCACCCATCGACCAGCTGAAAATCTTCTTCGGCGACCACTTGCTGCTGTGCCTCGGCCTCGTGGGCGTCACCATCGCGCTGATCGTCAACGAGCTGTCGCGCTTCACGCGCGGCTATCGCGCGATCGGTCCCGCGCAACTGACCCACCTGATCAACCGCGAAAACGCGCTGGTCGTGGACGTGAGTGCACCGACCGAATTCGAGAAGGGCCACGTGGTTGGCTCGCGCAACGTGGTGATGAGCCAGTTCGACCCCGAGAACAAGGATCTGGCGAAAGTCCGCGAACTCCCCGTCGCGCTGGTCTGTCGCACGGGCGTAACGTCGGCGCTCGCCGCCAAGCGGCTGGCCAAGGCCGGATTCAAGCAGGTGTACTGGCTCGATGGCGGCGTCGCGGCGTGGCAATCGGCTGAACTGCCGGTAGCGCGCGGACGAGGGGGGTGAAGCGGGAATTGCCGAGGCATCGCCTCGGCCCCCCAGAACGCATGTCCATGGGTTCGTCGGCGCACTGCGCCGAACGCCGAAGCCAAGGATGGTGCAGGCCGGCCCTTGGCTGCGAAGCTGGACGCTCAACAGCCAAGGGATAGATCGGACCGCAACATCAGGGAACGTGGCTAGCCCCGAAATTGAACGAATGAGGTCGCTGCATAAGGATGAAGGCCCGAGCACCACACCATGGATGGCTTCTTGTGCAGAAGTGGAACTACCCGCATTTGGCCACACCTTCCCCGCATGGGATAATCACCGGTCCCACCGCAACATCCCCCTTTCCGGAGTCCGAATTCCATGGCAGATGAAGCCACCAACGGCGCCGCTGGCGCCGATGCCGCCGCACCCGCGCAGTTCAACGTGCAGAAGATCTACCTGAAGAACGTCTCGTTCGAGGCGCCCAACGCGCCGGCGGTATTCCAGGAGCAGGCGCAGCCGCAGCTCCAGCTCAACCTCAACCAGAAGGTCGCGCGCTTCGAGGACGACGTGTACGAAGTCGTCCTGACGATCACGCTGACCTGCACAATCAACGAGAAGACCGCGTACCTTGCCGAAGTCGAGCAGGCGGGCGTCTTCGGGCTGGTCGGGTTCGATGCCGCGGGCACCGACATGATGCTCGGCACCCATTGCCCGAACGTGCTGTTCCCGTATGCCAGGCAGGCGCTCGGTGACCTGATCGCCCACGGGGGTTTCCCGCCGTTCCTGCTGCAGCCGTTGAATTTCGACGCGATCTACGCCGACCAGATGCGTCGTCGCATCGAAGAAGCGCAGTCCGCGCAGCAACCCGCGATCGGCAACGCCTGACGGTCGTTCGCCATGCAAATGATTGAACTTCCTGTCCAGTCATTTGCGCCATTGCGTCCGGCGCGTGTCCACGCGCCGCCAGTTCCATCGTGCATGATCGATCCATGACGGCCGCGCCGCCACGGCTGGCCGTCATCGGCGCGGGCTCGTGGGGCACCGCGCTGGCCGCGCTCGCGGTGCGCAATCGCGTGCCCACGATCCTGTGGGGACGCGATCCGAAACAGGCGGCGATGATCGACCGCGAGCACCGCAACGCCCGCTATCTGCCGGGAATCGAGCTGCCCGAAGGATTGCGCGCGACCGCCGACCTGCATTTCGCGCTGGCGAATGCCGATCTCGTGCTGGTCGTCGTGCCGAGCCACGCATTCACCGAAACGCTGCGTGCCCTGGCGCCGCATCGGCCCGCGCACGCGGGCGTCGCGTGGGCGACCAAGGGCTTCGAGCCGGGTTCCGGGCGTTTCCTGCACGAAGTCGCGGGTGAAGTCCTCGGCGCGTCGGTGCCATTGGCGATCGTGACGGGTCCGTCGTTCGCGCGCGAAGTCGCGCAAGGGCTTCCGACCGCCGTTACCGTGCATTCGGAAAATCCGGACTTCGCGCGGGTCGTCGCGCGCACCCTGCATGGGCCCACCTTCCGCGCCTACACCGGCAATGACGTGCAGGGCGCCGAGCTCGGCGGCGCGATGAAGAACGTGCTGGCGGTGGCGACCGGCGTCGCCGACGGCATGAACCTCGGCCTGAACGCGCGGGCAGGACTGATCACGCGCGGGCTCAATGAAATGCTGCGGCTCAACGCCGCGCTCGGCGGTCGCCCGGAAACGCTGATGGGCCTGGCAGGCCTCGGCGATCTCGTGCTGACCTGCACGGGCGACTTGTCTCGCAACCGTCGGCTTGGACTCGCGCTCGGTCGCGGGCAATCCATCCCCGATGCCGTCGCCGAGATCGGCCAGGTCGTCGAATCGGTGGACACCGCCGACGAGGTGATGCGCCTCGCCAACCGCCACGGCATCGAACTGCCGATCTCCGCGCTGGTGCAGCAGGTGTTGCACGAGCAGATCACCCCTGCCGAGTGCCTGCGACTGTTGCTTGCGCGCGAACAAAAGCCGGAATACAACGGCGACCTGGCTTGAACCGGTCGCCTTGAAACGAAAAAGCCCGGCCGAAGCCGGGCTTTTGTTCTCTTGCGATGGATCGCGGATCAGAAGCTGACGCGCGGGCCGATGAAAATTTCCCTGTCGTTCTCGGCGAGCCTGCCTTCAGCGACGAGGCCCCAGTTCTTGTTGAACTTGTACTGGCCACCGAGTTTGCCGAAGACCTCTCCGTTGTTCCGGCCGTCACCATTGGGATCGTGGGCGTGCGAATAACCGGCCAACGCCCAGCCTTCGAAACGCGGAGCCAATGCGCTGCGTACGCCGAGCTCGCCGCTGTACCGCTTGGTGTCGCGGTTCACGCCATCGATGCTTGCCTGGTGGTAATCCACATCGGCGACGAAATCGGTCTTGCCGCCGATGGGCGTGTGGAAACCCGCTCCGAGCCGCCACGCATTGACGCTCGCATTGGGATCGCTCGGGAGGTCGCGATTGCTGTGGGCAAAGCCGGCCAACACCTGGAAATGTTCGCCCAGCGCGTACGAACCATCTCCACTCCAGCCGTGTGTGTCGCGTCCGGAATTGTCATTGTGGGCAGCATTGTATCCGGCTTGCAGATAGGTGTAGCTCAGATCGTCGGCCTGCGCGGCCAAGGGGAGGACAGCAGCGGCCAATGCGGCCAGAAGAATGCGTTTCATGTGGCACCTCTAGTTATGTCATGCACCGCGTGTGCGGCGCAGTGACGCTAGGCCATGGCGCCTTAGTCCGCCCTAAACCGAAGTCCTACCTGAAGGAACTTATTCGCGTCGGGGCGAAATTGCGTTGACATCGATTGCTGCGCAGGCACCCGTGCGAATGCCCGGTTCAGGCCGTCCGTGGTCGGACTCTCAGACAAAACCGAGTTGGCGCCATGCCTCGTATACGGTGACGGCAACCGCGTTGGACAGGTTCACGCTACGGTTATGCGGCCGCATTGGCAGCCGCAGCCGTCGTGCTTCGGGAACTTGCGCGAACACGTCGTCCGGCAGCCCACGTGTTTCCGGCCCGAACAGGAAGGCATCTCCGTCCAGGTAACGCGGCGTGTCGTAGCGCACGCTGCCGCGCGTCGACAATGCGAACAGCCGTGCATCGGGAATCGACGCAAGGCATGCGCGAAGATCGGCATGGACCCGCACGTCGGCGAACTCGTGGTAGTCGAGGCCCGCGCGGCGCAGGCGCGCATCGTCGAGCGCGAATCCGAGCGGCTCGATCAGGTGCAGATGCGCACCGGTATTGGCGCACAGCCTGATCACGTTGCCCGTATTCGGCGGAATCTCGGGCTGGTAGAGGATCACGTGCATTGCGGCTCCCGCCCTGCGGGGCGTTCTTCACTGCGCGAGATGCCACCGGCATCTCGCAAGCGCAGCTCATTACCCGGCCCTGCCGGGCGTTCCCTTGCTGCGCGAAATGTAACCGGCATGTCGCTGGCGAAACTCATCTCGCTACCAAGGCAGCGGATGGCCCAGATAGTCCACGAACGTGCCGCCGTCTTCCAGCTTCAATCGTGAAATGACATTCAGCATGCCCGCCACCGAAGCGGTCGGCGCGACCGGCGCGTTTGCGCCGCCCATGTCGGTCCTGACCCATCCGGGATGGAACGCGACCACGCACACGCCGCTGTCGGCCAGTCCGTGGGCGAGCAACACCGTCGCCATGTTCAATGCGGCCTTGCTGATCGCATAACTCGGGGTGTAGAAACTGTCGGTGCGTGCGATCGAACCAAGCTGGGACGAAATATTCGCGACGATCGCGCCATCGCCCTTCGCAAGCAACGGTGCGAGCAGCTGGGTGAGCAGGAACGGACCGATCGCGTTGGTCTGCAGGCTCGAGGACAACGCATCGGCCGTGACCGTTCCGAATCGTTCGCCCGGCACCAGCTTGCCCGCGTTGTTGATCAACAGGTCGACGCCGTCGAATACATGCATGGCGTCCTCGGCGAACGCGGTGAACGACCCCGGATCCGCAATATCGAGCGTCCGCAGCTGCAAGCGGTCCGGATGCGCGCTCGCGAGCGCGTGCAAGGCCTCGGCGCGTTGTGGGTCGCGGCAGGCCGCGATCACGCGATCCCCGCGCGCAAGCAACTGGCGGGTGAATTCGAGCCCAAGACCGCGCCTGGCTCCAGTGACGATGACTCGACGCATGTCCTGCTCCATGAAGGTTCTGCAGTTTATGGCGTCGCGGCAGTAACATGCGATCTTCCCGCGCGTGGCGCGATATCGCCTCGCCTTCTTCGATCTCCAGGGGTTTCAATGACGCCTCCAATCCATTCGTCGCGGTCCGGCCTGCTCGCCGTCGGCCTCTTCGCAGTCCTCGCGCCACTCCTGCCGGTCCAGTCCGTACATGCGGCGACCGTCGACATCGCATACAGCGAATTCACCCTGCCGAACGGCTTGCGGGTCATCGTCCACGAGGACCACAAGGCGCCGATCGTCGCGGTCAACCTCTGGTACCACGTCGGATCGAAGGACGAGCAGCCAGGCAAGACCGGCTTCGCGCACCTGTACGAACACCTGATGTTCGAGGGCTCGGAGAACCACAAGGGCAAGTATTTCGACCCGTTCGAGAAAGTCGGTGCGACCGACCAGAACGGCACGACCAATTCCGACCGCACCAACTTCTTCGAGAACGTGCCGACCACCGCGCTCGACATGGCGTTGTGGATGGAATCCGACCGCATGGGCCACCTGCTCGGGGGCGTCGACCAGGCCACGCTCGACCAGCAGCGCGGCGTCGTGCAGAACGAGAAACGCGGCGACGAGAACCAGCCTTACGGTCGCGTCGACGATGCGATGCAGGCGGCGATGTATCCAGTCGCGCATCCGTACCACCACACCACGCTCGGCTCCATGGCCGATCTCGGCAATGCATCGCTCGACGACGTGAAGAGCTGGTTCCGCACCTGGTACGGGCCCAACAACGCGGTGCTGGTGCTGGCTGGCGATATCGATGCAGCGACCGCGAAGGCCAAGGTCACGCGTTATTTCGGCGACATCCCGGCCTCGCCGACCAATCCGATGCCGAAGGCGTGGGTCGCGCCGCGCGACAAGACCACGCGCGGCACGATGAGCGACCGCGTTGCGCAGGTGCGCATCTACCGCGAGTGGAACGTGCCGGAGTTCGGCAATGCCGACCTCGATCGCCTGCAGCTGTTCGCGCAGGTCCTGGGCGGCAGCCGTTCGTCGCGGCTCGATACCCGGCTCGTGCACCACGACAAGCTGGCCGACCACGTCAGCGCGTACGCGTCTTTCTCGGAACTCGGCAGCGCGTTCTACATCACCGCCGACGTCAAGCAGGGCGTGGATCCGGCGAAGGTCGAGGCGATCATCGACGAGGAATTGCAGCGCCTGTTGAAGGATGGTCCGACCGCCGAGGAAACCCAGCGCGCGCGCACCGTCTTCAAGGCCGGTTTCATTCGCGGCATCGAACGCATCGGTGGTTTCGGCGGCAAGGCCGATACGCTCGCCGAATGCGCGGTGTTCACCGGCAATCCGGGGTGCTTCCGCGACAGCCTGAAGATCCTCGACAGCGCCACGCCCGCGGACCTGAAGTCCGCCGCGGATCGCTGGTTGTCCAAGGGCGACTACACGCTGGTCGTGTCGCCGGGCGCGTTGCCGCCGACGGTCGCCGATGCATCCACCGCGAACGAACCGTATGCGACCAGGGATCGCGCAATTCCCGCGATCGACCCGAAGTTCACCGTCACCAGGTCCGATGTCGATCGCGGCAAGGGCGTGCCCGAAGTCACCAGTTTCCCGGAGCTGAAATTCCCGACGTTGCAGCGCACGACGTTGTCGAACGGCATCAACGTCGTGCTCGCGGAGCGCCACGAGATCCCGGTCGTGCAGATGCGCATGGAATTCGCCGGCGGTTATGCGGCCGACCAGGGCCACAAGCTCGGCACCTCGAATTTCACGATGGGCATGCTCGATGAAGGCGCCGGCAAGTACGACGCGCTCGCGCTTGGCGATCGCGAGGAATCGCTCGGCGCGAACATCGGCACCGGCGCGAGCCTGGATGGCGACAGCGCCGGCCTGTCGGCGCTGAAGGACAATCTCGATGATTCGCTCGCACTGTATGCGGATGTGATCCGCCGCCCGACTTTCGTGCCCAGCGAAATCGATCGGGTTCGGCAAACTTGGCTGGCCGGCATCAAGCAGGAAAAGACCCAGCCAACCGGCGTCGCCCTGCGCCTGTTGCCGCCGTTGCTGTTCGGGCCCGGCCATCCGTATGGGGTTCCGCTGTCCGGAACTGGGACCGAAGAGTCGATCCGCTCGCTCACGCGCGAGGACCTGCTCGCGTTCCACCACCGCTGGCTGCGCCCCGACAACGCGACATTGATGATCGTTGGCGATACCACGCTCGCCGAAATCGTCCCCCTGCTCGAAAAGCATTTCGGCGACTGGAAGGCGCCGGCGGAGCCACTGCCACCGTTGGCGATCACCGATGTCGGGTTGCCATCCAGGCCGCGCGTCGTGCTGGTCGACCAGCCCGGATCGAACCAGGCGAACATCCTGGTCGGCCAGGTGGTCCCGTCGTCGATGGACATCGAGCACGCACTGGAATTCAACATGGCCAACGACGTGCTCGGTGGCGAGTTCTCGTCGCGGCTGAACAGCAATCTGCGCGAGGACAAGCACTGGGCCTACGGGGCGTCGAGTTTCAACATCAGCGCCAAGGGCCAGCGGCCCTGGATCGCGTTCGCGGCGGTGCAGATCGACAAGACCGCCGAGTCGGCCCGGGAAATGCAGCGCGAGATCAGCGAGTTCGCGAATGGAAAAGCGCCGATCACCGACGCCGAGATCGCGCGCGCCAAGGCCAACACGGTGCGCAGCCTGCCGGGCGCCTACGAAACCGGCAACGGCGTGCTCGAATCGATCGGCAACATCGTGCGCTACCACCGACCGGATGACTATATCCAGACCTTCAAGGCGCGCCTGGACCGGATGCCGGACAGCGCGATTCGCGCAGCAGCCCGGCAACTGGCGCCAACCGGCCTGACCTGGGTCGTGGTCGGCGACCTCTCGAAGATCGAGGCGCCGGTACGCGCGTTGGGCATCGGCGAGGTTCGCGTCGTCGATGCCGACGGCAAGCCGGTTGCAAGGCCGGTGGCAAAGCCTGCCGGAAATTAACGCGATCGCTTGCCGGTTCGCGCCAAGCCGTTATGCTCGGCGCATGCCATGGAGACCGCACATGCGTCGTAGCGTCTTTCTCACGAGTCTGCTGGCCGGGCTCGTCGTGCTCGGCACGGGCTGCGAAGTCGTCCGGATGCAGCCTGGAGCGGCGCAGGTGCGCGTGTTGCCGCTCGGGCAATCGGTACTCTCGTGCCAGCGCCTGGGCGAGCTCGCAGTGTCGATCCAGCACCGCGTCGGGCCTTACGAGCGCAACAATCTCGCGGTGCGCGAGGAGCTCGAAACCCTTGCGCGCAACGAGGCTCTGACCTTGCACGCCAACGCCGTCCAGCCCGAGGCCGATCCCGCGAATGGCCGGCAGCGCTGGCTCGCCTTCCGCTGCCGCGACTGAACGGGTCCTTGAAAGTTGCGGCAGCCGCCCGAACCTTGTAGCGTTGCCCGGTTACGCCTCGCAGGCCCTGCCCATGCTTTTTGAACACGTTTCCATCGCCGGACTGGCGCACATCGATGCGCCGGAGCGGCTCAGTTCGGAAGCGATCAACCGTCGCCTGCAGCCGACGATGGATCGGCTCGGCATCAAGACCGATGTGCTCGGCGATGTCGCCGGCATCCATGCCCGCCGCATGTGGTACGCCGGGACCGAGGCGTCCGACGCCGCCACGCTGGCCGCCGAAAAGGCGCTGATCGACTCTGGAATCGGGCGCGAACAGATCGGCCTGCTGGTCAGCACTTCGGTCAGCCGAGACTATCTCGAGCCGTCCACGGCGAGCATCATCTCGGGCAACTTGCGGCTGGGCGAGACCTGCCAGAACTTCGACGTCGCCAATGCCTGCCTCGCGTTCCTCAGTGGCATGGACATCGCGAGCCGGATGATCGAGCGCGGCGAGATCGAGTACGCGTTGATCGTCGATGGCGAGACCGCGAACCTCGTCTACGAGAGGACGCTGGATCGCCTGTGCAAACCCGACGTGACCGAGGAACAGTTCCGCAACGAACTCGCTTCGCTCACGCTGGGCTGCGGCGCCGCCGCGATGGTGCTGTCGCGCAGCGAGCTGACGCCGGATGCGCCGCGCTACAAGGGCGGCGTCTCCCGCGCGGCGACAGAATGGAACAAGCTGTGCCGCGGCAACCTCGACCGCATGGTCACCGACACCAAGACCCTGTTGATCGAAGGCTTGAAGCTCGCGCAAAAAACCTTCGCCGCCGCTAAGCTCGCGCTCGGCTGGGTCGTCGAGGAACTCGACGAATTCGTGATCCACCAGGTCAGCCAGGTGCATACGCAGGCTTTCATCAAGGCCTTCGGCATCGATCCGGAAAAAGTCCTGACCATCTTCGCCGAGCACGGCAACATCGGGCCGGCCTCGGTGCCGATCGTCCTGAGCAAGTTGCGCGAACTCGGCCGCCTCAAGAAAGGCGATCGCGTCGCCCTGCTCGGCATCGGTTCGGGCCTGAATTGCTCCATGGCCGAAGTGGTCTGGTAAGCGGCGTGGCGATGCCGGCGGCGCCCAGCGCCGAACAGGCGCGCATCCTCGCCAAGGGACCGTTTCCCGATTATCCGTTCGCGCCGCGCGCGTTCGCGCATGCAAGCGGTCTGACACAAAGCTATCTCGACGAAGGCCCGCGCGACGGCGAAGTCGTCGTCATGCTGCACGGCAATCCGTCGTGGAGTTACTACTGGCGACACCTCGTGCTTGGATTGCGCGATCGCTACCGATGCATCGTGCCGGACCATATCGGCATGGGTTTGTCGGACAAGCCGGGCGATGCAGGCTATGCGTACACCCTGCAATCGCGCATCGACGATCTCGACGCGCTGCTTGCGCACCTGGCCGTCGGCGACAACATCACGCTCGCCGTGCACGACTGGGGCGGCATGATCGGCTTCGGCTGGGCGCTGAAGAATGCAGAGCGGGTGAAGCGCCTGGTGATCCTCAATACGTCCGCGTTCCCGTTGCCGAGTGAAAAGCCGATGCCATGGCGGCTCAGGCTCGGGCGCGATTCGCTGCTTGGCTCCGGCCTGATCCGCGGCTTGAACGCATTCGCCGCGGGCGCGGCGAAGCAGGGCGTGGAAGAACCGATGCCGGCCGACGTGCGCCGCGCGTACCTCGCGCCGTACGACTCATGGGCCAATCGCATCGCGACCTTGCGCTTCGTGCAGGACATCCCGCTCGCTCCGGGCGATCGCGCGTGGCCGCCGGTCGAGGAAGCGGGCAGGCGCTTGCGCGAATTCGCCGATCGCCCGGCCTTCATCGGCTGGGGCTTGCGCGATTTCGTGTTCGACAAGCACTTCCTCGCCGGATTCACGAGCGCTCTGCCGCATGCCGGCGTGCATGCGTTCGAGGACGCGGGACACTACGTGCTCGAAGACAAGCGGGCGGTGCTGGTGCCTGCGATCCGCGCGTTCCTCGACGCGCATCCGTTGCGCTGATGGCTCTTGCCGACATGCGTCGGAATCGCACCGCTACAATCCACCCATGACCGAGCCTTGCAACATCGCCGCGACGTTGCCGCACATGGCCGTCGAGCGCGGCGACCAGGTTGCGATGCGCTGCCCGGGCTCGCGCGGCGTCAATGGCTTCGCGCGCTACGACGTCACGTTGACATACACCGACCTCGACCGTCGCAGCAATGCGCTCGCGGCGGGATTCGCGCGCATCGGCCTCGTGGGCGGCGCGCGCACTGTCGTGATGGTGCGACCGTCACCGGAATTCTTCCTGCTGATGTTCGCGCTGTTCAAGCTCGGCGCGGTGCCGGTGCTGGTCGATCCCGGCATCGACAGACGCGCACTGAAGGAATGCCTCGAGGAAGCGCAACCGCAGGCTTTCATTGGCATTCCTCTCGCGCACGCGGCGCGACTCGCGCTCGGCTGGGCAAGGTCCGCGCGCATCCATGTCACCGTCGGCGCGCGCTGGTTCTGGGGCGGTCCGACGTTCGGGCAGGTCGAGGCGCTCGGCGCGCACGCGCCTTCGCAACTTGTCGATACGAAGCCCGACGATGTCGCCGCGATCCTGTTTACCTCGGGCTCGACCGGCGTCCCGAAGGGCGTGCTCTACCGGCATCGGCATTTCGTCGCGCAGGTGGAGATGCTGCGCGATGCGTTCGGCATCGAGC
>Ga0157375_10004584_pt1 | contig 12007 bp, 10 predicted proteins | sample M35metaG_FD_115311 | JGI IMG/M metagenome (GOLD analysis project Ga0157375, IMG submission 115311) | Miscanthus rhizosphere microbial communities from Kellogg Biological Station, Michigan, USA - M3-5 metaG | ecosystem: Host-associated > Plants > Roots > Rhizosphere > Soil | place: USA: Michigan...
CACAAGGAGTTAGGATTAGAGCCCCTCATTCCAATAGAAGAAGCCATACTGAGGACTTATAATTGGGCTAACGAAGGAAAGTAGTTGTGGTACGTGTAGTACCTATGCTCCATCTGTCCACAGGCCCGTCTGCCGCTAAAATCAGCTTTATATCCTGGAATCTCAGCATCTGAATGAAACTATCAGACTACATCTTCACGACTCTCGCTGACTGGGGGACAACAGACCTATTTCTGGTAACCGGCGGCGGGGCCATGCACTTGAACGATTCCATCGGACGCGAATCACGCATCAGGTACGTCTGTAACCACCACGAGCAGGCCTCGGCAATGGCCGCCGAATGCTACGCACGAGTTTCGGGGAAGGTCGGAGTACTCAATGTCACGACTGGTCCAGGCAGCATTAATGCCCTCAATGGGGTCTTCGGAGCCTGGACGGACTCCGTTCCTATGCTCATCCTGTCTGGTCAAGTCAAACGGGAGACTTGCATGAGTAGCCTCGGCCTAACGCAGCTTCGGCAGCTGGGGGATCAGGAAGTCGACATCGTACGAATGGTGAAGGGCATCTCCAAATACGCCGTGCTAGTCGACGATCCCGCCAGTATTCGTTATCATCTCGAAAAGGCATATTTCGTCGCGAAGTCGGGCCGTCCGGGCCCGTGCTGGATAGATATCCCAGTCGATGTTCAATCGGCTAATATCGACCCCGACAGTTTGACACCGTATGATCTGGCCGAGGATCGCCTAGACTGGGATCCAGCCGAGACCGCGCGATTCGCAACGCTGACGATCGAGCGCTTACGTTCCGCCAAGAGACCAGTGATCATGGCTGGGACCGGCGTACGCGCCGCACAGGCTACGGAAACATTTGAACGTGTAATACGCAAACTGGGAATACCCGTCACCACAGCCTGGACGCACGACCTGATCGCCTCAGACGATGAATTGTTTTGTGGAAGGCCCGGAACCATTGGCGAAAGGGCAGGGAATTTTACCGTTCAAAACGCCGACGTGCTCCTAGTGTTGGGCTCCCGCCTAAACATCAGGCAGGTCAGTTATAACTGGACATCATTCGCCCGCGAGGCATTCAAGATTCAAGTGGATGTTGACGCAGCAGAGCTTCACAAGCCCACCGTGCCTGTTGATTTGCCCGTCCACTGCGATCTCAACGTATTCCTCGCAGCATTGGAATCCCAATTGGATGATGGCTGGGACGCGGCAAACAGGCATGCGGACTGGCTGCGTTGGTGCCGGAGCTGTGTCGCGCGTTATCCTGTCGTCCGGCCAAAGCAGCGAGAATCTACCGCGCCGCTCAATCCCTATCATTTCGTGGACAGTTTATTCAACGGATTGGCATCCGATGAGGTAGTCGTTTGCGGCAACGCCGCTGCATGCATCATTCCATTCCAAGTCGGCAGATTGCACCGGGGCCAGCGTCTCATATCGAACTCGGGATCGGCTTCGATGGGCTACGAACTTCCGGGCGCCATCGGCGCAGCCATCGCGAACGGAGGCAAGCGCGTGATCTGTATGGCTGGGGACGGCAGCCTGCAGCTAAACATTCAAGAGCTCCAGACCATCGCGCATCACCGTCTTCCCGTGAAAATCATTGTTCTGAACAATGGTGGATACCTCTCGATGCGACAGACCCAATCGGGTTTTTTTGGGCGAATGATTGGCGCTGATCCCAGCAGCGGCATCTCGTTTCCCGACTATGTCAAGGTCGCCGGAGCCTACGGAATCCCGGCTGCCAGGATCGATCGAATGGAATGCATGTCGCGACTCTGGCACATTCTGGACGAACCGGGACCGGCCTTATGCGAAGTCATACTGGATCCGGCGCAGGAGTTTGAACCGCGCCTCAAGGCCCGCCAACTTCCCGACGGTCGTATCGTATCGCCCGCTCTGGAGGACATGTATCCCTTTCTTGATCCAGAAGAACTGGAATCGAATTTGTTCATAGAGCGAATGTCCTAATCTGCCCATGGATCTAGCGAACATCATTTTCGACTTGGACGGCACCCTGGTGGATTCCCTGGCCGGCATTGAATATTCTATCGACAGTGCATTGAAAGAGAGAGGCTACGCCCAAAGGACCAGCGACTTGCGTCCACTGATCGGTCCTCCTATCCGGCGAATATTAAGCCAGGTCTCGGGCGAAGAAAACCCGCAAGAGCTGGACTGTCTGGAAGCCGTATTTCGTAGTTCGTACGACGCCGAAGGTTGGAAAAAAACGGTGTTGATGCGCGGCGCCGAACAAGCCATCCGGGAGGCCGCCTGCTGCGGACGTCGAATGTTTCTTTTCACAAATAAACCACAGGGCGCTACCAGCCAAATTGTGGGTTGGCTCGGCATCGCTAACTACTTTTCGCGGGTCATTTGCCGGGATTCAGGGGTGCCACCTTATTCCTCAAAAGCTGATATGCTGCGTCTCCTCATATCGCGAGATGGCGTAGCTGCGGCGACCGCAGTTGTCGTCGGGGACACAATGGAGGATTTCAACGCGGCGTCGGAAGTCGGAATGGCGGCGGCCCTTCTCACTACCGGCTATGGGAACTTTACGGATGCGGCGCTGCCAACGTTGAATCTGTTCAGCTCGTTGAATGAGTTAGGATCAGTCTTAGCCGCAGTCGGAGGTGTAACATGATCGACCGTGATATTTTCGAGGACCTGTTCGTCCTCGAAATTGCCAACAACCATTGGGGACGCCTCGAGCGCGGCCTAAAGATCATCAGCACGTTTGCGCAAGTGGTCCGCTTCAATAACGTCCGGGCGGCGATGAAGCTCCAGTTCCGGGACGTGGGAGCGTTTATCCACAAGGAATTCCAGGATCGCACCGACATCCGTTACGTCAAGAAAACGATGGACACGCGCATGAAGGACGACGATTACGCGGCCTTGATCAAAGCCATCCGGCAAGCCTCCTGCACGCCCATGGCGACACCCTTCGACGAGCACTCCGTGGACTTGTGCTGCGAATTGGGCGTTCCCATCATCAAGATCGCCAGCTCCGATCTCAATGACTGGGTGCTGATCGAAAAGATCGCCACCACCAAGAAACCTGTTATTGTTTCGACCGGCGGATCTTCCCTCAAAGATCTGGACGATCTCGTGATGTTCTTCCAGAATCGGAACATCCCGCTGGCCATCAATCACTGCGTTTCACTCTATCCCGCCGAGGACCGCGACCTCGAGATGAACCAGATCGATTTCCTGCGCGCCCGGTATCCCCACCACACCATTGGGTTTTCGACGCACGAATATCGCGACTGGGCGTCGTCGATGCTGATAGCATATGCGAAGGGCGCGCGGACCTTCGAGCGTCACATCGACATCCAGGACGACGGAATTCCGGTGTCGCCATACTGCTCTCTCCCCGAGCATGTGGACACCTGGTTCAAGACGTATCAGAAAGCTCGCGAAATGTGCGGCGCGGCCGGTACGCAGAAGCGAATCCCGCCGCCTAAAGAAGTGGAATACCTCGATTCGCTGGTCCGCGGAGTGTACGCCAAGCGCGATTTGCCCGAAGGGCACATCCTTTCAGACGACGACGTCTATCTGGCGATTCCGCTGCAACAAGGGCAGATCTCCTGCCGTGAATTGATGCGCGGCGAGGTACTCTTGCAGCCGATTCTGGCCGATCAACCCATTGTGATCGACGCCATCGACAGCCCCTACGCGAGCATCCCTTCGTTGCGTAAGACTATTTACGGCCGGGGTTTGCCGCGAGCGGCCTCACCGGAGGTTGTAGATGATGAAAACGATCAGCATCGTAACCGCCTGCTACAACGAGCAAGATAACGTCGACGAGCTCTACCGGCGGGTTCGCGCCGCCGTGCAAATGGCTGGCCGGTACCGCTACGAGCACATCTTCATCGACAACTCCTCAACGGACGCGACCGTTGCGATCCTCCAGAAAATTGCCCTCCGTGACCGCAACGTGAAGGTGATCGTCAATGCGCGAAATTTCGGCCATATTCGCTCGCCGATGCACGCGCTTTTGCAAGCCCAAGGCGAAGCCATCATTAGCCTTGTGGCGGATCTTCAGGACCCCCCTGAGAAAATACCCGAAATGCTGGCGAAGTGGGAAGAAGGTTACGCGATGGTGCTTTGCCTGAAGCGCGCCAGCGAAGAGAACCCGCTAATGTTCCAGATCCGCAAGATTTACTACGCGTGGATTCACCGGCTTTCGTCGATCGAAACCTTTCAAAATTTCACTGGTTTCGGTTTGTACGATCGGAAGGTGATCGACGCCGTGGCGAGTTTCGGCGACCCCTACCCGTATTTTCGTGGAATGATCGCCGAGGTCGGTTTGCCGCACTACGAGCTTTTATACGACCAGCCGCGACGAACGCGTGGCATCACGAAGAACAATTTCTACTCGCTCTACGATCTCGCGATGCTCGGCATCACGAACCTTTCGAAAGTGCCGCTGCGGTTCGTGACCGCATTAGGTTTCTTGTGCTCATTAATGTCATTGTTAATCGGTTTGGGATACCTGGTGTACAAGCTGGTGTTCTGGGCGAATTTCAACGTAGGAATCGCGCCGCTGGTGATTGGCTTGTTCTTTCTTTGCTCGGTGCAGCTGCTATCGATGGGCATTTTGGGCGAGTACATCGGCGCCATCCATACGCAGGTCCAGAAGCGGCCGTACGTGATTGAGAAAGCGAGGATGAATTTCGAGTATCCGCCCGGCGAGCCGCTGGCGGAGACGGACGCCGAGCAACGGCCGGCGGTAACGAAACCCTGATTACAGGGTTGCGAGTGACCGTAGCTCCATCGGCAGATCGCCAAATATCCCGAATCACATGCCACCTCGACTCACCATTGCGATCCCTACGGTCAACCGTGCGGAACTGCTCGGTCGAGCCATCGAGAGTGCGCTTGCGCAGACCTCCCAGGAAATCGAGATTATCGTGTCCGACAACGGCTCAACGGACGACACGCAGACCGTCATCGCGCGCTACGCCGGTCGCGGGCTGCGTACCTTCCGGCATCCAGTGACAATGAATGCGGCAAGGCATGGCCAATTCTTGATGGAGCAGGCGCACGGTGAGTTCTTTCTCGGCCTATCCGACGATGATTTCTTGGAGCCGGAGTTCGCGACCGAGGTTCTCGCGTTGTTCGACCGGCACCAGGAATTGGCCTTCGTCTACACCGGATGCTCAGTGCATTACGAGGAATGCCAGGTGCCGGCGTTAGTAGGCCCATCCGTGGAGCCGGGCGAGGCTTTCGTGGCGGCCCACTACAGCGGCCAGCGGGAGGTCTCCTGGTGCGCGTGCGTGACGCGCGTCGGCGATCTGCTACGACTGCAGCCGCAACCGGACGACTGCATCCTCGGCGACATGTTTTTTTGGACTAAGCTGGCGTTTCGAGGACCGGTCGGCTGCGTTCCGCGCGTTCTGTCGCATTACGTTCTTCTGCGGTCCCAGACCGATAACATCTCCCATGGGACGCCGCCGCTTGCCTGGGCGCGTGAATCGCGATTATTGGCAGATGGCGTGATACGGGCATCGTCTCAGATTGGCGCGAGCTCGGATTGTCTGCTGCGACTGGAGGCTAACTGCCGCCGCCACATCGCCCGTTCTACTGCCAATCAGTTTGTCTGGACTCGGGTCCGTGGAGCGAGTATCGCGCAAGCCTGGGGCTGGGCCAGGGGTTGTCTCTCATATCTCTGCTGGAGTCCGACGGTGTGGAGCCGTTTGCTGGCGGCTCTGCTGCTTCCTCGGGCGCTGTTACGGCGTCTGCTGCTGAATGCCGCCGCCAAAATGGCGGAAACACGGCGGAAGGACGACGGCAAGAATTCTTAGGAAAGGTGCTATTTTCGACGTATGAATCTTCGACCCCTTCCATTCGGCCTCGGGCCGCCGCTCGTGCGGACAGCACAGCGTTTCTTCGACGGGCTTGGATTCCAGCTAATGGATTACCGGCCGACCGCGCGGTGGATCAAAGACGCTGAGTTTTACAAGCCAGAGTTCAGCCCTTGGCTGACTCCGGAATGGGGAGGACGCCTTCGTGCTGACGACCCGCGGTCACTTCTTCCACTTCGCGCCAAGTACATACTCTACTGCCTCGCCATGGATGCAACTATGCGTTGTGCCGGGGAGCTTGCCGAATGCGGCGTTTATAAAGGGGGAACGGCCAAGATTTTGGCCGAGCTTGTACCAGACCGACCATTACACCTCTTCGATACATTTTCCGGAATGCCAGACACCGATCCGGTCAAGGATCTCCACAAAGCCGGAGATTTCAACGACACAAGCCTGGAGTCTGTTCGCGAATATCTGGCGGACCATGCGAACGTAAACTGCATAGAAGGTCTGATCCCGCATTCGCTGGGTTCGGTGGAGAGTAGCACTTTTTCGTTCGTGCATATTGACCTGGATATCTATTCGGCAATTAACTCTTCTTGTGAATTTTTTTATCCCAGGCTGGAGCGCGGAGGCGTATTGCTTTTCGACGATTACGGCAATCCCAACTGCCCTGGGGCGCGGAGTGCCTTTGATGGGTTCTTCTCCGATAAACCAGAAATCAAGATAGTCATGGAAACGGGCCAGTGCTGGGTCCAAAAACTATAGGATGTAGACTACACGCTCAGCCGGTGTGGACCTTTGCCGACCGAAGCAAGCCGATGACGGCTGACGCGACCTCTTCCGGGCGAAATCAAGCGATTACCCCTTCAGTCGATGGGATAGCTGGAGCAAGTAACGGACGCGAAGGGCGCTGGTTAATATGGTGGTAGTACTCCGTGCAGACGAATTAAATCAAAGATGACACCTTCCCGAGGACATGATTAGTCGCTCTAATCCGTTACTTTGGCGAGTCCAAATGCGCTTGGAACTCAGTCGCTCGCTGTGGAGTGTGCGACGGCGTTTTCCACACACCCTAACAATCGGACGGTATCGAATCCGGCTTCCGCTCGGAAGTTGGCTTCCTGAAAGCGTTCTCCGCTATCCGCTTGCGAACGTCGCCATAGGTCGAATTGCGGACGCCCTCCATTCGAAGTATCCTGGCGTCCACGCCATCGACATTGGGGCGAACAGCGGAGACACGACGGCAATGATCCGCCGGTCGTTCGACATACCCGTATTGTGCGTTGAAGGCGACGATAAAATCTTGGCGCTACTTAGAGATAACGTAAGCAGTATGGGCTCCGATATAACGATCGAGCCCAGTTTCATCGGTGAGGAAGGACTGAGCGTCAATCTCAAGAAAATCAATGCTTACGGGCTCAATGCGTCAATTGTGAACGCGCTCGGGACCGAGGGCGGAATTAAGCTGCGTAGCCTTCAAAGCATTCTCGGCAGCCACCCGCAGTTTTCAGGAGCGAAGCTCCTGAAAATCGATGCCGAAGGCTACGATTTCGACATCATTCTTCATTCAATTGAGTTTATCGCATCCGTCCGCCCGGTCGTTTTTTTTGAGTATAATCCGTTCGAATACAACCGCGGTATCAATCCGGAGGAAGCAACTTACGGACCCAAGGTTATGGAGAAGCTAGCAGGAGCCGGATACACGGATTTCCTTTACTACGATAACTTCGGCCACTTTCTCATGCGCGTAGCATCAGCCGACCGAAGCGCCTTTCGCCACCTGCATAATTACTTGGAATCCAACTGGACCAACGGTATGGCTGTACCCTACTTCGACATCTGCGCGTTTCATTGCGATGATTCGGCGCTGGTCGAGCATCTTATTTGAAAGGTAGCTCTCATTGGGAATTCAGCCTATCGGATATTAGGGCTTCGCGCCCAGGTAGTCATAAAGCCCGTGAGATCCGACCGCGATTCGACTTCATATCCGATCTCGCGAAAAAGCTCGTCAAGGCGCTTGTGTGTTAGCTCTCCCTGAATAGCATGATTACTGTCGATTGCGAATTCGACCCTCATTTTGCGAAGAAGCTCTTTTGAACTCTGGAGGACCTCTATTTCGCCTCCCTCGATGTCCAGCTTTATGAACTCAATTCCAGGTAATTGGTATTCGCGAATCAGATCCGCGAGGGTCGTGGTTTCGACGCTCGTTATGTTAGTGGTCCCCCCCGGACGGGAGACAAGGTCCGTAAAGCCAGAGCCGAGACATCCTTCCTGGTGGAACTCTCTCATGCCCGTTCGACCCGCCAACGCCTTCTTGATCGGAACAACGTTCGTGAGCTGATGAAGCTCAAGGTTGCGCAACAAGAATCTCCAGTTATCTTCATCTGGCTCGAAGGCGAAGACGCGACCCTCAGTACCCACAAATCGAGATAAGTAGTAAGTTGACACGCCACAGTTCGCGCCTCCATCTAATACGATGTCTCCCGGCTTCGGGGTATACCAGCGGAAGTACGATTGCAGCGCGGCTTCCTCTTCAGGGATGGAAGGTACCCAGAATTTCAATCCGGTTGCACGGAATGTTTGCAGAGCGGGTTTCGAATAGTCAACCACCTCGCGGGAACCTTCAACTGTGGGGGCTACGATTTCGTAGTACTGAGGGAAGTGGTTAATCATGTCCTCTAGATAGACAGATTGCTTCGTGCCAATCCGGAGGAGTTTACTGTCTTTAACTACTTCGATAACCGAGCGACCGATATGGAGTACGATGCGATTTGTTTCCGCCAATTCGAAGACTCGCCTTCGCCAATTCAATTGAACGAAAGGCAGCAGTCCTGCTTTATTGAGAACGCGTCTAAGTTTTTCTCGGATCATTGTCAGTTGGCCAAATGGTCTCACGAATAGGCACTAAAATGGCAAAAGTGCATCGTATAAACGAGCACAAAGTGTTTAACTTGTACGGACCTCAATCGACCGAAGCAATCCCATGACAGCTGACGCAACCTCTTCCGGACGAATGCCAGTAATGCAATGAGGGATATCCTCGACACAGCCGCTCCTGCATTTCTCCGAGAGGGCCTGTGGTCGCATAATGGATTTTCGACTAGCCAGTGGGCCAAAGCGGTCCGGGCTATTGGCATGTTGGGGATCGCCGCCGACCGGATGACATGAAATCTCCACAACCGCTAGCCCCAAGGCAGCGGCAAGGTGCATAGGGCCGCTATCATTCCCTACGAAAAGTGTGCAACGCGACAAAATATAAGCGACGGGCCCTAAGGGGATCGCCATCACGACTGCGGACGGCGATTTCGCCTTGATCACGTCTACCAGTTCTTTTTCTCCCGGTCCCGCCACCAGCAGAGGAATGAAATCCAATTCCAACGCCAGCAACCGGATCAATTCACCATAATATGGCCACTGACGCCGTCTTTGTGTGGCTCCGATCCCAAACACTATCAGATTGATGGCATCAGACAGATTTTCCCGGCCCAGGAAAGCTTCGGCCTGTTGCTGGTCCTCCGGCTGCCACCAAACCTCTGGAGCCCCGCTCTCGACGGCCCCCCCAAGGTAGCGAATGATATCGAAATTTCGTTCTGATTCGTGCTGACCAATACCGGGCTGAATTACCTCCGTGAAAAGAAGGTTGTGACCGAAGTTGCACCAGGATTTTACCAGCGAGGTTTTTTCGGTATAGCCCACCCGCCTGGGTGCACCGGAGAGAACCGTCAGGAGCGTTGCCCAACTGATGTCCACATCCCATCTGGGTTGAATGGCCATATCGATACGCCCAGCCAAATGGCAATCCGCGAAATCCGACAAATATTGCAGGTATTTTACAAACGGAATGAAATTTGCTGGGTTCGCGAAGATAGGAGCTGCCGGATCTGGATCGACAAATAGTACTTTATTCACGTGGGGGCACGCCATGGCGAGATTGCTGGAATTCCTTCCCACGACGAGAGTGATGTGGGAGTGCGCGTAGTTTCGGCGAAGCTCCCGGAGGAAAGGCGTCGTCAGAATAAAATCGCCAATCCCGTCCAGACGGGTAACCAGAATCCGCGGAGCGTCCAGCGGAGGTCCGGTGCCCTTCCGGCGATGAATCCCCGCCATAATCAGGGTCGGCACGGCGTGCCGCAAGAAAAGCCGGATGCGAGTTAACGCGGTCATTCGGCGGTGGCTAGCTTCATTGGTGATGCGCCGTGCTGGCGCATGAGGCGGGGCACAATAACGAAATAGGTAGGAAGGACCAGGAACAGATAACTGAGATTCGTTCCCCAAATCACACCCGAGATGCTCCAATATTTGCACAGGGCGATTTTCAGAATGACACTCATGGCTCCATGCGCGATTGCTAGCAAGGCTTGCCCCCTAATGAAGTTGCTGCCGTTCAAATAGGTTGAAATAGCGCTGGTACCGACCAGGATGACCGAAAAGACGACGAATCCCGCCAGCAGCCAGGCGGAGGGGTCGACATCGATGCCGGTCCAGATGCGAATAATCAGCCGCGCGAAGAGGGCTGCGCCGCACGAAAAAACCGCGCAAGCGAGACTGGCGGCCACAGTGGAGCGCAGCAGGGTTCGACGCACCCAGTCGAAATCGCCGCGCGCAATCGAATCCGCATAGGCGGGCCAGAGCGGGGCGAACCACACGCCCGCCAGCGCCGGCGTTACCTGAAACAGCTTGGCCACAAGACTATACTTTCCCAACGCGGCCTGTCCAAAGTAGTGCAGAACAATGAAGCTGTCGAGCGAGAAAACCACAATCCCCGCGATCTGGAGGATGAAGAAGTAACCGCCTTCATGGACAATTTTGCGCGCCAGCTGGAAATCGAGAAGCCCCCAGGCCGGAACCTGCTCCGGGCGGCGGATCCAGAAGTACACCAGCCAGTTCAGCACCACCGCGGCGAGAGGGCCCAACGAGAAAGCCACCGCCAATACCGGCAGGCCCGCGTGCAGGCGGATCGCGGCCAGAAGGCCGAAGAGGCTCAGGCCGACTCCCGCAATTTCCCAGACTTGAGTTTCAAAGCCCTCCTGGTAGGCAGACTGCACGCGCTGCACGGTTGTGAAGGGGAGAGTAAATAGAAAACTGACGACGATCACTGCAACGGCTTGGCTCGCCTCCGCCGTGTCGACCTGCGTCCGCGTGCGGAACAGGGCCTGCCACGGGATCGCCGGGTAAGCAGCGGCGAACAGCAGGCAGCCCAAAAGGGCGATCGCACCGAGGACAAAGAAAGTGCTGCTCACCGACTTCCGGATGGAGTCCTGCGCCCCGTGGCCGATCGCGTAGGCGACGTGGTTCATCAACCCATACCCGATCCCGCAATCGGCGAAGGCGAGCAAGGTCATAACGGAGGTCATCGCCACCCATAAACCGTAGCGTTCCGGGCCCAGATAGTGAACCGTCAGCGGGACATAGATGAAGCCGCTGAGGAGCAACGCCGCACGAAATCCGATGGCGGCGGCGGCGGTGAGATTGATGCGCCGGAGGCGCTGCCGGCCGCGATCGGACGCGGAATTCGCCGAATCGGCCGGGGAACTCGGGAATAAGCGCAGATCCGCCATGAGCCGCTTTATCATGTTCTCGCCCTGAGCGATGGCGACCATCGGTCAGCTTAATGTATACGTTTCATCGGCCCCGCCGACCCTACGCTTTACTCTTCAGGATACTAAAGGCCGCGCAAGAGGCCGTCACCCGGCGGCTGCTATGCTGGTTTTCCGATGGACCTTCGCGCAGCACTCGCCGCCGTGGAATCCTCTATCACCGATCCCCGTCGCGGCCTTCCGGAAGACCTTTTTCTATTCATCAGCCGTTTGGCCCCGTTGATCAATGTCGATCTCCTGATTCACGATGAGGCGGGCCGCACGCTGCTAACCTGGCGCGACGACGAATTCTTTGGTGCGGGCTGGCACCTTCCAGGCGGCGTCATTCGCTATAAGGAACGTGCAACGGATCGTGTTCGGGCCTGCGCGCTGGATGAACTCGGCGCTGAGGTGGCCTTTGAGCCGTTTCCGATTCTTGTCTCAGAAACGATCCGGGAGCGAAACGATAGGGGTCACTTCATATCTCTGCTGTACTTGTGTAGGCTTGTCTCGCCCCTGGACGAGAGCCGGCGGGCCTGTTCCGACCCACCTGCCGCGGGCGCATGGCAGTGGCACATCGAGTGCCCACTAAATCTATTGGACGTTCAGTCCCAGTACG
>Ga0157375_10004589_pt1 | contig 12002 bp, 14 predicted proteins | sample M35metaG_FD_115311 | JGI IMG/M metagenome (GOLD analysis project Ga0157375, IMG submission 115311) | Miscanthus rhizosphere microbial communities from Kellogg Biological Station, Michigan, USA - M3-5 metaG | ecosystem: Host-associated > Plants > Roots > Rhizosphere > Soil | place: USA: Michigan...
TCAAAATGAAATGTGTTAAATAAAAAGGACATTCTAAAATTATTAATTATATTTGCCGTTATAATTAAAGTATTTTTAATATGCTTAAATCACTTTTCAATTGGAAAGTTTTAGTGAACTTGGTAGTAGCCATCGGGGTTTTCGTGGGGTTGGTTTGGCTTACATTTCGTTGGTTGGAATATCATACCAATCACGGTCAGGAAATACCTGTTCCTAATGTTGTCAATAAATCCGTACATGATGCTATTAAAATTCTGGACGATACAGGTCTTGAATATGAGGTCGATAGCTCAAAATATGATCCTAAATACAGACCGTTTCAGGTGCTTCAGGTTTATCCTTCACCGGGTTCCCGTGTAAAGGACGGAAGAACCGTGAGATTGAGGGTGAATCCTAGAAGCTGGGCACCAGTAGCTGTTCCTGATGTTATTAATAAATATTCAGGATTGGCATTCCAAAGGATCGATCAGGTGGGATTAAAAGTAGGAGATACGATTTTTGAGCCAAGTATTCAGAAAGATGCTATTCTTCGGGTCTTATATAAAGGTAATACCATAAAGCCTGGTTCATTAATCCCAAGATTCTCTACAATTGATGTTGTAATCGGTTCAGGACCGATGCGAAATATCTCAATACCGAATGTCGTAGGATTATCGGTAAAAGAGGCAAGAGCGGTTATTGCCAGAAGTATGTTTGAGGTAGGATTAGTAGATCATGAAGATGGCGGAAAAGATGAATCAGATATTATTTACTATCAGGATCCAGCATCGGGAGATGTCAGGGATCAGGGTATGCAGATGGATCTTTGGGCGAGTAAAAAAACACCTGCTGAATTGAGCGCTAAAATAGAGCAGCTGAATTCTGTGTATCGTATGAAAGTAGATACTTCATTACCTCCGGTACAATATCAGGAAGTTATCCCGCCGCATCAGGAACCGAATTATGAGCCTCTAGCTCCACCAGTTCAGAAAAAGGAAATTCCTAAACCTGAACCTGTGAAAACAGAGGCTACAAAACCTGCAGCTTCTAAGCCGGCTACATCTTCAACAGATAATAAGCCTAAAACTTCCACTACAGGAAGCAATAGCAAGCCTGCCACCAATCAGCCTGCTGAAAAACCGAAAGCTAAGAAGGTAATTATAGATTAATATTACCCTTAATATAAAATTACAGGCTTCAACTATACAATGTTGAAGCCTTTTGTGTAAAAAATAAATATAATGACAGAAGATAGCGAAGATTTTTTAGATGAAGAATTATTAGACTCCAACAGTAGTGATGCAATTGATATTGATGAGGAAAATAAAGGTCTGTACGAGCATCTTAATATCACCGTTGATAAAAAGCAGGAACCTCTAAGAATTGATAAATTTTTATTGATTTACCGTCAAAATTCATCAAGGAATAAAATTTCACAGACCTGCAGAGCCGGAAATGTTGTGGTAAACGGAACTGCCGTAAAACAAAATTACCGCGTAAAGCCGGGCGATCAGATTTCTGTATTGCTTGCGCATCCACCGAGAGAGAATGTGATTATTCCGCAGGATATTCCTATTAATATTATTTATGAAGATGACGATTTGGTGGTTGTAGATAAAGAACCGGGAATGGTCGTGCATCCGGGTTTTGGAAACTGGGACGGAACTTTAGTGAATGCGCTTGCCTTTCACTTCGAACAAAATAATCAGAAATCCGATCTTGACAGGGTAGGATTGGTTCATAGAATTGACAAAGACACTTCAGGATTGTTAGTTATTGCAAAAAATGAATACGCTTTAAGTTATTTGGCAAAACAGTTTTTTGAAAGAAAAACCAAAAGATTGTACTGGGCTTTTGTTTGGGGCAACGTGCAGGACGATGAAGGCACCATAAGAGGTCATATAGGAAGGCATCCGAAGAACAGAATGCAGATGCATACCTATGAGGACGGAAGCCAGGGAAAGCATGCGGTGACACATTATAAAGTTTTGGAAAGATTCAGATATATGACCTGGGTAGAGTGCAAACTGGAAACAGGAAGGACTCACCAGATCAGAGCGCACTTCAAACACATCGGGCATACTTTGTTTAATGATGAAAGATACGAAGGTCATACCCCTTTGAGAGGAGTGAATCTACCGAAGTATAAGCACTTTATAAAGAATGTTTTTGAAATTTTACCAAGACATGCGCTCCATGCCCATACTTTAGGTTTTATACATCCGACGACCAAAAAGGAATTGTATTTTGAAAGCCCAATGCCTCAAGATATGGCGGATGCTGTAAAAAAATGGAGAAATTATTTAGAAAACTAAAAATATATTGAGAATTTTTTTATATTTGTTGAATTGAAATCAAGATTTGTTATGAGAAAACTATATGCTATCGTGTGTTTGGCTCTTTTGTCAAATGCATATAAAGCACAAGAAACATTACCATACTATCAACAATATCTTTTGGATGGTGAGTTCCTGTTCAACCCTGCACAATACGGTAAAACGGACTATGTTCAGCTTAATCTCAACTACCAACAACAATTTTCAAAATTTAGCGAGTCTCCAAATGTACAGTCAGTGGGGATTAACGCGAATATTTTTGATAGAGTAGGTGCTGGTATTTCTGTCTTCAGAGACAGCAATGGGCCTATTTCAGCAGGTGGTATTACAGCTGGAGCTTCATATTTTATCCCTCTTAGCAGCGAAGGAGACAGAAAAGATCAATTCTCTTTCGGTACAAGTGTAAGCTTGTATAATATGAATTTTGATTATTCTAAAATTAATACGGAAGACGCTTCTGACCCGTTGTTACAAGGTAGTGAGAGTAATATCTTCATGGCATATGCCAACTTCGGTTTAGCGGCTACTTATCATAATATCTTTGCTGCAGTGTCAGTAAATGATATCGCTTTAACGAATGACGAAGCTATCGTTAACGGTCGTGAGCCTTCTCCGATCAAATTCTTCTTAAACTTAGGGTATGACTGGCATTTTGCTGATAACATGTATGTTACGCCATCTGCATTGATCAACCTTAATACAAACTCTACGAGAACAATTGACTATAACTTAATGGCAACGTTCTTTAACGACGTCAATGCATTCTCTTTCGGAGTCAACTACAGATCTGTTCAAAACAGATTTGATAACCAACAGTTGAGTATCTCTCCGGTTGTAAAAGTAAGATTCAACAAATTTATGGTGGGTGCTACTTATAACCTTGGATTGTCTGATATTCAGGAGTATGGAGGAAACAGCTTTATGCTGGGTGTAGGTTATAACTTTGATAACTTCATTAATCATAGAGGTTATAGATATTAATCAATTTAATTTAAATAAATTTGAGCTCTGATTTTTTCAGAGCTTTTTTTATGATTTATATTCACATACCATTCTGTAAACAAAAGTGCAGCTACTGTAATTTTCATTTTTCTACGTCTTTAAATTTTAAAGATGAGATGATTGCTGCGATGAAAAAAGAAATTTTTTTACGAAAAGACGAGTTGCAGGACAAAAATTTACAGTCATTATACTTTGGAGGAGGGACTCCTTCCATTCTTTCCGGGGATGAAATCAAGTTTTTGATCGACGAGGTGCTTAAATATTTTAACTTTAATTCTGATATTGAGATAACTTTAGAAGCTAATCCGGATGATTTGGATAAAAATTTTTTGAAATCATTGTCGGTTTCTCCCATTAATCGTCTTTCAATCGGAACACAAAGCTTCTTTGATGAAGATTTAAAGCTAATGAACAGAGCACATAATGCCTCGGACGCGGAAGGTTCTATCAAAAGAGCGCAGGATTTTGGCTTTGAAAATCTAAGTATTGACCTGATCTACGGCTCGCCAACATCCAATTTAGAGATCTGGAAAGAAAATTTAAAGAAAACAATTGCCCTTGAAGTTCCTCATATTTCGTCTTATGCTTTGACAGTTGAACCAAAAACAGCTCTCGAAAACTGGATTTCCAAAGGAAAAGTGATGAGTCCGAAGGAAGAGGAACAGAATAAAGAGTTCTATTACATGATCGATTTTCTGAAAGACCATGATTTTGAGCATTACGAAATCTCAAATTTTGCAAAACCAGGCTTTCATTCAAAACATAATTCCGCGTATTGGAAGTATAATGAGTATTTGGGCATCGGGCCATCTGCACATTCTTACAACGGTTTCGATGTCAGAAGCTGGAATGTTGCCAATAATCAACAATACATTAAAAAATTAAGCTCAAATCTATTGGCTAAAGAAGAAGAAGTTCTTTCTCAGGAAGATCAGTTTAATGAAATGATCATGATTGGTTTACGAACAATTTGGGGAGTTGACCTTGAAAGTTTAAAGAATAAATTTTCAGAACAGATTCTTGAAAAATTTACTGTCGAAATTAAGAATAAATTAAACGACGGGATCTTAAAAGTAGAAAATAATCACCTCAAAATCCCGGAAAAGCATTGGTTTATGGCGGATGGTATTGCCTCGGACTTGTTTATGATTTAGGTTGGAACTCTGAAGCATGAAGCTGGAAGAGTTGTATGTGAAAAACTTCCGGCATCCAAGCATCCAGCATCCAACAATTTCACTATTTTTGTATAAAATTTCATCTCATTTGAAAACTAAAAAAGAAAATTACTCGCACCTTTCATCAAAACAGCCTATCGGGATTTTTGACAGCGGAGTAGGAGGTTTAACGGTTGCCAAAGAAATAAAACGACTTCTTCCCAACGAAGATTTAATCTATTTCGGAGATACAAAGCATCTTCCGTATGGGGAAAAATCGAAAGAAGCGATTATAGAATATTCCACGAAGATCACCAATTTTTTGTTGAGTCAAAACTGTAAAGCAATTGTCATTGCCTGTAATACAGCGACTGCAAATGCGTTAAATGAAGTAATGGAATCTGTTGCCGGAAAAGTTCCTGTGATTGATGTGATCAATCCTGTAGCGGAAAAAGTTTCTTATGAAATTCACAATAATGTTGGAGTAATTGCTACAAAAGCAACGGTAAATTCTGGGCTTTACAAAAAAAGCATCCGAAAGCATAATAAATGGATCAAGGTTGATGAGCTGGCAACGCCTTTGTTGGTTCCTGCGATTGAAGAAGGTTTTAAAAATCATCCGATCACTCATGCAATTATTTATAATTATTTGAGTAATAGTAAATTAAAAAACATAGAAACTTTAATTTTAGGATGTACTCACTATCCCTTATTAATTGACGAGATCAAGCAGTATTACGGAAACCGTGTTCGCGTAATCGACTCTCCGAATATTGTTGCTAACCATTTGAAAATCATTTTAGATAAATATAATTTGTTGAATGAGAGCAATCCAAAACCTAATTATCATTTTTACTTATCAGATTTAACCAAAAATTTCGAGAAAATCTCTAAAAAGTTCTTCGGAAAAAGCATTGATTTAGAATTTAAAGTATTATAAATAAAAAGACTCATTTCTGAGTCTTTTGTCTTATATTTCAAGGATTATTTTTTCAACTTTTAATCTTTTCTTAGGATTAATCTTCGGTTGATTAGTATCTTCGTCAGATTTCTCACCTATTGCCACTGCAAATAAAGTTTCATAAGATTCATTTTTCAAAATCCCGTCGTATTTATCTGTTTCAATTCCTTCCATCGGTGTAGAATCGATTTCCATATTGGCGCAGGCAGACAATAAAACACCTAATGACAGATAAACCTGATGTCTTAACCATGATTTTATGGACTCTTCGCCTTTAGGCTTCACGAAAGTTTTGTAATAATTCACAGATCCTTCCGGAAGGTTTTCTTCAATCTGTTTTTCGAAATCTTCCGGGTTTTTGATCACCTGAAAAACGATTACATAGTTGCTATCCAACACTTTTTCTTTGTTGAAATAGGAAACTTCCGATAATTTTGTCTTCGTTTCAGGATTATTGATAAACACAAAATTCCATGGCTGACTGTTGATGGAAGACGGACTTAAATGTAAAATTTCTTTAAGCTGTTGTACCTGTTCTCCACTGATTTTTCCTTGAGGATTATACTTTTTTACGGTATATCTCGTTTTCATTTTTTCTAGAAAGTTCATAATATTTTATACTATCATTTTTATAGTTACAAAATTAATTTATGTTTACTAACTTTGCAATAACGGTAAAAAATGATAGTATTAAAATGTACACGATAGACAACAAAGAATATCCTTGCTGCACGACAGTTACCATGAGATTTATTGGCGGAAAATGGAAAGCAGTGATCCTGTATTACCTTGTAGACGGAGCAAAAAGATATAACGAATTAAGAAAATTAATTCCTACAATTACAGAAAGAACATTAAGTCTTCAATTAAAACAATTGGAAGAGGATAATATTATTAACAGAAAAGTATATACAAAAAAGCCCCCGTTGATGGTAGAATATACCTTAACGGACTTTGGGAAGACGCTTTTGCCAGTTTTAGACGAAATTGCAAAATGGGGACAGGAAGCGGTTGATACATCCAAAAAAATAACCAGGAATTAAATTTCCTGGCTAGTTATTTCTTCTTTTTCTTCTTCTTTATTCGGTTCAAAAAAACTGAAGCTTACGTTTCCGTATTTTCTGGTATCGATTAAATTCGGATGATCAAATTTCATTCGGCTTTGATGCTCTACGATCAGGATTCCGTTGGTTTTCAGATATTTATTATTTAAAACTAAAGAAAGAAGTTCATAGTATTTTTTTTCTTCCATTTCGAAAGGCGCGTCAGAAAATACAATTTCAAAAGATTTTTTATTCCTGAATTTTTTAAGCCAGTCGAAAACATCACCCCGCTGAACACTTACATTTAAACTGAATCCCAACTCAGAAGCTGTAGAATTCAGGAAACTGGTATGTTTTGGATTCATTTCCACGGAAGTCACGTCTTTGCAACCTCTTGAAGCAAATTCGAAAGTGATAGAACCAATTCCGGCAAAAAGATCCAGCACGGAACTAGCCTGCATATCGTATTTGTTTTCCAAAATACTGAACAGCGCTTCTTTTGCAAAATCTGTCGTAGGTCTTACATCAAAATTTTTCGGAGCTGCTATTTTCTTAGCTTTCCACTTGCCGGCTATTATTCTGTACATATTTTTTAGGATTTAGGGTTTAGAAAATAGGTTTAGGGATTTTGAAACTAAGCCCTATTTCCTAAATTCTTATACCTTAATTAAGTATAAAGTTTTTGCTTGGAAGATTATCAAATACAATTTTCAGATTCTTTACGAATTTCTGTAATTCTGAAATAAAGGTTTCATTTTCTGTCGTTTCACCATAAGCGAAGAAATTTGTTTCGTTAATACCGAAACCGATTTTGCTTAACGTAAACATCACGAAATAAAGAAAATCTACCTCGGAATTGACATCCAGATTATTGTATAAGATAATTTTTTTATTGTCGATAGCAAAAAATTCACATTGATTATGATAAAGATTGATGTGAATTTCCTTGTTATTTTTATTATTGATTGAATTTAAAAACTTCTCACCCGAAAAATTAAAGTGTGTTGGTATAGCCAGTTCTTTAATTTTTCTGTAAAAATTCTTAGGAAAGGTATAATAAAACTGAACGTTGAACTTTTTATTGACAGAAAGCATCAATTCTTCATTTTCCTTCTCTACATGGGCGTTGTAGGCGATCAGGTTATAACCTCCGTCATGCTCTGAAAAACCTTCAGGCATTAACGTAAAATGATTAAGAGCCGAAATAATATGGATTTCGTCAAAGCGTTGTTTGATCAACACTTCATCCAGTTTGTCGGCAATAAAATTTTCCGGAGTCTCTTCATCAACGAAATAAGACTTTTCTTCCAAAATGCTCTTATTCTTGGCAATTTGGTAGATTAATCCGTCTTTGGTAAAAAGTAAATTAAGTACGTTCATATTTCAATTCCTGCAAATTTAGTGAAATTCTACCATTACCGCACCTGATTGATGATGAAGTATGTCCTTATTGTAAAAATCAAGATTACTTTGGCTTTCTAAAACGTCTAAAACCATTCTCTGAAGGACGCCGTCACCAATTCCGTGAACGATTTCCAGCCTTTTCAGATTATTTTTTCTGCAAAACGCAATGACTTCCAGTAATTTTTCCTTTTGAATAAAAAGCCTTTCAAAACTATCATAATCATTAGGATTTTTAACTAAATTATGAAAGTGCAGATCCAAAACCAACTGGTTTTTCTGATGCTTTTTAGAAATATTTTTTCTGGGTTCTGCTTTTTTTACAATTTTAATATTTTCATAAAGATCGGCATTTTTCGGAACAAGCTTCTCTTTTGGATATTGATAAGTAAAGCCATATTCATCTTTAAAAACCACAATATTTCCGTTCACCGAAGTTACAACTCCGCTTAAATCTTCATCTACCACAGAAACTTTATCGCCTATCTTCATAATAATTTATAAATACAACACAAAAGACACAAATAACATCACGAATTTCCACAAATTTAAATTGTGATATTTGTCAAAATATTAATGATATTCGTGTTTAAAAAATCAAATTTTTGATCCCAATTCAATAATTTCCAGATCCTTAATTTCTTCACCGTCAACCACAAAGCGCATCATCGTTCTCACTTTATGCCAACCCTGTTTTCCACAAGCTCCAGGATTAAGGTGAAGCAAATTATTTTTCTGATCAAACATCGCTTTTAAAATATGTGAATGACCTGAAATGAATAATTTCGGTGCTTTTGCAGTAATTTCCTGTTTTGCTAAAGGGGTGTATTTCCCGGGATAACCACCAATATGAATCATTAAAACTTCCAGGTTTTCACAGAAAAACCGATTCACTTCAGGAAATTCAGAACGGATTTTTGCATTGTCGATATTTCCGTAAACTCCTTTTAATGGTTTAATTTTTTCAAGTTCTTCAATGATCTCAAAGCTCCCGAAATCTCCGCAATGCCAAATTTCATCAGCTTGTCTGGCGTATTCTAAAATTCTGTCATCAATATACGAATGTGAATCGGAAAGGAGGAGGATTTTGGTCATTATCTAAAAGTTCTTTCAGTAATATTTTCGTCATATTTTTCTTTGAAAATAGCAACGCGTTCAGAATTTAATTCTCCGTCATGATTAAGCACTCTTTCTTTTATCAACCATTTTATCAACTTTTCCATGCCTTTTCTTGAATTCATGAAATTGGCAATTTTCGAAATATCAGTTGTTTCAATTTTTACTTTTTCAGTTAAAAAATTCAGAATAAAATAATCATCTTCCATATATTTTGGGGTTTCATTATCCATATATTTCCACATCAAAATTTCGTCATCATCCTTCATGGTAAAGAAAGAATATTGGAAGACATTAATCTTTTCAGCTTTTAAAATCTGTTTCCCGTCAAGAAGAACTTTGTCGTCCTTGATTACAACTTCTTGCGAAAAGTAAAAACTAAAATTTAGTACTAATAAAAAGAAGGTCAGAAGTTTTTTTGTTGTCATTTTTTAGTGTTTATATTAAAATGCAAATATAGAAAAGGTTTAATCATCGTATCAGAAATTTTTTCAAGATTCCGAGAGAATTCTTTGTTTTACATTGAGAATTAATGAAAATAACAGTGAAAAATAATAATAAAATATAAACCAATTTTTTCATTTGAATTAAAAATGTTTAAACCAAAATAAAGAAACTTTCAACGATTACAAAATTAGTATCATCCAATATTTACTAAATTTGAGAAATTTTAAAATAATGAAGCATAACTTTTCTTTGTTCTTTATTCTTTTCTCTCTGATCTCTTTTGCGCAGGTTGAAGAAAAAAAGCTGGACGAATTGATCCAAAATACTTTAAAAACCTTTGACGTTCCGGGAATGTCTGTCGGAGTTATCAAAGACGGTAAATTAATTTATTCTAAAGGCTTTGGAGTACGTTCTTTAACCACCAAACAACCGATGGATGACAATACTTTGGTCGGAATTGCATCGAATTCAAAAGGTTTTACATGCACCGCATTAGCAATTTTGGCGGATGAAGGGAAACTGAACTGGGACGATAAAGTTTCAAGATACATCCCTGAATTTCAAATGTATGATCCTTATGTTTCTCAAAATGTTACGATTAAAGATTTGGTGACTCACCGGGCAGGATTGGGTTTGGGACAAGGAGATTTGATGTTCTTTCCTGAAGGCGGAAATTTGACGATAAATGATATTGTTCACAATGTGAGATATTTAAAGCCTGAAAATCCTTTCAGAACGACCTTAGATTATAATAATATCATGTTTATCATTGCGGGAGAAGTGATTCACAGAATTTCGGGATTGAGCTGGGCAGATTTTATCGAACAGAGAATTATGAAACCTGTTGGGATGACCTCAAGTTTCGGAAGCTACAACAGAGCAAAGGCTGTGACCAATAAAATCGATGCACACGCTCCTGTAGACGGAAAGGCAATCGCCGTTCCCCATGACTGGAACGAAACCGCCAACGCTGCCGGAGGAATTATGAGTAACATCAAAGACATGACGATGTGGGCAGAATTTTTATTAAATAATTTCACCACGAAAGACGGTAAAAAATTGGTCTCGGACAAAAATATTCAGCAGCTCTGGAGTCTGCAGATTCCGAGTGGAATAGCACCGAAAAGTCCTTATGACACCAGCTTTTACGGATACGGAATGGGATGGTTTCTAAGCGATGTTAAAGGTCATAAACAAGTTCAGCATACAGGAGGTCTTATCGGAACGGTAACTCAGTTTACACTGATTCCTGATATGAAATTAGGAATTGTGGTTCTCACAAATCAACAATCGGGGGCGGCGTTCAATACGATTACAAATACGGTTAAAGATTCTTATTTGGGCGTTCCGGATAGAAATTGGCTGAAAACATACAGCGACAGAATGTCAAAAATGGAAGAAGGATTTAACAAGCAAAAGAAAAAAGCATTTGCAAAATCTGAAGCATTTAAAAAAGAAAAAAATCTTCAACCCAAAGCAGAGCAATTCACAGGGATTTATAATGATATTTGGTTTGGAGATGTAGAAATTTCTCAACAAGGAAATACGTATAGAATTTCGTGCAAAAATTCTCCAAGACTAAAAGGTGAATTACTTCCATATTCAAATAACTCTTTTATCATCAAATGGGATGACAGAAGCTATGACGCCGATTCTTACATTGTTTTTAATTATGATGAGAACGGAAAGGCACAATCTGCAAGATTAAAACCAATTTCTGATGTTACGGATTTTAGCTTTGATTTTGATGATCTGGATTTGAGAAAAAAATAATTTTGTAAAATATAAATTTAAAATTGAATTTTATCAATAGGAACGGGCTTTAGCCCGTTTTTTGTTTTTGCGGTCTAGGGATTGGCTTTAGCCTAAACTTATATATTGTTACATTGACTATTGACTATTGAATTTTAAAATTCACAGTATTAAACCACTCCGTCAAAAATTCCTTGAATTTTCGCCCCCCCCTCTAAAGGAGGGGAATTTTTATCATTAATAATGCAATAAATAAATTTTTATCATTACTTAAATTTTTCCTGGTTCATAAAAGAATAAAAGCTTTTTATTCGCTCCGTCAAAGTCAGTCCATGAATCGCAGTCTATTTCAAAACCCGCCACACCACAAGTCGGGAAATGGAAGATATCTTCTGAAATGGAATTCGCAAAATTAGAAATTCCGTTGTTATGTGAAAAAAATGCTACCGAATCATGGCTGTCATCCAGGTCATAAATTACAGATTCAAAATTTCTTTCCGAGGGATTATACAATTTTTCATCAGTTATAAAATTAAGCTGATAGGTCTGATTAAAAATTTTGCACGTATTTAACGCGCGAACCGCAGGGCTCGATACGAGATAATCGATCGGAATATTATTTGTTTTTAAAAATCTGGACATGTTCATCGCGTCCTGCAACCCTTTGTCTGCCAGTGGTCTGTCGAAATCCTCCGTTTCTTCCGGCCAGTCGCTTTTCGCATGTCTTACGAGGATGAGTTTCTTCATATTTTCGGTTTTGGAAGATTAAAATTATAAAAAAAATAACGGAATAAAACATGATTTATAAAAA